>Ga0179593_1260206_pt1 | contig 16828 bp, 19 predicted proteins | sample CZODoug2_1_08_16_FD_185931 | JGI IMG/M metagenome (GOLD analysis project Ga0179593, IMG submission 185931) | Vadose zone soil fungal communities from Angelo Coast Range Reserve, California, USA - CZODoug2_1_08_16fungal (PacBio error correction) | ecosystem: Environmental > Terrestrial > Soil >...
CCACCGGTTCAACGGCAGATAGCCCTTGCGGGATTAGGAAATCGAATATGGGGGCCCTAAGCTCTAGTACGGGTGATATAGGTTACGTCGATACGGAATTAGAAAAAGAAATGGAAAACGGAACGAAAGGACCGAAATTACATAACCAGGGCGGACGATGGGGCATACTGAATCCATCAACGACCTTCAAATGAACAGCAAAAGATTCTTCTTCAAGCCGTAGGGGCCAGGAAGAAAGCGACAAGCCTGTCAAAAGGACTCCGATCAGAATAACCTCAAGGTATCTGGGTAACACTAGAGAGAAAATGGCTGTCGCCGCAGAAGAGGAAGTATGGAAAGGACAGGAAATCGGTCGATGAGGAAGACAAGCGTGAGAGGCTGGAGACACCAACAAAGGTGATATAACGATCACAGTTCTCCGAATCGAGGGTCAAGAATTCGCCGCCAATGGGCCCAGGTGTGGAGAAAAAAAAATGCTGCGCATGTGGCAGCGGGAGACCGGAAGTCTTCTCTACACGACGACACTTGGGGCGGAAGATCATTTGATCCTGACAACCGCGGTCGCCGCTTAAAAAAAAAAAGAAGCAAAGAACTGTGTGAATTGTCAAGACACCAAAAGCGTTAACGAACATGCCTTTCCCACATCGATCAGGATGAAGCAGCATCAAAGTCAAAAAGAAGGAAAAGTGAAGGCTCTCAACCTTTGATCTTAATCTAAACAACGTGGGAAAGACGAAAATAGAAAACCCGCCAGAACGGAAGGGAAAAAGGGAAGGGACATCTTTCGGCGCTGCAAGGTCAGGCGGCAACAGGCAAAATAAAAGAAAGACTAACCGCCATCTAACAAAACCTCACTGAGACAGAAGGGTCAGATAGCCCAAAAAGCAAACCCTTTTCTTAAACGGGGGTCACACGACCAACTGCTTCACCACGAGCCTGGCCAGGGGACGCCCAGTTCTCGTCAAATAGGGGCTAGACCCAAAATGTTCTTCATCGAATACGCCACCTTGGCCTCCTCGAGGGGAAGGGGACCACGCTCCAAAAAATCCCCGCAAGAAGTTAAAAGCCTCGGCAGAGAACCACGGAAAGGCTGTTCCAGGAAAACTAGGAAAAAGGAGGAGCCGCAGGAGATCGCAGAAAAGCCTTTAAGGGAATCAAAGACAGAGAACGCCATCAACACGGAAAACCTCTTAAGGCGTGCAGGGGAAGGGAGGCACTGGGAAAAAAGGGAAAACTGCAACCGTCCCAAACTATAGCGTGACAGAAGACGCAAAAGAAACAAAATATTAGTTTGCAAGTAAACTAAAAGGAGCACCAGGTCTTGGTGTCTAAAAGACCAGAAGACAGTACTGTCAATTCATTGAAGAGCTTCACTCCGAAGCTATTCCATACGGATAATGAAAATTTGAGTCAAAAGCGGGGGGGAGGAAACGCAATCAGCTCTGACTATTCCCCGTCGACCAAACACCAAAAAAAAAACCTTGAGGCTGTGAGAATTGCGCACGGAAAGGAAAGCCGGAGGGAGAGGGTGCCACGCCTCTGCAAGCCCATCCGGGCGTGAGAAGGAGAGGGGAGGACCGAGAGCAATTCTCTTGGAAAGAAAGCTGTCTGGGGGTAACAAGAGTAAGAAGAAGTGATCCGGAATCGAGGAAACAGAAGAGAAGAAAAAAGACCCTCACCACAGTAAAAAAAAGGAATAAAGCTGCTAGTGAAACTAGGGAAAAGAAACGCAACAACCGAAAAAACGGACAAGGTAAACAAAAAAATTCGGAAGAGCGGAGATTACAGGTTGATTTCTTAAAAATGAATGAAAGGAAGAATATTCCTCATTCGGGGGGGTGTGGAGGGCGCCAATTAGAAACAAAAAAAATCAATAGGGGAGAGAAAAGGGCACAAAAAACCATTTTGCGATTCGTATTAGGCGATCAGGCCCAAGGGAAGACAGACTAGGGTACGACTATGGACCAAGGGACCCAAGGAGAAATGTGAAAAAAAAACGCGAATTCTGGCTAGAAGAATTAGGTGTTCCTACCCCTTGACTACCAGACCGAGAGGGACCGAGTGGGGGTAAAAAATGAAAGAAAGGTGGAGAAGAAGGGGGAAACCTTCCTATCAGACAGAGAATCTAGAAGATGAGGGTAACAGAAGAACCGAATAAGCTCAAAAAAAAGGGAGGAAAGGAAAGGAGGAAAAAAGGTCAGAAGAGCTTGCGGGATCGCGTTGGAAACTTCTGACACCGCGACCGTGACAAAAGACCAACTTAAACGGGGGACGTCAAGAGGGGGCAGAATGGGTGACAGGCAGGGGGGTGTCACGGAAGGGGAGGGTGTACCGCAGTGATCGGAACGTCGTAAACAATTGGCCATCAAGGCAGGGAAAGGTGACTTAGCAGAAACGGAGGAAAAGGGATTGGAGGCAAATTGAGCGGAAAAGATGCGTATCTTTTGAAAAACACAAGACATCGTTAATTCTGGAAGAAGGGGTAGCAAAAAAGAAAACAATCAAAAGAAGAAAAGGGGTTTGGGAGGGTTGCGGTAGTTCTTAGGGGAAGATTGGTCCGTGGAAGGATGTCTAAGGGGAAGTGATGACGGGAGGGGGGTGTTAAAAAAAATGCCTGCGATTGGGGGAATCGATTTGATCAACCCTCGGAAGCTGACTCAGGAATGCCTACTCTTGAGTGCACCGAGCACTCGATGATGTAGTTCAAGAAGGAAAAAAGAAAGCACGGAGACGGGACCCAGGCAGATTCGTTGGAAAAAATAAAAAATCTAACGGCGCATACCGTAAGAAAAAGTTTTGTTCGAAGGTTGGTGTCCGAGTGGGGAAAGGAGAAGAGAAGGCGCAAGTTTCATGACCTTATGAAGAGAGGCTACGACGACTGTGACTCTGAGGGCTGATGAAACAACATCATTAAGTTACGAAGAATTTTGGATGTTTGGCAGGGAGGGAAGAAAGAGGTTTGGGGGGGGCAGACGGGGCTCCAGATGGGTACTGGTAGAGCCCTCATCCCTTAATATGGTATATCAGGGTGTTGATGTATTGTGAAAGGGGGTGTAACGAGGGAAGTGAACGATCAAAGCAGCCGTGGGAGGTGGAAATACGCGTGTATCAAAGACGTTCGAGCGGGCTGAAAAAAGTGGCCGGGGTTGAAATCTCATAATTCTTCTCCAGTAAATTGTGCCGGGTTGGGGGAGAGTCAAACTGCCGGGAAGGAGGGAAAAGGGGTCAGATAATGTGCAGCCAACATCGTTGACGGAAGGGAAAAGAAAAAGGAATTGCCGGTGGAGCAGTGCATGGAAAACGGAGGAGGACTCAGATTTTGGAATACTTTACCCCAGACCATGTGAACAGCCGGGGGGAGGGGGGGAGGTGTAAAAGAGGTTTTGTCAAGGGGTTCAGAAGAAAGAAAAGAGTAAACTGGGGCCGTGTACATATGGGGCCGATTGAAAGCACTTGCGATGTAAGAGAAAGGAGAAGGAATATTAAAAAAAATAGGGAGGGAAAGGAGGGATCTCGGAACGATAATTCGAACATTTTGCATGGTGATTTTTTGTCAGAGTAAGTGAAAACGGGAGAGCAAGGGGATAGAGCTGCCAGGTGGTCTAAGAAAAAAGGGAAGAAAATCAACAGCGTCGCAGAGCGGTAAAGTCTACCATTGAAAATGCGAATGGGGGGGAGGAGACAACTGGGGAAAAAATGAAGGCAAAAGCGATCTGAATACTTGCGAGATGGACCTTTGGTTCGCCGCACAAAGGGAGACACTCCAAGATAACGATGGGCTTAAAAAAAATCACTACCGGAAGCAAGCCGGCAAAAAAAAACTCGAAGGCAAAACCTGTAAGGGAAAAGTTATGGATCCGCACGTGCCAGGCTAATGAAGTCTTAGGGACATCCATCGGACAGAATAATCAGGAGGTATTGAAGTACGGGGGATGGGGGAAAGTCGGGCCAAAAAAACACCCGCAATTGTTTCAGGAAAGGAGGGGAAAATACCAAGCGGAGGAGCTATACGTAGAAGTAAGGAGCTTACGGGACATTCGTCAGGAAGAAAACGAAGAGGCGGTTAAAGGGGCGAAAAGGAAAGAAAGAATCAAAACACAAGAGGGAAAAGAGAGGAAAGGGAATAGCCCCAGGAAAGGGGATCATGGAAGAGCGAAGCTCCTATCGGGTCACCTTATTGAGCTAAGTAGGCGTAAGGAAAGGAAAAGGAAAAATGAAAGGACCCAGTGCAAAAAGGGGAGACTGAAAAAAAAAAAGACCATGACAAAGGAGGGGGGGGGGCCAGAACTGTACCAATAGGGAAAAATCCAATGGTCCCCGAAGACTTGATGAGGCGCAAGCTCTTGCAGACTTGTTTAGGGGTTACAGGAAAAAAAGCGTTCTGAGGCGGCGAGAGTCAAAAGTACACAACAAAGTCTATGCAAAATCAAAGAAAGATGCGGGTCCATTACCGCCCGTGTTTGGAGTTGGAAGCCACGAATGAGGGGAACAACGGAAAGGAAGGAAAGAGGGAGAGAACGAGTTGATGAGAGGACACACCTCGGAAAAAAAGACGAAGAGTAGGGGGGATCTAGATAACCAGAGGAAATCACAAGAGGGAAAAAGCCGGGGATCAGAGGGGGTAAAGGAAGCGAAGCCAACCCGAGGATGAAGCTCCCTGGAGAGGGGACTATACAATGAGCTAAATGTTACCACGTTTACAGGCATCTTTTGTGGCGAAGGCAGCATGTCGGCGCAAAAAAAAAGTCTTTACAAAACCGAGGGACAAAGCAGAAAAAGGGACCCAGGGAAAAGAGGAACCAAAATCCGAGGCAAGAAGAATGGGGGAGGAAAACGATGTGGCATTCCCAACAAAAAGGAGGAGGCAGGACCCCATGAATGACTGGCAATTGTCGGCTGAGAGACGAACTTTGGAAACTTTCAACGCCTCCACAAAAAATCCCGCGCTGGAATGGAGCAGGAACTTGGTCATGCAGAAAGCCACTGTAAGGGAGAAAAAAGACCGGATGAACCGAGAAACTTGGGCGCAGGTGATCATTCAATCAAGACACGGAACTCAAAACAACAAAGACACTACATCTGTCTGGGCAACAGGATCCAGGAGGAGACACTACAAACAAAGGGGAGACGCAAAAAGAAAACCTCAAAGACGGAATAAAAGCAGCACCAGGGGGAAACGAGACGCTCGGAATCACGTTAGGGTGTGGAACTCGTCACGGAGAAAAAGGGGAAAGTCACGATCCTCTCTTACCCCTTCGGCAAAATTAGCACAACCAAAAACTGCACGCCCAGAATGTCAAGGGGGGGGGGCTTGCAAAAGAACGATCCTTACCGGGGGTCAAGGGATAACCTGAAATCATCGTCGCGTGAAATCAAAAAAGTAAAAAGTAAGAGTGTCCTCAGCAAAGAGATCACAAAAAGGATATAAGACGTAATGCCAGACGTGCGACCGAAAAGAAGCAAAATAAAGAACGAGGGTGGGCTAAATGGAAAAATAATTACTATAGGGGGGGGCAAAAGTTAAGCGGGGAGAACAGCTAACGTGGGAAGCGGAGGAGGGTGGACGAGAATACCATAAAAAAAGGGCCATAGGCCTCACCCTTCGAAAAGGGGGAGAAACCAATCGAAAATGTCCGAAATGCCCCGACCCGTTGGGGCCTAGCAAAAAAGCGGGGTAAAGACACAGATCATACAAGCTGCCGGAACAAAGGAAACCATTCTAAAAAACGGAGGAGGAAGGGGTGCCTAGCTTCCCAGGTGTCAAGGGAAGAACCCTAAAAAGGACACGGCGCGTAACGGAAAAATACTTGCAGGTTCGCCGAAGGCGTTGGACTAAAGGAAATTGGGGGTGGGATTTCTGAAGAAAAAAAAAAAAGACCACCCGACATGTCGAAACAATGAATACTACTCAAAAACGAAAAGGGGAATTACGGGACACTGGGATATAACGACTATGGGCGACAAAAACGTAAAAGGGGTCAGAAGGACCGCACGCTATGAGGAAGTTTACTTTGTGTAGCCCAGGGCCTTTTCGGGGACGAGGGAAAAGGGGGGGTCGTTAACATTTCAAAGTTGCCTCGGCGCTCAAGGGGGGGGGAAATGTAAGCCAAAGCACGGTTAAAGACGCTTGTTGGAAACCCGGCCTAAAAATCGGGTCGGGGGCTCAAAGACCCTCGGGGAGATGGAGAGGCGGCAGAATCGACTGCCGGCAGCGCCGCAAGTGGTCGAGGGGTGCGAGACAGAGAGGATGGGACACCGTGAAAGCAAGTTGAGAATGCGGGGAAGCGACTGACACGTCTGAGTAACAGGACGGGGGCTGATGAGAAAAAAGACGCTTGAGGGGGGTATTACACAGATAGCGTAGTGGGGGGGAGGGTTAATCAACGTAAATAAGGGGGGGGAAGCCCTCAAGAAAATAAGATGGTCGTGGAGTCAAAAATTGATGGAGGGTCACAGGGTCGGCGATGAAAGAAAGGAACCAATCGGGCCAAGCAAGGTAGCACGCGTTTAACTAAACAGTGGGTGAGCAGCAATGAAGCAGTAAAGCTGCGGGTTGGAGGTGGCCCGCCGAAGGGTGGGGGAAGGAAAAGAGGGGAAAAATGGGGAGAACTCGAAGGAAGGTACGAGGGGAAAGAACTGTGCAAAAAAATGGAGCAGTCTGGCGGAGAGTGTGCAGACAAGGTCTGGCCTGATGGATGACCCCTTTCATTAAATAAGGGGGTGGGGGGAAAAGGCTGGGGGCCGTCAGAATTGGACGCGAAAAAATGACCTTTATGTATAGGGCGGGGACAAGAGAGGGCACGAACGCCTGGACTTTAAAAAAAAGGAGAAGGGTGATACTCGTAAAGTGGGGGTGGGGGGGGGGAAACTAGCCAGGGGGGGGAAATCAGAGGGGGGGGGGGCTGCTGAAAGATTGTTCTGGAAAAAGGAGAGCCAAAGGCTATGAAGACGCCAAGATCATCAGGGTCGCCGCGGAAAAATGCAGTGAGGAACACCACTTCGCGGCAGGGCTCAGCGGGGTTGATTCAACTGTTGGTTTCGCGACTTTCGCGCCAGAGATAGGACAAAAAGACACTAAATACGGCAAAAATCGATATAGTAAAATCTAAAGGTGATGTACGTACTTAGAGTTTTTAGCACAGTGCTCATATCCTGCGCATTCTGCAGCGAACAAGAGGTGCATGTAAAGGGTAAGTCCTGGGGTTCCTGACGATTACCAGACTCTACGTGCGAATAAGAGAATTACTTAACAGGGTGGACAGCTCTTCGATTTCACTATAAGGGCGCACAAACAACGGCAGGCCGGTCAAGAGAAAAGTGTGGATTGACACCCGTATGTCCTGTAACTATCGGAACAGCGATACTTAGGGATGTAAGCGGGAATAGTGAAAGGAAAATGAGATGGGAAAGAACCAAATTCAACTAAACAGATGCTGAATCCGAACAGGGGAAAAGCGACAAAACACGGCAGCATAAAAGCGGATGAACTACTCCAATGGGCCCCGCCGCCCAGGAGGTTTACCGCAAAACATGCTAAGGAGGGGGGAGGAAGCCGCATCGTTCTGATTGGCGGACGGAGACAGCGGCGCGGGCGGGACCAAGGTGAGCATCCAGGAGAAGGAGAAACATGAACGCGTTGGGGGGGTGCGAATGTTTTGAAAAAAACGACCTGATGATGAAGCGACGCCCCTTTGCGACGATTGGAGCCTGACAACCAAAAGTACAAAGACTAAAGAACTGGTAGGTCCGGAAAAAACAGCACTTTAGCCGTAGCTACGAATCGTCCAACGCCTAGAGCCGAGTAATCGCAATCGGGGAGGAAAACGGCAGGTCAGATTCCCGGCGCGGCGCTCGGCGGCAAAAAAAACTTACCACAGCAACACCAGAGACACGAGGATGGACCGTAACAGATATCCAAAGGGGAAGGACATTATGAAAAACCGAAAAAATGCAAAAGGCACAGTCCTGGCCGCGGGGGGGGGGGGGGGACGCTCCGAAAAATGGACCCAAATAACACTTAAAGACAAAGGAGCAACTAAAAACGGCCCCGCAGCTCTGTACCCCGGTGCGTTACCACTCGACGATGGACAAAAAGCCGATGGGAAAGCACGCATGTCAAGAAGAAACCTGCTACTAAATCTAAGGAGTTGCGGTTGAACGGGGGCCCAGGCAAACCGGGGTGGCTACGCACGTCCACAAAAAACAGGGGGCAGGCGAAAAAACATCTCTAAGATCATTGAAGTGTCAGAACGAACAAAGATGCAGCAGCGCTTCTTGGTCTCCGACACAGAAGAGGAAAGTTGACACAAATCAGCGAGGGTCCACGTCGGAAACCAACCTGAAACAAAAAAAATGCGGCTGCAGTCGGCAGGAAGGGGATGCACAGAGATCTTGGGCGGAGGGCTCGTGAGGAACTAAGGCGAAGTGAAATCAGACAAATAACAACGAAGTCAAAAAAAACATCAGAAAAAAAGAGCAGCGCAGGAGAAAAAAAAATAAACGAGGATAAAAAAAAATACTAAGAAAAAGGAAATGCGAAAATAATCTTGAAGAGGCGAGTCGGGTTGGCGGTTGATGGGACAAATGATTCGATGGCAATAAAAAAAGCCAGTTTATAGAAAATGCGTCAATGGAGGGTCGCTTCGAATTGGGCCGATTACCCACTGGCAGCGAGCTGGGCCTACTTGGTTGCCACGAAAGGAAGGCTCCCCCGCAGTAGGGGGGGCCTGCGCATTTACTACACGACCGAGGGTTCGTTGCATAGGGGCCCCACCAAAAAAGAAAAAACATCACGAGGAGGGTGGGGAAAAACCGAAACCGCAAGCCGTATAAGCTCCCATCAAACAACAACTGAGATAGATAGGAGAAACTCTCAAGGAGACTGGAGGAAAAAAGGGACACCGAGGGCTATGATGCCAGGTAAACTCCTCGCTCAAAAATAAAATCCAAAACAAGGCCATTTAGACTAGGGGGGTACTGGAAGCCTCGGCCAGCCAAAATAGTCTCAAGAAAACTCAGGGCTACACTCCGGGGAGTCGCGAAGGTTCTCTAACAATGTCAACGTGACGCCAAACACACACAACCGATTATCTGGGGGGACGAAACAACGAAAAAAACGCACAGTTTACTATTTCGCGGTCAATTTTTGTCCGTCGAGTAGAAGTGGCTTTTGACAATGTTCTTTTGGGGGTGATCAGGGGCGCTCGCCCACACCGAACCCACCAAAAACCAAAACAAAAAAGAAAGCTGTGGGGCCTCGATGTGTAAGAGCAGAAAATGGGATTAAAAATTTCACACACTAATATTTAAAGGGTAAAAAGCACTCCTACAAGGGGAGTCTTTCTGAGGGTGCAGAGAAAGGGAAAAAAACGGAGGCAGTGGCGGACAAAGGTTTGGGGTGGTGGGGGGGAAGTGGAGGAAGCGATACGTTCGCGATAATCAAAGGGGTATATGCCCGTAGGATGTGGGCAAGTTAAGAAGGAAAACCCTGGCGTACGTGCAAAGGATTATTGGGTTTTATTGGAGAGAAGACTGTAGTGGTGTCGGCACGTCAAAGACCGGTTTGTGGGGACCTTCAACTGCCCTAAAGGAGGTTGTTGGAGTTTCCAGGGAGGGAGAAGAACCGGGCCGAAAAATAACGGGTTGGGCCGAGCTGACAGCTGGGAGCACCTGGCGTAGGAAAGCATGAAGGACTCCAAAAGAGCTGGGGGGAAGGGAGGGGGGGGCACAACGAGGTATAAAAGATGCTACAAGTCATGTGGCAAGGACGGGCAAAAAACCAACTTTAGGCGTGGGAATTGGTGAACCGGGGGGAACTGTACAGGGGGGAAAATGTCGTAGTCGCGGGGAGGAAAGGTTTTGCAGCGCCGACAGCAGCCCCGAAAAAGGGGACGGCGTTTGTAATAATATGCCCGATTGAAAAAAGAGTGTCCAGGTAAGCGAAGTCAATCGGTTCGAGATATGCGGGTATCTCTTATGAGGGGCAAAAAGAAGCAGGCGGGGGGACAGGTCAGGCGGGTACCTCTGCTTCGTCTTGGGCACGAGGAGGGGTGAAGATGATCAAGATCAAAAAAAAAGCGTCTTCAGAGCGCCGACAGGTCGACGCGCTGCAGAGAAAACAACGGAACCCTGGAAGCAGTTAGCCAGATCGGAACGCCGTAGATTTCCCGGGGGGGTGGTGTCGCCGACCGAAATCTCCAATAAGACGCTTGAAGTAAACCAAAGCATAGGCAAAAAAGGGAGAGAAAAATGGGGGACACCGTGGATTGCTTCAGGGGGGATCCTTTTTAATCGGAGTGATCTGTCGCTTCTTCAAACATATGCAATCGAATCAGAGAGGAAGGGGTCGTTGATGCAGTGCCAAGAAAGCATCGGGGGAACAGCTATTTGAGGCTTACATTACGCGAAAGTTATTATAATACGTCATTCCATCAGAGACGGGACCAAGGCAGTCATTTCATAAGACGAAAGTGGAGGTTACGAGAACTCCACACAAGAGGGGGGGGGGGGGAAAAGAGAAGAGGTTACACCTAAGAGAAGAGATCGAGAACTTAAGCTCCTGTGTAAAAAGGGCTACGTATTTAAAGGCGAACGCGTATGAGGAAGAAATGAGGCTGGGGCGGTGGGCAAAACCTAAACCGCAGATTCGTGAAGGGAAAAGGAAGTTCCAATAAGCGGGGATGCAGTACGCAGGAAAAATAGAAGTAGCTGGTCCGCTCACTAGTTCTGGAAAAGCAGATGAGGGGATGAGCCAATTAGGGCTTGCAAAGACCACCAACAAAGGGGAAATCTACTATCCCGCGGTCACGTCTGAAAGGGGACCTTTTGGAAAAAGGGGACGCCAAAAGGGGAAGGCAGTAAAAGGTCGGCCGCTCAATTACTAAGCCCCTTTGCGGCGACGGAGAGACCTCTCCAACCCTGGGAAGTCCGGCCCCGTCAATGAATAGAATGAGAAGGCTCTTACACAACAACAATGCTTCCGAGAGAAAGAATACAACCCAGAAGGAAGGGAAGATGAAGGGAGACTCCTACGAAAAGGAGAAAAAACTGAGAGAGAACGACCAAACTGAGGTACAAAAGGCCATCGGAGAAATGGCGGCTCCAAAAGTCCTGTTACAAGAAGAAACGGGAAAAAAAGCAAACACCGCTTGGAACATTCCGGTCCAAAGAAAGAGTGAAATTGTAAACCCTTCCAGCCTAAAGCCTCTCATGGCTAAAGGTTCTTCATCGAGACGAAGAAGCGTGGTCCACGACCAAACAAGCATTACTTGGGGATACAACCCGAAAGGCTTTCAAAAGCCTGAGGGGAAGAGGCCGGGCTACAAGCCGATTTCAACATCAAGCCGATGCGTGCATGTGGAAAAGGGGAAGAAAACAATCACAAACGGAACGAAGCATCTAAAGAGTACATCGGGCCCGGATATGTAGAACGGGACAACTGAACCAACGAGCCGAGCTTGGCCACTCAAAACCGATCAGTTGCATACTCATGGGAAAAAACCGGCTGTGGAAAACGCAGTCCAAAGGAAACCACGCATAGTCAACGTGCAGGTTTGAGGGAAAGAAAACGGCAGCAAGAGCCTATGTCCACTAGCCCAAACCTGAACAGCGGGCGGGAAGTCCGCCGGACGGAGCGTAGCAAAAGCTTGAATCCCGAAGGTGCTGTTAAGTGAGGTGTGGGGGAACAAAAGAGCTCTTCGGCGGAGTAGAAAAAACGTTCCTTCGGAACCACCTCGCAGAAAGGGAGAAACCAAAGAAGCAAGAGGGAGACGAAAAGAACAAACGTCAGACAAGACTGACCGGAGAACAGCACTGAAATTGAAGATCAGGGGGGCAAGCATAGTAACAATGTGCAAAACCTTTTGGGGGGCGCAAGTTCAACCACGCAAGCGTGGAGACACGAAAAGTCCACAGTTGGTCGAAAAACGCATCAAAGTTCGCAGAGGCCTGATGAACTATTGTGTCCGCCCGCAGGAAAAAACTGAGGAACCAAAGAGACTCCACAATGGGGGACTGGGGCACAGCAGCCCTACCAGGCCAACGTTGTCTATGTCCTAAAGGTTTCTAAATAAAAAAGGGCACCTCTCCAAAAAGAAACGAGCATCAATCCAAAAAAAAAAAGAGGGAAAATGTCCATCTGTCGGAGGTCTCGGGTGACATTAGCGACACCGAGGGGCCCCCGGAAAAAGAGGACAATAACGGCGGCGAGCCTTAGGACAGGGGCAGGCAAAAGTAAGTCGCAAGGCGGCCAGCGGGAACACTGTGGGGCTAGGGCGACTGAGGGGAAAATACTCAGAAGGAAGGGGGAAAAGTGCCCGGTTTCTCTAACGAGGCGGAGATCTGGGCGCCAAAGACATCGGTTCCACGATAAAAATGAAAAAAACCATAAAAATCAGGAGAGAATGACTGAAGGGGTAAAGGGGTTCGTCTGAGAAAGGGGGTCTGCGGGGTCCCCTCGGGGAGTTCTTCTGGGTCTTTTGGCGATGAAAGCTAAGATGAAGGTGATAAAGACATGGGAGGGGGGGAAAGCTGTATGAAGAACCTTGTGTCACTCGACCAAAAGTGAATGAGGGTAACCTCCAGCTGGGGGGGAAAGCTTCGGGGGGCCGAACTTCATCAGTAAAAACGCCGAAGGGTTGCGCAGGTGGGGGCCGAAGTGGCATAGGACTGAATAGGTTTCGCGAAGGAAAACAAAGTTTAATGCACGGAAAGGGGCCTGAGAAAATGCGGGGTCTAAAAAATAAGGGGGGGACATGGGGGGGGGGGAGGGTGCGCAGAGAATGTTGTGGACGTGGGAAGCATTTGAAGAAGAAAGGGCACAAAATGTAATGTTAGTTAATGGGCCTGAGTGAACTGATCAAGTCCGCCAAGACGGTTGACCTAAGTGTAAGCACAGGCAGGGCTGGGACATCCTGGACGGGGAAAAACTTAAGCGGCTTCGGGCATTTTAAATGCAACGAGGAGACAAAGGTGAGTGGCATGGTCGAGAGTTCGAGGAGGGTAAAGAACAGGAATTTGCAGGTTGGGAGGAGGCTGGGCAATCGGATGAGAAAATGGTCTTCCGATTGGAGAAAACCGTCAGGCCGGTAAAGATGAGTTTGCCGTGCGCAGGGGCAAGAAAAAAAGACCGGGAAGGATTAAATAAGTAGAGGGTCCGATTTCAAAGAAAGGGGTCGAGACGCGACCTACCATCTGCTTAAATACGAAAAGGGAGAGAGGGCGGGGAAATGCTGTGAAATTTGAATAGGAAGGAAACAAAATCCTTCATTTGATGATGGGTTCCGCGGGACAAAAGGGGGGGGTCAAAGAAAGGCGTAAAAGAGAAGAAGGCGCTTGGCAAAAGAAAGGGGCTTCTCCAACAGGCCCAACGGCGAAGGCCTGCTCTACTTAGACGGAGTTTCAATTTGGGGGCGAATCGGGAACGAAGGGAGAAGAAAATGCGTCAGGAAAAAAAAGCCCTGAAAGAATAGAGCCAGAAACGGGTCGCGGGGGAGGGACTCCTGGAAGCCTTATTAAATGCATGAAAGAATGAAGTTACCACAAAAAAGAGCAAAGATCGGGCTGGAATTGGGAAATGGTGATGGGGCAGTCAGTGACATAGTTCCTTTATGACTAGTCTTCCATTAAGAGACTGACTTAACAGAAAGAAAAGCACGGGAAGGCAGAAAATAACCAGGTTATGAGGAAAGAAATCTAACACAACGGAGGGAGGAAAAAAGGATGAGAGTTAAAAAACCGACCTGGGGAATAGGGAAATAAAAAGCCCCGTCTGAAAGAGAAACTTAAGAGAGGAGAGGCTGTAATGGGGGAGAAAGCGCAAGAGAAACAAAAGGGCTGGCTCTTGGGGCATCAAAAAGAAGAACCAACAACAATAACAAGTGGCTGTCCTGCAATGAGGAAAACTACAGAGCACTGGCAGGAGAAAGTGACTCGAAGAAAATGGTCATCGAGCGTGTAATGGTCGACTAGCTTTAGGACACCGCATCTTTCGTTGGGGGCGAGACCAAAAAGCTGAGCGGCACCAGGAAAAGCAGGGAGAGAGATATTGTAGGAAAATAAAAAAAAATCCGGTGGTGTAAAAAGGGGGGGGGAAAAGCCACTTGCCAGCATTGGGGCCCCGATCATACCTGAGAGGCATGCGAGGGAAGTTGGGAGACCACCTGGTCGCAATGGAAAAAAAGGACATCAATCAAAAGGAAGTGGGGGCGTTCCCTGGAACAATCACGGCACGCACACAACACGGAAGAGGTAAGGAACAGATAAATCACAACGAGGAAAGATGAATCTCTCTACCTGGGTACCGTGATTAGCAAAGAGGGAAAAGGACATGTTAAGGGAAAGAGGGAAGGTTTCGGATAGGCTACAAGGCAAAACCGTATAAAACTACGATACAAGAAAGGGGAAAATGGAAACAAGTCATTGGAGGCACATCTGAACGATCCCGCCGAGAAGTCGAAACATCTAAAAGACTCAGTCAGACGCAAAGTTTTTCGGAGAAAACATTTGGCATGCGGAGGTTGAAAAAAAACAAAAATGCCCACTTTACCGAGCCTGCCAAAAAACTCCCATGGAGGAGACTCTCACGTCCAGGGAAAAAAAAAAATTATGGAAAACAGAAGGCCGGGAGAAAATAAGCAAAACGGGAAAAGAAAACTGACGATAAATTGGGGCTGGAGGGGCTCAGGGAAAAGAACTATGTCAAAAAAAAGGAAACCATCCAAGCAATGCTCCAAAAAATAAAAATGGATTACTTTCTTGGAAAAACCAGTATGCAGGGCAAAAAAAGGGGGAGGGCTAAAAGCCTCTCAGTCCGGTCCATTAGAAACAATATTCCAACGGAAGGAGGAACTTGCGCCAGGAACTAAAAGAAGTCTTCATCCACTTCGCCACCAAGGAGGGAAAAAGGGAGGAACAGTAAGAGGGGGCAGAAATGATGGCCCTAAGCGGTTGGAATCAGCCTGGGGGTGAGGGAGCGATTTAAATAATAATCGAGAGAACTGTGATCAAGCTAGTCAGAAGAGGTAGAAGGCAGGCTTAAGAAGAAAATCGGTGACCATCGCACACCAAAAAGAAGGAAAAAAGTCAAAGAAGGGAAGAACCAAAGGATATAAATACAAAAGAAAACATAAGTAACTGAGGCTGTGGATTTTTTTATGGTGACTTAAAGGAGCACGAATTTGTGACAAGTGGAAATAAGAGAAGGGGGCAAATCTGAGATTCAGAAGGGAACACCCAGGACCAAAGGAGAAGAATGAGGGGCCGACTATTGGAAGCTTCAAGTCCAGCTAAGGAAAAAACGAATCGGGAGACAAAAATTAAGGGGGGAAATCGAGCCCAGAAGCGGAGAATTATATGACCGCCTCTCACGGACTTTAACAGCAGTAATAAGAATAAGCCAAAAGGCAAGACCATCGTCAACCACCTTAGTGGGGAAAATTGGGTCTCGAATCAAATCGAAGAATCGGATTGAAGGAGGAGGGGGGGCCCCGGGATGCCATGTCAAGAATGAAAAACGGAAAGAGCGATAGGTTCAAATTTCTCTAGGTACTTTGGAAAGGAAAAGGCTGGTGTGCGCTGCTGCTTCCAGCCGTGAAAAATAAGTCAAAAGGAAAGGCGTGCGTTTCGCAGTTGACTAACTACTGATAAGAGAAACTGGAAACTTATGAAAAGGTCTCTCACGCGGACAGTTTGGGTCAAATGGGAAACAAAAAGACAAGTACTTCCCTCATTTGTTTAAGAACAAGAAAAGAACAGAATCGCTCTCAGGTGGGCCTTGGTGCGGGGGAAGTCATTCGGGGGAGAAAAAAGGGGCCTCTAAAAGAATCCTCGTCTCTGAATAGGGGTGGGGGGGTAAAATGGGAAAACGCGATGGCTCGATTGAGAAGGTAAGAAGAGAAGGACGCTGGCAGAAATCGCGGTGACAGTCGAGAGGGAGGGATAACGAAAAAGAAACGCGATAGGGAGGGACAAGAATTCGAACTCATCCGGCTTACTGCAGGGCGATGACAGCGCAAGTGGTGAGCCGGTGGAAGATGCAAGGATGACGCAAAATTTAGAGGTATTTGGATGACACGGGGGAATCGTGGAACAAGCGAAGTCTGCATAGTGACAAGCCGGGGAAAAAGGAAAAGAGACTTTAGAAAAGGGGATGGTTTGTGTTTCGAAGGGAGGAGAGGTTGGGAAGGGAAAAGGGGCCTAACAGGGTTGCCTGGTAAGACGTTGAAAGAAAAGGAAATTAAGAAAGGGGTAGAGGAATATGAGTAATGTGACAGCATGAAAGTCAACCCGCAAAGCGCGGAGGGGGAAAGACGGGTATCAAACTGGGGGACTGAAAAGGTTTGAAATAAAGGGGGACGAAAAAAGGAACCAGAAGGGCATTTTATTATTGTGGGACACCTGCAATTATTGAAAAGGGGTCGTGGCAAAACTCAAGGGAGCCTTAAAAACCTGCAGGTGGGGAGGGGTCAACTGGAAAAAACAAGGTCGTGGGCCTCCGTTTTGAAGAAACTTGTAAAGGGGACAGGGGGCCTGGAGAATCGCGGAGAAGGGTTTGGCAAGGGGGGGCAGCAAAAACAACAAAAAGACCGTTGTGACATATATGGCAGGAAATCACACGTAGCTAAAATGGAGGAGAAGGAAAGCGGACAAGATGAGTTATTCTGTGACGACTAACGCTGAAAGACATTGAGGAAAAAAATTGTAATCGGGGAACCACCCGGCTCATTGGATGAGGGCAAGAGAAAAACCATGGGGGCTCAGGTCAATAGATCGCGCAAAGGGGAGGCAAGGCAGAAAGATCAATCAGGTGACCTTTCAAAAAGGAGGGGGG
>Ga0179593_1306282_pt1 | contig 16828 bp, 16 predicted proteins | sample CZODoug2_1_08_16_FD_185931 | JGI IMG/M metagenome (GOLD analysis project Ga0179593, IMG submission 185931) | Vadose zone soil fungal communities from Angelo Coast Range Reserve, California, USA - CZODoug2_1_08_16fungal (PacBio error correction) | ecosystem: Environmental > Terrestrial > Soil >...
CAAGCAAAAAGTGAACGCGGAGGAGGTCACAACCGCAGGGCCCAAGTAACAAAATCATATCACAAGACTGTCCTCACAGCGGGTTAGGGAGATGGGGAAGTAGAGGAGTTCCTGGTGGTTTATCAGCACCTGAAACAATCAGGGGGAGATTGAACGCATAACCTTGACCTGGGCATCGGGGAGAGCAGAAGATGGGAGGAGGCCTAAAACGGGAGGTGAATTCAAGACACAGATTGCTAAAAAAGAGGCGGGCGGGGAAGGAATAGGCATCTTCACAATGGCCTTGGCAAAGGACCCATAAAACGTTTTTTCAGGCCTATTGGCCCTTGCAAAAGAAAGGGGGTTGGACGGGGGATAACAATTCGTAGAGAGCAGTAGGGAACCGGACAAGTGCGAATCCTGCCGCAATTTCAATGAGGAAAAAAGGGGTAAGCAAAGGGGCGCAGACGCACAAAACACGTCATCAGACTTAAAGGCTGTGTCGCGTCAAGTGGGGTGTGGACCGGACTGAAGGGGAAGCCAGTCAAACAGCCTCCCTGCTAACGAGGGTGGGTGAATGGACGGCCCGTAGAGCAGGAGGGATTAACCTACCGCACCACCCCCAAGCTCAATCTTAGGGGGCAAAACTGGGAGCGGGGAAGAATTAAACGGGGAACAAAAGGCTAGAGGGGAATGGGCAACGCGGCTCTTCAAATGCTGGCAGATCGCATGACTAAAAAGAAACGTTGGGGAAGAGACTTATCATTGCCGAACGCTGGAACAGGGGGTACCACTGGACCTGTGGTCGAGGGAACTGGTAAAGAAGTCAAATAAAGGGAGGGGGTACAGGAAGGTGTAGAACACTTACAGACTGAGATCCGCGGGCGTCCTCATTAAACCGGAACTCAGCTACGGGGAATGGGACGGAAGAAACAAGGACTTCACACAACCTTAATGCAACTGACAAAGCAGGGGCACGGTATGGGGCGGCTGGGGCGAAGAGAAACACAGGCAGACATCGAAACTGTCAGGCAATTAAAGAGGAAGGGGTAAAGTGGGGGGGCGCTGTAAACACATTGAGAACTCAGGGGACAAAAGGGGGAAAGGGCGTTCGCGGACGAGTGGGCGGTGGGGGGGGTTCGGAAATTAATTTAAACCTGGATGTAACTAAAGGGGGGAAGGGGGAACGATTTTAGGGAATGAACAAAAGCAGTCAACAGCGTACTTCGAAAAGTCCTCAAAGACGACGGGATACGACAGAGGGCTTAAAGTGGGAACGGAAGGCGAAAAAATACGGTCCAAGCATAGGGGGGAACCCCTGGGGGAAAAAAGGGGTTAGGGAACTCATATGGCAGGTTCTAATCATGGACTTGGGACCGGAAACGAGGGGGACCGCAGTGGGGCTGGAAGGGAAACGTCCTGAATAAACCGGGGTCACGGGGAGGGGTTCAGGGAACTTCAGAGGGGGAAAAAATGGGGCGCGCATGGCTGTCCAACAGGGGGGGGCGGCGGCGCATTAACGGGAAAACAGTAGTTGCCTAAACACGATGGAGGGGAACCATGCCTCCAGGATTGCTACAGCAAGTGCTAAGATAAACGCTGTTCGTACGTAAAGGCCTGAGTCTTAGAAACAGAGTTCCAAAAAGGAAAAGTCCTGCGGGTTGGGAACTTAGCGAGGGTCTGAGAATATAATTTCTGGGGAACGATTGAGACGACGGGAAAAAAGCTGAAGACGGAATGGCGAAAGAATATGAGCACTTCAAAGGAGTAAAAAGAGGCATGCAGTCGGGTAGCGATTGCTACATCCTCATTTCTTATAAACGCATGGAAATAGGGAAAAAGGGGGGTTTGGTTTTAAGCCTATACGCGTGGTCAGAGGGTAGGTTAATCAATTTCCATTTGGGGGTGCAGATGGACGGGCAGTTCTGGGATGGGGTTAAGGCTTCTGGGGCGGGCAGTTTTCTCGGGGCCTTGACGTTCCCCAGGAGTGCTGAAAAATTTGTTTAAAGATGGAACCACAAAACCTAACGACTGATTCCGTGTCGTAGGGGTGTAAAAAGGCCGAAAAAAGGCGACAAGGAACTGATTGCGAAGAATAAAGGGGGGGAGAGAGGGGGGTACAGAGCAAAATCAAGGAGCTCATATGACGCGAACAATCTCAAAGGGGCCCGTTTTTTGATGCGAAAAACGTGGTGTATAATGCCATACAAACCATGCAACAATTTAATGCGGCCAAGCGGAAAAACTCTTGTTCTAGGAAAATTGCGGCATTGGACCTTGACCATCGTGTGTGGTTTTTAAGAAGAACTGGGTCTCGAAAATACAAAAGAGACGATAAAAAGGGAGAAAGTCGCAGGGACACAGACAGGAGGGAAGGGAAATGCTTTGAAAATGGAGGTGTCATGGAGAGGGGAATCGAGGGCGTCACCGAACATGAATTAAGGAAACCTCAGGGGCTGGGAAACCGCGGAAAAGCCAAGAAAAAGATAAATATGGAAAACACATTCCTAGAAAATACTTGGGCGGATCAACAGGGGGCAAATGACAAATTGCCTTAGGAAAACTGGGGGACGGGATAAAAACAGTTAAAAAAATGGGAACACACTGACAACGGAAGAAACAGGAAATCGGGGTGAAACAAACTGAAAGGAAGAGAGGGAAAAACCGGAAGATGGGTGGGGTCGGGAGGAGGCTACACGGATTGGGGGAGGCCTGGGACGCATGGGCAGCCAGTGGGTCTTTGGGGGGGGGTGACCACGGACACCGCTACCCGGCAAGAGCGCCCATGAGTCGGACCGGAATTCATTTCAATTTCAAGCACTCAATCATCTAATCCACTACAAAAAATCTTACCAAAAAGTTCAGACGTTGGTTGCTAGAGGGGGGAGATACTAAGTTGGGAGGGGAGCATCTGAAGAGGACCCCCACAACAGCTCGGACGGCCAAGAGAGAGCAATCACCTAACACTAGTCCGCACTGGCCGCCAACAAAGCGCAAACGGAAAAGAATGTGGGGGCGGTCTAAAACCCGAAGGGAACGGCGGAAGCTCCCTGTGGCTGATCAGTCGAGTGGTGAAACCATCGGCTGGAGTCACCTAACAGGGGATTCGACAAAACTCAGCGTCCCCGTGCTCCCGGTAAAAAAAAATAATCCAATTCTTGGTCCGCGGTGCGTGCCTTTTCTGGAGATTTCAGGGGCTGTCGTGGAGGGGTTAGGTGCCAAGGGGGCAAGGCGGTAAGTACAGAAAATCGTTTCACAGAACTTCTCCCAGGGAGAAACGGCTGCAGAACCCTTGCCCTCGGAATTTTAAATGATTTCGCACTACTGTCTAGTAGTTATGCTTCTGGCTGGCTCGGGTTTACCCCCCGGCAAGTTTATTCCGCCGGGGGAATCTAAAGGGGGGAAACTTAATACGAGCAACGCGAAAAAACTAAACCAACAATTGTAAACAAAAATTAACAGCAGCGTCGGGGAATTTCTCCGCAATTTAACGTGGTTACGTCCTTTTGGGGGTGTAGGTAAAGACAGTGGAGTAAAAAAACCCTCGGCTGCACCGGCAAGGCCCGGCCATGAAAACCACTCGGTTTGGTCTGGCGAAGAAAATTCAACTTGTGGCCCGTGGTTGTAAAAAATATACCTGGGTGCAATTTGCGCCGACAATCCGTTGCAAGAAAAAGAAGTGGACGGGAAGGAAAATTTCTTCAGGAGAACACGACGATCTCAAACGAATGATTCAAAGGAGAACGCAAGCGGTCAAAAAAGGGCCTGGGAGGTCCAAAAAAAGAATCACCAGCTTAGGAAGACTGCAAAGGGGCCGAAACTGTGACGTAAAAACAAAAAAAAAAGAAAAGGAATCCGACCCTCGCAGAACAATAACGCAGGGACAAACCTGAAAGATCCAAGAAAAACGAAACAACATGGCATTGGGCCAGAACTAGCCATCATTCGCCCGGAAAACAATACTGTGGGGGGGGGAGAACCCGATAAAGCGCGGGTCTAAGAAATGCGAATCTTCGAAAGAAGTGACCAAAAATGCCATTACGAGTGTAACAAGGAGGTTCAGGAAAAGCTCAATAAGATTCGATGGGCCGGGAATGGACCGTTTTCCAAAGCATAAAAGACCAATGAGAGGCTAAATCGTCCAACGGCAAGCTCATTGGCGAACAATCGTGGGGTAAGAAGCATCCGCCAATCGGGCGGAAGAGACACTGGGAGACGGAAGTGAAAAGTTAAGAAAGGCATGGGGGGGAAAGGAACCGACCAGGAGTGCTAGGCAAACGCACGGCACTAAATTAAAAGAGACCAGCAAGCCAAAGGCGATAAAAGAACCATTGTTTGGCGTGGGGGGGGGTTGTGGTGGTGGGGAAAGTCACTAAACATAAAATTGAAAACAAACGGTTTTGGACGGTAAAACGACGAAAACATGCCGGTCCACAACTGTGGGTAGTGAAACTCACAATGTTGATTGAGGAACATTCCAAAGGCTCAAAGTGGTGGCAAAGGTTTCCCCGGGCTGGGACAACTGGGGTGTAAGCAACAACCGCCCACCACCCAAACAAAACCAAAACCCCGGAGCACGGGCATCCCGAGTGGCGTGCGCCCGGCGGAGTGAAGGAAGTTCTGCGTACAAAAGGGGGAAAGGTAACCTTGCCGCCTCGTGGGGCAGCACGCGGGAAATAAGGGGGGTCCCGCACATGGGGAAAACCAAGACCCCCAGCCCAAATGAACGGACACGCAGAAGGGGGTTTGGGGAGAACCAGGACCAACGATTTGAGGGCCAACGAAAAAATACCCCGCTCCGGAAGAGGGAGTTGGGACAGGACTGAGGAAAGGGTGTAGAAAGGCGCCACGCAACAAACAGGCAAAATATTAAAGTCCATGAGGTTTTAGGATGTCACCTGACGGGAAGCCTGACCCATCTGAAGCTTTTTCCGTTGAAAAGGCGAGGGGTAAGGAAGTTTGGAGACAAGAACAACTGTGAAGAAAAACTGTCTTGCCTGCCTGGAGTTCCCGGAAAACGCCAATGTCAACCCAACGCGCTAACCTGAGAAAAGGTATTTGAGTACCAAAAATAGGAGCATTCAGGGAAGGAGCACGGGAAAAAAGGCGGGCATACGCGCCGGAGTCAGGACAGGTCCTCGCGGACCCTAGGGAACACATGTTCCAATGAAGAGCAGCGACGGGTCAGAAACTCAATCGCCCAGGCGCTCCCTGGCAATCCCCCTCACAACAAGTCGTAGGAGGAGTGAAGGTGCATGACGTGAAGGGCCAAAAAGAAACGGGTCAGCTTACCAAAAAAAAAAGGAATAGAAGCGACGGGAGGACGACCTGGGCGGGGCCGTTTTGAGGGGAATGTGCAAAAGGATGAAAAAAATTAGTCGGTACCAAAATCGGAAGGGGCAATGTTCAAAGCAAAAACGGGCATGGCAACGGCCAAAATGCCGGAGTCCAAGCCTTTTGAAAGGTAGAGAAATCCAAAAGACAAGGATCGACTCCTAGCCATCCAGGATAGAAGTTCGCGGTAATGCGTGAGGACCAGAAGGCCCCAACGCCTGCAGGAAAAAAAAGCACAAGGAGAAAGCGCGATAGAAAGTATATGGAAAAACCGGAGCGGAAGGGTGAATACCAAGAACGCTAGAAAAAGAAAAACTCCCAGATCGATGGACAGATGGTGGTGTTGGGCGGGGAAGGGGAAAGGGAGCTGTCCCTCCATCGGATCGAACAGAGAGACGAAAAACAACAAAACGAGATGAGGGGGAGAGAGATAAAGAGTCCGACGGGAAGGCAAAAAACCTCCCACTCAAAAACATCTATCAAAGGATGTAAACATCTGAGGGAGGGTGACATTAATCGCAGAGGGGAATTGGGTTGATCAACTGACAGAACTTCCCTGGGGAGATGGAAAAACATAACCTGCTACGACGGGAAGATAACTTGCAAACGGGCGAATTCTGCACCGAAAGAGAATTCTATCAATGAAGCAGAGGAGCTCAGTGGCCTGGGCTCTGAGGGGAAACGGGAAAACAATGGCTTGGCCCCTTAAGGGGACATTGTGGGACTAAAGGGCCTTGGGAAGAGCCATTTGGGGTCGATACAAGGGAGCATGAACAAAGTTCAAGAGGCAAACAAACGTGGCAAAAAGGATTAAACCGAGGAACCAAAAAGACGCTCCGCTTCGAAGTCCGGCGTGGGGCACCGAGAAAAGGGTGTGGGAGGAAGCCAACGCAAAAAGCAACGCACTAACAACAGAAAAACTTGGGTGTTGGACTTTGGACCGGTCTCAGGGGGGATGCATTAACAGGGAAAAGCAGCTCAAAAAGATTGAACAATGGGGCTATGGATAATGCAGGGGAAAGGAAATGGACTGAAAAAGGCAGAATGTGCAAACTTTCATTCGCTTCAACGGGTAGGCCTCATATATACGTGGGGAACAATAATTGCACACGATGCCGTCAAACCGGAAAACCGTGGGGGGGGCAAGATGAAAGGGTTTAAAAAATGCACTGTAACAGAGGCAAGAACCCGGATTTATGACGCCGGGTAGTAGACAGGAAAATCTGAGGAGAAACTTGGCTACATGGAAAAAACAAACTCGCAAAGAAGAAACGGCAACAAAGGTGCTTCACGGAAACAATAATAAATCAAAGACATTCTTTCTTTTATGGGACTGCGATCTACACAGCCGCACCATCGCCAGGTCAAGCAGAAGGGGCAAGTGACAGGACTGGCGCTTGGAAATACTCCAAGCAAGCTAAAAGAAAAACAATACTTGGAAGTGGGCGGTATGGCTTAGGGGCGGGGGGTCGAAGAAGAAGTGAACCCTCTTAAGAAGGGCAGTGGTGCACAGGGCAAGTTGGACTCAAAGGGTCACCGAAGGGGCCACTGCAAGCTTCCCGACCGAAGGGGAGAAGAACTGGGGAGGATGACAAGGGATCCTCAAAACCAAATTACAAGCATCTGAGAAACAGGGTGAAACACGTTGAGGAGGACTCTGATTGCCCCAGCCCGGAAGAACAGTGTGATGTAAAAATACCAGCTGGGGGGACCCTGCAGGGGTCCGTGGGTTAGAATAATAGAAAGAGCGCTGGAAACAAAAAGGTTGGTCCACGGTGCAGCTAGGGGCAGCGCCAAGGGGGGGGCGTAATCGAAGGTCCAGTCTGTCACGGCGGTTGGGGGTAAAGCTGGGGCATTGCGTTTTGACGAAACAACGAGAGTGGTCAAGGTAAAAAAGGTATGGGGAAGGCTGACGGAGCGCGTCTGGGTACTTGTACAGGCGTCATTATGACTTATTGCGACACAGATGGCGTTCACGGAGGAACCAGCAGAAGGCCGGGTGGTGGCGTTAGATACAGATCTATGTCAATGTGCTGGGACCCGGAAGGACATTAGGTGGAGACGGAAAAAGGGGGAAACAGATAACTGATCGAGCCTATGAGCGTGAACAACGAGGTATCGTAATGAGAGGGGTCCACAAGCTATTGAAAGATTACTCCGAAAGTTCCCCGAAACGCATTGGCGGGGAACATGTGGAGTGTTGGCAGTAAAGCGCTGGGAGAGTTACTTCCAATTCCCTTTTTTCTGTGCCTGAAGGCGGAAGGGGGGGGGTCACCCGGGCGTTATTTGGTGGAGATGGGTCGCGGACTGTTGAAGTTGAAAAAAAGCAGAAGGTGAGGAAACTGTGAGGTCGGGTCCGACGGTACGCGCATATCCTGGGGAAAGCCTCAACACGGGCTTAACGCGTGGGGGAAGAGGAAGAGTGCGAAAAGGGGCTAAATTCCGCTGGACGTCCCAACGATTCCAGCAACAAGAGCAGTTTCCCAGGATTCGGCGGAGGGGATTTCTCAAACAGTGGTCACGCAAGTAAATGCGAAGGCAAAAAAAATGGTTCAGCGTCAGGACGGGCATATAGGGAAAGCGGGGGAGGTGGGAACGGCTTGACTTTCAATACACATACATAACGTTAAATTCGACATGGCAAAACCGAAAGAGGACGGTTCACCAGCCGGGGGGTGGTGACAATGGAGGGGGTGTAACATTGGGAAATCAGAGGGGCAATCCAAAAGAAGTCAACACGACAAACGCAGGAGGGCGAACCCATTAAAGACTCCGCCCAAGATGAGTTGACCACACATTCAGTCCGATACGGGCGTTATCAGGGTTTCATCATTTCAATTCCTTCATGGCAATCTGGGGGATTTATCACGGCAATTGTAAACTCGACCAAGGTCCCGAAAAGTCAAAGCTTCAACCCGAAATAAAAAAATCTCGAAAAAAAAGGAAAACGTGTCGGGTCTATTTTGGGGGGGGCTGGAAACAGTGGTCTAAATCGTAGGCAATAAGAAGTGGAGCGACGAAATGCACGAAATTATTGTCAAACTTCGCAAAAAAGATGCAACACGCGATGAAGGTCCAGGGCGGCGGGAAAGTACGGAGGGTTATCCGCACCCAAAATAAAGGAGGGAAAGTTGACGCGGGGGGGGGAGGAAGTGGCGGAAGGAATTGGGAGGTACTGATAAAAAAAACCACCCCGAGGATTCTGACCCGAGAATCAAAAACAAAAAGTCCAAGTCCTACCCCAAGCGGGGGGAAAAACGTGAAGCGACTGTGGGGGAGGTATCACAGGGAAGAGTCAAACGAAGACCGCCGAAAGTGTGAAGACTCGGCGCGATGGGACCCCCGGCTACAAACTAAATTTTAGGCAAAAAAAAATCAGGTGCAACCAGTATCCAAAAACGCAGAACTGTTCGCGATTCAGGGGTTCAGGGGTGAAGATGGTCAAAGGAAGGTAAGTTGGCAAGTTCAAAAGTGAGATCAATCCCTCCGGGGACAAGAAGAAATTCGGGCCCCGATGACAAAATGCTCCGCCCTGACAATGGTTGGGGCACAGGAGAAGATGGTTGGGTAAATGAGGTACGCGTTCAAAAGCAACGATGGCAGCAGGACCGAGGGTGCACTCAATCTAAACGCGAAAACGAACCTCAGGAGGGAAAAAAAAGAAGGGAAAACCGTCCTATTGACCGGGGGGGGCAGTTAAAGCATTTAACGTAGAGATTGAGGGGGCGGAAGCGCACCAGGGGTTCTTGACAAACTCCGGCGGGGACTCCCCACCGTAAAGTACCCGTCCAACGCGCCCACGACAGGGTTTTTAAGGAGGCAGGAAAATTGAAAAGGTGTTGAGAAGGTGCAATGGTCACACTCAATAAAGGGCCAGTATGGATAGCGCGGACTCGGAGCTAGCCAACGGACAGAGGAGAAAAAATCTTCGCAACAAGTAGCAAGTCAAAAGCCAGGGACCGTTCTCCAAAAGAAGTGAATCAAAGCGTCAGTCGACGAAAAGATTGGGTCCAAAACAATCTAGGGGGGGGGGGGGGGGGGGGGGGGGGGGGGGGGGGGGGGTGGGAGAAAAAAAAAGCCACGAGACAAAGAGAAGACAATAAAAACATAAAAACAGAATCCAAATCAAAAGCAACACATGGCAGGGGTGGCGACTCAAAAAAGAAGCACGCAGAAGAAACCCATCAGAATGGTTTACAAAGAGACCGAGTGGCTAAAAAAGCAACTTGAAAAGACTTCAAGAAAAAAGAAAAGAGGGTACACACCGGCCATACGCGTGGGGGAATGCGGGTTGGCAATCGCTAGGGATCGATCAATATGGCTCCTTTTGAACCGGAGAGAATCGGCACACCATAAAAAATAAAATGGATCCGTCGAAGGAAACCCAACTGATCTGGGGGGAAGAACGCCATCTGTTGAAACGAAGCACTACGCCATTCGAAAAGAGGGAAAGACCTTAAAACTGGCTGATCCTGGAGTAACTGGGGAATACCATCGTGAATAGGCAAACGCAAAAAGCCCGTTCCCCAAACAGAAAAAGGAAGAGCGAAGCCCCATTTTTGGCGCTGAGGGGTGAAAAAATAAAGAGAGATAGGGGCAAGAGGATGGAGGGTGTAGCCCTTCAACTCAACTGCCCAGTTCCCAGTTGGTACGGGGAAACGCGCCGCTGTAAAGGAAACTAACCAAGTCCGGTCAACCCAAAGGTGTGGAAACGCACAGGGTTGATGAAACATGCATAGTCTAAGAAGGGTGGGACCCAGGGTGGGAAAAAAGTCTGGGACCGAGGGGTGCAGCAAGGAACTGGGGAATCCCCCTAGGGTTAAAGGGGAGTGAAGTACGGGGTCGGCATACACTTGACCCTGATGTCCCATCCCGAAGAAGTGGAACCAAGTCTTAAAGAAGAAGTTCAAGGGGCAAATAGAAAAACAACCCCGTCCCCAGTAACTCCACGAAAACGGTTGTTTACGGAGGGGACCAGCGGAGTGCATTTAACAGCAAAAAAACAAAAGGTAAACGGGCGCTAATTGCACTGGACAGATGCTTTAGGAATGTGGAACGCAAGAAGGGAAAGAAAACTGAAAAGATTCGTACGGTAGGCCGGATTGGTTACAGTGAAAAGAATTGGAACGGAAGGTGTCCCAGGCTGGTCCGCGAGGAAAGGTTGGTAAAAGAGACGAGGAATCGCAGAGTAAGGGGTCATCCCGGCAAGTGAAAAGAAAATCCTTCGGGAGGGGAAAGACCAGTGCAAGGAGGAGAAACCAGGTAAGTGGAAAAAGCTCGCAGCTCGCCATAGGATTCAGAGATTGGAAAAAACGTGGGACGGGAAGACGAGGGCATAAAAAAGGCAAAGTCAAGATCGCTAAGGGACGTTGGACCCTGAAGGGTCCCGCGCATCAAACATTGGGCAAAGACGAATACGGCGGTCATGTGGGGGGCCATTCCAAGAGCCCTCCCGGCCCGTCCCCAAGAACAACAAGGCGAATCAGGGGAGAGGGCTGGCGTCAGTAAGTCCGACAAAAAAAGGGGAATCGGGGACAAAAAAGTAAAGAGAACACGAACCCTTGGGTACTTAAAAGGGGAAGAAGGGGAAAGTGCGGAAGATGGAGAACTTCGTCGGTAAATCATTAGCATCAATGATCCCGAACAAAATGGCTCGGGGACGGAAGAAACAGTCAAATAACAAATGCAACAAAGATTGGGGGGGGTGAATGATTGCTCACGCAAAAAAGAAAAAGCGTCAAGAGCAATCTCTTGAGTACCAATAAAACTCAGGGGGGAAGGGACGAAAGGACCGCGAGAAGGATGATGAAAAAGAAAACGGGAAGTCAGGTCAGGGGGGATAACCCAGTAAATACTCTGCAAAAAAGATTCAGAGACCATCACAAAAAAAAAAAGAGGGACGAGGTATGATGTTCGGGAAAAGGGGGGGGAAATTTAGCTGGGGGATCCGCGATCATACGGGTCAGGAAATCTCTCGAACCCACAAAAAAAAAACTAGGAGGGGAAAATTAAAAAAAGAGAGAAGGGAGAACGTCAGCGGAATTCCCAGGAAAAACATAAACCACGGCCGAAATCTGAAAAGATTGCCCCAGCGACTTTATGGTGAGACTTAAGGCGCTAGTTAGGTGGAGCACCCGGGACAAGGAAAAAGGTTAAAAAAATAGGAAAATATACAGAGTATAGCTCGAGAATGCAGGCCTGCAAGAGTGAAAGATGAACCACAATGAAAAAAAGTGGCTAGCCAGGAAGAGCGGGAGTCGATGGGCCTTGTAAGGGAACATACGGGAACCAATGAGGGGTGGGCCATAATGGGGGGGGTGGTCCGAGGCAATGCCAAAAGAAGGAAGTTTGGTTGAGAGAAATTCAATAGCGCCATGACCAGGAAAAAGACGATCTGGAACCCCGTCAAAGAGTAACAGTTGGACCAAGGGGCCAAAGAACTCACGCTGCGTCTAAGGCGGCGGTTGGTGTCGCGAGGAAAAGGGTGTGCTTCCTGCAACAGAAAGGAAAACGAAATGACAAGCTAAGACGGGGGGGGGGGGGTGGCGGGGTGTTGTTGGCCGGGGGAAGGCACCGGAGCGCGGGCGGGGAGTAAGGGAGCCCGATCGACTGCACAATAATTAGGGGGAAAAGGCAGAGAACGAAAGAAAAGGGAAAAAGCTCGAGGTAACCGTCGGTGAAGACAATGCCCGGGAAAAGGGGGTGTAACAAACCTTTAATACTAGGAAGGGAACTCTCCGAGCAAGGGGGGGTGGGGGGCCACTTACATTCGCGAGGTAACATGTGTAAAACAGCAGAAAAGGTTAAAGTTGATGGGAATCCGGATACAACTGGGCCTAATGACATGGAAAGAAGTGTAAAAGACCTGAACTCGGGAAGAATTTTGAAGTGGAATCAACATAATTTGCGGACCCCTCCAACCAAGAAGAACCATCTAGATTGGGGTCATGTATGTAATGAGGGGGGTGTCCTGAGACACCAATATTCAAGAGCCCTGAATACAGATTAGCGGCAGGAAGGTGGGGAGGCTGAAGGAAACTCAACGTCGCTCAGGAAAGAAACCCGGTTAAGGGGGGGGGGAGGAATTGTAAGACGGGCTGGGGGGACTACAGACAGGCGGAAGGACAACATCATAAGGGGAGCACTAACATGGGCGGGGGTCAGGAAAGGCACATCTGGGTAAGAAATTTAACAACAACCGAACCCAGGAAGGAACGAAAATAGGGGGGGTATGCAAGGATCAAAAGACGAAACCATAAAGGGAAAAGGGAACTGAAAAACCTGGGCAACACGGTCAGGAGACACTAGCATCAGGAATTGGGAAAAACCGACCGGGGGGGGAGAAAGGGGGGAAAAATACCACGCAGGACAGGCCCTGTGGGGGGAGGGAGATTAACCATCAACCCAAAAAAAGGAAGAAAAAACTTGGTCAACTGGACAGGGAGGAAACTGGAACAGAAGCCAAAAAGGGGGGAAGGAAATAGACGCTACGTCCAGAAGTGGGAATGGCGGGAAGTGCAAAGGGAGACCGCACAGGGAGTTCAAAATAATAAAGTTTAAAAGAAGGGCTGAAGGGTACAGGAGGAAAAGGAGCCGAAAGGCGGATGAGTCGCAAACAATCTTCCTACAAATCAAGGGAGAAAGCCGGGAGCTAAAAGGGGTCGGTGGAGGGACAAAATTCTGAGCCGGAACGCTCCATATCCTGAAGAAAAGAGGAGAACGAACTGGGAAACACAAAACCTATGTGACAACTCGGTCAATGGAGAAAAAAAAACCAGCGTGGTCTACAGGGAGGATCAAAAAACGGGAAAAAGGAGAAACGAATTGGGGCTAGGGGAACAAAATATTGTGGGTTTAAAGGCGAAGAGTCGGGTGATTGAGGGGGGACAATGGAATGATTGCAACTGCTGATCGAAAGGGGTCCCTGGCGGGGGAATGGGATGATGCGATGGGCGGCGATGGGGGCGGGAGCACACGAGGGGGAAGGAAACTTTGTGGGGAGTCCGTCGCAGCAAGCTGTAGCAAATGGGAGGCGGGTGCAAAACATAACCGGCTGACAGATGGGAAGGAGGTTGATTCTAATACAGGAGTGTGAGGGAAAGGAAAAAAAAGCCGGGAACTCCAATCGCAGCGAAGGAACAAGGGGAGTGGACAGAGTGCGTGGGGAAAGGGACCATGTAAACAACAAAAAAAAACTCCAATGGGAAAGGCCTAAAAAAAACAGTGGGCCGCGTTAAGGGGGGGACGGGGAGGGCAAGGGAAAGCGGGAGGGGGGGGAGAAACTTTGGGACCCTTCAAAAGACAAAAACTATAACAGTTTAGGGAGGGGACATGCCAAAAAGGGGGACAGAGGGAGAATTACCCTGCCAGTTGGGTTGGGGACAATTGAGGGTCGGTCAGGGGGGGGCCGTTGGAGAAGGGAGTCAGTCTCCAATGATTTCCAGGAAAATAATTGAGACCAATAGCCAGCAGGGGGGAAAACTCATTGCAGGGAAAAAAGATTCTCGTGGGAACCGGGCGGAGGCTCAAGACGGGGGGGCGAATTCGGCTGCAAGCGGACAAAAGGGGGATGGGACACAAGATGCAATTGTGGAAAAAAAAGAAAAAAAAAACTCGAAAAAAAGGACTAAACACTAAGGAAAAAGGAGGACAACCTGCATCCGAAAGGGAAAGGCGGGGTTTTTCAAAAAAGGGAAGCTTCTTGAACAGAGGGGGTGAGGAGCATGTTAAGCACGCACGCCGCGGTGTCCACTGAGGAGAACTAGGAAAAGGCGATCGCGCAGGAGCGGAACTATTATAAATCCGCACAAAACCCGATTGATTCGCTTGTGGAAAGGGAGGAGGTCATGGGGGGGGGGAGGGGACTTATCTCGAGAAAAAACAAAACAAGATGGAGGAAAAGAGAGTCAAACACACAGATGACTCACGGCAGAAAACAAAAAGAGAAGTTCCATCGATGGGGGAGGAGAAAAGAATCATTGGAAAGAAGGGAGGGCCGAACGTGGAGCAAAAAAACTGCGAAAGGGGGGGGGGGACAAGGACCCAGAGTTTATACTACGAAAAACAACGGCATAAGCACCCAGAAGGTCAGCAAATGTTCTACATGACAAACGCATAGAGCCGTTCTTTCGCGCTAAAACTTTTCAGGGTCAGGAGTGAAGCGTAGGGGGGAAGTTTGGAGGTACATTGAAAGCTGGATACCACACTTTGGAATGAGGCGACAAGAAAACCCGCACGCAAGGACGAGACTGGGGGGGAAGGGAAGGGGGGTGAAAAAGGCTGTCGCGTTCGCAAAAAATGGAGGTCCGCCGGAAGAGGAAGGTTCATGCCTCGATCAAAAAAGGAAAAACCAGCAAAGGGGAAAACAAATGGACTGGAAATACACCTCTGTCAAAAGTGCTGGCGAAATATGACGGGGGGTACTCGGAAGGGGGCGCCAGTTCACCCAGAAAAAAACTCCTAAGCAAAGCAAAGTCCATGAAAGAGACACACAGGTTTTGGGGAAGGAGGGACGACACTTGAGTGGACCAGTGGGGGGCGAGAAAGGGAATTTACAAAAGGACGGGAAAAATTTTCGCGAAAACAGGGGGGGAGGAGAGCAAAGCGACTCGCCACACTCGATGACCAATCAAAAAAATAAACTCCAAGAGGGGAAAAAGTTCGTAACGGCCGCCCCGCCTAAAATGAATCCACGACAGAACTCAAAGGGAAAAACATGAAGGGACGGAGACTCAAAAAGCCAAGCCCCAGCGCATCCAAACAGCCAGCCCAACCGGAAAATCAAAAAAAGACGAAAAACACAAATGGGGGAAGTCACGCAAAGAAGATATAGCCTGAAAACCCATACCACTATTGGAAAAAAAACTATCCAAGCTTGGGCGACCAAATGCGGGGAAAGCAAGAGAGACCAGAAAAAGCGAGTAAGGTCGCGTGGGTCAGGGTCAGCGAAGAAGGCAGCAGGCGATGGAAGCCTTGGGTCCGGAATACAAAGACAAAGTATGGAGAAAAAGCAAGTGAAGAGGGGGGGAAAATAACGAACTGTTGCTAAGCAAAAAAAAAGCCATGCTTGAAAGTAAGGAAAAAGGGAACTTCTCAACCTTTAGGTATTAATCACTGGTACTGGGAACTACCAAGTGCGAACTCACTAACAATCCCCCGCACAGGACCCAGAAGCCGAAAAAAAAAAATTTTGGTAGGCGGGGGAAAGAAAGCACCCTTCAACAGGGCCAAAGGGTTCTGTCCAGCGACGCGGGAAAAAAAGGTAACAAAGAGGGGTGTTCGGAACACCGGGGGAAAGGTGGAAATGAAAGAGTGGTACTCCACGTTAAACACAAGGGGACAATGAGGACGTGTTGCAACCGACTGTCCTGAAACACATCTTCGGTCCTCATCGTGTGAGGTGAAGTGTAGTAACCTACCGGATTTCCCAGGTCCCGCCAATCGGGTAAAAAAACAGGTTCGTCAAACATAATATTTTCTCCGCGGGGGATTAGAAAGAAAAACGAAAAACCAGGAAACACTAAAGGGGGGGGGTGTCACGGCGACCGGAGTTCGGGGACCTGAACAAAATCCCCGTAAAGAGGACTGGACGGTCTGGATGCGGAAAAAACTGTGAGGAGCAGAAAACATAGGCAATCAATGCGCGGCCTGTGGGAGTCAGAGTGGTCGGTTACCAAAAAAGGCGGTGCGGCGGAGAAAAATCCAGGTGAAGAAGGCCTGGAATGAGAGAGGATCGGCAATGAAGGGTGAAAAGGTGATGTGTGGTGCTACAACCCCAGACAAAAAGAAGGACAGTCTTACCGGGGCTGGGAAAACAAGGGAAGTACGGCGAACCCGGTCAGAACCAAGCTCCAAGCGCAAGAGAGGCAAGATTCTTCCCAAATCATAGAGGGAGAAAGCAACATGAAGAGAGGGCAATCGGGCTGACTACAGTTCCAACGGCCAAGAAGGCCGCGATTCCAATGCGCCATAGGCGGAGGACTGATCAGGAGGACCTACGAGACGGTCCACGCCCAAAGAAACAAAAAGTCGGTAAATCAATGGGCGGGCAGTGATGCAGGAAGTGGACAGAAACAACCACTGGTCCGCGGAAAACAAGAACAGAAGAGGAAATAAGACCCTTGGGGGGGGGAAAAGGGGATTGAAGAGGAAAGTAGGACGTAACTTCGCCGGTCACACGCAAAAAAAAGGTATCACCGCACAACTGATGCACGGGGCAGGAATGAAATGCAAACCCTTTCCGGTAGTGAAAAGCCATGGAAAAGGAACCGCAGACAAAGGCACTCGAAACAAAGTCCGTGAAGAAAGGACAGATTACGTGAAGGCCGAATCCCGCCGTGCAGATCGAAAGAAAAGCCGACGAGAAAGGGGAGGCGGTAGTCACCGTGAAAAGGGGGGAGATAAAAACAAAAGGAAAGATCATGAAAGTGAGATCCCATACAAAACGTGGAAGTGATAATGGGCCAGGATTGGGGAAAGGCGGGCAGTGGGATTCAAAGCGATCATCAGTCGAGCA
>Ga0179593_1340311_pt1 | contig 16828 bp, 23 predicted proteins | sample CZODoug2_1_08_16_FD_185931 | JGI IMG/M metagenome (GOLD analysis project Ga0179593, IMG submission 185931) | Vadose zone soil fungal communities from Angelo Coast Range Reserve, California, USA - CZODoug2_1_08_16fungal (PacBio error correction) | ecosystem: Environmental > Terrestrial > Soil >...
TTACGCAAAGAAGGGTAAGACCTGGAACTACGGAGAAATCAGGGGGGAAAGCAAGAAGAGAAGTCTAAGGCCGGACATCTACTGCAGGACGAGTGTGTTGGGGGCAAATAAGGCCAAAAACGTCTTAGGGAAAAGGAAGCAGTCCATACGGACTTAGGGTTCACAACGAGGGGAAGGAAGCACTTCGCGCAAGAAGGCCGGGACGGCGGAGTGGCAAAAAAAACAGAATTTAATGCGCAAGAGAGGCGGTGCCGGCACCGGCCTCTCCACAAGAAAAACTAAACAAGGAAGTCCGGACAACCATGGTGAATCCACACAAAAGGGGAGAGGACTTGAAAAGAGTGCGCACCAAAAGAAGCGGAGCTGGAACAACAGACAGGGAGGGACTGGAGGCGGGTAAGAGCTTTTCCCCTCGGCAATCTCCCTTTGAAGGAGGGGGATAAAGAAGATAAACATGGCTGGCAATGCAGGGATGGGGGGGAAAGTCGGGTCGGAAAAATCTTCAAGCAAAGGGCAGTGGACGGGGGCATGTTAATGAGGGAAAAAATGGGATAATGAGCCGACCCCCGTGGCGCCCAATAAAAACGTTCAGGGGGTCACGTTCTGAACGAGGAAACGAGGGGTGACGGTGGGCAAACAATAAGGCAAAAACGCCAAGTGGAAAAGTGACCGAAAAAAGGAAAAACAGACAGGACCGCCGCGGGGATGACAAGCCAGCACGCCATTTTACGCGAAACCCTGGAAAACTTGAGTTTTTTGAAAAAAAATATGGGGGGAAAAGGAGCGAAAAACTGCACCGAGTTTTGGGGGCAGGGGGGTCGAACCAATTGTGAAAAAGAGTTACCGCAGGAGGGAAAAAAGGACCTGGCAATGTTGTGTTATCCTCAACAAACAAACAAGGCAAAAAAGAAGACCAACAAAGCCCCTGGCCCGGCCGCTGGGAGAAAGCACGTGTGGGGGGGGCGTGCAAACAACAAAAATCCTTCAATCCAAAAAAGGTCGTATGACGACACGTAGCTCAAACAGAAAGAAAGGGAGAAAACGGGAACATCCAATGAGAACGTTTTCCGATCAAAATTCAAGGAAATTGTCACCCTGACTTCCAAAGACCAACTGGAACTACGAGCAGAAAAAAAACTTCCTGCAATTCAAGGACAAAAAAGCCCGAGAAATGGAAGAAAACGTATTAAACGAAAAAGGAAGACTAAAAGGGGAAAGGTTCAACAGTTCCGCCAATGGGGTAAATCGAGTGGGGGGTCTGGACAAAAACAAATGGTTGTTGCGGAAGTGAGCAAAGGGACAGTTGGGTCGTCCACAGGCCGGTGCGAAAGGCTTCGAAACTCAAACGGGCCCATACGCGATGGGGCCAACACCACCCACAAAAAGAAAGAAAAAAAAAAACACAAAACAGCTCAGATAGTGGTCCCGTCGCCAGGAGGGGAAGTTCGGGTTGGTCCCGGAACATAAGAAAAGGTGCCAAATTTCAACAGAGGGTGGGGGGCCCGATATCTGATTCATCACATAAGGTCATAAATAAAAAGGAAAAAAAACAAAGGTAGTGGGGGATCGCTAAAGGACTGTTCTAAGTACGAAAACCCCAAATTGCCAGGGGGCTTCATCAAACAAGAGTGGGAAACGCTGGGATAAAAAGGGCCAACCGGGAAACAGGCTAGGCTAAGGGCGCAAAAGCAGGGGGGGAAAATGTCGAACCTGAAGGCCGGGAGGAAAAAACGGGGGAAGCTGTCAAGAAGCCCGGGAAAAAAAAAAAACGCAGCTTGCAAGACACAGGGACGAGGGGGGAAAGAGCCTCCCCAAGGAAGAGCCCAGGCCATGTATGGTAATCCAAGGGAAAAAAATCCGAAATGAAAAAAAAAAACCTGCGGGGTCGTGCGAGGCAACAGCAGGGATAAATCTCGCCGGTGTATTGTAACCAGCCCGGAGGGGAAAAAAGGACGCGGACGGGAGAAAGAAGGCGTGAGGGGACGCGGGAGGCCGGTGAAAACCCCCAGGGTTCGCTTTGTAGCCGGTGATGGACAAGCAAAAAGCGGGGACTGAAATTGAATCAGGGACATCCTCTTCCGGGGAAAAGAAAAAAAAAAGTGGCAAAAATTTGGATTTAAAAACAGCGGGGACATCGAGCGGGAAAAAAAAAGGGTGAGGTGTAAAGGGCAATCTCCGGGGGGGGCCAAAAGCCATGCTAAAGAGAATCCGGGTACACGCAGTCCTTGGAAAAAGGCAAAAAGGAGGGGAGCCGTCCAAATCACCAGGGGGGACGAACCGAGCACAACTTTGTGGCGTGAGCCTCGCGGGTGACGGGAAGGGGGGATGTTAAATCCCTGGCCAGCAGAAGTGTGGGGGGGGGAAAGGGGGATTCGTCCAACTCAAGAAAGACGTAAAAAAAAAAGGGGGGGAAAACCACGCCTTCGGGTGCCGAGGAAAACCGGGTAAGGGGGCCATTACACAAAATCTTTGAAAGAGAAAACCGGGGTGGTTGGTGTGGGATAAGCGGTCAGTATAAAAAAACGCTTAGTCAAGGGCTTGTAGGGAACACAAAGGACACACGCCAGGGGAGCGCCTGGTGGAAAAAAAAAAAGCAAGGGACGAAACAATGCTGAGGATGACTGGGGAAGAATAAGAAGCCAATACCCCAACTCAAGGTGGGGGGGCGAACACAGTCAACAAAGTGAAGGCAAGGAACAAAAAGGGTTTTGGGTAAGGCTGGCCGGAAATTTGAGAGAAGGGGCCGGACTGTTGCTGCTACTTTTGGGCGGAAAAACGGGGTAAGGGAATCGAAAAAAAGAAAAAAAGGGAGGAAAAAAGGGGACGCTGCGGGGGTGAAGGGGACCGCAGGGGGGGTGGACGCAACCTCTCATAACAAAAAAAAAGAGAAAAGAGGTTCAACGCTGCCCGTACCCGCAGCGGACAGGAGCCAGGGGGGGGGAAAGGGGAGGCCGAGGACGGCCGCGGCCGTTCTCCAAAGGACAAAAAGGGGTCCAAAACTTAAGCAGAAAAAACGGAAGAGGTACCGCGCGGATGGAAGACACCTCAGGGAATGGTAAAGGCAAAAATGGTCAAAAAAAGAGGTGGCTAGTCCTTAGGGACCTCTCCATCCTCCATCCTCCGTGGTGGAGCAGAGGGGGGGGATTGGAAGATCAATGCCTGAAAGGGGGGACCGAAGCATGGCAACGAAGATGGGTTTATAATGAGGCAACAAAAAATGACGTGCAACGGGGGAGAGGGGGGGGGGAATCGGTGGGAGGGGGACTGAAGGGGGGGACCAGAAAGGGGACAAGGGTTGGTACGCGAAAGGGTGGCCCGCACCCCCGACCAAAAAAGAAAAGGCAGCTCAGAAAATTTGGAAGAGAGGGACAAAAAAACGAGGCGAAAAAAAGGGCAGAGGGAGACCCCATGGCGTCGGCAAACAGGATGGGCTCTAGCGTTAGAAAAAGGAAAAAAAAACATGCGTGGGGAAAGGCAGAAGAGCCAAATCTTGGCGAGCAAAGGACCATCAAAGGCTTTTGGTGGGGGGGGGGCAATTCTATTCGAGGGAAGTGACGAAGTGAGGAACATCAGGTCACAAAGGTCCTCTCACGTGAAGGGTGGGAAGGGGAAGAGAAAAAGAGACAACCCAAACAGCTCGTCCAAAAAAAAAAGAAGCTCAGTAACAGAAAGGGGGGAAGGGGTGTAGGGGTGATCCACCTAAAGAGGAGGAAATTGAATCAATCGGGCAATCACATGTCAAAAAACCGTTGAAAAAAAAAAAAGACCGAAGGGTCGGGCGACAACCATCATCTCAAAAGGAACGGCCTAAAGGAGGAGAAACCTCTTCTGCAAGAAGCAGTGGCGTAATACCTCCCTTGTCCTTCAGGGTACCAGCACCCGTTGGGAGAAAAAAAAATACGGAAGGAAGAGTGAAGAAAACAGTCTTAAAGACAATGTCCCCACTGGGGGAGCCGGACGCACTAATCAAAGGTTTGCAGAACCTTATAACTCAGCAAGAGGGGAAAAGTTGGGGGAAGGGAAAACTAAATCGTCTAATTGTATCACCGCTAGAAATGAGGAAAAAAAAGGAACCTTGGGCGGTGTCAAGATGATGCATCAAGAACACACTTTGCGCCATTGGACGGGGTGAATGTGTGGGCACAAACCTGAACCAACGTCGCTGGAATACTAGAGTCAAGGGGGGGCTGAGGGGGTACAAAGCTAGGGAGGAGGGGGAGAGGCGGAAGAAATTTAAAAAAAAGTGAAAGACAAAAAGGGGGTAAACCAAGAACCCTCCTGTGACACGCAGCACGTGAAAAAAAACTACACTTGGGCCCTCGGAATCGGCGTGGGCGAAACGCTCAAATGCATCAAGACGGTAACTGCCCTGCGGGCGTTAAATGACTGAAGAGATCAGGTTGATTTCTTATTCCAGAGAACGGTCGGGGAGGGCGTTTGTTGAGAAAACTTAGGAAAGGGGTAACGGAAATCGTGCTAGGGAACGTGGGGTCCCTACGGGGGACCAAGTGGGAACCCAGTTTCTTCACTTGCCCGTGAAATTGTCAGGTGAGGCAAGAATTTCCGGCTGGGAGGTTGACATAGGGGAAAAAGCAAAGGGGGGTGTGAACTGCTGGTGCCTGGGGGAACCGGAAGAAAGAACATCTGGGCCCACCACAACCATGAATCAGAACTCAAGAAGAGACAAGTGGCCCGCAAAGGAAAAATGGTAAAAGGGGGGCCCACACCAAAAAAGAAAACACGCCTCGGGAAAAGGTTAACCGCAAAGCCAACCCCAAGTTTTTCTGAAACACAGGGGGACGGGCGGTAGGAAAGAACAACAAGCCAGCCCGCGATGTCACTTAACATTGGGGAGTGCAAAAGGAAAGCCAAAAAACCAGGCCCAGCCTTTGACTTTAAGAAAAAAATGGGTGTTGCCACCAAGTCGGGGCGCATCCACCGGAAAGAGGGGTATGGGAAGGAAAAGTCTGAAAAAAAAACCAGAGGACGCCAGAAAGACGCCAAACGGAACACCCACGGCCGGAGCCAGTAAATTAAAAAAAAGCAGGGGGGCCGCCAGAACAAGGAACGACAGCATGGGGGGGGTTGGATCCTGACAGAAAAAAGACCCACCGCACAAACAACTTGGGACGCTGTGGGACCAGAAGGAGGAAAAAACCGGAGATCCCTCGATCGGGGGTGGGGGGGGCGCAAACCCGACCATTCGGGGGGCACGAATGGGGTGACCTACTGTTGTGGAAGAAAAAGGGGAAAAAAGGAGGGGGAAAAGGCGCCGGGACTCGGGGGAAGACGGGTCGGGGGGACGGGATTCCTCCTTCAACAGGACAAAGAAGGTGCCTCGCAAGGGCAAAGTCTCAGTCGAAAAAGACGCCCGAAGACGCCGCTCCAAAAAAAAAAATGCAAGAAAGAACACGAAGACAAATCTGAAACCGGGTTGCCGCAGACGTTGGGGGGCGACAAGGAGGAAACAAAACCAACAACGCAACCCGCATTGAGAAAAACAGGGACCGGCACAGAAAAGGTGGGTGGATGGGAAACCCGGCTGCACCTTAAGGTAGGAAAAAAAAAAAAAAGTCCACGGAAGGGGCTAGAAAAAAAAAAGAATCAAAACAAAACAAACGGAGGGGAAAGGAGGGGGGGGGAAGGAGGAGGTACTCATGTCCCAAAGAATGGAATGGGAGGTCAAGCCTTGAACTAGAACAGGTACCCAGGGCCGGTAAGAGAAAGAGTCGAAAGTTTAACGCCGTCACCTCTAAGAAGGAGGGGTGAACGAGTGGTGTTGGCGGCCAAAAAGAAAAAGTGCACAAAAAAAGTTAGGAGGCGTCAAATCGCTGTCCGACTTACATCGTTTCGGAGTTGCCGGAAGGAGAGGTCGGTATGCGCCGGGCGGATGGGGAAGCAGCAAGGGAACGGATGTCATATCACAAGGCGCGGCAAGTGGAAGTATCCAGGGGACCCCCTCCGAAAAGGCCGGGAAAAAAAAGACCCCTAACCTGGTACAGAAGGTAACCTGCAAAACAGGTGTGGATTTAACGGGACGGGCCCACAACACATCTCCAAAACCGAGGAGAGCAACTCCGGGGCAATGGGAAAGAGGGGGGGGGGGGGAAAGAATTAAGTGGCCCGCAATGAAAAGGGCGGGGAAAACGTTGAGGGGAACAAAAAAAAACAGTAGAAACCCCAGAAGAAGGGTGGGGAGGCAAAAACAAAGAAACAAAGAAACCCGAAAAAAAAGCGTGGCGCAACCTTAATTCACGAAGATGACATACCTTGGGATGGGAAACATAAACGATTTAGATTTTAAAGGGGACGAGTCGCGGGGAAAAAGAGGGGGGCAAAATCAAAAACTTACTCATAAATGCGACAGCTGGAAAAACCATGGAGTAAAAAAAAACACAACTCAAGGAAAAACGGAGAAGAAAATCCTTCGGAGGGGGATCGATTGGGCCAATCATCCCTAGCTAAAAAAAAAAAGGGGAAAACGGAGGGGGGTGGGGTCAAGGAGGGGGGGGAGCGACCTTTCAGCGTGTTGGGGAGTGTTAATACCAGGTGGAGGGGGGGGGATACAAAAAGGGGGAAGCAGTCGACGGTGATGAAAAGTCCTGGGATAGATATCCGCCATAAAAAAAAAAAAGGAACAGCAGGGGCAAAAACCTGGCCGTCCCCTGGAAAAAAGGAACAAAGGACAAGGAAAGGGGGTTCGGGGGGGGGGAAAACCAAACAAAGAAAAAATCAAAAAGGAAAAGCCGGAAAAAACAATGGAAACCAAAAGGGGAGCAACTTATCGTCCCGGAAGGAAGAAAACAGAAAAAAAGAAAGTCCAAAAAACAATGAAGACGTTTTTGGTCACCGACACATCAAAACAACCTTGGGGGGGGCACCGCTGCTTAATTGTGGAACTCAGGGGGGCCAAAAAAAAAAGGGGAAAAAAACTGTTTGAGAAAGAAGGGCCGCGCGAAACGCACCGAAATTGGCAACAAGGAACGAGAAAGAAGAGCGGAAATTCATAGTTACACGGGCAAATTAGGGGGGTTATCGGGAAAAGGAAGTTTGGGCCGAACGTGCGAGGGACCAGGGTTCCTTAAAGGTTGCACCACCCGTTTTGAAAGGAAAAAATTCTCTCGCAAACCTCGAGGGAAAAAAAACAAAAGAACAGACAAAAAAGCCGGCCGAGTCTTATCCCCGGCGATCCAACAAGGGGGGGTGAACGGGGTTTCAAGGGTACCTGTGGGTGTCACGAAAATCAAACTGAAAATGCACCTGCACCAAAAGGCTATCCCATAAGGCCATCAAACCGTACAGCAGAAACAGACACGCTCAAGGAGCAGGGTGGTGGGGGGAGAATAAGTTTGGGAGGGAAGAACGAACTGGATACGTACAGGACGGGGGAACAAGCGGAAGTTGGCGATGCAAACACAAAAGAATTCAGGGGCAAACGGCAAGTTTTCTCAAGGGCCACAAAAACCAAACAGGCCTAGGCAAAAGGGCAAAACTTGGCCATTTTCGAAAAGACTGTCGGGATAGGACCTGACGGGGCAGACCCAAAAACAAAAATGGAACTCCCCCCCAAAGACGACCGGGACGCCATAAAAAACGTACTCAAAAGGAGGGACGGAAAAAATGCCTCTGGACGATAACGGGAATAGCGGTGCAGGACTGTAGGGGCTCGGGTGTCGACTACAAATACTCCGGCGGCAGCAAATCAAACAAAGGGAAAAAGAGGAGTTCGGGGGGGGAGTACGGCAGGGACAAAGCTTGACCACTTGGCATCAGGGTAGGGGGGCGGGGGAAACATAACACCGAAGGAAAAAAAAACTTCCCCTCGCGGGAGATCTGAGGGGAAATGGGAAAGAGAAAAACCTCGCCGTGGGGAAAGGGCAGGTTTCAAAAAAAAAAACACGGAGAGGCAAAAACAAAAAAAAACGCAGGGTCGCTCCTTGGACCGAAAGCAAAGGGAACCATTCAAAATGAAGTGGGACGGACGACCAAAAGCCGAGGGAAAGTGTCGCTCATCTACCAAAGGGGGGGGAATCAGGGGGGGGAGGGCCTTAAAAAAGCAGGAGAAAAAGGAAACGCAGGGAGTGAGGGTGGACGTTCACAACCAGCTTCAACAGCTCCAATACATTTTACATGCGCGCGGGTAACCTGTTTCCAGGAGGAGGCATGCGGGAGCGTGCCGTAAGGGTCGCGGCAGCCAATGATCAAAATTCCCAAAAAAAACCACAAAAGGGAGTGGTCGGAACCTTACGGAACGGGGGGGGGGGGGGGGAACCCAACGCCGCGTACAAAAAGGTGGGGATCCCCCCGCTTTTGGGAACGAGGGCGGGAAACAGGGAGACTTACCAATCTCAGCGGGGGGTGCAGGGACCCATGGGGGGGGGGGGTGGCCTAAGAATTATAAAAAACTCCGGGACATGGCGGGGAAAAACATGAAAGCATGAACGCTTAGGGGGTAACCCAATCCAAAGCATCAAAAACAGAAGGGGAAAAGGATGGTGAGAAGTAGACTAAACCAAAGGGAGGAAAAAAACGGGTTTGGAGCACAAGCCAGTCGAAGAAGAAAAGTACCTACAAAAACGCGGGAAAAACCGTCTGCAGGTTTTTTGGGGGGTCGGAAGGGTTCCGTAAAAGCAGGGGGAGGGGAACGACATGGGGTTCCACTTCACTTGGGAAAGGAGGGCTGAAGGCAAAGTACTTCCGCGCCTCACACGGCCGAAGACGCGGCTTTTAGCTCCCGGGACGGCGTTTTTTTGTGCCGCATCTCAGAAAGGGAACAAAAAAAAAAAAAAAAGAAGGAGGGGGGAAAGGGGGGGGGAAAAAAAGAGGGATGGACGCAAGACCGCCAGGGGACCAGGGGATAAAAAACCAACGTCCCAGAAAGCCGAAACGCCGGCGGGGGGAAGTCTCAATGCCCCAGTACGAAACCTGACTCCCAAAAAAAGGTTGGACAAGGGGGCATCAAGACCAAAAAGGCGACCGGTAACGCGCAACTGCTGGGGGGGGCATGAAGCAGAATCAACGGGCCTTGGTCGAACCCGAAAAAAAAAGAGTGAGAAAAAAGACCAGAACTTCGACAAAAAACCTCAGCAAAGGGGGGGGGGGCGAACAAGGCTGGGAAGGGGGGGTACGTCGCAAGAGGGCAAAAAGTTGGGACTAAGCATGGAAACGAGAAGGGTTTGGGGCGGGGCACAAAAAAAAAGGGGAAAGGGGCAGCGCTGAAAAATTCCTGGAAGGATTAACGGGGGCAAAACCCGCAGCAGGAAGAGGGACAACGGGGGGGACAAAAAGGGGGGACAGCGGGGGGGGAAACGAGCCGAAAAAACCCAAGCAGGGCCAGACCCGGGCATGGTCGGAGGAAACGCGAGCCAAGAAAACAAGGCACTAAGAAAACGTGATGGAAAAACCCTAGGGGTGGATCCGGGCCCCAGGGGACCTGCCGGGGACGGAACATCACCAATCGCCGGGTAGCAGCCTTGGGCGAGCAAACAAGAAAAAGGACTCAATGGTGGCACGATGCGCAAGACGAGGGGGGCAAAAAAAAGGGAGCGCATGAAACCAAAGTGCAGGGTTCGCGCCAGAGGGACCGAGGGGGACACAAAAATTGGGGTCCGACATCTACGGGGGGGGACCCGGCGGACGCAGGCGAGAATGAACTCATCAAACGACGAGAGAGACCCGGAAGGGAAGGGAAAAAACAACCGAAACGAGATGACGGGCAAGCGGGGAACGACTACCTCAAGTGCAAAAATTGTGTTTCGCCAAATCAGGGGGGAAGTGCAAAAAAAAAAAAGGAGCGCAAGGAACAGAGAACACCCAAGAACTGCCGGGGGGGGGCGAAAAAAGACACATGAGGGACACGGGGGGTCAGTAAGTCATTTGGTTGTCGGATTGAAATTAGAAATTAGGGGAAAAAAAAAAACGGGTCAAAAAGGATCCCCCATGGGTGGTCGCTTAACGGGAACAAAGGGGAAAGACAGGATTTCCAGTTTGGGGTTTGCCACAAACACAATAGGGGGTTAAAACGGGCGACCAGAGGGGGGGGGGGGGGAAGAGAAATTGAGCGCCATATGAGGTGTGGAACAGGGGGGGGCCACGCAATTTTCTATAGCAAGAACACCCACCCCACTCTTATAGGAATGCCGTTTGTTGTGAAAAAAATCATGAGACGGAAAAACCACACTCGGTGAGCACAATGTGGAACCGTTGTTGAAGCTAACGGGGGGGGTTTTTTGTTGTCTGGGGTGCATAGGAGTGAAGACGGTTCGCTGTCGAGACCAGGGGACAGACAGAGGAAAAGGGGCTAGCCGACAGAAATGAAAAAACGCCGGGGGGAAAAGAACAAACAGTTGGGACTGCCACCTGGTCCAAAACAAAGGCAAACCCAAAAACATCAAAACCAAAGATAAAAAGAAATAAGGGCAGGGGGGGGGGGAAAAAGAAGGAACATCGACGTCGCTCCTTAAATCATGCGGGTACTGAACCCAACGTCGGGAGTCTCCCTTTCGGGGGGGAAGCGAAAAAATGCCCGGGAGAAGTTTTGTTCTTCTCTTGAGGTCCAAGAAAGGTTGTCTGGGGGGAAGGAAGGAAAAAAAAAAAGGGGGGGGAATGGGAAGGGGGGAGCGTCAAAAGGTCCGGGGGAGTGAACGGGGGAACATACGGTCAAAAAAGAAAAAAAGGGATGCCGTTTTGATTTGCGTGCTGCACAAAAAAAACAAACCGGTTACCTTTTTTGCAGTCCAGCGGAAAGGAGTCGTTGGAAAATGCCTGGGGATGGGAGGGAGGAGGAAAAGAGCCAAAAAACAGGCCGGGAGAGGAAAGTAGGAGAGAGTCGACGGGGGGCCGCAAAACTTTCGTGGCCCCGAACAAGAGGTTAGGGGAGCAAAAGAAAAAAAAAAGGTAAACCCTCAAGTCTCCCAGTGTCCAAGGGTGTAAAGGGGGAAACCTCAGAAGACAACCGAAAAAGGCTGGGGAGTGGGTGGACTTGCGGACTTGGGGTGCCGACAAAAGCCAGGAAAAAAAGGTCTGGACGAAACTTTGGTGATGGTGGGGGGGGAACCAACATCTTCATCATCACACGGGGGAAAACTGATAGGGGGGGGGAACGAAAAGGGGACTTTCCCAATCGGGAGGAGAAGACGGGGGAACAAAACTCCCAAAAAATCGGTAAAAAGGGAAGGAGAAGCTTCACTCTAAGGATAAAAATTACAGGGTGGGACAAGAAAAAAAACTAAAACGGAAAGCAGAAAGAGCGGGAAAAAGTCAGGAGGTGCAAAGGAACACCAGGACCTTCCTGATTTCTGGGGGGGCAAACGAAAACCAGCCTCCAGGGTTGAGGGGGCTCAAACATTGTTTACTTTAACGAATCCATCCATGGCCTGACCAGGAATTGAACCTTGACCAGGGGGAAGAGCGGTTAAGCGGGAGGTGGCGCTGGCCGAAGGCACGCCAAAAAAAGGGCAGCAATCTCGGCAAAGCGGACAAACAACGCGAAAAAGACTACCTCAACGAGGACGGCCAAGAACCGACAGGGGGAAAGGAGAGAGGGGGGGAAGGCCCCCGAGCTGGGGTTGGGGCGGCCCTGCCCGGCAAAAACAAAACCAAAAAGAAAACAAAGGAAACCCGAATCACCTTTAAAGGCACCAGAAGTGCGTATCAAGGAGGAAAACCGGATTCAGAAAATGTGGGTGCAAGGGCCCCAAAAAAAAAAAACCCTACCAAAGGGGGCGGGGAGACCTCAAAAACAACAACAAAAGGGGAGGGAGGGGGGGGGGGGGGGAAGAGAGGATTTAAAATGTGGGGTTTAAAACGAAAAAAAAATTTCCACTACTGGGAATGAATGACGGGGAAAGAAGGGGAAAAAAAAAGATGGGCTGACGTCACGTCTCAGGTGCCAGGTGGAAAGGAAAAGTGTTGTTGGTTGCCACAGGTAAAAAACCGTCTCAGGGCGGGGGGAAAAAACTTTCAAGATCAGTGAAAACAAGGAAGGGAGGCCCGGCCCGGGAGTATGCGCTGAAGGGTCCAACAGCCCCGCGCAATTGTCAACAGTCAAGGCGTGGGGCCGTCAGGCAACCACAAAGAAACACCGAAAATGCCGCGTACCCCAAAGAAAGCAATCTCCCTTTTTTCGAGGAGACCAACAAAATTGAGGGGAATGGACATACCCGGAGAACGAACATTGGAGAAAACGAAGAAGCAACGCACATAGAAGGAGCTGGGGGGGGGGAGAATGGGAAAATCTCCCAAGCGCCGGGAAGGAACAAAAGTAAGAAAAACAACCTGCAAATCAGGGGGGAAAAAAGAAAAAAGGAGGGAAAAAAATACGGGAAGAGGAGGTTGGAAAAAAGTCGGAGGAGGAAGATCTAATAAACCTTTGGACATACAAAGACTGGGAGAAATTGTCCAAGGCGAGCCTCTATAAGGGAAGTTGGGGCAAAAGAAGCTTGGTAAAAACAGAAAATGCTCACGGACATGAAAAGGTACGAAACTCATAAAACCAAGGAACGGGGGGGAGAAGGGGGCCATCGGGCAGAAAGAAAAACAGTTAATAACTTGAAGGGGGTAAAAGGCTGATCGGAACTTCAAAAAAACCTCGGGGTCCTTGGGGAGAAAAGGAAAAAAAGGGGGGGTTAAGGGCGTCAAATATAAACATACGGTCCGTTGCTGGAAGGGCAGGGTTTGGTTTTCTAAAACGAGTGACTCCACAACCAAAAAAACCAAGAAAAACATGGAACGGAGGGAGTAAAGGAACAAAGACTGCCAACGTGGGGGGACGTGGGGGGGGGACACCGGGCAACCTTCAAATAAAAAACTGGCAAGGGACAATGACCAACACGTTCCTCAAAGAAGAGAAAACCGATCAAAACTGTTTTCACCACCAAACCATGAACGTTTTTCCGAGAAAAGAACAGCCATTGGTCACCCAAACCGAAGAAAACCGAAGGGGGGAACCTGAAGAAACAAACGGGAAGAACGCAGGGAAGCCAGCAAAAAAAAAAGGGGGGCTACCGCATTGAATGAAAGAAAGGACGTCGATCAGATGGACAGGGGATTTCTATAAAGTGTGATTGAAGGCAAAGGATGTTGGTGAAAAAAAAGGGCGGGAGGGGTTGGAACACAGTCGCAAAGAAAAAAGTTGGTGTGAAAAGCCAACACTCGGGTTGATGATTCGGCTCGCACAGCAGATATAATGAAACCGCATCAGACAAACGGCGGGAGAAGCGCGAGTTCATTCCAGGGGAAATTTGGGGCAACGCACAGAATGCAGGGACACCGGTGCCCCTGTATCATCAAAGGAAAAAAATCACCGACAACAGGTTCAATCCATCTCAGCAAAATCCCGCCAAAGAAAAGGAGCCAGGGTTTGTATCGCGGACGGGTCAATGAAAAGAAAATTGCAAAAGGGGGGAAAAAGCAAAGGGAGAATTCGGCGTAGAGTTGGGAGAAGGAGAAAAGGCAAAAAGAACAGCTGGTACAAAAAGGGGGAGAAACGGGGGTCGTCGAAACCGACCCTGGTCGACTAGGACGTGAAGAACGACCAAAAACCGGAGGAACCAAAGAACGAAAAAGGACGCCGGGAAAGCAGCAAAAGAAAAAAAAAAACTGTTAAACAAGCAGCAAAAGTAGAACGGGAAAAAAAAGGTCCGGCGGGGAGAGGGGGGGGAAGAACCCCTGATCCGGGCTGCAAAAAAAGCCAAAAACTTGTTTCACAGGACCACCTGCTGTATCCTTCATCACCAAGAGGCAGGGGAGGTGTTGGAAGTTTACCATCCGCAAATGACCAGGACGAAAATGAGCTGGGGGGGGCCTGCTTATGGGGGCGCAAGGAAGTGAGCAAGAGGGTCGGAGTTCACGAGGACAAGACCGCGGGAGTTAAAATGGGCCAGACAAACCCATCGCTACCTTGGGGAAAAAGGGGGGGGAAGCAACAATCGGTAAACTGGTTCACATCGACAGCCACAAAGAAAAAAAAGGACCAGACAAGGATCAGGACCCAAGCTGAAAAACTCGCGATGAAAAAGGAAGGGGTAAAAAAAAAATTCAACCCTTGCCCAGGACAAAAAGAAAACAGATTGTCTCGGACAATCCAAAAAGGGGGCAAGAGCCCAGCTGGTGGTTGGGAGGCAGTTAGTGACGCAGAATGAAAACAGAAGACGGGGGGGGGGGGGTGGGCCGCCGGCAACAAGGTTCGGGCCCTCGCAGAAAAAAGGTCTACAAACCAAGATGCCAGGGGCGCAAAACCGGTCATTCCAAAGGGGATCAGCCGCGTGGGCAAAAATCATGGGGGGGACAATCCCAAAAATTGTATAAACCCTGCAAACTGGGGCCCATGACTGTAGTCCGAAGCAACGCCGTAGTGGGGGCACAAAAATTCCCATCAGGAAGCCAGTGAAGGGAAAAGGAAGAAGAGACAAAAGACAACCTAAAAAAGTGGGGAAGGACAACAGCCAAGGAGCCATCAGGAACAACCTGATGGGAGGTTTGGGAAAAAGGCGGAGTGGGGGGGGGGGCTTAAGAAAATTAATCGTGAGGGAAAAAGGACCAGAGAAAGTTTCTTAAACTGGGTGGGCTGAAAAAAAATTCCCTGGGCGTACTTTGGGGACCGGGAGAAAAAAGAGACAAGGGGGGGAGGGGAAAGGAAAAAAAAAGCGGGTAAAACCGTGCAGTGGGGAAAATACTAGAGCATCAACTCAACAAAAAAAGGAGGAGGGGGGGGGGAAAAAAAAAGAGTATAGACAGGAAAAAACGCCGGCAAAAAGGATACCCCCAAAGAGGAAAATTGCACTTTCGGCAAAGAGGGCGCCGCAGAAGTACATTGATCCCTCCACAGTACACCAAAGGATTCAAAACAAAGACGGCTGTAAGGGAAAGAACCAAAACAACCGCTCCGGTAAAAGACGCGAGGGGGGGGGGGCACATGAAAACTCCCTCAAAACTGGCCCGGTGGGAGGTACACGGGCAGATTGGCAATACATTGAAGACGCAGACCATCCTCGTGGCGCAGAAAGAAAAGTTGGGATGCCTATGAACTGGAAAGGTTAAAAGCAGGGAAAGCAGGGGGGGGGTAAAAAATTGAAAAGAAAAACCAGGGGGGAAGGTGAAAAAATGCACTCATAACGGAGAAAAAATTTCTGAAGAATCACTTTTGGAACGCGAAAAAGGGGGCGAATCGGTGGGGGGATGGACAAAAAGGTGGGGGGGGTAAAGCTGCTTGGGGGGAAACCAGCCCGAAGGGGGGACAGAAAAACAAACGGAAAAGCGCGAAAAAAGTGCATTTTTGATGAGACGGCCGAAGAAGGGAAAAATGAGAAAAAAAGGCACTCTCACTGATCAAAGAAAGTTAAGGAAAGCCCCGAAAGACTTAAAAAAAAAAAAAGGGTGAAGGGGGAATCAAGACCGAGCAAAAAAACTGTGCGAAGGGGGGAAAGCACAGGAAGGGAACTAATATAATTTACGAAAACACGGGAACAACGAAAGAGTCCAAGTTAAAGAAGTTAAATCAAACCTGACCCGCAAAAGCCGCAAAAAGATAACCAAGGGGACAGGAGGAAATCGTCCAAAAAAAACAAGCACTCCTAACACAAGAGGGGAGAAAGGAAACGGGGGAAGTGTCACCGCCAACAAATACCGTAAACAAAACGTACCCGCCGAACTCAGCGGTGAGAAGAAACGATCAAAAAAAAAAAAAAATGTTTCCCGTGGGGCAACGCGAAGAAAACCAGCGCCCAACAAGGAACTGGGGACAAAAAAAGGGGCCGGCAAACACAAAGGGTTAAAAAGGTGGGGCTTGGGGCCCCACAGAAGGGGGACGTCAAGGTCAACAAAACTCAAAAAGGTTGGGGGGTCTCAGACTTGACCTTCCGGTCCGAAAGGAAGGGCAGACGACATGGGCAAACCAACTTGGCGAACCGTGGAAACACTAGAACCCTTCCCTGTGGGGGGGGCAAGGGTAGAACTCCAGGGGGAGGGCCACGAAGATCTTTTTTGCGAAACAAAAAGGCGAAGGGGGAAAAACACAAAGAGAAGGGGAGACAAAAGGGATGAGGCCCGTGTCCGGTGGAGGCAAAGGGAGAGGAAAGGGCAAACTGTTGAGCCTGGCGGTGATGTTTTGGAAAAAACCCATAACTAGTCAGGGGGGAAATATATCGGAAGATAAGAAGGGTGCAAGAGACGAGGCTTGGCTATAACCGAATGAATGAAAAACGGGGGGGGGGGCCGAACAAACAATGGGGTCAATGGGCTACCCCGGGGGCACACAATGGGGGGGGGAAAAAACTCCCAAGATGCACAGTCGATATTGTGGAGGAATCAGGGACCAAGGAAAAGCAATGAATCAAAAAAGGAGTACTGGGGGCCCAACCCGGCGTCCCCGCGGCCGTTGGAGGGAACCTGAATAGGAAGGGGGTGAATCGTAGTTCAGGGAAATACAGGTGACCATGGCTGTGGATGAGACTAAAAAAAACAATGGGGGGCAGAAAAAGGACTCGTTTGATGGAGGTCCCACGAAGGGGGAAAGAAAAAAACCACAAGTTTCGGCTGCAAGTTGATGAGGGGAATGCACGGGAAACATTGCCGGCTTTTTGACACAAAAAACGGACGGCCAGGGACCGTTGGCCTGCGTGCCTTGGATGGCGGGATGCCACCATGGGAAAGGAGGAGATGAACAGAACGTAAACTCGGGGGGAAGCCCTCCAGGGACTTGGAACCCCGCCAACAAGGTGGGGGGCGCACGAAGCAAATTGTGACAACCCTCAAGTTCCGCGTAAACCAGAGGGAAAAAGAAGAGGGAAAAAAAAAAAACGGTTCTGAGAGTGTGGAAACTGGGGGGGTG
>Ga0179593_1283274_pt1 | contig 16827 bp, 13 predicted proteins | sample CZODoug2_1_08_16_FD_185931 | JGI IMG/M metagenome (GOLD analysis project Ga0179593, IMG submission 185931) | Vadose zone soil fungal communities from Angelo Coast Range Reserve, California, USA - CZODoug2_1_08_16fungal (PacBio error correction) | ecosystem: Environmental > Terrestrial > Soil >...
TGTTGTAAATAATTTTGGGGGGGGCTAAATGGAAAAAAGAGGGGGGGGGGAGTAGATCAGAGTGGGTAGGACGGTCTTAAGCCCCAACTATTCAAAGACTGAATTCGTCTAAGGATGAAAAAAAAAAAAAAAAAAAAAAAAAAAAGTGAAAGGCAAAAAGAAACCTGAGAAGTGAGGTTCCCACCGGGGTACGTCCGACTCTTGGGTGCGCGCTCCTATGACAATCTTTGTTGTAAGGAGGTTGTAATGGGTAGGGGAAAGGAAGGGGCTATAGCCTTCATACTCAGGTAGGGTTACGTCGCCTTCGCTACGGCTGTTGGCGCACTTATGAAGGGAATACAAATGGAAAGCACGAGAAGTCGCGTATGCTCCGCAAATTGGGACAAGAAATCTTAACAAATTGGGTGGGGGGGGCGAGGGGCAATAATCATGGAAAAGAGGCGGCGACCGACGCCAAATCTTCTCGAAGAAAGAACAGGGGGAAATGAATCATATAAGTGGTCGAGCAAGACTAATATGAGAGACTGGTAAAAAGGGGAGAAGCTATGAGAAAGGGGGGGAGAATCCAATTATGCTGCTGTGGCTCATGAACGCAAATCTTATATTATCCGAATTATGGGAACAGGAGGGGGAAATCAGCACGGCCGTTAAGGAGTGGGGAAGGGAAGATGCCGTCCGAGTGTATTTGTTGGCGCACATCGCATCGTGGTGACGAGCACGGGAAAGGAACCAGCTTCAATGGCGGGTGCCTTCGCTACAATATCTACTGGAAAGGGGGGGAGGGGAAGAAGAATGGTTACGATTAGTGCATTCAAACTCCCTCAAGGACCCAAGTAACCCACGGCAGGCAAAAATGAGAAGGGAGAGGGACTCTAACACCGGCGTCAGACATGACATCTGATCCGCGGATGAAGGGTTAACGGAACGGGAGACGACTTTCTATCATATCAGGTTCGGCAGCATCGGTACATCCACGTTATTTGTATGGAGACAAAAAAAATTCTTGTGTATCACTCGAGAGGTGTGGGGGCAGAAGGGTAAGGTTCCCCTCTGTGTCACGACCTTAGAGTACCCCTGCGGCTTCTGAACCGGAGAAAAGGAAAGCCGTAATACAAGTGACAGCGGACAGTTTGAGGACTCAGAAAAAGGGATAGTGGGACAGTCCTGACAAAGGACTAACGCCATCCACTCTCTGATTCCGTATGACCAATAGTCTTTATCTAAAAAAAGAAAAAAAAAAGTAAGATGGGGGGAGGCAATGAGTAGAAAGGAGAAGGAAGACCATAGAAAAGGGGAAATTTTTTTGGAACTAAACAACCTGTGTGCAAAGTGTTCATACTGTCAGGTATCGGAGAACACTGGATTGCAAAACTCACGACCTGAAGCACTCCAATAGGGAAGGAGGGGGAAGAAAACTACAACATCTGAGAGACTACTACGGATGGAAAAAGGGGGAAACTGAGTGAATCGGAGGACAGACAATCGGCTTCAAGTCTTGACGACTCTGGCCGCAAATATGGTTGGTGGAGCATCAATCACTCTCACGAAGGGGAAAAGATCCATTGAACCACGTTCAAGGAGGAAGCTCTGGCCGGCACGTAAGGAGAGGGTACATCGAAAATGAAAGGGGGGGGGGGGGTGTCTAATCGTACTGTAGACAAAACTCAGGCCGTGAGGCTTGGAGGAAAGAAAGGAAAACTTCCTCATCAAGGGTCTTTGGGAAGAAAAGAAATGACACGAAAATAACTACGACTCTGTACTTGAGAATAAAAGGAAGAAAAAGAGATCTGGGGAAAAGGTACTTACAGTTTTCTAACGAAGCTTCGCGTTTTAGTGCAGTTGGAGTCCTTCAAGAATCCCCTGGAGGGTAGAACGGGACGAAGGGAAGAAAAGAAAATTGAAGAGAGGCTCTCTTTTCAAGCATAAAGGAAAGACTACGAACGTACAGGTGAGGGGGGAAAGATTTGATCGAAATCAAAAACAACAACAGAGGATGAAGAGCTAGATAACTTAGCGAGACGCCTTCTAAGGAGGGGGAGGTACTGAGGAAGCTAAAAAGAATGCGACTTAAAGTCTTGGGGATCCTGGAATGGGGGGGGAAGCAGTTTGGAAAAAAAAAAATCCCAATAGTCTGCACTAACGCTAAACTCAGGGGAAGGGCCCAAAGCACAAGAATAAGAAGGGTCGGGTGCTCATTTATGCAATATGGGGGAAGGGAAAATGGGTATTGAGGGATCGGTTCAAACTCCACACTGCTTTGATGGAAGGCATGGAAAGCCAATTCATTGGAAAAGCACTAAGAAAGGGGGGGAAAAGGTGGAATGGCTACAGTATCGAGGCAGATTACTGAAAAAAGCTTTCGAAACGGGTGAAGAGAAAAAGGGTCAGGATGAAAGGCTCACCTGAAAGTGTTGGCGGGGAGATTACTCTTAGGAGATTAGGGGGGGCAAATCCAAAAATAGACTGTGCGGCATATCGGTAAGCGAACACTCAGATGGCGAGTGTGCCTCCTTCGGTCGCATAGTTCTGAAAATTAGAACAAAAACAAAGTTCGGGATCTAGAAAGGTGGGGGGGGATGGGACTGGAATCATTCGGGGTAAAAAGGCTTTGGTATTAGGGAGTTTGTAGGTGGAGGGAAACGTGTTTTCTCATCTACAAAGACCGCTCCAGACTTTTGGGCACCGTGGGTGGAAAGTAGAAAACAAAAGAAAAGGGGGGGAAAGTCTCATGGGGAGGGGCATGCGCCTAGACAAAAGGTCAGCATTCTTTTTGTGAAAAGGTGTACGACCGATTGTATAGGAAGGAAAGCAGGATACTTGGGAGGGGGGATCTAAGGACCGGAGATAGGCACTTAAATGGAAAGAGGAAACTGAAAAAAAGGGAGCTTTTCATTGCACTTATCTCATGTAGACGAGGATGAAAGGCACGAAAGTCCTTTGGGAAAATTAGCATAACGATTTCCAAATCTTCAAAAGAGCGCATCACCAACCTCTTTCGGGGGTCCGGCTGAAGAGCAGTTGAGGGGATTGAAACGGAAAAACCTGATAGGCAATCTCGACAGTAACAAACAAGAAAAGCATATGGGAACTTCTGAGCGCTTCAAGCGCGCGAATGGTTTAACTAAGGGGGTTCATCATTTGAGGAGTTTGCAGGCTAATTATTAAGTAAGGTAAGGCGCTTCCGTGCCAATTTAAGGCGCAATGACTTATACCCTCGGGACGGGCAGTAGCACGCGTATAAAAAGAAAGAAAAGAAAAAAAAAAAAAAAAAAAACACAAAAAAAAAAAAAAAAAAAGAAGGGAGAAAAACCCCCAACAGAGAAAAGAAAAAAAAAACAAAAATAAAGGAAGACCAGGACTGTGACAACGAATAGGGTTGCCAAATCCCAATTACTGACGTTCTTAACATGCCCACGTCCAGCAGTACGCCCGTTGCTCTTAACATTTCAAAAGCCTTCGAGCTGTAAGAAAGTGAGGGACGGCACATATCAGAAGGCCATAAGGTATCCCGTCATAGATTCTTTTTAACTTCAACGGACAGAGTAACCATCATAAGTACAAGAAGTGAGAAAGTGGGGTTACTTTCTCTAATGTTGGACGCTTCTTTACCGAAGTGGCTTTTGTGAAGCAGAGACAAAAAAGGGGAGGAGATTTCAGATTACAATTTGGGAGAGGAGGAGACATCCAAATTGCTCAGGTTCGACATGGTGGTGCAAACCCGGTTCTCAAAAAAAGTAAAAGTCCAGGGGGAAGAAAAGGTAAGTCGCCTTATTAGCGTATGGTAAGGTCACCGATCCGTCGACGAAATCTTGTCTTTAAACCCTTTAAAAGGAATGAATAAGGGACTAACTCGAAGAGGAGAAGCCTTCGTGAGGTTTCCTTTTAAGGGGCAGGTTTCTTGAGGTACGGTCTTCATGTAGACGACAAGCTTTGGGACGGGAGGAAGACCCTGAACGAAAGAGAGCTAAAAATCGGGGACTGACTGGACCAGATATCGCAAAACCGGAGGAAAGAGAAGTGGTTTGGAAAAGACAATGCAAGAAAACGGAATTTAGTTCACTTCGGGCGAAGCCCGTCCCTTCAAGAATGTCGACCATCTAACGAAGAAGGAAAGGGCAAAAACATGCCCAATGGTCATGGATGAACACCTCAACAGCTGCGCTCCGCTGGCGCGTCGCCCTTATGACAAATCTGGTTGAGGTTTAACCAAGCAGGGATCATTATTGGGGGGAAGCAGGTACGACGGCGGAGGTTTCAGGCGCATGGCGGGGGTGTGAGGAAGGTTCACGTCGTGAATCAAAGCTCCTATAAATCGAATCTGTTTACCGCTCCAGTGTGAAAAAAGACTAACTCGCTTGTTTGGGTCTCGGGAAGCATGTCAACGCCAAGAGTACGTGCAAGACTGAGCTCAGGGGGGGAGGAAGGAACTTAGGAAGTCGTAGCAGAATTCTGATGTCAAGGGTAACGCGAGGGAGTTTCGGCCACAAGGATGCTATTGCCTCGATCCTAACCGTTCTTCGAATCCTGAGGCTTTTGCCCGATTCGGGAGCGAGTAAAAGGGACGTTTAGGGGGGACAGTGATCAGCTCAGTTGATTGTTTCACATCCTCATAGTGGGGTTGTTTCTCACTGAGGGTAGCCGTGGTTTATCACTTCCAAGAAGGACATCATCATGGCTAGGAGGTAAAGCGACCGGAAAAGGAAAGTAATCCTTATGGTTGCAAATCCTCAAAGTGACACAAGGGAAACCACGGTAATGTCACATGATCGCTAGGGAAGCGACCGGATCAGAAGGCGATATAATAGAATGTTGACGAGATCATAGTCTTGACCTATCAGTTTCTTCCGAAATAACCACCACCACACGTTACCTTTTAGAGACGACCACAAAGATTGGGGCGCTCGAAGTTTGGAAGGAAAGGACGCTGGGACCCTTCGAGGCAACCCCGGCGTGGTCAGTCTCCATGGGTTCCTGCAACTGCTGACGGGTTTGGCGCAACAAAGGGGGGGCCTTCTGACCAGGTCTATCGCGCAAGATCGATGGGGAAGGGACTCTAAAAGAGAGTGGTATAGAACAAAACCAGCCTCTGGGGGATATTTTTCTAGGCGAGTGGACCTGATCGTGCCCCTGAGTGGGACCTGGGGCAAAGGGCTTGTTGAGAATGGTAGTTCGGAGAGGAGAACCGGTCTTGCAACTCAAGATTCCACGAAAAAAAAGAAAAAAGAAATCTGTTCAAACAGATACAAGGCAGATACAATGTACGCTCTCCGACGACTACGTCGGATCAAGAGGCAACGAGGTGAAAAGAGCAATTTGAGTTCAAAGACGAGGGGGGAAGGAACCTTCCGAGGGGGGAGAATAATAACCGAAAGAGAGAGCGTTAAAACCTTAAGATGGCTTCTGCCGTCCTATGTTCGGACAAAGCATTACCGGGACCAGAAAGGGAAGGGTAAGAAAAAAAATTTAGACGATGTGCGTAGTTACCAGGAAATGCAAAGCCGTTGGGGGTGGTGCACACAGGAGGACAGACATCCCTAAACTGGACCGGAAATCCACATCAAAGCGAGAGTACGGGGGGCTAAAGGGTGGGGGAAGGAAATCCCGGGAGGGGCGTACTTCCGAAATCATTGCAAGGCGGTCTCCTTAATCACAAAGCGGGAAAGAGCCTCAAGTCACAGGAAGAAACCTTCCTACGCCCTAGAACAAAAAAAACTAAAGGAGGGAATTAGAACGTATACGTTCGTAGTCTTTGCGCGTGCTCTAAGTCATGCTTATGAAAACAGAGTCCTGTTTCAGGCAGAGGAGACCGCCGGAGAGTCTCAGAGGCAAAGAAGAAAAAGAACACTTCAATGAAGTAAAGAGCTCTCTTGATGTCGGGAGGGGAGCACAGTCAAGAATTTAAGTGATTCGGCATCGTGCAACACAGAGGGGGGTTGGACCGGGGGAGGAGGGGAAGAAAAAAACGCAATCACATCCCTGAAAGTTGGGGGTAACAGGGGAGATTCTCTGTAGGGTTGCGAGCGGAAGAGATGGAACTGAAGCTAAAGGAAAAATGGTGGAGTTTAGAGGATAAAAATCTTCTCGTCTGTAGTATCCGAAATATACTGTTGCTGCTGACAGTCCGGGTTTGATCGACTTACACTCATGCTCATTGTCATTCTCATCTTTTTATACTAAGTATATGTCGAGAGCGAAGGTGTAGGACAAGGTCATTCTTCAAAGGGGGCCGGTATGGTAGTGGAGTTGCAAATGCTCTAAACCTAAACCTCACAAGACTTGGCAAAGTTGTTTCGCCAACAAAATCAGAAGAATGGTAGTGAATGCGCACCGAACAATCTCTCCGCTGGCTTGCGGGTTTCTAGGGGCTAAGACGGCATCAGGCGTGCAGGAAAAGAAAGATACAAGGGAGGAAGAAACCCGGCCAAAAGGTAACGACCAGTCCTTTTTTGCACTAGAATCTCTCCGCTGTGGTAAGCAGGAACAGTAAGGGGGGTGCGGCGAAAGGTCTATAACGCTTGACATCGCCAAACTTAGCTAGTCGGGTCAGTCAACCAACCTCTTTCTGGTAAAGGAGCAAGAAAGGGAATTCGGCCCGATGCCGGGACTAATGAAGCACTCTACAGAGGATTCGACCTCGAAAATGGGATCACTAAGGAAAGCGGCTACGGGAGTCTCAAACTGCGCCATGGGCTGACCGTTTGGTGGGCCAGTCCTTAGTTTGTTACGGAGGGAGGGGTTTTCGGCTTTACAGTCAGCTGGTGATGATGATGTCGCGGGCCAAATACCCGCCGTCACGAAAGGAACCTCGACCCGCGAGAAAACCCCTCTGCGGTATCACCAATCCCCTTATGACGGATAACACGCCATCGGGACAAGGTCTTGCTGATTTACGCATAGTCAAGAAGGAAAGGGAGGGGGCACCGGGAGGGGGAAGTAACTTCAATGAACAGCAATACTTGGAAGAGCACCGATAGCGACCCTTGCAAAATTTAAGGACAGATATGCCTTCTCGACCACTTAGAGAAGGAAGGAGGTAATGACAGGAAACTTTCAAGTCGTCGCCGCCAGGCTTTTGACATGCTTACCAGCGACACACAAAATGTCAAAATTGACGAGAATGCATAGACAGACGAAGAAGGGAAAAAAGGTTGAGAATTCACCCGTTCATTTCGGGCTCACCACTGTAAACCAGCCGGAGAACCCTTATTAATGAATTGGGGGGACTCTGTAAGGTAAAGCTACGCTAATCACGGGCTTATAAACCTCCTTAAAAGGGAAAAAGTCAGGGGGCAAGTTAGCGATCACTGAACCTTAAATGCTGGTGGTTGGGAAAATAAGGGGGGGTCCGGGCAGGGTTCTTTGAATGGACGGGCGTCAGTCTTGCGATATTAGAAGCACTCAGGATGCTGTAGCCAGAAGGTCAAGAGAGAAAGACAGTAAAGAGGGAGGGTCCGCCCCTGGGGGACAACAATTACACAAACACGGAGTAGTAGAAAAGAATGTGCCCTACCTTTGGGGAGAAAAAGTCTCAGGATTAGATCTCCTATTGGCATCCGGCAAGGACCCCCTGAATCGATACGTCCTATGAAGAACCGTGGCACTTCAAAGGGAAAGGTAACATTCTAAAGTGGGAACACAGGACAAGGGGACTGAAAACAATAAAAATTTCTGCAATGACACTCTTTTTGTCAAAGGGTTAATCCCCTGTCATAGAGGGGTGACGAAGTGCGGACGTACAGACAAGGAGGATTTTGACCGGCTTATGCGGGGGGGGTTTTGCGCAGGGATCAGAGGGAATACAATGGAAACCCAAAAAAGCAATTCTTGGGGAGCCTCTACACCTGGTAGCAAAGTCTCCATTTTGGTGTACGCGGGGGCCATTTCAGGAAAAACCATTCGAACCTAACAGAAATTCTCTAAATGTCCGGGACAAATCATTTCAAAAGATGTCAGGTGAGGAGAAAGAAAGAAGAGGATCCACTCGGAAAAAAATGACTTAAAAGACAAAGCTATCTATGGGAGTAAGAGTATGCATTTTCTTGTAGACTCAAGATAACTTCTAACCAAGGTCGGGGGAAAAGATGGGAGGGGGGGGGAAAGAAAAACTCAGGAAAGTACTATGTCGTCATGTAATCCGAGGTTATTTGTGGAATCCCCTCTAAGAGGGGGGGAGAGAACGTTCAGAGGGTACAGCTTAGGAAAAAAAGGCGGGAAAAAGAAGGCCCTACAGAGAGGTGTACTTTAAAAAAAGTCTGTGAAGAAAAGGTAAGTCCTTTCTTCCAAACCCAGCAAAGGAACAGGGAAGACTTGCAAGGGGGGACAATTAGGCCAATATTGAGGAAAGGGGATAACCGCTCAGTGATCAGAGGGGGGGGTTTCTCAGGAGATGTAGAATTGAAGTATCAGTTTTGACAGGAGACTGTTTTCCACTTATGTGGAGCAAGAGAGGTGTGGGGGGATTCACTATGCTAAAAATGTTGGGAGATCAAAGGGCCTCTTTAAGGAAAGTCGCTCGACCCGAGGAAAATTCTTACGAGCCGTCTCCATAGGTAAGTTTAACTCGGAAAAGGGGATAACTCTCAAAATAATTTCAGGTAAGGAAAAAGTCTTGACAAACTGGGGGGCTAGGGGGGGGAAGGATTCCAAGGAAGTTACTCGTCATCATCTGAGGCGAAACGGCCGAGGGTGGAAAAAGAACCAGTGGAGGTCCCGTGGGGTTTTGTGGGAGAAAATTGGGGGGAAAAGGTATTGTCAATTTATTAGGGTATAAAACTGGTCTTGCAACCCTTCAATACGAAACGAAATAAGGTTAATCCTTATAACTCGAAAGAAGTTCTACTAGAGACTCCGAATTCGTTAACGAGCTCATAAGAGGTAGAGAGTTAGGGAAGATAATACTCGGTAAAAAGGTCTCTGTGGTCGCACGACGAGAAGAGGAACTCTAATGAAAGAAAAAAAAACCACTTTGGAAGTAAAGGTATTCCGTTAAAGGCGGAAAAGGACGGGGGAAGGAAAGGACCTTGGAGGTACAACAACGTTCGATGATGCGGTGAGTGAAGACTTCTCATCAAGTCAAAAGGGGGGGGGGGACACCTATTCCTACCTCACTACTCTCAGGTTGAAAGGAGAAAAAAGCAAAGAAAAAGCAATATAGATTAAAGGCAGAGGGTGTTGACTCCTTCGTGCCATTGGACGCAGAGGGCGTTAGAAGAAAAAAAGACCTGAAAAAAACTTGATGAGCATACTGAAGAAAGACATCAGAAGAATAAAGAGGGAAAAGACTCGATAGAGTTTAGAGAGTCTAACAACAACGGCTGGAGGAATAGATCCGTAAGGGGGCGGCGGCTGCAAAAAAAGGGAAAATTCCTGCAATAAATGTTGGAAAAGGGAAAAGAATGTTTCAAGTACGGGAGAAAAAGACGGGGAAAATAAAATAAGACCCTTCTTCCGGTCCAAACGGTTCGTATAGGGGGGGTGGATTTTCTCCAGGAAAAAATAGTGGATGGGAGGAAGAGGGGGAACGAACCTAACAAGGGATGGATTTCAGCTCTCGACATCGGTAAGGGAAAGGAAAAAAAGGGAGATTCATTTTCTACTTCATAAGGAAGAAGGCTGGAGAAGAAGCCTTAATTGGTGAAAAAGGGAAGAAGGATCGCTTCACGGGCCAACACCATAAGAAAGGTCCATAAAGACTGAAAAGAAAGAAATGGGGGAGCTGTTAAGGGGCCAGAGAGAACGTTAGTACGAAGGAGTAGTAAATAATTTTGAAGGTGAAGGGGAAGTCATGCTTCCCCGGGATTGTAGGAAGGGTGGGGAAACGGGGCAGTGTTGGGGGAAAGGGTTTCTCCGATATGGACCTGCAAATAGGAAAAGGTGGGGGGAAAAGGAAACAGAAAATCACTACAGGGGGGAGGCAGGAAGAAAGGAAGGAACCGTGCCCCATATGCGGTGTGTGGGGGTGGGAAGGAAAAAGAAAATTTTCTCCTTACTGACCAGATCCGTTGAGGGTGAGGGAGAAGAGACCTTTGCACGGCCTCAGAGAAAGACCGGCATCAGGGGAAAGGGGAGGTAGATGTCTCATTTCTCAAGGGAGGGAACAAGGGAAACTTTTTTCATGGAAAGGGAGTAAACGCTGCCCGGCCAAGACTTCACAATCTGGGGAGGGGCGTAGCCCTCCACGGTGGTGTAGGGAAAAATAACTGGGTAAAGAACAACGTATAGAATCTGACACACGAGCCCAGCGGATATAATTAGAAAGAAAGAAAAGAGGGTCGTCCTGCCCTCCAGGGATCCTGGGGGGGGGACACTGACGGTTGTGCCTTTTCTTTTTTTTCAACTGCTAAGGATCCCGAAGGGAAGGAGAGGCACCTTCTGCTTGAAGGGATTTAAATGGTAGGGAAGAACAAGAAGTACCTGGAGAACACTCAGGAAGGCTCAACCACTGATGCTCTTCGCAAAAAGAAAATTATGGGACGAAAAAACACACCGAGAGTCCGTCAGTGAGGCATGAAAAGGATTTTCATAATCCTTCACTCGAGTAGGTGTAGAGTGCGTGATCGGCACGATTACACGTACGAACGCGAGATCTTTTGTACTAAAGGAAAGAGGGGGAAGCGGATCATAGGCCTCTAAAAAAGAGGGAAGCTTTAAACCGTCGCTAAGGTAAAGGGGGATTTCAGAAAGAATGGGGATTGGACATTCAAGTCTGGGAAAAAGAGAAACCAAAAACGTGCAATTGAGGGAAGAATGTTGTAGAGATCTTTGCTTGGAAAGATTCACCTAGGGAAGGGGGGGAGGCAAAAAAAGAATAAAATAAAAAAGAGGAAGGGGAAGGAAAGAATCCAGATTATTAAGACTTATGATGCAAAGGGAGGTCACCAATCCTCCGAAAGCTTGGTAAAGGCCATAAGTATGAACACAAAGTGGGGGAAGTAGAGGGATCGCATCTTTCTGGGACTATGGGGGGGGGTGGGGAAAAAAGGTAGACTGGTTCATTGTTTATTGGGGAGGACTGAAAAAGATAGAATCTTGAAGGGAAGGGTTTCTTTGTCAGACAGGAAGGGGAAAAGGGATATAATCATCTTGGCTTTCATCCACGTTGGGGGGAAAACAAAGAGAGGGAGAAAACAAAAACAAAAACTTTAGTTGTTGTCTAAGGAGAATCTAGTTTAGAAAGAGGAGGGGGGGGAAAAGGGTGAATCCCGTCACCCTACCCAAGGTTGAGGGAAGAGGAGAAGGGAGTAGGCAATTCCCTGCAAATAACAAAAATATAAATGGCACAAAGGAGGAGGTGGGGAGATTGGAGAAGTATCACGGGTAGAAGAGATTTTTTTTGTGAAACTAAGGGGAGGTGTTAAATGACCGGAAGTGTTCTCTATTTATGGGAAAGTGGTACAAGGAGCGACGACACGCAGGAGTGGGAAATCAATCTCCTAAATTGTAAGGGGAGGGGTTGGACGAAGGTGCTTGAACGGTGAAAAAGGGGGGGGGGGGAAAACAGGAGACATAAGGGGTAGCTGTAGGATACGCGCCAAAAACGGTGGGAATCGCATCTTGAACATTGGACGGTCAGAGATGTCCACATCAAAGAGGGAGGGAAGAAGAGAAAAATCATGGCGGACAGTCTGCACAACGTCTGCCTGTCTTGAAAGAGAAAAACTCCAGCTGTCCGCTCCAGGGGGGAAAGTGAGAAAGCGAAGGAGGAAGGGGGTCTAGAACAAGGAGCGTCAGCCGATAACACACTCTTTCGAAGAGCAACTTCTGTGGAAATGACTTGAATATCCAGCCCGTTAAGAGGAGTGGGGACGAGTGATATCTTAGACAGGAATTGGGGCAACACGATAGTTGTTGAAGAAGGGTCTGTAAGGAAGTCTCAATTATTATCCTTGGCAAGGACATAACAGGCCATCGACGGGACGACTGGGGACTTGTTAACCTGAAAGAATGTGTCAAACCCCCACCAAGGCATCCGTAAAGGACTCGGGGGGGGGAGGGAGAGAAGCCGATCTCGGGAGGGATTCATCTAGGGGGGGTAAAAGAAATCTGCATAGGAGATGTGAAGATCGTGCCCGTCTCGGACCACACACCCATTTTAAAGAGAAAAAAAAAAAGGTGTGGGGGGAGTGAGCGCGATAAGGGGGGGGGTCTATGTCAAGTTGCCAGGTAATATTCGCAACCCGCGGGTTAACGGGAGGAAGAAGCCGGAGAAATTATCATAGGTCCGGGTCAAGGGAGGGGGAATTTTTGTTGAGGGGTAGGAACAAAGGGCCTTGTATCTATCGCGTCGGGTGATAAGAGGGGCAGGAATGAAAGAAAGAGGTGTCTTGCTCGTAAAAGAAAAAAACTCTAGGGCGGAGATCTTCTTAGTAAGTGCAAGACTTATCGGAAAAGGAGGGTGATCACAACAAGTTCAAACCGTCTTGTTTCCGCGCTTTGAGTAGACGGGGGAACCCAAAGGTATTTTGCCAAAAGAAAGCGAGAAACTAGAAAAAACCCTCTTGACGAAGAGGATCAGAGGACAAGAAAAAAAAATGTCTGCAAGGAACTAACTAAGTCAGAAGAAAGAGGGAAAGAGAATTAGTACAATATCACGAGGAAAGGGAAATCTTACCGCTCTTTGTCCGCAAAATGGAATGGGGGGGGTCTAATCACTCCATCATAAGGGGGATAAAGAAATGGGAAAAACAAGCAAGGATTCTTCACGTAAGGGAGTCAGAAAGGAAAACTAATGAAAACGCGAATCTAGAGAACAAACGTAAAGTCGATAAAGGATGTTATGAAACTGAGAATTCAAAGCTGCATTTTGATTGAGAAAAAAAGGGAGGCTACATCGGCTAAAGGAGGGACGGAAGCATCACTAAGCGATTCTTTGGAAAAACAGGAAGGACGAGTGAGGGGACTAGGGGGATCCGCAGAACAATTCTTGAAATCAGTATTAAATCAGACATCTTGAAGGCCTGTCGTGAAAAACACCTAAAAAAGAGTCGTCGAAGAGGGTTATCAAAACGGAGGAGGGAAAGGGTTGAAAGCATAAGAGGATAACCGTCTATTCCTTCTTCGGCAGTCTTAAAAGAGAAAGTGATTCAGGGAGAAGGAAAAAACCTCCGTGCGAGAGTGGAGACAAATAAACGGAAGCTAAGACCTTCTTGTTCCAAACTGAAGAAGACTAATCTCGGGGGAGGAGGGGGGAAGTCATTGAAAAGAGAATGGTGATGCGCAGATTTTTCAAATCCAAATCCTGATTAAGGCAGTGGGCTTGGGGACTACAAACCATCACTACAGTAAAGGTTTTTCGGGATACTCTAAAGATCCAGAGAGAGGGTCATAGTCTCTTTTTAGAGGGCACGCAAGTCCTGTTGGGACGAGCGAATACGAAAGTGTTTTCACTTAGACATTATCTATCTTGTCGTTGTTGAGTTAAGAGAACCACCATAGCCTTTAGTAGCTTAGCTTAAGAAAAGATTTCTCTGCAGCCCGTTCGTGGAAAAGGGGCTTGAAGGGGTAGGGAGCAAAAGTGTTTGATGGGAGGGGGTCGTGGAGGGAAAGAGGATGGTAAGAGGGTAATTGGAAAGTGAGTGCAATCCGTGGTTCTCAAGCTCCTTCATCAAGGGCGGGAGAAAGGGGGGACGAAGGTTGTGGGGTCTCCCACATGAGGGTCATTTTTGTTGACAATGCAAATGAAAAAGAGAGACGCAAGTCGTGCGGGATCAAAGAGTGGGGAGCCGGGAAGACATCAAGGGTTCTGGGCTCTGGCAAAGTTGAATTCGAAGGCACGTCCCTCGACAACGGACCTGGGAAAGGGAGGAGAGGGGGGGCTAACATGTGGAAGCTTCTTGAAAAAAGACGGGGTTATTGCTGAATCGAGAGGCCATTTAATCTATCGGAAAAAAAAAATCACCAACCTCTTGGGTGCGGGGGGAATTATCCAACCTTGGGGGGGGTGGGGATTTACACGCCGTGGAGAACCTGATGCACTCTCGACAGATGAGAGCAACCTCATCAGGGAGGGGAGAAGAGAAGGGAGAGCAAGGGTCACGCTTCCCTAGGCTCCGGGTTAAGGAAGTGGGTTCCCGTTGATAGGAGGGGGGGGGAAAACTGCTAAGTGAAGAAGGACTGAAGGAAAAGACTTTACCGTCGCGGCAATTTGTATCAAAAGGGGGGGGGGGAACTTTAACAGAACGGGCGACGGCGTAACCCTCGTATTAGACACGATGCGCAAGGTTTCAGAAAAAAGAATGGGAACGGGGTTAAAGGACCACGCAATAAGTACCGCCAGGTTGGAGGGGAGATCTTCCCTCTGGCAAAGATCATCGTGTAAAGTTAGGGCGATCGATAAAAAGGGAGAAACATACGGGGGGATCGGAAAAGCAAGGATATCTTTTTCACCATGAACAAAAAACAACTCGTTGGCGATAAGAGTAGGGGGGGGTGCTTCGAGAAAGAAAGATCAGGACTGATTTAACTGAAACCTGGCGCTAATCAGGGGGGGGAAGACTGCTTTAGAGCCGTGGGCGTTGTACAAGTAAATCTACCACAGGGGGTCTGAACAGTTTCGAGGGGAAACAAGAATCGTTATCAAACGCGCGACTTTTCGTGGAGACGGGGGGTATGAAAAGGATGTTCTCTTTCAAGTCAGAACCAGGATTCACAAGGCCGGTACTTTCCTGAGTCTGGACGGGAGGAGTACTCGGTAATGGTCGAGAGGGGGGAAGGCGGCGTTAAACTCGGATGGCACCATATTTACACCATCTACTGCTATTCGGGAGAGGAGTAAGGAATTTGATTGCATAACTGTCGCGTGTGCAGGGTCTTTGAGGAGGATCAGTAACAGGGAATTGGGAAGAAAACTGAAGAACGAAGGGAGTGAAGGGGCGTTCGGACCGCCATATTCTCAAAATCATCGTTTGAGGGTATCCACGGGAGGTGTACACAATCTCTCTCAACAACAGGATAAAGAGAGAGGGGGGGGGTTGGAAGACCTTTGGGAATCCCCAAATGTAGATTCGCTGAGGGGGGGATGAAAAATAAAATGCACCTCCGTCCTCATTAAGAGGGCCAGGGAAAGGGAAGGGAAACCTGCCCGGCAAAGGGGGCCCACCGTCAGGGCACGGAGACAAATCGAGCTCTTCTTATTCCATCTGTTGATAGGTGGAAAGACCCTGAAAAAGGGGATTTAGGTAATTAAAAGGATCTACCCCCCGTCAACTCAGAGAGTTTCCGTCGCTCTTTACTAGACGTGGGGGCGCGCTGTAAAAAAAAAAAGGGGAATAAACCAGGGAAGCCACAGGCAGAAGGTAGTCTAAGCGACACTTTGCGCGCAAGCTGTTTGGGGTTCAGGGTGAAGCCTTCAAACGAAAAGCGGAGACCAGTCCCCGCCGCTTCACCAGTTCACTTCGTGCTGAAGAGGGGGTCAGTATAAAAGCTACTCTGATTCAGCTCCACGGAAAGAAACAAGATGATACGAACGGTTATCCAATATGCCTGGGAAATGTGCAGCTTCAGCAGAGAAAAAAGTAGAAATCGCAAGAAGGCTTTGACCATATGAATGCAATCAGCAAAGGGGCTAGGGGTGGTTATTCCGTCTCAGTTTTTGTATTTGTCCACAGCGAACGTTTTTGGGAGAGGCCGTTCAAGGGTACGAAAAGACGAGGTTCCCTGAGGGTATCCGTCAGCACGCAGAATCTGAAACGGAAAGGACGGAGGGAAAAAAACATTAGCAGACACTCCCAAGGGACAAAAGGGACCCATTCAGGTCCCCGTAGGCAAGGGGGAAGGAAGGCCGAAGCCGCTCTCCGCACTTTAAATAGAATAGGTTGCCTATACTCTGGAAGAGGGCCTATAGGTGAGCGGAAAAGGGCGGGTACCTACTACAAGGGTGCTGGAGACTCCACACAAGTGTTGTGCGCTCGCTAAGTTTCACAAAGGGAAGCTTTGAGAGGAAAAAGGCTACAAAAACAACCCCAGGCGTCTGCTTGTCCTAAGTCCGGAGCGAGAAGTTCCTGCCGTCGGACAGGGTGGTAACCGGGGCCTATCCGAAAACAAAGGGGGAGATAGAAAGCCCAACGCCGAGACGCATTATCCAACTCTTTCGTGAAACAGGGGGGGGAAAAAAGCATCTCTGCTATATTTCTAAGGCGCCTGGGGAAGAAAACAAGGGACTCTTGCCATGAATTGGGCGAAACTAACGTTTGTTCCAACTGGAGTTGTGCAGACGAGGTAGTGGGAGAAAAACCGTTATTTGTGCAGAACAAAGGTCAATACTACACGCTCTGGCCCGGGGGGATGGGGGGGGGGGGGGGGGGGGGGGGGGGGGGGGGGGGTTGGTACCAGAGCAACCAAATATGTGTGCAAAAAAAAAACTCACTGGTTCGTACGCAAGCCTAGACCCTGTGCATAGTAGGTCGTATGTAAGGAAGAGGGGGGAAGGACGCGGAGATTTTGGGTTTGTTACCCTGACCACAAAAACCCTCTAAAAGTTAACGCGGGCAGGGCTGTGCTCTTCAAATACGAAGGCAATTCTCGTCCGGGGAGGGACAACAGTAGGGGCCATTCAAGTACTGTAGACAAAAACTGTTCAAGGTCAGTCGGGGGGATGGAACACTGAAAGGACTTAATCAAGCCGGTGGGATCACACGATGAAGCAAGAAAAGAGAGTGGGTCTTAATAAAGCAGAAAAGAGCTAGATGAGTTACTTCTCGCATGGTAAACTAGGGCTTCCTTTTCGTTCTTGATCCGCAGATGCCAGGCGGTTCCTAAATGCTCCTCCCATAACTATGGGAGAGAACGTATTTTAAGCGAATCGGACGGTCTGCTAATTGTGTGAGGGGA
>Ga0179593_1436809_pt1 | contig 16827 bp, 25 predicted proteins | sample CZODoug2_1_08_16_FD_185931 | JGI IMG/M metagenome (GOLD analysis project Ga0179593, IMG submission 185931) | Vadose zone soil fungal communities from Angelo Coast Range Reserve, California, USA - CZODoug2_1_08_16fungal (PacBio error correction) | ecosystem: Environmental > Terrestrial > Soil >...
TCTAAAGGAAGGCTAAGGGGAATACGATTAAATCCGGAGGAGTCACTGTGGCGAGAGGTTTCCCTGCAACCCAACTCAAACGCACCACTAGGCTAGCATTGCACTCTCAGCTTGGGGGGACGAATTGGGGGAGCTTAGCACGACGCTGAATCGGCAGAGACTTATCGACAAGATGTCAATGAAGGGAAAAGACTGAGTAACGAGAGTTTCAAGGAAGTGGGTCCACCAGGAAAAGAAGAAAAAAAGGGATAAAAATGGGAAAAGGGCATTGGAGAAAAGCGTACAAGATGTCGGGGAGGAAGCCGAGTGGAACACCAGAGCTTCGTTGGCAAGTTCACACCAAGAGACAGGGTACAACGCACCCAGTGGTTAAAAACGAGTGTTTGGAAAGGAGAAGCGGTGAGAAGCAGGGTAGGATAAGATGGGGAAAGGGGAAGAGAGAAGAAAGACTGAAGCCGAACTCTCAGAAATGGCATTTGAAAGAAAAAGAAGACAAGTCAAGCGGCGGGGTAAAATTTCAAACCTGAATTGGAAAAAACGAAAACGTCCGAAATCTGGAACGAGAAAAAAGTGCGCAGAAACAAGGGATCTAATAATCAAGATCCCGATTCATAGTGCGAAAAGGGCGACTCCTTAGTGGGGACCAAAGAAGCGTAGGAAGATAGTGCGCGCGTATTGACACTGGAAGAGGGGGGGCAAGCAGCGAACGGGGGGGAATGAAAGTGCAACAAACCAAAAGAATCCGTGCGGAGAAGAAAGCGAAGCAAGAGGGGGCGGTGAATAAAAGGGTGTGTCGGATGTGCATTGGGAAAAGACAAAGGAGGGTCAAACATACAAGCTTCGCGTGTCGAAACTCGATCTTTAGCGAAAAAAGAAAGACGCTGTGACCCCCCGGCGATCAGGTAATAAGGGGCAAAAAGGAGAGGGAAAAAACCGGCAAGGGTCCGGGAACAAGGGGAGTGGAGGGGGTGGAGGGAGGGGTGCGCCTCCAGGTGCCACCTTGCAGAAGACAATTTCCAGTCGCAAAAGGGAGAAAGGGACGAAAGAAGTGTTAAAGGAAGGTATGAGCAAACTAACCGAGGTCATTCGGACATCGAACCAATAAGCATTAGAAAAAAGGTACAAGAATAATTTTAAAAACTGCGAAATGGGCCAAAAATACCAGACGAAGGGGAGATGGATTAAACAGGTTGCGGACATCGGGAAAGAGGGGATCCCGAAGGGAAGAAGTAACCAGTAACGTAACAGGGCAAAAAAAGAAATGAAAAAGGGACGGTGGGGAACAGCAAGCTTGTTTAGGGGCGTACTGACCAACCCGCCGGCTGGCCTGATCAAAACGTAGGGGGAGATTTAGAAAAAACGGTAGCCTTTTTTAAGGAAAGCCATATAAAGGAGGAGGGGGGTAGGCGATGTCTAGTCGGTAGCTACAAAAAACGGGTTAGAAACTTTATCGAAAAAAGGCCGGGCAGGCTGGAGACTACGACGGGTGACCCAGATAGGGGACGGGGCCAGCCAGTTGGTCCAAAAGCAAGTCGGGACCTTCAGGGTTTACAAGCAGGGGGGTACCAAGGGTCAAGAAGGAAGGGGGGCGTCAGCCACAGAAGGGGGGGTAAATCATGAGAAATGTGAGGGGGGAGCCTGAAGTAGGTATACAGAAGTCTACTTAAAGGACAATTCCAAAAGAGGAAACAGTCAAAGAGGTCGGAAAAGGAGCTTGCCCACTCTGAAAATGCCTGGTTAACAGTGGGAATATCAGGGGGGAGGGGGGGGGAAAAGAGTCAGAAGACCCATTGCCGAGAAGGCAAGAAAAGCTGATCCTTTAAAGGCGAGGAGAATGGGCGGCTTTGGCTTTCAGGCTGGGTTCGGGAAATAGCAAACAAAAGGGAGAGAGAAAAAGGGATGATTCAAGAAGGAAGCCCCATTGGTTCCAGAAGAATTAGCGGGGAAAGGGCCCGAGCAATGGAAACACTCTGTTTGGTGTGTCGAACCTAGCAAGAAAAAGGAAGGCTAAAATGGGTAAATGAAAGAGCGCTGATGGGACGGGGCACAAAGGAAAAAAAAAAACTCCATAACAGACTTAACAACCTAAAAAATCGAAAACCGTGGTTCGGGAGGGTTTCGAGGAAAGGCGGGGGGTTGCCTGAAGTACAGTTGAAACAGTGCGCGTGGGGAAAAAGGATAAGAAAGGATGAGCGTCGATCAAGGGATCATAGTCATTCATTGATATCCTCACTGGGGAAAAACAAGCACGTAGGGGGGAACCGCAGTAGGAGGGAGATCAAAGGGAGTCAGATGACGCGCAAAAATAGCAAATGAAAAACTCCTACCTGGCCAATGCTGAATTAAAGACAGGCGGAAAGACAACCATCATTAAGCAGCATGGGGGACATCGGAGAGTGAAGGTATCGAAAAGGAGAGAATAGTCAAAAAGTTGGAAGAAGGGGATGGCCTGCAAACTTAGCGAGACGAAAAAAGGAGAAGGGGAGCACTATTTGAAAAAAAAATCAGATGTAAGAAAACAGTCAATAGACGTGAAGCCGCGGGGAAAAACAGGGCTTAAAGGCACGCAGCGAGGGGGAAAAACATGCTCAGAGGATTGATACTCGCGTGAATTGAAGCAAAAACGGGGGGAAGGCGGTTGGTGGCGGGGGTCAGGGAGGTGTCCGCCGGTCGGGGATCGAAAACCCAATCCCTCTAAAATCGGGTGAGGGGAAGAACTAGGTCTGGTCTCATAAGATGAGAAAGTCGAAAAAAAAAAAAGGAAAGAGACGAAAGACAAACGGGATAGATACGATGGGGGACGAGCTGAGGTCGTGGAAGTTGAAAGTAAAGGCCGCATCCGTTGGAGAAAAGATCCAGGACGGGTCAATAAATGGGAGAATACGGGTAAAAAAGGAAGACCGAGGTGCCTGGGCGGGCTCGGCGGGAATACCTTCCGAGCGTCTACTGGGGAAAGGGTGAAAGTCCCGTATTGCTAATGGGAAAGAGGTCCAATAGACTCGGGCGGAAGAAAGGGGTAGGTCTTGTAAAACTGTAGAAGGGGTGCAACTGGAGAACCAAGGGTCGTCCTCAGTAATACAGGACACATGGAAAAAAGACGTCAGAAAAGCAGCTCGATTCTGTAGAAGAGCTTTCGAGGGGGAGAGCAAAAGGAAAACGGGAGGAAAGCGGCAAACATGAACCTTTTAGATGAAGGGGGAGATAGGGGCACGCAGACGGGAAAGAAACCAGCATGGTGGGGGTGATTGGTTTTTTGGCACACCAATGCGATCCGCGGAGGAAAAAGACCACAAAAAAAAAAGAGTGTTACAATCGCGTGGGGGGGCGACGAACCCCTTACTGTTAAAGGGAAGAATTCTGCCGAAAAAAATCGAGGGTTCATGCGGAGAAACAGGGGGCGGAAAATCCACGATAGGGTGCAAAAGGAGGAAGGGTCTGCACAGGAGGAACAACGGTGTAAAGGGTCACCTCGCGTCCGAAAAGGTGAAAACGGACACGAATGACGGTAGGGACACATCAGTTGAAGCAGATGCCGTAAAAAAGGGGAAGAGACGTGGAGAGCAAGAGGAGGGGGACTCAAGGCAATCAACGAGGCTGTGTGTCATTATCGGGGGTTGAAGAAAAGATCCACACACACGCTAGAGATGTGACGGACCTCCGCCCCGGGGGGAAAAACTCCAATCATAACGCAGACGCAGGTACTCACCTGGCTGTTCTCCATCTGACTTCTCAAGGGTGCTTCTGATGCCGAAATGCGGAAGGGAAAAATCAATTTTGAGAAAAAAAGTTACGAATGCGGCTTACGTACAATCGGGGAAAGGAAGAAAGGCGGCTGTTTCGGGCAAAAAAAAAAAGAGGACCGGGGAACTGTGAACAGTCGCCGAGGGTCAACAAAAAGGGGAGCAAAGAATCCGATCCACCGAGTTTTACGAAGGGTTAGCACCAAAACTCAGGAGGCGGGTGAGAAAATCAAAAAGGGGAAATTCAAAAGAAGCCCAGTCAAAGGAGCTCCAGTCGAGAAAGGCGAAGGCGAACTTGGAACCCGATGCTTTGGAACAGGAAAAAAATGGGGAGAAGGAACTCACGCAAGGTGCACGATTTTTCACGACACGTCGGACCTTGCAGCACGAAATAGGACGGACAAGAGAGAGAGGGGGACCAATCTGACAAAGGGACCCGCTCCATTACATAGAGCAGAGTTTCACATAGCTAAGGAGGACGATCATGTCTTGTGGAACCGTATAAATGGAGTCGCGGAGAAGGGACAAGCGGGAGGGTTTATAGAAAGAAAAAGCAACTTGGCGAAAAAATCGGGGGAAGAATTGCGGACGGTCACGCCAAAAGGGGAAAGGGGGAAATGACCTATAACTAGAAGAGTTTGTTAGTTCTGCAGATAAGCAAAAAGTTGAGAGTCGGCGAAAGGAGTGAAAAAAAACGTTTTCCTTAGGAATGAAAAAAGAGAACTCTAACGCTTAAAAACTGGCCGGAAAAAAGCTGAGGGGGGAGAGAGGAGAGGTTACAGTGCGAAGTGAAAACGAAGCTCCGGTGGTAAGAAACTCCACTCCATCTATATTTGGGCAAAGGGACAGGGGGCGGGAATACTCACAGTAGAAGTGGAGAGAGGAAGGGGGGGGGTCGAAGTTCCTGGTTGGGGAACAAGAGGCTGCAGTGACGAAGCGTGGGCAGGAGGCACCCAGTAAAAGGGAGAAAAGGGTCAAGCACAAGGGGCAGAGTTCCAACATCATCAAAAAAAAAAAAAAAAAAAGAGGGAACTCTGCTCCGACTTTTGGGGGGAACAGAGGAAGCGATCGATTTCGCGGCAAGAAAGGAAGGAGAAAAAACTCGGGCTCAGAGAGGGAACGGCGTGACCTCCCTGCGGGGCAGAGGACATCAGAAAAAAAAAAAAGGGATGAGTGAGAACGGAAAGAAAAAAGGAAAAGTCACGCACCAAGGACGTCCGAACGCCGTCCCATAGGCATGTTGCGCAAGCTCGAAGGTGACGCGCAAGCCCATAGAGTCGAATCAGATGCCCAAGTAGGGGGGACATCGGCGGCCTTTAAGCGGGGGGAACCTGGCCTGTGGGTCTGCGAACTGCGCTACAGCTGGACTGAGGGACAGGAAGGAGTAACAGAAAGAACCACCACGAAAGAGAACAAAAAAACAAAAAAGAGGAAAAGAAAGAGGACGCCAGGAAAGAGTCTTGAATCCCAATCAAAAAATGGAGCAAATGGAGCACGGATAACCCGCGACTTCGACTCTTGGAGGATCAAATAAAAAAAGGAGTCCCGCTCAAACATCATTACACAGGAACAGAAGTATGGTCGAAAAAAAAAACCAAGCACGTTAGATCAGTGAATTGGGCCGAGAACAGGAAAGCTAACTCCATCGGAGCTTGATCTGCAGAAAGACAGGAATGTGGAAACAGAAGGGGGGGAGGGTTCATACAGGGAGAACGAACAATCGGACGGAGATAATCCACAGTGAAAAAAGTAAAATCAACTCCCGATTCAGGAAAAAACTGACTCCCTTTAAAGGGGCCAAGAAAAAGTTCGATCACTACTAGGAAAAGAGAAAAAACATGACGGGGAACTGGGTACCAACATCCCCGTGGGCCGGTCTTGCTGTCAAGAAATGGAAAGGTTGCGTGGGGGAGACAAGAATTTTCGGCGAGTTGCACATTCAGGGGAGCCAAACAGATGGAACTGCAGCAAAAGAGCTACCAGGAGCGCCGAACTAGGGGGGAGACAGGATCAGAGGAGCTTCTGGAAAAGGAAACACGTTGAAACCCTTCTTCTCATATTGCATAGGCAACAAAGGCCGGAAAGGTGGCGCCGAACGCCACAAGAGGCCAGAGAAAAGAAACGTCTTGGGGGGGGGAGGACTTACTTTTCCACCTCAACAATAGAAGGAGTAAAAAGGTCAACCGGTCATGCGCCAGGACGTTTGCAATACGTTCGCCGTAAGCACCATCAAAAACCTCTTAAGAAAAAGGAGGCCCAAAGGGGAAAACTCGATAGGAAAGGTCCAGCGAAACTGCAAGAAAAGAGCAAAGCACCAGGAATAAAAGATGAATAAAAGGGTGGCCTGGAAGGTTCATTTTGATTAAGATTCTGGACTCACTGCGGAAGGGGAAAACTTGCTGACCTTACAGCAGTTTGTCTGATGGTCCGAGATACTGGAAAAAAACAAGAGCAAAAGATTCGCAAGGCCTGGGTAAAGGAATAAACTTCCAACTGGGGAAAAAAAGAGAACTAGGGGACGGGTGGAAGCATCATTCTACGGGTAACCCGAAGAAAGCGGACTTTACACCGAAATGAAGGGTCAGGAAAATGGAAGGGCCTACGGCATATGTACCACCTATCTTTATTTCTGCCATACAAGGGACTGACGCCGAGCAGCAGTGGCGAGAAGGACAGCTAGTGGGTGTCGAAGGTTTCGCAAAGAGAACTGATTTTGTACCATAAACGCATGCTCAAGGGAGGGACAGTAGGTACGAAGTAGGGGAGGGGAACGGTCCGGAAGGTAAATAAAAAAGAAAAAAGGAATTATCAGGCGCAGTAGAATCTCGCAGCCCACCCTTCCAGACAGAGGGAACGGAAAGTCCGGGTTGATGGGGGGGGGCGAGGAAAAAAGTTTTGCCAGCCGGAAGAATGAAAAGCATAGAGTAGATACGCTTTAAATCTGCCCGAGAAACCGAAATGGTGTAACGCGATCAAAAGTAATCGAGGACGAACCCCCTATTGGAGGGCAATCGCATAATTAGTCGAAAAAAGAAGTCGCAAACTGGGAAAGCAGTCGCAATAACGGGCTCGAAAAGAAGGACGGGAGGATTGTTGCACAGAAAAGAACAGGAAGGACAAAGACGCAAAAAGAGGGCTGATCCGGATCCATGGGGTCGAAAGCAGGTAAGGGAATTATCTGGGAGACGATAAAGAGAGGAAGGAATTTAAAAAGGGCAGAGGGGAAAACGCCGAATTTGATTGAAAGGGGATCAGGTGGGTTTCGGGAGAAGAGGGAGATCGCCTCACTGGACAAAGAGGAATCATCACGGGATAAGCTCCGTACGCGTAGACTGAAAGAAAAAAAAGGAAAACTCGTTAAGTCATAGGGCAAAAAGAGTAACGAGGCAAGTTAAGGGAGGGGTGAAGGCTGCGCCCGGGCCGCACGCTAAAGGAAGTGGTAGGTGGTTGATGATGGTCTGAAGTTAGAGAACCAACAACCGCTAGAGAAAAGAGGAGAGCGTTGTCGACATCATCAAAACTGGTAAAAGAAAACTTAAACAAAAAAGCACTGAAGCGCAGAGCAGATGAAAGCCTAAGATGGGTTGAGAGATGAATCAGCAGTTTGGATCATCTTTTAAAGGGGGGAACGGGATAGAGTCTACTTACCGGAGAGGTCCAACGGGCCACTACCTGCTTTGGGGGGAAAGAGATCAAGGATAGAGAGAAACAAGCCATCAGAGGCCGAGGAAGCAACTCGTCGCAGGGGCCGCACTCGGGTGGACAACGGCCTAAGGAGCCATCAAACCACAGTGCGTAGATCCTGGGCAAATAAATAGGCAGGCTGTATGCTGGCAACTCAGTGGCGTCCATGAACCTTCCTATAAAGTCGAATTCGCCGGAGGCTATTGAGAAGTGAGGGTTCCCTAGGAAAAAGCGGGGGGGGAAGCCGTATCCGGGTATGGCCCATGTCGCTAAGTCTGGAATACAAAGGGTTCTTCCGCGTGAAAACGAAAAGGAATAAAGAAACCAGGGAGGTAAAGGAATCCAAAACAAAAAAAAGGGTCAAGGAAAGGCTAGGCTTAGCTGAAAAAAGGGGCTAGGGATGAGCAGCTCCAAAAACGAATCCTAAAAAGGGAAAACGAAGGCAGGGGGATAGCAAGCGAGAGAAAACCAAGAAAAAAAAGGAAGGAAGGGGTGTAAGATTTTGGGAGTGGAAGGTCAAAGAAAAGGTGGAACTACTAAAACATAAAGCCGAGAGGGGGTAAAATCCTTCAGAGGGCGGGACACGAAACCTCGGCCTTCTACAAGAAACCTCAGGATGAAACGTAAAACTTGAGAAACACGCGGAGGCGCGGAGCAGTCAGCCATCCACGTAGGGGGTAACGTGTCCAAGAAGGACCGGCAATGAACGGGAAAGTTCTCCACAAAAGACGGAGGTACACGACCAGAAAAAGTAGGAGAACGCACGACCGTCAGGCAACATGGCCGGCAACCAGGACGTGGAGAACGTCTAGCAATGCCAAAGGAGAAAAAAGAAGCTAAGACGAAAAAGGGGTTGGGGGGGAAGGATCCATTGGGACATCAGAAATCCTGGAGGGCAGAAACGAGAAATTAAGGGCCAAAGACTTCTGCCGTGATGAAAAAGCAAGAGGAAAGCATACGCATCACGCGATGTCAAAAAAGACCAGTTTTTGCTAAGCACATAGAAAATGAGGAAATGGTTGATGCCGCTCCAGATCGATTGGCAGGCATTTTGTGGGATGCGAAAGCTACGGCCAAGTAAACTTCCTCCTAAGACCGGGTGGTGGGGGGGAAGGGCTCATCCGGTGTCTAAAAGGGAAGGCAAGACACGACTGCGCGGGAAAGGATAGGTAAAATCTGGGAAAGAAACACCGCAGAAAACCATCGAGGGTCGCAACGGTTGGAGGGAGACCAAGATGCTCAGGGGGAGGCGGAATTGGAAAAAAAGCTGATCATAAAAAAAGAGAGGGTACGTAAAGTCAGATTTTCGAAGTCGAGGGGGGCGTGCGTGGGGGGCGGCAGGAAATCCGGAGGTCACAGAATCAAAAGTGCCGATTTCACGAGACCGACCGGAAATGACAGTGGAAAAAATACAGACAACCAGTCGGGTGGGCCAAGGCAAAAAGAAGTTAACCCTCCATCATGGCAGATTGTTCATACAAAGGGATAATCATGGCTTTGCGGTCCACAAGGAAAGGAGATCAAGTATGAAGGGGCGAAGGGAATTGGAGCGCCCGGGCAAGATCTTGGCTATCCGAGCGACGACACTTCGAACTCAAAGAGGGGGGACTTTAGATACGATGGGCAAAGCTAAGACGGGGGGGCTACACGGTAGAGCAACGCGCAAATATGTGGCCGGCGACAGGCTTCCCAACTCTAAAGCGCGAACAATACTGCGCACGAAAAACTAAGCAAGAAAGAGCAGGCCGGACGGACAAGGTGGAAAATGATGCGGATAGAGATGAAGAGAGAGGAAAGAAAGAGGAGATGCTTCAAAAGGAAAGAGACCGCTCAATAGGTCTTGAAAATTTAAAAGGGGGAGCCATGAAGCCGATGGTGGTGATGTTTCACAAAAACAAAAAAAAAAAAAAAAAAAAGGCGTGGAACATGACTCTCAAATCGAGAGAGCACCCTCAGCCAGAGGTCCGATGGGGAAGAGCGCCCACTGCGCAGGACGAACAGTCACCACCGCCGGGGATATCACTGCTAAAAACAAATATTTCCAAGAAGAAGGGGGAGGCGGCCTAAATGCCTGGCGCAAATGAACTAGGGAAGCTCAATGCGGAATCGTCAAGGACCGGACCGAGGGGGGGCAGATCAACCAAAACGGAGGAGGTAGGCCCGCCATGACGGGACGCTGCAAGTGTCGTCCAGGCCTGCCTTCCAGAGGAAGGGGGGGGCGCCTGGAGGATTTAAACAACAGCCATCGGGGAAACCAAGTCGTGGTAAGCAGGATCGCGGTGGCCGCTGGGGAACCGGCGCTTGAAAAAAAAAAAAAAGCTCTACTGAAAAGCTGATTGTGACATACTTAAGGCTAACAGGAAATGGGAACGGGGGAGAAAAAGAAAAAAACGAAAAAAACCAAAAAATTCGCAGAACCAGAGAGCCGGACACTTTCAAAGTCAAGGGGTAGACGGGCCTTCGACCTTAAGGAAAAAGCTACCAATGATGGAAGACCCTCAGCCAAAATCCATTTGGGAAAAAGGGGACAACGGCAGAAGCGGCGACCGTTGCAGGAGAGGGACAATTTGAAAGAAGGCAAGTAATTCGCAGGGGAAAGAAATATAGGATTGGGGACAGGGGGCAAGAACACGGGGGGGGTTAACTCCGAAAGGGCGGCCTCTTTGCCCATCAACGAAGTTAGGAGACGAGGGATGGCTGAACTAGGAGGATAGCCAGCGTGTATCAAAGGGGACAAACCTCCCGATTCATACAATCAAGTCCGGGGACTCCACTTTATACAGGGAAAAAAGCCAATACGATTTTTTTGGGTGGGGGTGGGGGGGGTTATCGAGACAGAAGGAAAAATGCTCGATCAAAGAGGCCAGAAGGAACGTCTTGCCTTGGCCAAAAAAACTCCGAATAGGAAAATGGTCTTGCCTACAAAAAACAACGCGGCAGCGTCCGGACCGGAAGGCAGGTGGTAGCCAAAATCGACCAGGACTATCTGTAAAGACCTTCTCAGTTTGCCCTTCAGGAAAGGGGGAAAAAAGGCAACAAAAAGAAGAAACTTGGGGGAAGCCAATGGAATCCGAACGGGAGGGGGTTTCTTAACTGCAGGGCTCCCGGAACCATTGGGGGAAAGAGAATCTCTGACACGGTTCAAGTCGCAGGAAGGGGGGCCAGAAGTGTGAACCCAAAAAGCCGAGAAAAAAAATCCACATGGTCAGGAAGCAGCCTGGAGGAGTCAGGAAAAGAAGGCACACTTCGAAGAAAAGAGGAAAGCAATACCGGGAAGAAGCAGAGGCTTAAAAAGGTGCAGAAAGCGTGCGTATTGAAAAACAAGCTTCGGGGCAACGGCACTCAGTACGGCCCGGCGCGGAAGACTGCAGTTAAGCGGGGGGGGGGGTCAGCAGATTCTTTGTCAAAAATTTCACAATAGAGAACCAACCAAATCGGATATGACCCTAGAACAGGAAAAGGAGGGGGCAAGTTGGCTAGAAAAAGGGAATAAACGGAACGGCATCCAGAAGTGCTCGGTGGGATCAACGGAACGTCTTACGTGTCGAAAAAAGACAACGGGGGAGAACTGTAGAAAGTCATAGCAAAGAAAAGAAACTCTGTGAAAAACGACGGAGAGGGTGGCCATAAAAAAAGGAAAGTGAGGCCCCAACGGACGACCATCTTGGCAGGCTTACAGGGGCTTACAGGGCACCAGGGGAGGGAAGGGCCCCGACTTCGGGGGAAGTCCACGATAAGGATATTTCTGGGCAACCAAAAAGCGGAAAAAAGCGTAAAGGTCGAAAAAGTAGTTCGACTGCCGGGAAGCAAAATCTCCTAAAAAAAGGTCCAAGCTTGCGGGAGAAGCGCGTAAAACCTCCAATGGAATTGCAAAAGAAAAAGACCAACTCATCCTGGAGTCTGGAACAGTGGGGCTGATTCAGAGTTTCCAGTCCCGATACTTCAGAAAAAGCAGGTATAAGAAGAGGAGGGGACTGGTTCTGCCCAAGTACAACAGAACTGGTTGGGGCGCGGGAAGGGATCATCGAGGAGACAAACCATTGAGCAGCGCATCAAGAAGAAAATGCATAACGAGAGGGGGGGGAACAAAGAGTATTGGAACCAAGGAAAAAAAACTCGTGAAAGCGGAATTGACCCGAGTTTGCATGGCACCACCGAGTGAAGCCAAAACAAAACAAGGGAGAGTTAAAAGAGGGAAGGGGAAAGCAAGGGAGGGTGGGAGTGGTGGGGAGAAACAAAGGCGTCCGAATCAGAAGACGGAAAACTCCAATGTCGATCAGGGGGGGGGGGAGGGATCGGCGTTTAGATCGCCCCAAAACACCCGGGGGGGACCAGTGGTCATCTGGATCTGACATAGGCAGGAAAAAAATAAAAAGAAAAAAACCTTCCTGGCAAAGGGAGAAAGGAATTAAAATATCGCGAAGTATCACAATACGGAATCGTTGAAAAATAAAAGCCTTAGCAGACCGCACGACTGGGGGAGAAAGTTGGAATTAACAGTTTGATTGAGGCAAGAACACAACACAACGGAGAGGGGAGGGGAGCAGATAGTCCAGACAATCAATCACCGGAAACCCCGCCAACCAAAAACAAAAACCAAGGAGCTCAGACCCGGCTGAAGCGCTACCAGAACCAGCTGGGACCATGCTCGGGAGGAAGGGGGGGTTATCCGATCTAAAATGACACCATTGGAGAGGCAGTTGTCTGAGAAAGGGGGGTTCAGGTAGGTTTTTCCGGCAGAGACTCTGCCGGGCTCAAAAATCGGTTCAACGACTAACGGAGTTGCACGCGATACAAACTAGAAGAAAAGAAACGCTCGGAGCCAAAAGAAAGGAATGTAAAAGAAATAAAACAGAGGTCCCCTGAATTCGGAAAACGGTTTTTTCGACTTAAAACCGGGCTTTAAAAAAAGGGGAGATGCGAGGCGGGAAATACGCCCGGGCTTCTGGTTGGGGAAAGCACGGAGTTGCGCCATTCAAAAGAAGACGACTCATGCCGCAATTCGGAGCCTCATGGGCATTGCAGCTTCACAGAATACACATGGGGAAGTAGGAGGGGGGTACTGCTGGAGGATGTAGCGAATGGAGTGCGAGGCTGGAAGGGGTCGGAGAGGAAATCAGCCTTGCTAGGAAAAAGGATGCTCCTCGCAAAAAAGGCGATAGGTATGCTATGCTGTTTCAGTAGTCGGACTGGCCTAAAGAGGGAAAGAGCCCCAAATAAAAAACGGAGACTTTTAAAAGAGTGTCACTGGAAGGCCTGGCGGGGGGGGGAAGCGAGAAAAAGACGGCAACGCCGGGGTGTGGGGGGGTGGAATTGGAACGGGAGACCGACAGAAAAGACACCATGATTTCTAGGTGCAAAACAGTATGATCGGTGGAAAACACAACAAAAAAGATGACAAGGAAATCAAAATAGCCCGATAACGTACCCGGCTTGTCGCGGATAACAAGGGGGAGGGGGAGACCCTCCCGATAGGGGGAAGGGAAGTGTATGGGGAAAACTGGAACAGGCTGAAACGTGTAAGTGATCAACCCGCGTCGAGAGCGACCCGACACCGTAAAAGTGAGGCTTACAACGCAGGCGGCCAGTGATGCCTTCAAAAGGGAAGTTTGGTAGGACCGGATATAGCAAAGAAGTGGCAAGACGTGAACGCAATCAAAGAGGGGGTCCGTATCGGGGGGGGTGACAATAAAAAGGATAGGGAAACCTCTATGGTCAGGGAAGAAAATGTGGCTGGGTATAAAAAAGAAGGGGCCAGAGCAATGCGGAAAGAAGACGCATCCGCGAACGCCCTGTTGCTAGTTCAATAAGCTGGAAGTTGCTTTGGAAAAAGGAAAATGGAGCCTTTTGGCTGCATTATGTGGGAACGAACGGGAAAGGAATCCAAGGAGGGGGAAAGACGGGAACGGGTTGCTGTTTGAGAAGCCCGAGCGGGCACGGGAAAGACTGGAAAACGGGCGGGTCGCAAGGGAACAGGGCCGTGGGCACCGAGAACCAAAGTCACACTCAAAAGTGCCGGAGTTTTGGTGGAGCCAAAGGTCAAGCTGCGGTCGGACAATCTGAAATGAGGGGGGACGCTTCGAAGAAGGGAGGGGAGGACATACTTGTCGAGCTTTGGCGCGACAACTACAAGTGAAATAGAACTCCAGGCTAAAAGTGCTATTTCAACCTACCATACGGAATTTCTTGCAAAAAAAATCAACGGAAACAAACAAGTGGTTGGTCTGGAGAAAAAGGAAAAAAAACATCCATGGGACAGCCTCGAGAAGTTTCCAGAGCTCTGCTGCGATAAAGGAGAGTATGGGAAAACTAGGGAATCGCGTCGCGATTAAAACAAGAGGAAAGGACTTTAGAGGGGGAAAAAAAAAAAACCCTGGCTCCGCCATATCAACCAGATCAGAATCGCCTCAAACGTCGATGGACTTACTATCGCGAAAAAAAGGCCGCTGAATTGGGATTCACACTGCCGATCAATCGAAGGATGGGGAGGTGGACGTAGAAAAAAAGTTCTCCTCGCCAATGGTCCAAGAGAACAAGCACGTGCTGGTGCCAAGGGAAAAACGTGTAAATCTGCAATGAGGCGGAGAGGGAGTGAAACTTGTATAGTTACCCGAAGAAAAAAAGCGGTCAAAGCCCGTCTCCCAGAGCAATACCAATTTTAGTTTGACCGGACATACGAAAAGAAAGGGCCGTTGAGGAAAAGAAGGAAGGGGGACATGGGTTTACAAGGTTTACACGGAGTCAACCCTGCAAACTACTCCGTGCAGTTGACAGAGTAATGTCATCGGGAGCGACGCAGTCAGCCCCAGGTCAGCCAAGTCGAAAACCAGGGAAGGGGGAAAACGCTACCCACTTGGTGCAGCGGGCAGAAGGGGTCGTTTTGGGGGAAGGACAGAAAGGCAGGGCAACAGATAGCTTAGGAGAGGGAGGAAAACAGGGAAAGGATTGCTGTGGCCTCATCTATCTAAAAAAAGGAAGAGAGAGATTCAGAAAAAACGGTCGCTGCCTGTTGATAAATTCAGTCAAGTCCCCGAGTGCGGGGGGGGGGGAGAAAAAAAATGGATACCAAGCAAACGCAAGGAAAAAGTGACAAATGAGTGGTAGCATTATAAGGCGAGGTCGACTTGGGGGGAGGGGGCATTTCTCTTAATGGGAAATTAGGAAATTGCGACAGCACTGATGGTGAAGAAACTGAAGAGGCAGCCGGGGAAAAGGAACGCACTGCAAACACACCGAGGAAAATGGACGCGGGAAACAGGGGTCCGTCAATTATCGGGGACGGGATTGGGGGAGCCGACTTCCGGAAATTGGCAGGACGATCTACCACTGAGTGAAAACGCTCCCCCTCATTTGGAACAAGAGGGTCTGGGGGGCCGGATCAAAACGAAAAAAGTCTCGTGGATACCAGAAAAACCGCACCAGCCTTAAAACTCTCACTATAGATTTAAACCTGAATCATTAACAAGGAGGGGGGACTCTATATAAATCAAGGAGGGGGAAACTAGAGAAGAAGGCGTGGATATATCACTCGTCCGAAAAAGAAGGAAGCGACAAAAACCAGTGACCCACATAGAAAAGACGAACCACTAGCTATTGAAAAATGAGAGAACAAAGCAAGTAGAGGAGGGGAGAAAAAAAGGAAACAACACCCTCCTCCGGTTCTCAGGGCCTTAAGATCCTTCCGACGGTTAGCTGCGGTGAAACTGTCCTGGGAAAGGGAAGGGGGAACGCTCCCACGGTTAAGACAAGTTCAAAGAACAAAGTCTCGGGTTCGAAATGGGGAGCGGTCCTGCGCTCGGGCTTCGTTGGGGCCCTAGTGAATTGTAAAAAAAGGAAAGCGAGCATCTTGGCCCCAAAGTTCCTCCGAAAAGTGAGGGGTTCTGAGTGAACCCGAAAATTGTTAAAATAAAACCAGCCAAGACAAGGTTCCAATCGCCGTAGGGTGCCAACAAGGCGATTCCCGGAAGGAAAGAAAAACGGTCTTCAAGCGGACAAGATTCACAAAAAGCAGGACGGACGATAAAGACCAAATAGCGCTCAAACAGGGGCGGAAGGCAGCGCATCGAAGAAAAAAGTCGAAGGCAGATGGAACTGTCGAAAAGGGCCAGAGAGGTGATGCGAAGAGGATGAAGGAGTCTTGCCTCGCCTCACGGACGGAAGAAAACCTTATGCGGAAGGGCGTGTGTGGGGCCAGCGATCTGGGGTGATTGTCAAAAGAGGAAACCCGCTCGTATTGTTGATCAACCGTAGTGGGGAAAGAAAGGCTTCGAGAAAGGAATCAACTGGAAGGTATGGAAAAGAGGGCCAGGGGAGGGGGATCCGGAGCATCTTCCTTCAGAAGTGTGAAACGGCTAAGCTACCTCGCCGAGGGGAGTACACAGGAGGAACGAGAGGCATGCAGTCAGACACGAAAAAGCGATCGGTACGCAAAAGACGTCAGGTGCTCTCAAAAGAAAGGGCAGTCAAGGGTTAGCGTGCGCTGCACACGAGTGGAACAGAAAGAGGTTTAACCGATCAAATAAGGAGGGGGGGTCACCCATAAAAGTGAAAAGGGGGGGGTAGCCGGAGGTCCGCGGGCGTCCATAGGGAAACTTGAGTCAATGAACAAAAATTCTCACCAAAAGCTATCCATTCAAAGGGCTTGGAGGGGGAGGGGTCATACGAGGAGAAAAGGTTCACACCTATGGGACTTTACCAGGAAAAAAAAAGAGGGAGGACACAGACTATAAGTTCATTTGGGGGCGGTGAGAAAGGCCAGATATGGGAAAACGGCTGGAAAGATCGAGCGAAGAGATCTGGCTTCTCATGGTGAGGACAAGCCTTGGGCGCGATCCACATGGTCTGATCGGAGGACGGAAAAAGGTACGTTGCACGATAGGCGCTCAAGGAAAAGTACGAAAAAGAGGTCACTGTGGGATGGGGGGTACCTTAAACATAAAGAACAAGGGGCAAACCCTCGAGCGGAAAGGCGAGATCGGGGAAAGTCAAAAAGGAGACCCCCACCGATGGGTCAAAAAAGAAAACACCCCGCGGGACGAGTATAGAGACCATGAACTGAAAGGGAAAGGTTTAATGGAATGGTGAAGAGCCAAGGGAAAAATTACGAGACTGTCCAGAGAAGGACCGTGCTGCCGTGGGGTCATGATGGCTCCTACATGAGGGAAAAATCGTTGGAGATCGGAGGGGCAACAATAGTGGGGGAGGTTGAAATCATCAATTTAAAAAGCCGAACGAAAAAAAACGGGAAAAAATCCAAATACAAAAAGAAGAAAAATGACACATGTCTAGATGACATGTAAAAATCCACCCTTAGAACATGAAAGGGTGGCGGGGTAGCGACAGGGAAACCGCCGCAAAAGTAGGCGTCGCGGGAAGGGAGCAAAATCCACTTGAGGAAGAGGCA
>Ga0179593_1654579_pt1 | contig 16827 bp, 14 predicted proteins | sample CZODoug2_1_08_16_FD_185931 | JGI IMG/M metagenome (GOLD analysis project Ga0179593, IMG submission 185931) | Vadose zone soil fungal communities from Angelo Coast Range Reserve, California, USA - CZODoug2_1_08_16fungal (PacBio error correction) | ecosystem: Environmental > Terrestrial > Soil >...
GAACTGAAGTTTTACGGGACACAAAAAGAGGAGAATCTCGTCACTTCTTCAAGCTGATAGAGGACAGGAAAAAAACTGATTGCGGAGGAGGGGAAAAAAAAAGGCGGAGGGGCACGAATTCGAAGAGGCATAGAAAGGCTGTGGAAAAGGAAAGGGTGTAGGACCAAGAAGCCCGCCGTTATTGGGAAGGGAGGGAGGGGCCCGGGGAATTCAAGAGGGAAGACCGACCCGACCAAAAGCAAATAGTCGGAGGCAAAAGAGACCTGGGTCAGAGAAAAATGGGAACGACGCACGTAAGAAAGAATTAAGCCCAGCTAGCCGACCCGGGTACTCCTGGGGCTAAAAAGAAGAGAAAAAGCAGAACGTATCCCGTTCCGACGGACGACTAGGTCATGACCGGAGGGAAGGAAGCACAACGGAGAAAAAAGAAAAAAATCTAATTCTACTCTGCGAAAAGGCGCCATTCCATATAAGCAGAGAGAGGGAGAAAGAGAACTTCCAGAGGACGTCGATCAGAGACGAAAAACGCGTCAAATCCAAGGACGTGAGCAATGACATGAATAAAAGGGGAAAAGTGAAAATCCCAGAGGTCTGAGCGGAAGGACGGGCTAGGGCCCCAGAGGAATGAAAAACGGGAAACTGCAAAATAGTTACATGTGGAATCAGAACCTGATACGGGGAATAGAAGAAACACGGGGAAAAGATCAAACATCATATTCGAAGACAAGAGGTGAGACTAAAGAGTAATGGAAAAGAAAAGAAAGAACTCAGAACACCACTCTCAGTGAAAAGCTTCAAAGAAGGATAGCTAGAAAAGAAAGAGAGGAGCAAAAAAAAAGGCAGTATCATCTTCGAGGGGAGAATAAAAACTAGCGGAAGGAGGTGAGCCTGGAGAGGGGTCTAGGAAAGGCGTGCCCCTTTGCAAAAAAACAGAAAGGGTGGAGGGGGGGGGGGGGGAAAAAGGGGGGGAGGGGGGGGGGGGGGGGGGGGGGGGGGGGAAAAGGGAAGGAAGGGGAGGGGGGGAGGGGGGGGGGGAGGGGGGAGGAGAAGAAGGGGGGGGGGGCAAGGGAGAAAAAGGGGAGGGGAGAGAGAGGGGAAAAAGGGGGGGAAAAGAGGGGGAAGGTGGGGGGGGAGGGGGGGGGATGGAGGGAGGAGGGGGGGGGGGGGGGGGGGAAGGAAGGGGAAGGGGGGGGGGGGAGAGGAGGGGGGGGGGAAGGGGAAGGGGAAGGGGGGGGGGGGGGGGAAAAAGGAGGGAGGAAAGGGGAGGGAGGGGAGGGGGAGGAGGGAGGTGGGGGGGGGGGGGGAAAAAAAGGAGAGGGGGGGAAAAGAATGGGGGGGGGGAGAGGGGGGGGAAGGAAGAAAGAGGGGGGGGAGGTGGCAGAGTGAGAGGGCCAAAAACAAGGGACACGAGAGATTTGTTCAAAGGACAAGCCTACGAAAATCTCTCTACAAAAAAAAAGAAATCAAAGAGGAGAGGGCAGGAGTGAGGGGGATATGGTAAAAGGGATTGTATTGGGAGAGGGGGTCTGCTAGGACTATGCGGTAAAGAAGAGGGAACGCGGGAGTGCGAACTAGGCATAGAGTGAGAGAAATTGTAAAAAAAAATCACATTAGATGAGCATAAAAAAAAGACGCTCTTACAGAAGGAAGAGGGGAAAGAGAGGGGCCGCAGTCCAAAAAGAAAGAAGCTTTGTCAAAGGGATTCTCAATGCGGAAAAAAACAATCAGCATGAGTCCAGGGAAAAAACGACGGGGAAAGATATGCGTACGAGAGCCTCAAAGGCGGGGTGAAATCAAAGAAGAGAAATGGAACGTGCAATACCGTTCGAGTCCTAAAGCGAAGGAGAAACAAAGTGAAACGAGAAAAGACTCTGATGAAAATTGCCTTATCTTCAAGGGGGCAGAAGATGAGAAAGGGACGAGGACTGGGGATTGCGGGGAAGAAAAAATGGTTAATAAAAAAATGATCAGGGGAACTTTAAAATACAGCGGAAGTGTAGGGAGAGGTGATAAGGAAAAATATGTATGCGCCCTGAAGTATAAATCCGAAAATCACTTAAGGAGAGAGATCAATAAAAAGGAGGATACTCTATTCGTTTGAGGAAGGCTTCAGATCGAGGGAAAAAGATGACTCGTGACGGAAAGGAGCATAGGCGTTTCGTCTTCGGGACAACAACCGCAAAAAAAAAAAGAAACAGGCGACAAAGAAAAAGGGGACTATCTCTAAAGTAGAGAAAGGAGTACTTCACTAGTTTGCACGGGGAAAGGCGCGTCATCAAGGGGAGGGGACGCACGAAAAAGGGCGATGGGGGGGCGAGGGGGATAGAAAACTACCTGTCTAGATCGAGGGCAGGGCGCTCGGTAACAAGAACAAAAAGAGTGGGGGTCCAGAGCTAGCAGACGAAAAAAAGAAAAAAAGGGAGAAGTAAAAAGGGAGAATGACAATGGTCGCCTCTTCAGATAGAACCAAAGAAAAAAGAGCTGAAGGGGGATAGAGGGAAGGTTCGCGGAGGTGAACTATGCGTTTGCGGAGCTCAAACAGGGAAAATCGGGGCAGATCAAAAAAGAAACAGGTCTGTTTGTTAGGTGGGAGGAAGGGGACTGACTGAAGAAAGGTGGACTAAGAATAGGGAGAAAGGAAGGAAAAAGACGGAAATATCAGAAAAAAAGAGAAAGGAAAGCGCTTCGCTTAGGGGGAGGCGCGGCATAGCGGGGGAAAAGAAGCGGAAAAAACCGCTAGACGGGAACGTGCTATTCTATCCATAGGGAAATATCAGAGAGGAATGCTAACCCAAAAAAGCAGAACAAAGGAAAAAGCAGGGCCGAAAGGGGAGAAATGAGAAAGGAGTCATGAGGGTTGCCTCTTCGTTGCAACCATTCGTGAGGTCTCAGAAAGGAGTACGTAGATAATAGAAAGGCGGGGGGAAAAACTCTAAGGCCTGAAAGAGGAAAAGGCATTGGACACGGAAATGAATATAGCCTCCATGAGGATCGAGGGGGACCGGAGACTGGGAAGAAAGCAAATGACGACGAATTCAGTTGAAAAAACGAGATGGAGGGGTAAACGCACTGGGTAACAAAAAAGAAATGCTAGAAGAAAGCAATTAAACTAAAAATCAGTGGAAACAGTAAGAGAAAAAGTTTTAAAAGTTCGATGTGGAGAGAAAAGACGAAAAAGGGGAAAAAGAAGAAAGAATACAACAACGAAAAACAAGGAAAGGGGTAGGGGGAAAATGAAGAGGAAAAGATGAGCCAGCCCCACGAACAAGAAGAATCTGAGCGAAACACATTAAGGAGGTTCTTCGTTAGGAACCGTCTAACAGGATATGAGACAACTACGAAGTAAATGAAGGATCTATGCGGAAGGGAAACTAAACTTAAGCAGAACAAGAACCGATCACGACAGCGTCTTGAAAGAAGAAAAGTTAAATTGCTACTACGGGAATGTGGGAGGAGATTCTACAAAGTTAGATACAACTAGGAAAGCGCGAGCACACTGAGAAGGCCGTAGCCTCTACCAAACAAAAGGAAAACTACAACCGTTCTGCAGTATACTGGTAGCTACTGCAAGAAATTGAGAAAGCAAAACATGGCAAAATTCTAACAAAAAAAAGAAATAACTAAAACTCTCTCACGTTCATGGGGTAGAGAGGGTTCTCCTAATCGTGGAATGGGAGTAACTAGGAAAGGGAAAGGGGAAGGAGATCGAGGCATAAATTTAGTCGGGGGTAGGCGAACAGGCGTAAATGAAAGTAAAAGGAAAAACAGTCTACATCTGGAAAAGCAAAAAGGTCTAGACTTGACTGGTAGGAGATAGAACAAAATCGTCGAAAAAAATCAAATCCAAGGTCCTCTGAAGGACAAGAAAACAGTATCATATCAGGCTAAGCCGAGAAAACAGCAAAAGATAGTGGACACGAAAAAAAAAAAACCAGGTGAGAAAAGGAAAAGTAAGCTAACGAAAGGGAGAGAAGGAAGGTTGTGTTACCATCAGGGGTCAGAGGATAGTGAAACAAGAGAGGGGGAAGAGAACCAAGGAGAAAGAAAAAAGACTAAGAGGAGAACCAATTCGCTCACTGCTAACTCTAAAACGAGGACTATCGGGTCCGGAGAAGGGAGGACGTGGGAGAGCGTGAGAGGTAAAGTAGTGAGACGGGGAGAGTAGGAATAGAAGGAAAGACAAGAGAAAAAAAAACGTAAAAAGAGCAATACAGCGGAGGAGAGAAAGAAAGAGAAAGGAAGGGGGTCGTACCCTCAAAGAAATAAGAGAGGAAAAAAAAGTCAAAAAATTCAACAAGACAAAAAACTGGAGATCACGCTACGGAGGGAGGAGGGAAGCACCTCCGTGTCGACGGTCAGGTATAACTCTTCCGAAAGGGGCAGGCAACAGAAAAGTTTGGGAGAAACAGAACAAGGGTGGCTGAAAAAAAAGAAAAGAATACCCGGGGCGACAAAACTTCCTCAGAAGGGAGAAAGGCGGAAAAGCAGACACGAAGAACAGAGACAAAAGAAGGTTCATCAAGGAGAGATCGAACTTGTCATAAAATAGAGAAACGTGAAAGAGAAAGAAGGAAAGTTTAAAAAGTAGGGTTCGGGTTCTCAAGGGGAGTAATTACTCAGATTCCATGGGTAGAGAGAAGACATTGCAGAAAGAAAAAAGAAGGATGGATGGTGACTCTGATGGTAGATTGAGAACGCAAAAAAAACGAAATCATGCAAACCATAGGAAAAGGTCTGTAATAAAGAAAATGGAGTGGCAAACAAACGAAGAAAAATAACAAGAATAAGCTTTTTACCGAAAGAGAAGGAGGGAGGAACCCTGATGACTGTATAACGATAATGGAAGACAACATCATTCCCTCTAGCTAAAAGGTGTCGCTGATGGTGATCGAGCGGACCACGAGCAAACGGGACACCTCACATGAAAGAGAGGCGTAAAAAGAGAGGAAAATTAAGGAAGTGAAAAAAAGAAAAAACTGGAGACGGAGATGTGAAAGAGAACCTAAGGCTCTTCTTCTCTTGGAGCCAGAATGACGCAATAGAAAGATAACTAGGGAGGAAGGAAGGCATCTAAATGAAAAAGGGGGGGGACGGGGGAAGGCGCCGCTGGAATTCAACTCCTAGGCGACGAGGAGGATCAAAGAAGGGGCCAAAATGATGAAGGTGTCTCGGGACTAAGAGATAGAGTGCGACGCCACCTTCGGAGGAGAGGGGGTCTGAAGGGTGCGTAGGAGGAATTCCGGCGACAAATCCGGGGGAGCGTCGAGCCGTAAAAAGAAAGGGAGCTCTCAAAGAAGTGGAGAAAGAAGTAACAGGTAAGAAGGTGCTAGCAGAAAAAAAGGGAACCATAGGGAGTACCGTGGTTGATCAATATACTAGAAGGAGGAAAAACTTAGCTGGGATGGACAATGGCTCAAAAGATCTTCGGCATACGAGAACCTTCGATCAGGGTTAGGAAGTGCATGACAAAAAAGTGAATGCGTTCGTTCGGGCCTCTCGATGAGACGAGAAAAGGAAACAACAGAAAAGGGTACGAATAGCGTGGGTGTCCGTCCGGAGTGGATCGAAGGTTCATACAAGAGGAGGGGAAACAAAGGAAGAGGGGGAGCGGTAACCAAGACTCTCTCTGGCATTCAAATATAAATTAGTTCAAGTCAGACAGAAAAGTCGGATAGGCCTGAGGTGGAACGCCTCCCTCTCTAAGTCCGGGGCAGAATTCTCACCCGATAGTGAAAAAGGAAAACCTTGGAAAAGAAGATGTAGCTATATCAACAAAACTTGGGATGAAATAGAATGTATAGTGAGAAGAGGGAACGTTACAGGTTCAAGTATGTTTCAGAGGCATCTTCGAGGTGAACGGTCCACCTTTGAAATCAGGTAAGAGGGGGAAGAAAAAAAAAAGACTTAGAAGAATCATACTCTCTCCTCAAAAAATGACTAGACATAGAAGAAGTTAAAATATACATAAAAAAGACTGACGAGGGTAGGAAGGGGGGTGGACACAAATAGAGGAAATCACGAAAAAGTGGATTTCTAGCAAAAAGAAAGTATCAGAAGAGTACCCCAACCTAAACAAGGGAAGGAGAAAAAATGAAACTTGAAAATGAAGAGGAAATATCCTATCACGTAGCGACACTCTCAAAGCTAAGGGAGGAGAAGAAAAAAGAATAAAAGGAGAAATCCCAAAGCACTAAATCCAAATGATGACCACCACGAAGATTTGACGAGGAAAATCAAGCTGCAGGACGAAAGACAATCAGTATTAAAAGAAAAAGGTGGACGGCTGAGAATAGAGTACAAAGAGGGAAGGGTACAGGCGGAGAGGGAGGAGAAGTAAGGCGTCGTACAAGAAAAAAGGAAAGGTCCCTCGTAAGCGGGGAAAAACTACCACGCAATACAGAGGGGGAAAAAGATGTCATCGCGTCGGGCACAGAGAAGAGTACTCAAGAGGGAAAACAGCACAGAGAATGGTTCTTATCTCTGGTAAGAAAGAGAGACACATCGTCCCCCAATATCACTGGACGCAAAAAAAAAACGGGCGGAGGGGGGAAAGAACAACAGGATAACAGGGAGGATCCGGATAGACACCAAGCCTCGAGGAAGACGAAAGAGAACTCATTAAGATGAGAGGAAAAAAACTTCTTATTCTCTGGAAAGCGGAAAACAGAAGTCCGGTAAGAATCATAGGATTCTTCTCCGGAGATGGTTAATGGTAACAGAGAGGACAAATCTCGAAGAAAGTCGGCGCAGAGGGAAGGGCTGAGTATATTTTAGGTGAAGGATTATCCGAGAGGGGAAAACGCCTGCAGGAACAGAAGGCAAAAAAAAACGCGAGGGAGAAGACAAAACCACTTGTGGGAAAGTTACAAGAGAGTTAGCTGGGAACATAGTGACGAACGCTACCGAAGGGTCAGCACCAAGGGAAAAGATTCAGTCGCAGGAAAGCCGCCGAGGGGGGGAGGGAACGTACCGCCAGCTCAACTCGACATATGAATCAGCTCAAGGGCTAAGGAGAAAAGAAGGGTAGATCCAAAAGAAGAGGGATAAAAGAGCAATCGAATGACAGAAGGATTGAAAAGTAGAAGTCTAAAATACCTGTCGGAAGAATCCTATTGAACAATGGGAGCTTAAGGCTACCTGAGAAAGGTTACTAAGAAAAGGGGTCAAGTCACAACCATGTCTAGCATTTACGGAAGGAAAAGGAAAACTAAAAGTACAAACAAAGGATCAATATTTAGACCGGGGGAGGGCCCTGTTAGGTCGAGGAAAGAGAAGGAATATCGGGGAAAGAGGAGATCGATGCGAAAAGGACAATAGAGGCAGTATTGGAAAAGGGAAGAATCAATAAAAAAAGGAGTAAAGGAAAAGTCTACTGTTGGCGTGGGGGGGGTCGAGCTTGTGGGAGGGAAAGAAGGAAGCGTAGGAGTCGTCACTCGCAGAGAACCGGAACTAAAAGAAGATACGAAGGAATAAGTTACCACGCGAGGATAATGCCTAAGGGACGAGGTCGCGAGTGCGGGGCCAATCTGCTGACATCACGGGTGGCCATGAGACTCCGTGATAAGGAATAACGAACGCGAGAACATCAACAAACCCCGGTCGGGAAATCCTGCTGCGTAAAAGAAAAGGTCGCTCTATGGTGAAAAATCGGGAGGAGTTGTAAAGAGTAGGCGAAAACAGAAGGATAGTAGGGGAAGCTCAAAGTGGGAACACAAACAGATATAAAAGCGACAAAATTGAGAGATATAGAAAGGAAAGGATGGGATGAAAAAAATGAAATAAACATTCGGAAAAAGAAAAACAGAAAAATGCTAGGGGCGTATAAAGGGACTATGAGCAGTAGACAGCAAAGTCGAAAGAATCTGAGGAGATAATCGTAAAGCTAACAGCAGACGTAAGTCTGCATAAAACAAATCGCACAGCCTCTACAATGAAAAGGAAATCCCTTGAGAAACGCAGGATAGGTCGAGATAGAAATGCGAAAGACACCAGAGAGAAGCATGCACCCAAGGGCTCAAAAGGCAAAGAAGCCCGGAAAAGTTGAAAAGAAAGAGGGAAAAGAAAAGTAATGGAAAGAGCGGAAAAAAAAAGAGAGGCAGATAAGTAAGGATAAAAAAAAAAAAACTGGATTACGAGAAAAGGCATCATCTGCCGAGGAGAAAAAGGGAGATATTGGTCAAGAGGGGGGGAAAAGGGGGTGGCAAACAAGTAGAGAAAAGAACGAAAGGGATAGAACGTGAAAGGGAGTAGGGGTCTTTGGGGTCGTCGACAAGCGGGAGGGGGAAGGAGGGCTCCAAGGGGTGCGAAACGAATGCTTTGCTCGGGTAAATGTGAGCCAAGGCAAAACAGAGGAAAAGAAAAAAAGAAGGGTAGAGGGGAAGAAAGGAAAACTCTAGGGGGAAAGAGTCAAAAGGGGAGGGGTGTAGCTCTTATTGCTCCTAAAAAAAACCCAAAAGTTAAGGGGAAAAATAAAAAAGATAATAAGGGAAATCTGCCAACAAGGTAACAGAACAAAGTGCTCAAAGAAAAAGTCGAGGAAATCAATAAAAATATGCAAAAAGGAAGGCCCAGAAACTCGACAAGGAAAGAGGGAATCTTTTAGGATCAGGGGGACTACAAAAAGATGAGAGTCTCTAAAAAGAAAAATCGGGGAAAGGCTTCAATGGTGATCGAAATAGAAACAAGGGAGCCAAGTCGGAAGGGGTAATTAAAAGGAAACTCAAACGAGATACTAAAGAAAAGGGGATCAAAACTCGGGAACTACGAAAAACAGGAAAAAAAAAACGACGAAAAGAGACGGCCCCTGCGGACCAGTGTCCTTATAAGCTTGAGAGAGGGGGGAAGAGAAAGCACGACCAGGGAGGACCGAGGAAGGTCGCGAAATAAAGTGTGATGGATCTCGTGGTCAAAAAGGGAAAGAGGGGAAGTGCCGGACAAACCGGCGCTTAAGAGATTAAGAAAATAGGAATAAGGACCGGCGACCGGAACGAAGCAGAGGAGGGAAAGAAGGGTAAAGGAAGGGAGAGATTGGGGGAATGGGGGAGCAGAGTAACTCAATCAAAAGAGGAAACGTAAGGCTTGAAGCAAATCGGAGGGGGGAAGCGTGAAAAAAGAGGGGGCTTCTTAAAAAGCCTCACTACAATAAGATGAGTTCTCGAGAAAAGGGGGGTAGAACGCTGAAAAAAGCGGGTTTTTATACCTGGGGCGTCAGCTCTTAAGAAACGGGGGAGAACAGGAAGGAAAAAAAAACCGAGAGAACGGAGGACTGCAAGCAGGTGCGGCAGAAAAGAAAGAAGAGGAGAAAAACAGATATTAACATAACGGAAAATTTTCCTTTCGAGGAAAGAATTTCATAAGGGAAAAGGAAAGGGGATTTGCTGAAGGAAAGCAAGAAAGAGAGAGCAAGACCAAATAGAATATGAAGTATTAGAAACCGAAAGACGACCCCTGAGAAACTAGGTCGCAATTATAATCACGCTAAGGGGAGAAGGGAAGAGTGTCGACGCCGGGATCCGGTAGGAGAGGAGATCCATTTTAAAGAAAGTGACATTACTTAGGAAAAAGACCGCAAAAAGGCATAGGTACTCCATTCTCGGACCGGCAAACCGGGGCGGCGATCGCTATCTCTTGACGTCCGAGAAGTTGTGCTCGAAAAGATGTGAAGGGGGTAGGTGAATATGGGTAAAAGGGAAAGGACGGAGATCCTGCAACGCCAGGGATGTGGCGATTTTTCTTCTGCCGACTCAGCGGGGGGAGAAGAAAGTCAGCGTTCACTGTCGACACGGGGAGGGACTCCCCCGGGGGGGCCGAGAGTCTAGTAAAAAACTGTCGTCTACCTCGAACAAACATCATTCCTCTCTCGAAAAGGGAAAAAAAGTCCGTAGAGGGGGGGAACCAAGAGCAAATTTCAGACGTCAAGAAAGGGTGATCGGAGAGTAGTAGATAAGAGTCACGGAGCTGATCCTTGCATATTTTGAGGAAAGGGGGAAGTGTCCGAAGAGGATACTGGTGCGATGATCTATCCTGTGGGGCCTGCATCCGGGCAGGATGATTGGTGGGATCTGTGCTACGGCAAGGAAGAAAAGGCGTGCGGGGGGGGAGCCGGCGGGAGGCTGAAGAGTCTCAGACTCTTAGAGGGGGACAAGCAAAAAAAGATCCTACTCAAAGGCCTTGCGAGGGAACAGCAGGCGGTCAGCCTCGAGTCTCTATTTGTGGCTGGTGACATCGGATTGTTTCAATCGATGAACGGGCATTACGGCGGACGGTCCGGTGAGTACGGGAGGCGAGTGAAAAGGGAGGGCGTGATCTATGAAGACCCTTCTCAAAAAACGCCGCAGTGTGATCCGCCGGAGGGCTCAGAGATCAAGACTAAGGCGGGAGGTCATCTATCTCTCTCCGTAAGCGAGAAGCTCATTTCGTGCCGGCGGTATCTTCGGCGAAGTTATGTCTTCAAAGGAAAAGGGAGGGCATGTGCCGATAAAAAGGAAAAAGCGAAACTATGAGGGAAACGTAAAAGTTCCCAGGGGCTCGTAGAGAGCTAAAACAAAAAAAAAAAGGAAAGAGGAGGGAATCGCCTCACACCTTTTACTTTTCAAGGGGGGTACGGCACTTCTACCCAAAACCTCTCGAGCGGGAGCGGGAAATATTAAGATGAACGGAAGAAGAAACGAAATCTGAGGTGTCAGCACGATTATGGATCGCTATCTATGGGACCATTACCTGTAGCGCAGAAGAAACAGGACGGAAGATAAAATAAGGGACCGAGGAGGTCTAACTGGGAAAAATAGAGGAGGGGTACTGCTTCCCTATAAAGAAAGAAAGAAACCTTAAGACGCTCCAAGAAAAAGAAAAAGCAAGCGACAGGGGACACGGGGCTATTCTCACAAGGGAAGCCTCAAGTGCTCGAGTGAGAGAAATCAGGGGAGAACCTTACGGTCCGCCTCAAGAGCCGACCTGCGTGAAGCAAGCGGCAACATGCGGAAAGAACAAAAAGAACAGGGGCGGGACTCCTTATAAATAGATAAAAACGATCACATAGGCGACCGCGGGCGACTCCAAGTGATCGGGGGTCGTACCAAAAAAAGAATGTCTTCAAAGAAAGAAAAAAAACGCTTCAAAATAAGAAAAAATTAAATCATTATAAGAAGGTCTAAAAATAGCGACGACGGGGCCGTGCAGAATATCTTCGTCAGGTCGTGCGGATCTTTTTAGAGAAACCAAGACCAAGTACGAGAGAAAAAAGATCTCGATTTCAGGATTGCATATGGGGAAGTATTTTCGCTCAGAGAGGCCCAAGATTCGTTCAGTAAACTACAGTGGGGAGAAAAGGAAAAAAAAATGTTAGCTCATCCGCATAGGTGAACGCTAACAAGAATCGAAAAGCAACCACGTTGGGGAGAGGGGATACTACGGAAACCAGGAAGGAAAGTCTTTAACCCGAGGAAAACAGAAAGAAAAGCGGCGGCCGGGTTCGCTCAATGACTACCGCGCCGAACAACCTGGACGGGGGAGGAGACTTATGCGCCGTAGTACGGGGTCGCATGTGTTGGGAAGACTTTTAACTTCCTGACCTTTGGCTTGCCACGGGAGGAAAGGGGGGAACTGGCTGAAAAGGGAGGGGAGGGGTGAGAAATCTTTCTGACGAAATGGGAGTCTCAATCATGAACGATCCTAAGATTCTCAGGTGGCGAGAGGAGGTGCGGACTTCATCTTACGGGTCGATGAGGAGAAGGGGAATGCTGGAAAGAAATATCGTCTGAAAGAAAACCAGCAAAACACGACGAAAAAAAAGAGAGAGGGCGCCGATCTGATAGGGTACTAGAGGAAGACGTTCGCGAAAGGGGGGAGGGGGCGAAGGTTCGTAGCTGGGATAGACTACGGTCGGGTATCGAGAACCGGATCGTAAAAGGCGTCGATAACTGAAGAAAGAAGGGGCGTAAAAAGAGTCGGCTTCCGGTAGATAGCCTGGTAGTCGAGAGGCCATTCTCGAAGCGTTCGGAGAAAAGGAAAATAAGGGGGAAGCAAAAGGAGAGAGGCTCCTTCTTTAGTGAAGGGAGAGTAATTGGAAGAACATTTCAAGGGGGGCCCTCGACAAAAAGTTTCGGGCGAAAAGGGAAGGAAGACATGCAGGAAGCTGAGAACCGGGGAGTAAAATCCTAAAGAAAAAAAAGGGTCTATCTAAAAGCCTAGCTTCTGTAGGAAAAACCTCGGAGTCTGACAAGAGAAAGCCGGCATTTGATTAGGGGGGTCGGGAACGGAAGGGTTTTCGCTCTGGATCGGAGAAGCGCGAAGAGGATGGCCGCAGTCCCGTGGCAGGAGAGGCAGCAGTCAAACTTGGTGTCTAGATCGGACAACTACCCTATGTGTTGGCCGAAGTATGATACAGACCGCGTATGCCCGCTGCGCGAGCCTTGGGGCAAAGGAAAGGGGGTACTCATAGAAAGAAAAAAACGTCAGGGGGATAAGAAAAGCGAGAACTCGACCAACGTACGCGAGCCTAAGCTCGCGCATAAGGAGGAGGGTAATGAGGACTCCCACGAAATAGTAAAGAAAAGGTTACGCGTCGGGGGCCTCTGGAACCCGATCTCAGGAAGGCTAGGCTAGACAACTGAATGATCCGACGGGTAAAGTAGATGGACTTCGGACATGCACTCTCCACACTCAGGGGGGAATGCCGTTCAACAAGAAGACGCCGGAATCTTTACTAGGCGAGTTCGGAAAAAATCTAGAAAAAAGAGCGGGATATCGTTTCTGAAGAAGTCTGTGTAAACGGGGTTTTAGAATGTCTATTCAAGAGAGGACGCTGCCAGAATGGGATCCTAGTCTACCGAGGGGAAGGAAGAAAACTCATCTATCAGTATATTAAGGTGGCCTCGAAGCTCTCTGGACGGGCCTATACGACAGGAGAGAGAGGAGCGGAAGAAGACGACATCGATTCCAGATAGTTAGGAATCGAACGAGACGTACGGGGTTGGCCGTATGTCTCGCTGACATGCGGGAGGGGGAAACCTCAAAGGCTGGAGGCCGAATTTCTCTAAGAGGGGGATCTAGGAAAAAAAACATTCCGGATAAGTCGTCAAACGTCGTACTGGTCTTGGGCTGCAAAAACGAAATCTCGTGGGAAGAGACCCATCAGATGAAAAAAATAGTAAAAAGGAACTCCCCGACTAGAGACAGGAATGAGAAAGGGGTGGGGATCTGCTGAGACTCTAACGCTCTGTAGGGAAAACCAGTTCAGGAGAGAGAACTCATGAGACAGGGGAACGGAAAAAGTCAAAAAACATGCACTCCCGGACTCGTAATCGAAAAGAAGCCTCAAGGAAGGGGAGTCGGTAAGGGCATCGGGGATTTCTGGCTACTAGGACGCCCGCGCGTTCACAGGTTTTTCGGTGCGATGGGGCAAAAGGACTCACCGGGGGAGGTATCTACCTTGGGGAAACTACATTGGAGGGTTTCATGGGGTGGCGTTCAAGAAGAGATGTTATTCTATCAAGTTCCTCGACGTTTAGAAAAAAAGGTAGCAAGAGCGTGGACCTATAGGTCGCGAGTACAATGAGGGAAGGGAAAGTCGAACTCAGGCCCAGCGGCGAGAAGGGGCAGGTAGAGCAGGGTGTCGAAGCTGAAACAGCACTGCACTCAAAACGGAAGAAACTGGGCACTGGGGGGGACGTAGAAGTCCGCAATAAACTCTCGGAGACTTAAGAAAAGATTCGTCTGCTCGCAGAAGGGGGGGCTTCGTATGGGCGGAGGCCTCGAGAAAGGGATTCTTCTCAGACGGTGACTGCTTCGGTGGGGGAGATGGTTGGATACTGGTCGATTGGTAAAAGAAAACTGCATTTTTGGGGGTGCGGCGCCGGGCCGAAACGAGGCGCCGGGGGTCGGTCTGAAGGCGAGGAAGAAACACGGCTCAAGGAGGGCTCGAATGCCATTCGCAGTCTCAAAAAGAGTCGGGAAACTAAATGGGTGGAGGACATGCGCCTGTAGGACGCTCGCGGGGGAGGGCCGTGTCTCAAGGAGATCTGTCTAGGTTTAGCGGGGATCGTCGTGCGTATAGGCCTCTCGGGTCATCCAAAAAGGGGAGGTTCGCGGCCGGGAGGCTAACTGGCCAGGGCCGAAGGGAGGGGTGAGGTTAAAGGGCTCTAACTACGCGACTTCACTCTCAGGGAATCGAGGATAGTCGGCAGCAAGAGGGAGGACACCTCCGACGAGGAAAGGCACGGGGGGGAAGAAAGTTAAGAGGAACCGCTTTAAAAGTCAAAGTAGGGGGATATATCTCACAAAAACGAGGATTAAAATAGAGGAAAGGTAAAATGGAAATGAAGGGGGACCAGGTGCGCGGAAAGGACTTCCCCGGGGAAAAGCCGCGGCTTCAGTAACAAAAAAATCGCGGGGGACAAGGCGTCACGAAGGTCGACAGAACTAGGAGAGGGGAAATCGAGAGAAGGAAATAAAAAGGAGTACTGGATCTGAAAAATAAGAGTAACAACGAGAGCGCGTGGGGGAGGTGATTATCGAGTAAGATCACTCACTTCACTATGAATCAACCCGACCCGTCTATGCTCTACTTCAACATACAAGAGCACAAGGGCCGATTTCATGAAGTCTTCGGTCTAAACAAGAAGCTCAGCTTCGGACTGCCGAAGTGGGAAGGAAAAATCAGCTTCTCTCGGCTGTCTCGGATAGAGATACATAAGGGAGTGAGACGGAAGAAGACCCCTATAGGGGAGACATCACGATCTTTTCTTTGAGGCCTCAGAGAAGAACAAAGAAAGACCGTAGGACAGAGGCTACATCACCAGAAAGAGCTCAGTCTCCCAAATAAAGACATTGGCGTACATCCCAAAAGTCTACTTCTAGAGGGATAAGGATAGGTACACTACGGGGAATCGCTACGAAGGAAGTCCGGAAGATAGAGGGGAATAAGGCTTGATTTTCATAGGGCGACTAGAGAGGAAAAAACAAAACGCTGCCTGTTGATTTAAAATTTGTTTGGAAAAAGGTCGCCGGGGGGGTCCCGCTAGATCTTAAAAAGCTTCTCGGGAGGACTCCGACCAAGTGACCGCCAGGGAGGGTAAGAGCTCCCTTCGAGGGCGAGAAGCTAACTACTTCGAACTAGGCCAGGGTGGTTGCTTTTTTGTTCAAGATTAACCTCCGGAGGGGGAAATTTCGAAAAACTGCTCACCTCAACCTGGGTTAGCATAGAGCGGAATAGTATCGGAACGCTGTAGACTCGCTCGAAAATGTGAAGGAAGGGGGCTTATGAAGGATTTAAGAAGGAAAAGGTTGTGCCGGCGCGGTGGGGCCGAACCTACTGTCAAAAGCTCCTGGAGAGAAAAACCTAAATTACCTGGATATCGTTCGAACCTGGATCATGTTTAGCGTGAATCGCCTTCATATCCTCGCGGGCTCCTAGGGGGGGGAATTCTTCATCTGGCTTCCGAAGAGGGGGGCTTTATTCTGCGAATAAGGTTCTTCTGAACAGAGAAAACAAGGCAGCTGAAGAAGAGAACAGGGGAGACACGATCGTAAGAGTGGTACAAAGACGGGGTAAGTTCGCTCATTGCGGAAGATTCTAGAGGGAGAGGGCTCGCCTGGCGAGGGAAAAAAAACCATCGGTCAAGAGCGAACGGCAGACCCAGTGATCCTGTGGGTGTTCTTCTTCTCTCCTAAAGATTGAGAGCCCTGAATCAAGACAGGTGGCAAGACGCAAAGGGGAAGATCAAAAAACGAGCTGCAGCCTGCTGCTGTCTAGCTTTCTCCTGGAGAAAGAAGGATGGCGGATGTAAGGGGGCCTAGGGCTTCAGTCGGCAGTGAGTCAGCTGCCCCGATCTTCAACGTAGATCTCCAGTTTCCGAAGTCTAAGAAGAAACCATCGAAGTTCATCATCTCACTGAAGCCGGAGATCTTTTTCGAAGGGGGACGGTGGGGAATCGGCTGACTCTGAATCAGGCAGCTCGCTGCCTTACGAAGCCCGACGGAGTTCTTTTCGATGAGGTCCCCATTGGGTTCGGACCAAAGGGACGATGAGGGTCGATTTCTCCTTTCCTACAGAAATCATAGAAGAGAAGGAAGGCGTGAGGTCGGGGGGGGCTCGTTGGATAATCTCGAAAACACAACTTTGAGATAGGAGATCCCCTGTCCCCCAAAGAGAGAGGATGTCGAGCAAGAAAAGAAAGAGAGTGATGGAACGAACGAGCGCAAAGAATCGGGTCTTGAAGAAACGTCGTCTCATCTAATCCTCATGCGGCTAGAAAACGGGGGGAATCAAAGAATGTGGGCAGTCGTCTAACCGAGTAAATGCTATACCACTCCTGGGCAGGGATAGAAAGGAGGAGAACACTTGGAGTGAAAAATTGGAAGCTGCTCTAGGGTGAGAACCGAACCATAGTTGTCTCCTCTAAAGTTCGGGAGGGGTGATACTCAATCTGGGGGCTCTTGGATATGCGACCTGCGGAGGAGGGGGAGAAAAGACATTGAGTCTTAGACGGGGGGGGCGCAGAAGAGAGGAAGTAGGAAGGGATCGGCGTGAGTTGTAGAGAGAAAGAGTTGCATCCTCGCGACTCAGTATCTTGAGAACCGCCGGGACAGAAATGAGGGTTTCTGAATCTTGTGGTATTAGCAGGGGCTACAGCTTTTGTGGGGTCGCTCTTAGGATACACTAAGGCGAGAAGAAAAGGCGCAAGAGAGGGAATCACTTTCTCGAAGCTAAACTCGAGGGAAAGCAGGGAAATCACGTCGAAATGGCGGCTTTGACGGTTGGGGAGGTAAAGTAGAAGAAACGCCAGAAGAGAGGAATACACGGGGTCCAAGTATTAACGAGAAAGGGTC
>Ga0179593_1707811_pt1 | contig 16827 bp, 20 predicted proteins | sample CZODoug2_1_08_16_FD_185931 | JGI IMG/M metagenome (GOLD analysis project Ga0179593, IMG submission 185931) | Vadose zone soil fungal communities from Angelo Coast Range Reserve, California, USA - CZODoug2_1_08_16fungal (PacBio error correction) | ecosystem: Environmental > Terrestrial > Soil >...
CACGACCAGGTGAAGAAATAAAGGGAGGAGACTAAAACTTGTGCGCCTGCCGGTTCTATGTACTGTTAGAGCTGGCAGCAACCGTCCTGGCCCCGATAGTGGGGAGCAGGGGGACGATCCGTTCCTGTACTTTCAAACGAGCAAGGACTAAAGTTAGGGTCACACCAGGTGGGTAGGATGAGCATTTCATGATGCCTGCGCTCAAGGGCCTTGGTGCTATCGCCTAAAAGGGAAACAGAACACAGAAGACGCCACCGAGCAAGAGAAACTTTGTGTCCGAGTGTGCGAAAATCCCATTAAGGCTCAGCACAAGGTGTGCGGAGCGTACTTCGCCAGGGAAAGGGAAACCACCGTCTCTCAAAAAGGGATCAGTTCGGCGGAGAGGAAGGGGTTAGAGGAATTATATGGACTCTCGAGAAAGAGGCCAAGCTTCAGAAGAATGAGGAAAGCGAGAGAGTCCAAGCGTCGCAGAAACCGACTGTAAAGCGGAGACCGACTCACTAGCAGGAGTTCGGAAAAAAGGGAGGGGGCGCATCCGAGCGGTCCGAAACCGTCCGAGAACTTCGCACGGGGAAGAACTTCCTCCAAGTATGTAAAGGCGGGGGTTGCGCGTGGAATGGATGGGGGGACTGGCGGGAAAGACATAAAAACCCGGGTCCCTGTTAGATAGCGTAAACATCGGGGGTAGGGCCGGGGAAACGAACTTCTGAATCACCATGCCGAAACCGGCGGGCACCTTACGCGGGGAAAAAGGACAATCTTGCCGCTTCGAGAAAAGACAGGAGTCTTTAAGTCTTTTCATGTTGTCATACTTTCCCTGCCTGAAAATCAAGAAAAGGAGGGGGGGGGCTCAAAAACGAGGTTAAGGGAAAGAGCCAAAAAACTGAAAGCAACTTGTCAGGTGCGAGAGAAGAAACCTGACCCGGTGAAGTCCTTTCTCTGTTTGGATGAAAGAAAAAAGGGGGGGAACAAAGGGGGGGGGCGGCCGGACCAGAAGGCGTGGCTACAAGAATATGAAGAAAGAAAGCAGGGGTCACTCGCCCCTAAGTAAGCCAAAAAAAGGGATCCCGACCAGGCCCCACCAGTTGAAAAAAAGGAAGTAAACTGGGCAAGGAAACCGAAAAGGGGGTACAAAGATCCCCAACATCAGCACCAGTGAAAAAGGGACGAAGAAACCACTACTTACCAAAAATAAAGGGATGAGGAGCAATGGGTTGGTAAGGATTGTCTGTGAAAAGAAGGATCGTGGAAAGTCTCGAGTACTGCGGGGGGGAAAGGAGAATCAGAACTCAAAAAAAGGGGTATGGGAAAAGAATGAGAAATCCGCATGTTCCAGAAAAAAATCGATCGCGTGGGTAGGAACCGAATTGGGGAAAGAGCTGTTAGCGTTCAGAAGGAGGTCAGCAGGATGGCGATCAAAGGCAGATCACCCCCAAAGCGCCGTCAGCCTAGCAAGGCGAAACCTTCTCGGGGTTTAGAACTCACTCAAGGGGGTAGACCACGTACCTATGGACAAAAGTGCTCGAGCGGGGAGTAGGTCTCCGCTCCGATTCTCCAGGGGGGGAATGGAAGCTCCGAGCTTGCCTGACTCTCAAAAAGGCGAAAGTTTCTCGTTAAAAGGGTCCCATTCCTCGAGCCCCGTAGAATAGGGCGCCATACCACGTTAGTAAGTGAAGCGAAACCGGGTCCAGTCTGCGCCTGTGAGGGAAGTTTGGCACAGAAAGGCTGGTAAAAATGCCCTACACAAGAAAAAAAACGACAAAACCAATTCTCAGGAGGTCGATGGGGAAGGCGGGTGAAGCATCTTCAAAAAGAAAGGGGGTTCGGAAAGATATAGATGTGGGGGATACAATGCATCCCTCATGCCAGGAAAAAGCCTTGAAGGGGCAGGTCGTTGACGAAGACGAACGCGGGCGGGCATTTTTTTTTACCTAGGAAAACTGTCCCTCACCAGGCGAAGACCACCGGGCGGAGGATAGCACGTGGACTTTCGAAGATTTGGAAACGGGCGGCGAGGCATGGGAGAAATGAACCAATTTCCACTCGACCGGTGGATAGGTCCGGCACAAAAAAGGCATGACTTGAAGTCGCAAATCGGGAGGGAGCAAAGGGCGGAACTGCTCAGGGCTAAGGGTTGGGAACGATTTTCCTGGGGAGAAAAGCGCGAGAGTGAGGAACCACGAGGTGGGGGAATTCAAAGGGAAAACCTGAGCTGGCTGCGTAAGCTGGTGGTCCAATGATCGACCAAACCGGATGATCCGGAACAGAAACAGAAACCTGATAGAAAAATTCCTTGACGAAAAAAACGCTCGCGTGGGCTGAACTTTGTTCCTTCTTGCGGGAATTTTGGGGGGGTGGACTGTAAGGCGGCATCTCCATAGTCAAAAAACTAGCGCGGTCACAAAAAAAAGAGGGACCACCCCGCTTGAATGGCCGGGCACGAGGGGGTGGATGGACGGGATAGAGACGAAAATGTTGGTTGTGTGCCTTCGTTGGGATTAAATCTCCAGGTTTGGGGGATGGTAAACTGACTGGGGGGGGGGAAAAAGGTGGGTGGCCTACGGGATGGACCGGGCGACCTTCGGGAAAGAAACCTGCCTCCTGAGAAATTTGATTTGTTAGCCGACGCTTGACAAGGGGGGTATGTTACTTCCTCAGAGAGCTGACCTTTATTCAGACCACGAGCAAATGAAGCAACTGGGAAACTATCGCAATCATGGGACAACGGAGGTCATTTTTGCGCGCCAGGAAAGGGGGACGCTGCTCGACCAGGACAGTGAGGTTTTAGAAGTCCTTTACGTGAGAACAAAAAAAATTGACGATCAGGGAAAGATCTGAATATCCGGAAGATTGTCAGCGGCCCGGAAAAAACTATGGCAGGCGAAAGGTGCGGGCTAGGGAAGGGGCGCATACAAACGAATGCCGGTTTTTGCGAAGGTGCCTACCGAGCTCACGACGCAGGGGCCAAGCTAATGTCATCTCAATTCAAAACAAGACCGGCGCTCGCATGCAGGAGAAGCAAAATGTATTCAACGGCGTAAGGGGAGCGGAGGGTGGGGAAAAGGCATTGGACGCAATCAGACCAGACTCACCCCCGGACCTTCTCACGGGCGCCTAGACAAGGGGGGGGGCCACTGCGTCTTCCGGCGTCCTGTCGATTGAGTTGGTCAGTCGGAGCGTTGCGTCTCAGCGGCAAGTTCGAGGGTCTAACGCACTTGGGCTCCTCCTTCCCTCCCGCTGGCGAACTTTTTTTTCCCTTTCATGGCAGAACGCATCGGGACCAGAGGGCGATCTAGGGCGTGTGCTGAAGGTCGGGAACGACGAAAAAGGACAAAGCAAAGACATTCTTTTTGGAAAAATTGATTAAAGGGGGATTCGAATCGAACAAAGTTTACGACGCAGGCAAGAATCTGAAATGATGAGAAAGGTGCGACACTGCGACTTTTCCTGGCGAGGGAAGGACGGGTTGCAACGTGTCCACATGACTTATCGAAAAAGCCGTCTGCTAAAAGGGCAAGAAAAACACTGATTTTGCCAGAGTGAAGGGGGAATGGGTCAACTGAAATCCTCATGTGGAGGACGTGCTCATCTCTGGGCTCGGAAAAGACGAGGATAAAAGAGTAGTCTGAGTTGCAGACAAAACTGGGGCGAGTCATCACCAATTCACTCCACGAAAAGCATGATCAATTCTGGGAGCCGCCCTTCGATCATTCCGTGTAAAAGGCACGCCAGTAACGCCAGCGTATGGACAGTGAATTAAGGGGCGTGAAGATTTCAGCTATGGGTGGAGAGTCAATTTGTCCGACTCGAAGCCACAAAGGCCGAAGAGGCCCCATCACCCTTAGGGCAAAGGCTGCAAGGTTGTGGGGAAAAAAACGGACGGGGCGTCAGCCCAAGGGAATAGATTCCAGCTTGTAGGGCAAGTGAGGACGATCGCCAGGCACCACCCTGAAGTCAACAATGAGGGTCGCTACCATACTTGTGGTTTCGGATAGGCTTAGACTGCTCGACGCCAAGGGAACACAAGAAAGAAAGAAAAGAAGGAAATCGAACGGAGAGATCCTATTCGCAGTAAGCAAGGGAACGTCAGAAACGCGTCCCTGGGATCTCCGTCAGTGCGAATCGCTCAATGAAACGTCCGCGAAACCGTCCCCACTACGCTTACGGGGTGAAGGGCCTCAAGTAGCGCATGAAGTCAGGGTGACGCGTGTAAGGGGGAAGCTTTGAATTGACTGCTGAGGACATCGTCGTTTATCCGTGAAATCGTATGAAAAGGTGGAAGGCACGGGAAAAGGGGCATCTTAATATACACTGAACGGAACCGGGCAGAGGGCGGCATCCTCTGGCGACGCTTAACAGCCAGCGATCACGATCTCCGGAGGATGATGTCAAGGGTTCGCGTCCTGAGAAACCAGCACTCGCTGGGGGTCTCCGATGGGGCTGAAGGACTGTGAAAAAAAAGAAGTGAAGCTAACGTTTCAGAGGACGATATGAGAGGGTGTGCATTTGAAAAGGGGCGCCCGGTGGAAGGGACTCACAAAGGGGAAAAGAGTGACCCTACCCCACTTCAAAAAAAGGGGGAAAGTCAATATAAGAAGCATCCACCATGTGTTCAAGCTCAGTTGGCCCCTAAATGGAGTCCAAGAAAGCATGAAGGGAAAAAGACAAAACCAGTGGTGACGGAAGGAAAACAGCACCTCGTCTAGGTTGACCATATCAAAAACCCGAATCGACTATAACACGAACAAATACCGCGGGCTAGGTTAAGGAATGGGAGGGCGACTTTCTGGTGGGGAAAGGAGACTCAGAGGAAATGTAATCATGAGTATCAAAAAAATTTTGAGAAGAGGGAAAGAGAACTTCCGGGAAATAAAGATGTCGGGGGTGGCACCAGGTTGAGAAGGTTCTGTTAGTTCCGGAAAGGGAATGCCGATCCCTTGGACCATGCTCCCCGAAGAACGGACCGCCAGAGGAAGGTACGGCTCAAAAAAAAATGAGCGGAGTCACAGAAGCGCTTATCCCGACCATAGATGGAGAGAGAAGTCCATTAGGGGCTTCGGTCGAGCTGGAAAGATTGCTATGGAATTCCGAACTCCAGGAAGTCAAAGCCTGCAGGAGGGCTCAATCATCTCAGAATCAAGGACCGTAAGTTCGCAAGTTCAGGAACTCGGCACCTGTTGGGAAATCAAGGATCTGCGCCTGTTAGGGAGGGGGGGGAATGGCAACAATACATCCCAAACGGAGCCGTCGGTCAGCTAGCAAGTGCTCAAGGACATGAGTTCTAGCAGGAAGAAAGAGTCTGAGGCTCCAACACAAACAAAAAGTTAGAGGGGAAAAGATGGGGGGGAACCATGCGGCACGTAATATGCTGACCTCCCTTGGAAAAGGGTCTTGGGCTTATTCTCAGAAGGAAAAATGCGGGCATTTTTACTGAGTTGATGTATTGCAAAACTGGGACTCACCAGGGGGGGGGACTCGATCAGAGTAACACCTTGGGAAGGGGTGAACTAAAAAGGTAAGTGGCTACTGGAAGGGCTCGGGAGAATTTGGGCTACCAGGGAAGCGCAAGGAGAACACTGCACGGGAAAGGGAGACGGCAAGCTCCTCACGGGAAAAAGAGATCTAGGGGTCCGGGATCGCGAACATAATAAAGTACTCGAGCAAATTTGTACATCAAGGGGGATAAAGCGAGGCTCCCCTCAGAGGGAGAATGTGAAAAGGGAACCAAGGGGGGAGGTCTTCGTTAGGAGGTTCTTCGGGGTGGGATCGGCCATCCGTGAATCGCCTCATAAAGAAACAGAAAACAGGAAAATCCGGTGCCTTACCCAAGGAAGGTGGGAACGGGGGCAGCCGGGAATTAAGTTCTGCCATGCAGGGGGTTTTTAGGAGGGAAAATCAATGGCAAGGGAACCATATCCGAGATCTCACACAAAAAGGGGGGGATACATGGAAAAAAAAAGAAAAAACTAATTGGCCGGTATTGGGGGAGGGGGAAAGGAGGTCGAAATTTCAATAGGGGGGGGGGAAATGAGGTGGGATAGTGGGGGGGTAGAAACAGGGGACTGGGGCAGGGGGGCATTGCCAGGTTCCATAACTGGGGGAAAAATACCTGGGGGGGGAATGGCCCCGGGATGCCAGTTTGGGAGGCCTACTGCAGGGCCAGAGCTTTACCACTGCCTCTGTATGGTTCTTTTTGTAATTCTTTTTCAGGGGGAAGACAAGGGGAAGGGACGGCAAGGGACTGGTGGACAATTCCATCCCCCGCGGAGAAAGATGACAAAAAAGAAGTTGGAGGACGGCATCTGACAACGGCTTGAAGCGGAGGAAAAGAAAAAAAAAGTAAAGTTGAGGCGGACCCCGGGAGTGATTGTCATGCCAAGGACTGGACGGAACCGGGAACTCCTGGCCGGCGTAACGGGGGGCTGAAAGCAAGAGAACGTCGACCCGATGGAGAATTCAAGGTGCGGCGTCTAGGAAGTCGTCTGCCGGGAATAGAATTTTGGCAGAGTTGTCATAATCATCTGATAACCTAGTTTCGGAAAGGAATCAAAGGAAAAAAAGTACATGGACACGAGCAACCGGAGGGCTCAGAATTCTAGGCACTGTTGGGTGGGCGGATTCACGTGCTAGGGGGGGGAGACGTGGGCTGGTGACATTGGCGCGTTCGAAAAGAAATGCCGGGCGACGGAAAAACGAAGGGGCATGCCGTTAGAGGCCGTCCGATTGGGTGGAAGGCTGAAAGAACGAAGCTGCAGTCTAGTGTAGTATTAACTTCTGAAGGCGGGAAGGGGGGGGTCGGCAGTAAAAGACATGATGGTCGAAAAAGAACATGAGCGGCCGAATGCAGGTGCAGAAGGGTTGGTGTAAGCTCCAAGGGAGGAGTAGGGGCAAGCGGCTGACACTCTGGGGACGAGCTAAATGAATTGGGGGGGGGACTACGAACATCTGTAGGAGGCAGTTGCAGACAAGAGGCCTAAAAACAGTTCGGGGCCTCTGCCTGGGTGTATCGGGAGAGGGAACAACTGAGTAGACTCAGGAAAGAGAGAAATTAAAGAAACGGAACCAATGTTAGACCCACTGTACTTGGTAAAATTGCGATGCCGAGCGGTGGGAAAATTGAAAAGAAAACAGGACGCGAAGGAAGATTCACTTGGAGCGTAGAAGGGGAGACTTACTCAGAGGGATTGTTCCGTTTTCGGCCGGGGCTTAAGTCCCTGACCTCGGGTTTCTACGGCTACGCGGGCTCGTTACTCTACAAAACAACAAAAGGGCAACTCTACATCATAGTCTACCCCTGGGAGGACTGTCAAGTGCAAAAAAACACGAGACATCCCGGTAAAAAAAAAGAGAGAATTGTGAGTGCGAGCAGCAAATGAAGGGGGGAAGTAAGTTGGATTGGCAAATTCATAGGGTGGAACCATTGAGGCAAGAATCATTTACTATACAACATGTAGGGGCTTTGCTTCGGTCAGGGAAAATAGTATAATGAAGAGTAGATCCTTGTTGAGGAGGAGAGAATCACTTCCTAAGATGGGGGAAAAAATATGAAGGACCAGGAGCATGTTTGAAAAAGGGACGGAGAAATTGATCAAAAAAGCCTTACGAGGCCATGTAAGCAGGAGGAAACTAACCATTGGGGAAAGGCGCTCAAGCGTGTCATTTCTTGCGACAAATGATTTTTGCATCGAAAACAGTATTGGCTGGTAGGAGGGGGAAGCACAGCCGAAACTTCAGAAATAATGAAACGAAGTAAGCAACTCAGAAGGGACCTCCAGGGAGACCAAGAGAGGACACCGCTTCACAGCAAGCTCAGCTTTGACTCGAAAGTCATGACGAGAAATTCACAACGGAACATGAACCCGAAGCAACACATAAAGAATTGTGAATCCTTAACGAGTGAAAGTTGGGAATGGTAAGTGGGCTCGTTGAATTGGATGAAGTAAAAAGGAGAGCCGACATGCACTTTCGCCTGGGAGAGGAGGTATTACATCTGGGAGGCATTCAAACCGCCATTAGGAGAATCCTACCAGATCGGGCAAGGAGATTCCATGACAGGAGAAAGTCTTTTCAAAAGGGCAAAGAGCGCATTGGATCGTAAGTGGGGGGGGTACCGGAAAAGTAACTTCCTTCAAGGCAACCAAGAGGATGGGTCTCGAACTGAAGGTGGGAGGGCTCAAAAAAACGCTGAAGCCGCGGGTGAAATGATTGGGAGAAAGAGGAAAAAACAGTGCCGTTTGCGCATTGGGGGGAGAAGAGGTTGAAGAAAAAAGGGTCACGAAAAGCGCGAAAAAGAACCCCACACTTGGCCGGCTTCTACAAAGAATAGGAAAAAGAGTAGAGAGGGGTCAAGCTGAAAAGAAAAGGTAAGAAAAACGGCCCTACGTACCAAAAACAAAAGGTGGAAAAGGGTGACAGAAAGTCCCCATCCAGGGGTTAATGGGACCCAGATCCCCAACAGTTACCACAAACCTATTAACATGGCCGCTACCCAAAAAATACTGAGTGAAAAGGATGGGGGGGTCTGTGAGCTTACTAGGGAGTTCTGGGCATCTCTCTATATACTTCGGGAAGCAAAAAAAGGAGAATTAGAACAAGAGGAAGTGGGGGGAAGAAAGAGGAAGCATTGGCAATGAGAAACCGGGGACTGGGTGGTCACCGAAGTTAGACATAAAGGGTTGAGTTCCTGAGAAGCGCAGGAGGGACATCCAGGACCATCTAACAAAAAAGAGGGCCACCTCGCAATGGGGGCGCAAAAGGAGAAACAAGGAAAGAGCCCGCAGTTCCTGGATCCCCGGGAGGGTACCAATGGAGCGAGCGAGTCAGTTTTTTGAGGTCAACAAAGAACGGGAAGCCATCAGAGGAGCAGCGGCGAGGAGAGTTCCGAATAGAAAAAAGGGAAACGGAGAAGTGTCTCCGAAAGTGTAAAAAGGCTCGCCGCGCACTAGAAAAAAGTTCGGAGTAGGTAAGATCAGAAAGGGCCAAGCTCTGGAGAGGGTTTTAGAAGAGCGTAAAATGCCCTCCACGCCCGAGGTTCGAAGGAGAAGAATGAGGACGAGCATAGTGCTGATCGAGTATAAGCATTGAGAGCGATGTCGAGAAAAAACCGAAGGGAAGAAGAGAGAGTGACTCCATGCGAACTAATCGCGCAGAAGCAATGGAGCATGGGCGGAGGAAAAAAAAATAAAAGGGACCGGGTCTTGGCATTTGTACAGCTTGGGGAATAAAACCGGTCAGAACCGGCGATCAGAGTCGACAACTGGGGGCGATGATTTAATGGCTAAAGGGGGGAACTCAAGGAACTAAATGGTCGGGCTTGGGGCAGGAGAGGAGGCACATGATTGAGCGCCACGTAAACAGGAAGAATATTTCCGGAACTCCAAAAGGAAAAGGAGGCAAAAGGGCTGGAGGCAGCGGAGATTAGCTAAAGGATCCATGAAAATGACAATAGAAAATTTGGACCAAAACGATGGGCCGGGAGACGAAGAGTGCAGTTCATTAAGACCAGAAGCTTTGAGAATGTTTTGCGGCCGTTACCTTAAAGGAAGTCTTCCCGAGGAAGGCGCGGGGGAAATTCCAAGGGGTCGGCCCATAAGAAAGGCTGATAAAACATAACCTTATTCAGAAAAAAGGTCCTTGGCGGACATACTATCGCGTTGGAATTTCCCGAAGGAGGGGGGGGAAAATTCTTGTTCTCCAATAAAAATGGGGGGAAGGTACTCAGGGCAATTCCGAAGGACGAGAGCAGTAAAAAGAACAGCGCAGTAGCTTTGTAAAAACACCCTACCACAAGAAATGGGGCAGAACGCTGGTATTTTTTGGGGCGTGGGTAGAGTCGAAATTTTCATCGGGAAAAGGATTTGTCTGAAGGAAAGACCCCCCCCCCACCCAAAAACAACCCAACCCCCAACCCCCCCCCCAAAAAACAAAACAAAAAAAAACCCGGGACGTGTGCTGGGGGCCTGACTGAAGCTTTTGGGAAAAGGGTGTGGAAGCAACCGGGATGGCCGGGGGGAGTTACTGACCAGTGCCGATCGAAAAAGCCTTAGGAGGGTCTGGGGGTTGTCATATTCTTTGTATCACGACGATGGGAAGGTTGGGGTGGAGGGAAAGCAGAAAAAGAGGAGGGAACTTTTGTTGAGTCATCCAAAAAAGAAGACAGGCAAGAAAAGGACGGCAAACGGCAACAGCTTTAGGAAAATTTCCATAGGGTTGGGAAAGAAAAAAGGAAAGGAAAATCAAGGTAGACGGGACACTTTGAGGGGGAGGAAAAAGTGGCCTGACGCACCTGGAAAAAGGCTAACTGGGATAAGACGAGTGAGAGACCGTTCAAAAGAGGGAGGAAACTTGCATTCTATTCACAGGGGAGGGGATCGTTTAGATCTTCGTACCTTGAGACAGGGGGGTGTGACACGTCCCCTCAAAGATGTGCAGAAAAGAAGGGGCCCGCATGGTATGTGGGAAAGAAGGTCACTGTCCGGTAAGAAGGTCCACGCGCAACCGACAACGCAGGAAATTAGGCAGTAGGGGGATGCAGGAAAAACAGTTATTAGCAACGGGGGGAGGGGAATTGGGGCCGCGGAAGGGCCGCTACAGGAAAAAAAGGAATGGCTAGGTCTCTGGAGAGGAATGGGGAAATGGGATCTTCGGGGCAACAATCAGCGGGGAAGAATTCGGAGGGGAACGTGTCAATATGCGGCGAGAAGAACAGAAGGGCTAACCGGGAAGGAATATGAAAGCCATGAAAGGAATTGGAGTATGAAACACTGTTGTTGTCAAGACATGGCTCGAGGAAATAAGGGAAAAGATGGAAAGAAAGGCCTTTTGCTACTAAAAAAAAGAAGCGGAGAGACTCAAATTGCAGCACATAGGGGCGAAAGGGCATGATGTTGAGAGAATTCTGAGGAGGGGGATTGGGGAGGGGCAAACCTTACCTTGACGGGGACGCAATTAGAGGAGGGGACCAAAAGGGGGCGACCCTGTACCGGCTGAGAAGGTTAAGGATAAAAGAGCTGTTAAAGTTCCACGGACTGAGAACAAAGGGAGGTGAGCCTGAGCGACTCACGACAGGGTGGAAAAAGCTTTTCCAGTGTGAGGAGGGGTCGGTTGGGCGGAGCAGCAAGTGTACCAGAGCCTCGAGCAAAAAAAAACAAAAGGAAGGATGGAAAGAGAAGGAAGAAAGGGGCGTATACACGTGCGATAAGGCCAAGCACATGCAAAGTCCAAAAAAGCATTAAGGTTTCTGACCCCGGAAGAAACCATGTTGCCTTTTGCGTAGGTCATTTGTAACGGGAAAAACCGCAAGGCAGGAGGAAAGAACCAGGACCAGGAGGGGTGGAAAAACATCGTTCTTCGACGTGCAGGGAGCGGCGTCGTCAAATGAAGAGCCGTTTTCTAGGGGAATGAAAACAAACACCAGATGCCCACAGAATGCACGGCTAACAAAATGAGAGAGGTAGTCGATACGATGTGCTCAGAAAAGAGATAGGGGAAGCGTTGGGCCCGGACCTGGGAGGGAGTCAATGTGATTCACCACCATAGGCGCAGAGGGAATAAAAGAGTGGGGTGACAACTTGATGGTGTGACGAACTATGCAGGCTTCTCAAAAAAGAAAAAAGGCAAAAGCAGTAAACTGACATTCCTAAAAAACTCGCAGTGCCCGACCGGGAACAAAGGGGAGGGCCCGAACTAGTCCTGCGCTCCTGGAAGGGAAATTGTAAAAGCATCGGGGCCGAACTGGTAAAAACCGTAACCGGGGAACCTAAAGGAAAAGGGGTGGAATCCTGGCCGGACAAGATCGGTGCGAAGGGGGTCAATTTGGAGGGGTGGAAAGGGCGGGCCGACATCCTCGGTTCCGTTGAGAGCGGAAGCTTGTGCGGCGGTCAACCGATGAGACTAGCCCGGCTCAGAAGGGGCCGCCGGATTCGCCTGCGACAATAGGGAGCAAAGGGAAAATAGGGGGGCCAGATTGATACGCTCGCCCTGAGAGTAGGTGAGCGCACTAAGGTGTGGGAGTTCCTAACCATCACTCGATGTCCGCGGAGTTTCCTGGAAGAGAAAAGGAAAAAAGGGCCGGGGGTCATAATATTGAGATAAAAAACACCTGCCTTTTTTAGCCTGTAAAAGGGGGGGGAAAAAACACCAAGTTCAGAATGTTGAGTAAAAAAAACCCCACACTTGGGGAAAAGACGTCTACAGGAGGAAAAAAGAGAAGCTTACAGGTGGTCGCTACAGCGACACCGTGAAAACCGGAGGCAAAAAAAAAAAGTCAGGGGTTTCAAGAATCCAACAGCAAAAAAAAATGGTAACAATCCACAACGCAGGCACACGACAGGAATACACATGAAAGAGAAAAAAATACGGTAAAAAAGAAAAAGAATGAGGTTGTTAATGAGGGAGGTAAAAGAGTGCGTCTGTGGTCTGTGGAAAAGAGAGAAAAAAAAGAGATGCTGGGAAATTATTAATTCAGAAAAAAAGGTGGGGTAAAAGAATTACAAAACTTCAGGTGAAGGAAAAACGCGATCGTATTGGTGGGGGGCAAGGGAAATGGCGCAAGGGGGAGGGGAATGAAGGCTAGCGGCAGGAATGGCCTCCCTGAAAGAGAAAAAGCAGAAAGGACCTCATCCTTCAATTTGGGGGGACCGGAAAGCAGGAAGAGTAGCGTAGTGTAGAATTCACAAGCGGTTCAAGGAAAAGATTTTTAACCAAAGGAGAGGGGATAGGGGGAAAGAGGGGATCTCCCGCTTCTCCATCAGATTTGAGGGAGATAGCTTGCCAGGATATAAGGAGCTTGCAGTGTAAATGGCGCTCAAGGGCTCCAAGCCTCTCCGAGACCCCTGCTGGAAATAGTAGGCCACGTGAGTATCTCAAACGCTCAAACCAGTTCAGAGGATCGGGAGAGGAAAAGGGGAAGACATCACAGAAGGGAAAAGAACGAAAAAAGACCTCTTAAGAGGAGACGCCAAATGCGACGACCTGGCGTCGGGACAGAGCACGGAGCTTCCGCATGGGGATGAAAGAGAGATCAACAGAAGAAGGGGGGATGGGAGAGAACCATTAGGAGAAGAAAAGTCAAAACATCTCGACATCCATGCTATCATGGGAGGATGGGGACAGAAGTATTGACGTGTGGAGGGCATTTTGGTTAGGCTAAAACTTTCCGACGAAGATCCATGACGTACAAGAAGGAAGAGAAAAGGGGAATGACACCTGGAAACTGGCGACTACGGCTGCGAAAGCATTTTAGGCGGTACACAAACTTTCGCGCCACGGACTTCGTGGGGGGAAACGGAAGAAAGAAAGATTAAAATTCGCAATCGCTGAGGCGGAGGAACTTGGAACCTCGCTCAGGAATTGGGGGGGTACCAACGATGGGACCTGGGATAATAGCGGAGGATTTCTAAAAAAAAATGAAAGCGGAGGGGGGTTGAGGGAAGTCCACCTGCGAGGCTGCGCGCTTCCATTGATAGGGGGGGGCCAATTTATCAGGGGAATAACGGAAAACGGAAAATCTAACGCTAACACCATATCATTTTTTCCGGTGCCTTAAAAAGACTAAGGGGGTTCTTCATGGCCACGCTGTGGTCCGTCGGTAAAAAAGAAAATTTGGGGTTCTGAGGTAAGAGGCTAGATAAAAGGAGAGAGAGAGACACAAACAAAAGCGAAGGGAAATTTTATTTTAAACAGCAACATCAACCCAAGTGTGAAAAAGAGGAGGGGGTTGGGTACGGAGGGTCGTGGTCTCGGTCGAAAAGGGAAGCAAGGGGGGGGGAATGCTGTTGGGATCTGGGAAGGCCTCATGATGTGGGAAAAAAAGGAAAAAGTAAAGACTGCACTTGGTCCAGAGTTTGGGCAAAGGGGTCAAGGGAGACAGTGTGGCGAATGCTGGGCCGGGGGCTAAAAAGGGACGGCTACGGGTCTTGGGGGAAGGAAAGGTTGAGCCGAACGCTGGGGAACACTGGTTGGGGAGGCACCAGAAAAATAAGGTTGATGAAAGTCCACACCGAGGATGAAAAAAGCAAACAGGTGTCTTGAGAAAAAAAGAGAGAACGAAGTTATCTTGCAGATTGGGGGCGAGAAAGACAAAAGGGAGCCAATTCAAGTTCGGGACAAAGCTGAGGTTCCTGCAGGAGAGCCTGACTTCTACCCGTGAGTGACCGGTCTCAAGAGTCGATAGGATTCGAACCTGAGGGGGGCAATTCAGAAACTAGAGACTCCAGAGGGCACTCGGGGTCCGATCGCAACTAATTCGACAGGGTGGGACCATGCCTCAAAAAAGTGCAATACTCATCTCGACAGGCTACCCGCAGGAGTCGGTCCCTCAAATGAAGAGGGTCAAAGAGGGGGGAAATCCACTCTCACCATTGCCGGAATTCTAGCATTAATGGGAGGCAACACCCTTGCGGTATTGTGATCGGACGTTCTTTACGTTGAAAGGGGGAAAAGACTAAAAATTCCGCGAGTTCCGCGGGGCGGAGTCTCAGAGGAAGAAGCGTGGGATGAGGTCAAAAGGGACAAAGCTGCTTCCGTCTTCCTTTATATCATTATTCTAAATGAAGCGGGAGGGTGGGAGGGAATGTGAATTACCACATGCCGTAAACCAAGAAAGTGGGGCGCCTAAATGAGAAAGTTTGCGCGAAGGGGGTCCCTTTGAAAGTGGCCGATAGTCAGACATCGGGAGCAGGTCTGAAAAGCAAACATTGTGGTCGACGCCAAATCGTTAGTCCGCCAAGTTGGAACGTCGCAAGGAGTCAGTCGTTTGAGCTGCTAAGGGGGGGGGGGGGGGCGATCGAACACGGGCTCATACATTCACGCAGGCATCGCCGAGAAAAGAACGGTACCTTGGGGGGACGACCGTACCTACGGGGTTCATTCGAAGACGATTGGCAAGGTCAAATGCTCGGCAGGCAGGGTCAACGGCGCAAAGAAAAAAGTGGGCATGTCTTGTTCAGTGGGGTGAAAGTTGCGTGGCACGAAGGGCAGGCATTGGTATCCCACGTAAATAACTCAAACAACAACGGAGGAGGAAAGGAATAAAACCCGGGGGAACGGTCTGCAAAGTGAAACTCCCTTCACAAAACTGGAAAGAAATGAGAAAATTGGGCTTGGGGGAAGAAAAAAGGGCATGACAATTGCCTTTGCGAGATATCCTTGGAACAGGGGGCCGAGAAATCTCAAACCATAAAGTAAGGGGACTGAAATAGGGCTACTTCTTCATTCAGCAAGTGCGTCGGGGAAGGGTGGAGACGTGTTCGATCTACCAAAAGCAAAGCATAGTGACCCGATGAAGCAGGACCGTGGGAAAGAGATTGGAGGGGAAACTGGCGCCGAGACGAAGTGCAGGCCACGGAAAATTAGCTGTCCACGTAAAAAATGCACGAGCCCGGAAAGTAAAGAAACAGCGAGCAAGCTTAATTCGGCGACAAGTGGGGAAAATTGGTTAACCTGTGAGGGCCTAGGAAAAAGCTGTAAAAACGCCTTACAAAGAATAATGTACAAAGACGGAACAAGAATGAACAGGAGCAGGAAAAGGGGTAGTTCTTCCAGGAGACAAAAGAGGAGCCGGGGACCGACCTTTGAAATCTCGCAATGCCGCACCTAAACTCGTGGGCTCCCAAATTAGACGTTGACGATAGAGGACTAGCGGGAGAGATTTGGTGGAGCAGGGTTATATTGATTTCGACGACTCCTGAGGGGGAAAGGAAGGGGGGAGAAGTATGCACATCTGGGGGAAGGAAACCTTCTCAGTCTGGAGATCGAGGCGAGCGCAGGGCATAGATCCGCCAGAAGGCCGGGAAGAACAAGCTTGGATTTCTATCACGATCGCCAGTTAATGAGTTTAAGGTGCGCATTCCATGAGAAGTCAAAAGGGAAATACCTCTCTGCCGAAGATTGAACGGTTCCTAAAAAGGCGCCAAAAAAGCAATGGTAAAAAAAAGCGAATGGACCGGCCGTTTTTAGTAGGGGGGAAAAAAGATTGGACTCAACCAAGTTCAACTCGGTTGACCGTCCAGACCCCAAAGGGTCCACGGTAAAAAAGAAAAAGAATATGACAAGATATTTGGCAGCGGCAGGGGGGCCGAAAAGAGTAAAAGCACCCCGGGAGGAAGGGGGGACCGGAAAAAAAAAGTGGAAAAAAAGTCAGGTTACCAGTAAGGCACCCGATGCGATTGGTACCCAGATAAGAAAGAAAAGAGGAAAGTTCTACTATACCGAAGTAAAGAAGAGGGCAAATGAGGTTGTAAAGGGAGGACTGGGAAAAGGCAAGGTTCTGAAAGTGCTCTCGAGATTGATGAAGCTGAAAAACAGAACCAAAAGGGGGCCGAAGGAAAAAAGGAACAGGGGCCATCCACACAAGAGTAGGGTGGTAAAACGGAAAGGGTTACATCAGGTGCTGTTGATTCCTAAAAGCGAGAAAGTCCCTTGGGAAGGAAAAACCGCATAAAACGAAGGACGCAAGGGGAACGGCAAACCTCAAAGAAATCCTCAAGACGCGCTTCCAAAGAAAGAGGGTAAGACAGGGAGCCGAGTCTGGCTTAGGGAAAGAAAGGGCTCAAAAGAGCAATGGGAGGGCATAAGGAGGACTTGCCGGAACTATTACCAAACTGGAAGGGGGCGAGGAAGGGCGAATCGGGTACATGCCTCTCCCCGTCAGAAAGAAGAGAAAATTCAGGGGGGACCTTACTCTCGCACCGGGGTCCTGCTCCTGAACAAGTTAGGGACAGGGGTTGAACGCAATAAAAGCAGGGGGAAATGACCCGCCACACGCATCAGGAGGAGACGAGGCTCCGCAGGAGGCGAGAAGGGGGAAAGGTCACATTTGGCTTCCAC
>Ga0179593_1588607_pt1 | contig 16826 bp, 21 predicted proteins | sample CZODoug2_1_08_16_FD_185931 | JGI IMG/M metagenome (GOLD analysis project Ga0179593, IMG submission 185931) | Vadose zone soil fungal communities from Angelo Coast Range Reserve, California, USA - CZODoug2_1_08_16fungal (PacBio error correction) | ecosystem: Environmental > Terrestrial > Soil >...
ATTCCCTTACTTCTTCCTCCAAGAAACCCCTGCCGGGCCCCAGCTCCATGAACAACCCGTGTCGCCGATTAGAGGGGATAAAAGAAAAGAAAAAAAAAGGGAAGGGGGGGACACCAGTAGACGACCGGTCCCCATTTCTTCTATCCTCCCTGTTTGGGAGGAATGATGGGATTTCCCGGTGTGGGGCGAAGGGAAAGGAAAAGAAAAGAAAAAAAAAGGGGGAGAAAATGGTGGGGCTAGTGGGAACGCTTTTCTTACCCTGCATGCCGGGAAGGAAAGCTTTATTCCCCCGCGTGGAAAAAAGGAAAAAAGGAAGGAAAAAAAAAAGAAAAGGGAAGGAAAAGGGGGGACGACGTTCCCTTTTACTTCTCATATCGAAAAAGGAAAGGAAGAGGAAAAAGGAAAAGAACGAAAAAAATCCTCTCGGCCCCTCCGCCCTGGGCGCTCCTTGCAAAGAAAAAAGGGAAGAGAAAAGGTGGCAACGCTTTCTTCCAGCTATTATTCCTCCCTACCCTTTCTCGCGTCCCACCCTCCCCGATCGAAAGGGGGGGGGAAAGGAAAAAAAAAAAAGGAAAACAAGAATGTAAAGACACCTGAACAGTCCTACCTCACCTCCTAACATTTCCCTCAGTGCGCGTCTTGTGGAGGCAGCTCGTCAGTGAGGGAGAGAAGGGGGAAAAGGCCGTCTAACGCCTTCCGTCCTTACCTCTGCCCTGAACCGCCTTTGTTACAGCTCCTGTCCAGGAGGGGAAGGGGGGAAAAAAAGGGGGTAAAAAAAAGGTTGCCCGCCCTTTTTTTCCCTGAAAAATCGACTGCTGGCCCAGCTCGGTAGGAGGAGAAAAAAAACGGACCCTCCCCTCCTTCCTAACTTTGACGCGGGGGGAAAAAAAAAAAAAAAGGGGGGGGGGGTCGCAGAGCTGGCGTGCTCCCCGGACACACCGCAAAGGGAGGAAGAGGGAGAAAAGGATACACAGGCTCGACAATCTACCCTTTCCCACTTGGGGGCCCCTCCCTAATCGTCCCCCCGTCACCGGTAGGGGGGGGGAGGGGGGGGGGTTGAGAGGTGAAAGGTTGTCCCCGTTTGTTGCCTGCTTATCCCGAAAGGACACCGCGTCCGCCCGGAGGGGGGGGGGGGGAAAGGGGGAAAAAAAAAAGAAAAAGGAGGGATGCCTTCCCCATTCCACCTCTCCCTTTACTCTTTGAAGTTGCAGCGTTCGTTTTACCAACGCCGTGCGCATGACAGGGGGGGGGGGGAGAAAGAAAAAAGGGGGGGGAGCCTCCTACCCCTTCCAAAAAGTGTCCCTGGGCAGGGGAAAGAAGAAAACCTTCCTTCACTGAATAGGAGGGGGGAAAAAAAAGCCAGTGCCTACACTTCTCTCCTAAGGTTCCCTTACCCGTGTGAAAAAGAAAAAAGAAAAGGGGGAAAAAGGGAGGGTGGAAACAGTGCCTTGGTCTTATCACTACGTTAAGGCCGCCTTTGGGCCGTTCTGGAGAAGGAAAAAAAGTGTGGGGCCGTTTTCTGCAAGCCCGGGGAAAGAAAAGGAAAAAAAGGGAAGGGCCCCGTGTGCGTTTCGCCGCCGTCCCGACCAGCCGCTCAAAAAAAAGGGGGAAGAGGCCTTTTTGAAAAAAAGCCTCCAGCCGGTTTCCGTCCGGCACACGGGAAGGGAAAGAGGAAAAAGGGGGGAAGGAAGACGGCCATCCCTCCTTTCTTGGGGGGAAAGAGGAAAAAAGGGGAACGCCCCCGGCCAACGCCAGCCGCGCACATCGCCCCGAAAATGCCAGGAAACTGCGCCGCCCAGGTGGGAAAAAAAAGAGGGAAAAAGAAGAAACCAAACTCCGTGTCCCACGGAAAATGCCGGCCCTCCAGGTCCGAAGAGGAAGAAGGGAGAGGGAAAGGGGGAGGGGCCGGCGCTGACCTTGGACCTGCGTGCTCGAGAAGATGGTCGCGCTGACAAAGGGGGGGGGAGGGAGGGGAGGGGAAAAAAGGGAAAAAGGGAGAGGGAGTGGCGTTTTCTGCCTGTCGTAAAAGGGATGGCCGTTCCGGAGGGGGGGGGGAAAGAGAAAGGGGAAAAAGGAAGGTGCAGGTCCGTTCGCTGACACTACTCCCGACTGGCAAAACGGATGGTATCGAATGCGTTGGCCGGCAAGGGGGGGGGGGGGGGGAAAAGGGAATGGCATGTGGTCCCTTGGCACTTCCACCAACTTCCTACGAAAAAACTCGAACGGCCTGACGGCCGCCCGACAGGAAAGGGAGGAAAAGGGGGGGAAGAAAAGGGACAACAAGCCGACATCCAGGTTTGTGGGGGGTCTGATGTGTCACGTTACGGGCACCGCAGAGGGGAGGGGGAGAAGGGGGAAAAGAAAAAGGGGGAGGGAAAAAAAAGCGGTGTACCGGGCGTTTTTTTGTGGCTTGCTCTTTTTAAGTCGAAACATCGGGGGAAAGACCCAGGCCCCGCTGCCGGGGTCGCGGCCAGGGAAGAAAGGGGGGGGGTAAAGAAAAAAAAAAAAAAAAAAAGATGGGCACTCCTACAAATCTTCCATGTTCCCCCCCCCCCCCAGAAGGGGGGGGGGGGAGGGGGGGAAAAGAGGAGGGGGGAAGTGGGACTGGAACCCCCGCCCTTTCCCTTTTTTTCTTCACCACTTTCTCATCCTTCACCAACGCCCCACGTCATAAGAGGGAAAAGAAAAAAGAAAGGGAAACGAAGAGGGCCGGCCGCCCAATGTGGACGTCTATTTCTATCTCTAGGGGGGCGTTTTCCCCCCTCCCCCCCTCGGGCGAGTAAAGGAAAGGGGGGGGAGAAAGAGGAGGGGGAAAGGAAAAAAGACCGCTACCCACCCTTTCTTTCCGTCGGAAGAAAAAAAAAAGAGGTCCCAGTTTCGACGCCGGTTTGCTGGTCGTGGTTCGGGTAGAAGGACGAGCCTGGGCCCGCCACGGAGGGAAAAGGGGGGAAAAAAAAAAAAAAAAAAGGAAAAGAAGGGAAAGGTTCAGGGCGCGCAGCGGCCCGTCTCCATGTGAAGACTGTTCCATCGGTTCTGGCGCGTACGCGGAAGGGGAGGAAAAAAAGAGAAAAAAAAGAGAAAAAAGGAAGATGCCTCCCACCAGACGCTTCCCTCCATGTCGCCCTGGGGGAGCGGTCGATTCTCCTGGTTCGGCCTGATGGAAGAGGGGAAAAAAAGGGGGGGGGGGGGGGGGAAGAAAAAAAAGAAAAAAGGGGAAAGGAAGGGAACGGTAGGGAAAAGTCCTCTTTCGCTGGCGGACTCTTTTCCACCCTGGGGCCCCGCCGGTTGATTCAGAGGGCCTTGGACAGGGGGGGGGGGGGGGAGGGAGAAGGGAGAAGGGGAAAAAAAAGGAAACATAGGGGACACCGTCCGGCGTGGGGCGATCGCTTCCTTCAACTTACAAGGTCCCACGGTTGTCTCAAGGGGAAATAGAAAAAAAAAAGGGGGGGGGGGGGGGGGAAAAGAGGGGACTAAAGGGGGCCGCCGGCTGGCGGTCAGCCACGTCTTTTCCACTCTCCCCAAGAAGGCATTCTCGGCCCGGTTCGCTGCCGACTGGCCGGAAAGGGGGAAGGGAAAGGGGGGGGGAAAAAAAAAGGGGAAGAGGGAGAAAAAGGGGGAAAGGGGGGAGGCCTTTACTGGTACGGCCAGGTTTTCTCACCTTTTCCCTTCCGGGAGGAGACGCCGTGGGCCGCGATCGGCGACACCGGGGTTGGGAAGGGGGGGAGGGAGGGGGAAAAAAAAAAAAAAAAAATAAGAAAAAAAAAAAAAAAAAAAGGGAAGTAGGAAAAGAGAGAGAATTCCCTTACTAGAAAGGGCCGCCAGCCCCCACCCTGCCGGGCCCCCAGCTCCAGGAAAAAAAAAAGGGGGGGGGAAAAAAGGAAGAACGGCACGTAAACACAGGTAGCCGACGTCCCCCCATGTTCTTTCTATCCCCACCCCGGTGCACAGTTTGAGATTGATGGGGATTTCCGGGGGGGGGGGGGGGGGGACAAAAAAAAAGGGGGGAGGAAAGGGTGGGGGCGTAGTGGAACGTCTTGTTCTTACCCCAAAGGCGGACGAGAGGGAAAAGGAAAAAAAAGGGAAAGAGGAGGGAAGGAAAAAGTTCGTGCTATTCCCCCCACTGAGAAAAACGGTGGACGAACGGTTCCGTGGACGGGGGGGAAAAAGGGGAGGGAGCAGGGGGGGAAAGAGGGGGACAAACCCGACCCATCCGATGAGGGCCCCCCGGGCAGAGAAGGAAGAGAAAAAAAGAGGAAAGACAAGCGAGAGGACTCCCCTAACACTTGCCCAGAAAAGACCGTCCCACCTCCAAAGGAGGGGGAAAGGGGGGGAAAAAGGAAAGGGAGTTTCCATCAAGCGCCTTACCATTTCTTAATCGGGGGAACCTCTAAACTAAGGGAAGAGGGGGGGGGGAGGGGGGAAAAAAGGAGGGGGAAGGAAAAAAAAGGGGAAGAAACTTGTGACGGAATAAGCGTCTTCTACCGTCCTTCGAAACTCTTCCGCGTTACGCCGGCCGAACACGAGGGGGGGAAGAGAAGAAAAGGGAAGAGGACATGGAAACCAGGGACAGCGATGAAAAACTCCAGACGCTTTTCCCTGCAGGGGCACCCCGCCTCTCGCGGCACAGCTCGGAAGGAAGGAGGGGGGAAAAAACTAACCAAGCCCGGTTTCTAACTTTACCAAAAAAGAAAGGGGGAAAACGGGAGAGTGGTCGACGGGCCCGCCCGGGGTTGTTTTCAGCAAAAAATGGGCGGGGCCCGCACACCGCCAGGGCGTCACATAGGGAAAAAAAAGGGGAGCGGAAAAAAAGAGAAAAAAGTCCCCCGCGTCCCTTCCCCTAAAGGGGTCTCACGGTCCGGTTGTTCGGAAGGGGTCCGTTTTAGGGGAACCGAGGATGACGTGGGCCCTTGGTGAAGGAAGGGGGGAGGAACAGGAAAGTGGTCCGTCCAACGCAACCCCCTATTTCACCGAGGAAATTAGGGAAAAAAGAAAAAAAAGGGGGGAAAAGAGGGTTGTCTTCCCCTTGAAAAGTTCTGGGGACACAAAAAAGAAAGGGGTTTGTCCTCAAAAACCCTTCCCTCTTCCCTTTTCCGGTAGAAGAAAGAGGTTGTTCACCCAAAGTCCCATCCACAACTTCCCTGTTCACTAACCAGGGAGGGGGAAAGGGCAAAGTGCCCCTCCTTTCCTACAGAAGCCTATAATCTGTTCCCGTACCGTGAAAAAAGAAAAAGAAAGGGAGGGGGGGGGGGGGGGGTGGAAAGTACAGGCCGTTTTTTCCATTTCCCCTTGCTATCCAGGTTTCCTGCTGCGGGGCAGTGAAAAGGGGAGGGGGAAGGGAAGGGAGTGGGTTGTTCCTTTCCACTTACCCTTCAAAAAAGCAAACTTAATCCCTTTGCGTTCCGCACCGGGGGGAAAGAGAAAAAGGGGGAAGAAAAAAACCCCGGATTAGTTCTCTCCCTCCTTTTTGAAGGTCCTTTCTTTCGTAGAGGGGAAGAAAAGAGAAGGGAAAAAGGATTGGTGACTTCCAAAGGGAAGAAGAGAACAACTCCTTACAAAGACCCCATCACCTTTACGCCTGCAAAAGAAGAAAAAAGGGAGGGAAAAGAAAAAGAGGGGGAGGGGAAGGAAAAAAGGGGGAGACGCGACCCAAGCGATTACTATCCACGCTCTTCCCACAAACGTCAGCCGGGAAGGGGGAAAAGGAAAGGGGAAAGGGAAGGGAGAAGGATGGAGGGGGCCCGGCCGCTGAACCGTTTTACAACTGCTTGTCTCTTCCAAAAAAAGGATGGTCGCGCTGCACCTGGCGCGCAGTGCTGCAGGAGGAGGAGGGGGGAGGAAGGGAAGAAGGGGGGGAAGGGGGGGGGGGTTTTCGTGGGAGTTTTCACCAATCCTTGGGCGGCCCTCCGTCGGACGGCCGTGCAGGGGGAGGGGAGGAAAAAAAAGAGGGGGAAGGAGAAAAGGGCGTTGGCGTCCCTTGTGTTTTGCATCTTCTTTCTACAGGTGGCCCCCCGGAAACGCAACGGGCATTACCGGAGGGGGGAAGGGAAGGAACGCTCGAACCGGCCTGACTTCCTGCCTAACTGAAGAGCAGGACTTTTTATCCGCCAAGGCACTGGGCAAAGGAAGGGGGAAGGGGGAAAAGGAAAAGAAGAGAAAGACGGTCGAAGGCGCGGGCACTTTCTTCCCACTACCGCCCAAAGGATCGTGACCGGCCGTTTTGGAGGGGAGAGGGGGGGGAAAAAGGGGGAGGAGGGGGAAAAAAAAGAGAATGGTCCAGGCCATGGCGCACGTCTTTTTCCCCCTAACTCCCTTCAACGAAAAACCGCTTCCACTATGTTGACCCTGGGCCGGCATCCGCAAAAAGGGGGGGGGGGAAAGGAAAAAGGGGGAGGGGGGGGGGGGAAAGGAAAACACGCCGGCCCGCGGTGTCTTCCCTTTTCTTTCTCATCTTCCCAAAACACTTCATCCTCGGAAACAACCGACCGAACAAAAGGGAAAGAAAAAAAAGGGAAAAAAGGGGGAAGGGAGGGAAGGTGATGGGGCAGTTTCCCGCGTCTCTTCGCGTACCTATTACCTCCCCTTCTTTGGAGGGGGCCGCCCCTTCCCATCTCGCGACCCAAACAGGGGGGAAGGGGGGGAAAGGAAGGGGAAAGAGGGGAAGGAAGGAGGGGGGACGGGGGAAACGTGTCGGGGCAGAGAAGGACTAGCTTTTCTCTCTTTTAAAAAGGTCCTGTCACCAGCGGCACCGGTATGGGGGAAGGGAAAGAAGGGAAAGAAAAAAGGGGAAAAAAAAGGGGGGGGGGTTCGGCGCGTCCGAAGCTTTTTCTACTCCTTCTCCTCTCCTTCTGGGAAAACCGTCCCCAAGTCTGCCCTCGCCCGACGACGAGCACCTGAGAAAAAAAAGGAAGGGAGGGGGAAAAAAAAAGGGGGGGAGGAGGGGGGGACGGGGGCAAGCCCTGTTTCCGGCTGATGGAATCGTCTTGGTTCTGCTGATCTCCTGGGACCCCCACTCGAATCTTGGAAGGTGGCCGCGCCCGCGCACAGTGGGAGGGGGGAAGAAAAGGAGAAAAGGAAAGGGGGAAAAAGGGGGGGGGGGAAAATGCAGAGCGCCTCGGGGCGGCGCGATGTTCAGGGGGGAAAAACCTGCCGATCAGTGACATCACCTGCCCCGTTCCCGGCGGGGGGGGAAGGAAAGAAGGAAGAAAGGAAAGGTAAATAGAGAGGGCCGAGGAGTGGGCCCGGCGTGGACTACTCGTCCTCCTGCTTCGGGGAAAGCCACGCTTCCACTCTCCCACATTGGACGACATGCTCGGCCCAGGGGGGAGGAAAGAGGGGGGAGGAAGGGGGAGGAAAGGGGGAGGGGGAAGGGAGGGGGAAAGGGGGACGGTCGCTACTGGGCTAGGCAGGTGCCGGCCCGTGCCGTTCCTGGGAACAGAGGGCCCGCGTATCGCGACACCGGGTTGTTTCCTGGGCTGGGCCAACAGGAAAAGGGGGGGGGGGGAGGGGGAGAAAAAAAAAAAAAAAAAAAAAAAAAATCTCTCAACAACAACACACTTAATTATTATTAAAATATATATAGAAGAACCGGCTCCCATCCATCCCCACCTTCCCGGTCAACAAGATGAAAGGGGGAAAAAGGAAGGAGGAGGGAGAACCTTAAACCCTTCACTCCTTCCACCTCCTTAAAGGGAGCCTACTTCCCCATTTCCGTCGATCCGCAAAGTGGGGGGAAGGGAGAAAAAAGGGAGGAGAAAAAAGGACAAAGGCTGAACCGTCCGATCAATTTCGGTCAAAAAGAAACATTTTGGCGAAGTGGAACAGCGTGGCATTTGAAAAGAGGAAGGGGGAGAAGGAAAGAGCTAGGTGTACCCGTTCTTTCAAAAAGAAGTCACCTTATACAAAAACCGTGGAGAAAAAGGGGGGGGGGGGGGGGGGGGAAGGGGAAAAAGGAGTCAAAAGGAAAGTTTAAAAAGGGGGGGGGAAAGAGGGGGAGAGAAAAAAAAAGATTCTGCCTCCCTCTTCACTCTTCCTCCTTCAAAAAACAACCCCAGGAAAAGGGGGGGAAGGGAGGGGGGGGGGAAATAAAGAACTTTCGCGCTTCCACCCTTCAAAAGAGACTAGTCCGCTAACCCCATTCCTAATTCCGTCGAAAAAAAGAAAGGGAAAAGAAGGGGCAGGAAAAGACGACCGCTGAAACATTTTCCCTCCTTGAAAAGGTGTCCATCTTCTGGTGGAGCATCTTGAAGGGAGGGAGGGAGAAAGGGAGAAGGGGGGGAAGGGAAGAACCGCTGGGCCGCTTACTCTCCCTAAAAGCTTGTTGTACAGCCTCCTGTCATGGGGGGAAAGAGGGGGAGAAGCCCCTGACCGGGCCCATTGTAAACTCACCTGTGCCCGAAGGGGGGGGGAAAAAATCGAAACGCGGGCCCACCTCCTCCTTCGCGGGCCCCCTACCACGACCGCCCCGCAAGGGAGAAAAGGGGGGGAAAAAAAAAAAAAAGGGGGGGGGGGGGGAGAGGAGAAAAAAAAAAAGCTGTCGTTCCCTCCACACCGCAGGGCGTCCCTCGGGGAAAGCCGAGACGGGTACGCCAGCACAGGAGAGGGAAGAGGAAGGGGAAAAAAAAAGGGAAAAGGGGGGGGAGGGGGTCGGTTGTTTCCGGGAGGTTGTTTTTCGATGATGACGTGGGCGTGGGGGGACGAGGAAAAAAAAAAAAAAAAAAAAAGGGGGAACGATCACCAGGTGCGTATGCCGTGCCCCGTTCAAAAAAAATCGCTGGCCTCGGTGTCCGGCCGTGCAGGGTCGGGGGAAAAAAAGGGGGGGGGAAAAAAGAAGCGCCCGACCCTTCCTCTTTTCCCCAAGGGGGGGCTTTCCATATGTTTTCGACTTAAGGAGAAAGGAAAGAGGGGGGGAAGGGGAAGTGCCCGCTCCTCCTAAAGGGGAAAAGGAAAAAAAAAAAGGGGAAGGGGAGAGGGTTGGACAGTCCCGGCGTTGTCCCATTGTGCTGGGAAAAGCACACGTTTTTCCTTCGCGGGGGGGAGGGGGAAGAAAAAAGAAAAGGGAGGAAAGGGGGGGGGGGTGGCCGTTGCCAAAACTGAAAAAAAAAAAACTTAAATGCCCGTGCGTTTCCGCGGAAGAAAAAAGGACTTCGCCTCCAGCCGGTGTCTTCTGCGTCGTCAAAAAAAGAACTACCTTCACCGGCCCGTCCGCCCGACCAAAAAGGGAAAGGAAAAAGGGAAAAAAAAAAAATCCGACCGTCCATCCCCACAGTGTACTTTAGGGGGAAGGGGAACAACATTCCCCTCTCGCACCCTCACTTCCACCCCGGGATCCACGGGAACTAAACCGATCCTCTTACTGCTCCGCGAAGCGCGGAACCAGCGAGGACGAGCAGGGGGAGAAAAGGGGACCCGCCGTCCCCTCCATCGGCCCGATCAGAAGGAGAGAGGGAGACTGGATTTCCTTCTCTTAAGGGGAACACTTCGTCTCGTCCTTCTGCTGGTCGAGAGGGGGAAAGGGAGGGAGGAAAAAAGGAAGGGGGGAGGGGGGGAAGGAAGGGACCCCGTCAACTTTTATTCCTGGAAAAGTGCTTTTTTTCGTTGGAGTTCAAAAAGAAGGGGGGGAGGGAAAAAAGAGGGGAAGGAAAAAAAAAAAACGACCGCCGACGGCACCTGCTTTAGCTCAATTCCCGGGGCCGGCCTTTTGTTGGAGCGGCCTTGTGGAGGGAAAGGAGGGGAAAAAAAAAAAAAAAAAAAAAAAAGGGGAAAGGGGGGAAAGGGGGCCCACCACTCCACTTCCTAGGACTTCCTTAAACGGCGAGAAGGAAAGAGAAAGGAGAGGGGGAAAAAAGGAGAATCCCGGTGGTCGATTTTCCACTTTAAGGGGAACGCTCTCTGCTATCCTGTCCCCGAAAAAAGGAAAAAGAGTGAAAGGCCGGTTGTGGCTGGGCCTCGGTTTTAATTCTAAAAGGGGGGGCCACTCCCCAGGCCCTCGCCGGGTCCGGAGGGAAGGGGGGGGGGGAGGGGGAAAGGGGGGGGGCCACCGAAACGCTTCCCGCCTACAACCTCTGCGTCCTCCTATTTGTGACTGTGGCCCGGCATCCCCTGGGGGAAAGAAAAAAGAAGGGAGCCGTGTGTCGTCCTTTTCTTTCCGGCGGCACCAACTGCCCACGGGGAAAAAAAAAGGAAAAGGAAAAGAAGAGACCGATCGGGGCGGCCGCGGTGACTTCGATTTCTATCTTTTTCTGAAGGGGTACCCTTCTCTTCTCTTACCGAGGACGCCCTGCGTGTGCGGGCCCGCAAGCGAGGAGGAAAAAAAAAAAAAAAAAGGAGAGAAGGAAAAGGGGAGAAAGGAGGCGGTCGTGGTCGGGTCATATAATTTATATCTGGGAAGCGTTCGATTTCGGGCCCACAAACCATGCGGGCAACAGGGAGGGGAAGGGAAAAGAAAAAAAAAAAAAAAGGAACGAGATGGGAACAGTATCTTGTAACCCTCTTTCTTTGCTCAGGAGAAGACGGTTCCTACTCGCTACGGCTTCTTCAAAGGAAAAAAAGGGGGGGGGGGAGGGAAAAAAAAAAAAAGGAAAAAAAGAGGAAAAAGGGCGGCCCCTGTTCGGCGGTCTGAGTGTTCGTCCTGTTGGAAGGGGGATGGAATTCTTTCGTTGTTTCGTGCCCGGATCGCCTGGTCGGGAAAAAGAGGAAGAGGGGAAAAAAGAGAGGGGGAGGGCGGACGCGTGCCACCTTTTTTCTTCCCTTTTCCTGGGGGGAATGCAGTATCTGCCCGGGGGCGGCGGGAGAAAGGGGGAGAGAAGAAGGGGGAAGGGGAGGGGGGGGGGGAGAGAGGAGGCCGTTCCAACCGGACCGTCGTCCACTTTTTCTCATGGGAAAGGGAACGACGTTCTCGCGCTGGCGAGGGAGTGGGCCAAGAGGGGGGGGGGAAAAGAAGGAAGGGGGAAAAAAGGAAAAGGTCCCCTCGCCCCACATGGACGCATTCTCTTCCTGTTTCCGAAACGAGCTGGCCCGGGATTTCCTTCCGCCACAAAAAAGAAAAGAACAGAAAAAAGGGGGAGAGGGGAAAGGGGGAAACGGACCAGTGCGGCGTTGCCGGCCGGTTTCGCCGAACTCCTTGTCAAAGACGGCGACACCTTTTTTTTCCTTTATCTTGGCCCGCAGGGTGGGGCTGGGGGGAGGGGAAAGAAGGGGAAAAAAAAAAAGAAGAAGGGGGGGAGCCCAGCCCACCCTGCCGCCCAGCTCCATGGAACAACCCCTTGTCGGGGAGGGCCACGGCGGTCGGCAACCGGAAACCCGGGAAAGAGGGAAAGGAAAAAGAGGAAAAAAAAAAAAAGGGGGAAGGGGGGGGCATGATGGGGATTTCCGGTGTGGCGAAGGAAATCCCGAAGATCAGGCCTCGAACCGGCCCCCGAGCAGGGGGAAAGGGAAGGGAAAAGGGGAGGACAAGGCACCCGCGTGGCCCACTCCTCGGCCAGAGAGAGGACGTCGTGCGAAGTCACCTGAGAAAAGGGAAAAGGGGGGGGAAAAGGGGCCCGCGGAATCGCCACTCCGGGGGCAGGTTGATTTCCTGCTCGGGCAGGTGCAAGAAAAAGGAATAAAAAAAAAGGCAGCTCCCCTTGCATCAACCCGTTAAAAGGGGGCCTCCACCAGGTGGGCACGCGTTAAGAAAAGAGGGGGGGGGGGAAAAAAATCACCCCGATCGAGTGCCTACCCAATTGGGAAGGTCCTCACCCTAACTATTTCCATCAAGCAAAAAGGGAAAAAGGGAGGAAAAAAGCGTAACATGGTCCCTCCTTTTCCTTTCCCCTCTGGGGAGGGTTATTCATCTCTTCCCTTCGTGCTGAGGGCAGCAAGTGGGGAAAAAGGGGAAGAAAAGAGGGAAGGAAAACGCTGGCCGAACCTCTTTTACAAGCCTCAGAAACAATGTCTTACTTTGCCCGCCAGGGGGAAGGGGAGAGAAAAAAGGGGGGGGGGAAAAAACAAGACCGGTGCCCCGCCTTTTTCGCCATACCGAAACTCTCTTCCCATCTCGTCCATTTCTCCGAAAAGGAAAAAAAAAAAGAAAAGCCGCCGGTCGAACTTTTACCCAAAAATCCCTCCCCTTTTGGGGGGAGCAGAAAAAAAAAGAGCTGGCCGGGAAAAAAGGGAGGGAGAAGGGAACTTTGAAACCATCCATCCCGCTGGAAAGGAGCATCTACTTCCCACTTCTGCAAAGAAGAGAAAGAAAAGGGGGGGGGGGAAGGTTCTTTTTTTCTTTCCGGGTGGGGGAAAAGGGGGGGGGGGGACAGCCGGGGCAGCCTCTAGTCCTCTGATCCCGAAAACGAACGGCTTCCCTGCTGTGGGGGACACGTCCCTTTCCCACGTTCAAAAAAGAGAAGGTAAAAAAAAAGAAGGGGAGGGGGAAAGAGGGTGTCGGTCTTTCATGCTTGGGATTTTTACACTCCTTTCCGCCATGGGGGGAAGGGAAAAAGAAGAAGAAAAAAAAGGGGGAAGCGGCCTGGTTCTTTCCTATTTTCTGGGGGGAAAAAAAACTGCCTTTCCACAAATCAGACAAGGGAAAGGGGGGTGGGGCCACATTCCCCTACATTACTCGCCTATATCTTTTCCCTTAATTACGTGAAAAAAGGAAGGGGGGGGGGGGGGGGGGGGGAAAAAAAGGGGAAAGGGCGTCACACGTTTTCCTTGCCTCTTTGGGAGTTTTTCTTCTAAAGGGGGTCCCAGAGCGGGTCCGTCGTGTAGGGGTGCCGTGCACTGACACGGCCAGCCCAAAGCCGCCTCCACACACAATTTACGAAAAAAAACAACCCTCGGAAGGGAGAGAAAAAAAAAAAAAGGAAAAAAGAAAAAAGGGGGAGGGGGACAGGCGACGACCTTGCACCTTCCTTCCTGCTTCAAAAAAGGCCTCCCTTCTTGTGAACTTCCACGAAACGACAGGGGGGGGGAAAAGGGGAAAGAAAGAAGGGAAAGAAAAAAAAAAAAGCCCGCGCCCAACTTCTCCCCTACCCTCAGAGGAGTCTCCCTCCATTTTTCATCGCTACCTAGACAGATGGAAAAAAGGAAGAAAGAAAGGAAAGGGGGAATAAGTCTCTTCACAACACAACAACTTATTATTGAAGAAAAAAGATTAATATCTTACTTTTATTTTCCTGCTCTACCTTTGACCGAGTGAAGGAGTAAAAAAAGGGGAAAAAGGGAAAGGGGGGAGGGGGGAAAGGGGGAGAGTGCTGCGTCTGGCTTTTTCCTTCTTCTTCACTGTGTCCTTTCCTTATTTTTTTACAGTGGGGAAGGGGGGAGGCCCCTGGCCGCCGTACCTTTCCTTTTAGACCTTTCTCTTTACTAACGCGGGACTCACCTTCCTGAGAGGAGGGAGGGGGGGGGAAGAAGGGGGGAAAAGGGGAGGGAGGGAGAGGGACCGCAACTTGCATTCCTTTCTGGGAGTGTTTCCTTTTGCAACGGAAAAAAAAAAAAAAAAAGGAAGGGGGGAAAGGGGGGAGGGGGAGGGAAGGCCCCGCCGCAGGAAACTGTTTTTATCAAAAAAGGCCCTTTCCAACTCCTTAACTTTCCCAAAAGAGAAGAAGGGGGGGGGGAAAGGAAGAGGGGAGAAGAATGTCCGAGGGCCGTTTCACTTCTTCCAAAGGCCCGTCCTGATCCGTGACGTCACGTGGGTGGGCAGGGGGGGAGAGGGGAGGAAGAAAGGGGGGGGGGGCACGCCCATTCCCTCTGGGGTCCTTCCGTTCTTTATCATGTATTGTTCACAGGAAAGGAGGAGAGGGAGAAAAAAAAAGAAAAGACAGGGTTCCAGCGAGGGTTTACTTTTCCTTCATCCAGAAGGTGTACCTCTTGCTGTTTTCCTTTGGACTTGACCAAGAAAGGGAAAAAAGGGAAAGAAGAAAGGAAACAAAAGGAAAAGTTCATCCTCGAACAACCTACCTAACAACCTACAAAAACCTACCTTTCTACCTATCTTTCGTAAGAAGGGGGAAAAGGAAAGGGGGAGGGAGGGGAAAAAGGATCACGGCCGCGTTACAACACCCTATTACTTCCAAGAGGGTTTTTCTTTCCGACCAAAGCAGGAAAGGGAAAGGGGGAGAATCATGACCCGGAACCCCCTCTCCCACTCTTTCTCCAGTTCGACCGGAGGGGAAGGGAGTGGGGGGGGGAAAAAAAAAAAAAAAGGAGGAAGGGGAGGGGGAACCATGCCCCCTTTCACCTGTAAGTGGCTTTCCTCCTGCCCTTTTCCAGGGAGAGGAAGAGGAAGGGGGAGGAAGAAAAAAAAAGGGAAAAAAAAAGGGGGGGGGAAAGCGTTTCGACGCCCGGTCTACCTCTTCTTTACCGTCAATTCCCTTCCCTCACGGAAAGAAAAGAGAAAAGAAAGGAAAAGGGGGGAGAGGTCGAGTCGCCCTTTTCCTTCCCTATGGTTGAATCTGTGTGGGGGGGGGGTGCTTCCTTATCTCCTGGTCGTGCACTCCGATCGTGGAAAAGGGGGGAGAAAGGGGGGGGAAAAAAGAAAAGGGAGGAGGGGGGAAAAATGGGGAGGCCCGGGGTTTTCCCCTTGGTGATTCATTATCTTCCCCTGGGGTGGCCGAGCAGAGGGGGCAGAGGGGGAAAAAAGAAAAAAAAAAAGGAAAGAGGGGAAAGAAAAAAAGGGAACACGTCAGTCCACGGTTTTTCTCATGTTACTGAACAACACTTCCTCTCTCCTGGCCGAGGGAGGGGGGGAAAGAGGGGGGGGAGGAGAAAAAAAAGGGGGGAAAAAGGGAAGGGGAAAAAAAAAAGGGACGACATGCTCGGCCTTTCTCTTCCTATCTTCCGGGGGAATTCTCCAACACCGGAAATCCACCAATCAAATAAGGGAAAGAGGGGGAAAAAAAGGGGAAAAAAGAAGGGGTACTGCGGTGCGCGTGCGGTCCTTTTTCTCCTACTCCCTTTTTAAGAGGCGAACCGGGTTGTTCCTGAGCTTGGGCCGGCCAGGTGGCCCTGGCCCGGAAGGGGTTAGGGGAGGAGGAGAGGAAGAAAGGAAAAGGGGGAAAGAACCAACTGCCCGGCAAAAAAAAAAAAAAAAAAAGGAAAAAAAAGGAGGGGGGGAAAAAAGGCAGTACCCGGCGAACCGGAACCCTTCCACTTCCTCCCTCTACACTGGCAAAACAAAAAAAAAAGGGGTAAAAGTAGACGAAAAGGGGAAAAAAAAGGGGAAGAGGGGGGGAAGGGGAAGGGGGGGGTGTGGGCCGAAGGAAATCCCTTCCCATCTGACGTCTCCTCTCAACCTCCTATCCATTGTTAGTAAAAGGGGGGAAAAAAAGAAAGGGGGAGGGGAACGCGTAGTCACCCCGTTCCCCACCTCCTCTGTCCAGTCTATGGAAAAGGTAGGGGAAAAAGAAGGAGGCCGCGATGCTCCACCTTTCGGCCTTGACTTCAGGGGGGAATGTCCTTCTCTGTGCAAGGTGGGAAAAAGAGAAAAAAAAAGAAAAAGGGGAAAAAAGGAAAGGGAAACAAGGTGGCCTCCTTCCGCCAATCTCTAAAAGAATCCCCTACACTTTCTCCGCGGCCACCCTCCAACCAAATACGGGGAGGGACAAGGCAGAAAAAAAAAGAAAGGGGGGAAAAAGCAAGACCCGGAAACAGGGGCGACCTTCTACCCTCTAAGGGTGCCTCATCCTGTCTTGCCCGCAGTATGGGGGGGGAAGAGAAGGGGAGAGAAGGAAAGAAGGGGGAGAAACGCTTTCCGCTTTACTCTCCCAAACGCCTGGTACAATCTTCCTGTCCCATGCGCGGGAAAGAAAAAAAAAGGAAAAAAGAAAGGGGGGGAACAGCCCTGGTGCCCGACCTCGTAACTCTGCCCCAGGCTGAGGAAGGGAGAAAAAAAAGAAAGCGTGGCCGAGGTCCGTGCGATGGGGGGAGGGACTTCCCGCCCGGGGTGGGTGACAGGGGGAAAAAAAAAAAAAGGGGGAAAAAGCGCCACCGAGACGGGGAAACGCCGACGCCCAAAAGAGAAAAAGCCCCGATCTTCTCACTTGGGGTTTTTTTCCGTGTCGGGTACGGTTGTTCTTTTTGTCTTTTTTTTCTGATTATTACTTGGGGACAAGGGGAAGAAAGAAAAAAAACCAGGAAGAAAAAAAAAAAAAAGGAACAAACAAGGCGGATGCCGGTGTCCTCAGTCCCACCATAAGGGACCGCGGTTGTCGGCGTGCAGCGTGCGGGGGGGAAAAAAAAAAAAAAAAGAAAAAACACGCCGCCCGACCAAAAAAAGGGGGGGGGGAAAAGGGAGGAAAAAGGAAAGAAGCCAGCCAACAACCTTCCTTTCCACTCTTCCGCGCCCCTTATTGTGGCCGACAGTGCCCCGCGCCAACGAGAAGGAAAAAAAAAAAAAAGGGGGAAAAATACCCGGCCCCTTCTTACCAACAGGGAGGGAGAGGGGGGAAGGGGGAAAAGAAAAGGGGGAAATGGCACGATCACCGTTTTCCTTCTCGTTCAAAACGCGTTCAGTCCGTGCGATCGACGAAAAAAAAAAAGAAAAGGAAAAGACACAGGAATGCCCCGTTTTGCTTTTCCTCTGGAAAGGGACGCCGCTCCAACACATTAACCTTGCAACAAAGGGAAGGGGAAGGGGAAAAAGGAACGACCTGCAACAAGGCCCCGTTCCCCTCTTCCCCTTCGAAAGGAGGGGAAAGGAAACTGCCATCACCTTTACCGTTTCAGGAAAGGGAAGAAGGGAGGAAAAAAGCCAAAAGAAAGGAAGAAAGGGGGGAAGTCCGACCATGTGTCATGAAAACCAGCTATTAGCTATCACGGAAAAAAAAAAAAAAAAAAAGGGAAAAAGGAGA
>Ga0179593_1304886_pt1 | contig 16825 bp, 39 predicted proteins | sample CZODoug2_1_08_16_FD_185931 | JGI IMG/M metagenome (GOLD analysis project Ga0179593, IMG submission 185931) | Vadose zone soil fungal communities from Angelo Coast Range Reserve, California, USA - CZODoug2_1_08_16fungal (PacBio error correction) | ecosystem: Environmental > Terrestrial > Soil >...
TTGAGAAGGGGAGCGCACCAAAGAAACGAGGTGAAAATCCGGGGACCGGCAGAAAGTGGAAGACAAGGCAGTTGTCCTAAAGGGATGATCACACCAAAAACATAAAAAAAGGGAGGGGAAAAAAACAGAGAAGAAAGGAGAAAAAGAGGTGTGGAGAACCGAAACGAAAACATTTGAGGGAAGGAAAACACAAACGTTGCTTTACATAATTTGGATTGGTGGGGGAGCGGAACGAGAAAAGGAGAGCAAAAAATGAAAACAAAAGACATGTCGCAGGGGACAAAAAGGTGTCGTTGACAGGCTGGAGAGGTACAAATCTGAGACCGCTGTCAAAGGAAAGAATACGTCACCGGACCCTTTTTGGCGGTGACTCAAGGCATCACTTTGGGACGTCAGAGGTGGGGGGGGTAGAAGCGCCGGAAGAACAGGAGGGGGGGTGGAAGGAAAAAGAAGGGGGGGCCAATAGCTAAGGGAAAATAGGGGGAGGCATGCAAGTTAAAGAAAAGGGAGGAAGGACTGTACGAGGAAGTGGGGGGGGGGCAAGGCCAACCCGGAGGAGAGAAAAAAAGGGGGGACCATTCCAAAGAGGGGGAAAAGGAGGGTCATTTTCCAGCAGGGACGAATGTGGATGAACTTACGAATTGGGGCACCTGTACCCTCAAACAGGATTAACAAGGCCAAGAACACAGGAAAAACTGGAGTTAGACGGGAAATGAAGTCACTTGGGGAGTGATAACCCGGAAGTGGGACACTAAGAAAATAACGTCGGAAATTAAAAAGTCGTCCAAGGGGGGGGGGGGGGGGGAGGGGGGCCCACTCGGGACCGAAAGAAACAATAGTCTTCATTGAAAATCTTTTTGTTTCTAGCCACAGTATTGAGACCCGCCGTCGAAATCCTTTTGAGCGCATATTAAAAAGGACACGAAGAGGGGGGCTGAAGAGGAACAAAGGGAGGGGTCCATGGAAAAAAAAAGAACGAAGCTTTGTCCCAAAAAGTTAGGGTGCGAAACACTTTACCCAAACGCTGCCGTTGGGAAAAGGAAAGTCCCCAACCTCCCGGGGCAAAAAAACACCGCAGAGGGGAAAACATGAGGCTCGATGAAATCAAGGGGGGAAAGTGATGGGGAGACGCGTCACTAACCAAAAAGGTAACCATTAAAAAGAAAGTCATCAACCCGGCCCTGGGGAAAAAAAAAAAAAAAAAAAAGTAAAAAAGCCTGCTACAAATTTTCAAGAAAGTGGGAATGAAACCAACCGATTTCGGGGAAAGGGGAAAAAGAAAGCAAACGTAGGGGCCAGGGTTAAGGAGAGGAAAGAATTTCAAAAAACGGCCGTCCGTCAAGGTCCATGGGGGGAAAGTTCTTATGGGAGAAAAAACCGGCAAGAAGGGCCGCAAAAAGGGCCTAAGGAAGGGGAGGTCCCTTGAGATTGGGAGGGGTACTGGCTGGGCTCATGGGGAAAAGAGGAGAAAGTGGTAAAAAAGGGTTGGCCTTTGAAAAAAGGTTAGGCAGGGGGTTATAGGGGAAGGCTAAAAAAGTCTGAAGGGAAGTGAAAAAAGTAGAAGTCCGACGAAAAAATGAAAACTGCCGACGAATGTTGAAGAGGGGTTCCAGGCAATAACAGTGGAAAAGGGACAAGGGACAAAAGTCCAACGATATGGGAAAAATATTCAGGGGGGGGGGAAAGAAGAGGAACTAGATGGGGAAGACCCCGAAAGGTACAACAAGGGGTGAAAAAAAAACAAAGGAGGACTTGTTTGGCAAAAAAAAAAAAAAAAAAAAAACCTGGGGTGGGACGTCCTTAAGCAAAAAAAAGGGGAAAATAACCAGGGGAGGGGAAAGATGATGTCTAATATATACAAGACCAATAGAGGAAAAGGTCACACGTAAAAAAGGCAACGGGGGTTTGTCCGATCAATCATTCGAAGATGGGGGGACTACTGTGGGGTGCCCGGGACCGAGAAACGGTAAGGATAGCAGGGGGAGGAACAGGAAAGACTTAAGCCAGTAGAAAGAGCAAGGAAGGGACAAAAGGAAGGGACCCATCTGATCCGAAAAAAATCAAACAAAAACAAAAAAAAAAGGAAAAGGGTAGCAATTAACTGGGGGGGGGGCTGGAGTCACTTCAGGGGAAGGGGAATGTTATCCAGGCCCTCAAACAGGTAAACCAGTTATAAGAGAAAAAAAAAGGGGGGGGGGTCCCCCCCACAGAGGGGTTTCGCCCAATAGGGGGGATCGAACAAAGGGGTAAGGGGGGGTGGGGCGTTCCCAATTGGAAAAAAAATTTCGATTGGGTCCCGAGAGTAATACCTCAGCTAATCAAAGACAATGGTGGTCGAAGGGGGGGGGCGTTTAAACTCACTAAAGGGGAAGGGGGGGGAACTTGACTGGGGGGTGTCAACAAATTGTTGTAACGGTGAGGGGGGGGGGGTTTGTTCCCATATAGGGTCGAGGTATCACAGAAAAAAAAAAGGAAGTTACCGGGAGGTCAGTCGCCAAAGGGGTTGGAATAAACACATAAAAATGGCGGGTCGGCCATAACAACGGAAAGGGGGAGGGGAGTCTTACAGAACGTGGGAAACGAAGGAACTTAGGGGAATACGAATCTTGGGGACCAGGAAACCTTATGAAAAGCCAAAGGTTTCACGGGAAAAAGAAAGTTTTGAAAAACATGTGGGGAGCAGAAACGGTGAAAAAACGGAGGAAGGAGGGTATCAAAAGAAAAAAACGGGGAGGAAGGGGTTACAAAAGATGTTCTATATTGGTTTCCTGGTGGGGGTCACAACATACTAAAATTACCCGGGGGGTGAGAAAACTGGGGACGGGAAAAAAAAAAAAAGAGGAGAGACGAACGGAAAATGCTCAAGAGTGGTTAAGAAAGTTCATGTCCTATTTCCAAAGTTCGGAGAAAAACAGGCGTTGAGGGGGGAAAAAAAAAAGTGGTTTGGGGCCGAAGAAGTAGGGTTTTTGGAAATCACGGACAAAGAAAAGAACAGCTGAAGGAAAGGGGAAAACTAGTATGCGGAGAAGAAAGCTGGTTTCCACCAGAAGCCGTGGGAACCGGGAGTTGTTGGAAGGAAAAAGGGGGTGGGGGGGGGGTGGCATTTCCCAAGGACGAGAAGGAAAATTGGGAAAAAATAAAAAACAAAGAAAAAAAAAAAGAAAGGGTTTTCCCGTGGGGGGAGGGGAGGATGTTAGAAATCTGGAAAGAGAAAAACAGGGAAAGCGGGCTGGTCCCTGTGGGAGAGGGAGTACAACCAGTTCGCTGGAGGAAGGAGGGGGGAAAAAAATTAAGGGGGTGGGGGGGGGATCAAATAGAAAAAAAAATTTCTCGCAAGCCGAAACTAATCTCGGAGGGGCTTGAGGTAACTAGAAAAAAAGGTCACCACCCAATGGAGGGAGGGGTTTTCGAGGCGGAAAAGAGGAGGGACTTCCACACTTGGGGTGGACAAAAAACGACCGACAAGCGAGAAAAAAAGGGGAAGGGAACTCTGGACGGAAAACTTGTAATCAGGAGAGGAGGAAGGGAAAATGTTAGCAACCAATTTCGAGACGGTAAATAAAAAACTCCACATTCGCAAAAAAATGCCCTGGAAAAAGGGGAAACAGGTAATGAAGTTTGAGATGAATAACCGGCCGGGGGAAAAAGCGTCGTCCCTAAATGTTGTTGGGGCGGTTTGAAAAAGGGCTCAGGCCCAGCAAAGATAAGGGGAAGGACGTGGTGTGAAAACAAAGTGTCACAACACGCATGGGGGGGGGGGAAAAGGGAATAGTACCAAAAAGGCCCCTCAACAATCCGAAAAAAAAGGTCACCTCCGGGGAACCCAGACACAAAATTTATGGAGTGATTGTCAGGAAGTCCAGGAAAAAAAAAAAAAAGCGGGCACAAGCTAAGATTGGAAAAAAAGACTACCCTTGTTGAGAAAAAGTCTTGGAGGGGGGAAAAGCTCCCGGGGTGAAACGTAAAAAAGGAAAACAAAGAACGGGGGGAAAAGCAAAAGTCGTGGAACCAGAAAGGGTATGTGAAAAGGGTGTTGGGGTCCTACACCAATTAAAATCCGAGACACAACCCCAAGACGGGAGGCTGAAAAGAAGAAAGAAAAAGGGGAAATGGTGGGGGGGGGGGGGGTGGGGGGGTGTGAAAAACCAAAGAAGTGGGAGTCACCATGAGCGAACACTAACGTCAACCATAGAAAAAAAAGGGAACGAACTCTCCTCAAAAACACAGACTGCGCGGGAAAAGGGAGGTCAGGGCCACAAATCTTTAGAGCAAGATAAAGGGACCGCACTGTGAGGCAGCTAAGACTTTCGACTTCACACGACAAAAAGAGGGGGGGGGGGCCGAGTCCCTCGAGAGGGTGGTTCAAAAAGGGTGAGGTTTATAGGAGGAAACCCGAACAATGCGTGTGGGGGAAAAAATTGAATATCTTGACCGTGCGAAAAGACGGTCTGGCTGCGCCGGTCAGAGAGGAAAGGGACAGGGCGAGACAGGAGGGACGAGGAACATTCAGCCGGGGGAGAAAAAAGGGTCATCAATCGAAAAAAGGGTTCAAGTGGGGGGGGGAAAAAAAAGGGAGGGGAATGTGGAGATTAAGCCGAGAAAGGTTGCTCACCTTTTGACCTCAATAAGAGAAAAGAAAGGGTAAGGAGTGACCACCGGACAGCGCTACGGGAAATGGGGTACTTGGGGTGAATAACTGAAGTGTGGGAGCAAAAGAGACAGAAGTTAAATTCTTCTAACACGTGAATGGGGTGGGGAGGGGGACCGGGGAAAGAGCAACGAAAAAGTCGGCTGGGGACGAACGAAAATGTGTTGTTCTATGACCAATAAAAAAAGGGTTGAGTCGCCTGAAAGCGAAAGCGGGGTTAAAAAACGTCAAGGGAAAGAAAGAAAAACCGCGGAGGAATCGGGTGACACTCTACTGAAACAGCCGCCAAAAAAACGAAACAGGAGGTAGGGGTGTGATAACAATGAAGGAACCGCGCTCCCCATTGGGGGGGGAAAAAAGACTTCCCAACCTAAACCTGCGCAACTGCACCAAACGCGGTGAAATGAATGCTCAGGGGTATGAACTCAAGGGGACGACGCTGTTTGGAAGGGGGTTCGCAGGCAGGAAAAAAAGAAATTGCCCAAACCAGTTAAACGGATGCGTCAAAGCAAAACCGAATGGGGCAAAACCCCGAAAACTACCACCGTTCTATAGGAAATAGCAACAGTCAAAAAGGGGAAGTGGGGGGGGGGGGGGGGGGGGTGTGAGGAAAAACACAGTGATCATTTGGGTCCAAGGAGTAGGTATAAAGAAAAAAAAAAAATTAGTCCCCCAAAAAAAAAAGAACCTGAAAGGGAATCTGGGGTGAAAGGGTTTGGGGCAGAAAAGACATAGGATGCCGTCAAAAGGGTAATTTGGAACCAAAAATTCGGGATAACTACTAATGTGGGAGGTTCCTGGACGGCATTCATGAAGGGTAAAAGCGCGGCAAGTGACATTGGGAGGGGGGGAAAGTGGTATCCTTTGAATAGAACGTGTGGGCAGACCGCGGTTCGGGGCCTTAAAGGGAAGACAATAACACGTGAGGGGGGGTGTAAAACTGCCGACGAGGTGGGAAAAAAAAAAAAAGGTCAGGTGCCATAAAAAATGGGGAGCCATAACCAACGATCTAGTATATTGAAATGTCCTAGAAAAAATATGGGAAAAGTAACATCAATGGTTGAAAAAAACATTGGGCCAAAAAAGAGAGTCAGAAAAAAAGAAAAAGTCGGGGGGGGGAGGAGGCAAAAACGCCCAAAAGAGAGGCCAACCAGGGAAGGGCAGGGATGCCTGAAAATGAAAAGAACCTCCATAGGAACCAGAAACGCCAAAGCAACCGTTGAAAAGAAGAAAAGACAAGTTAGTAGGGAGGGGGATAGACGGGACCCGGTAAAAGTGGAGGGAAGAACATGAAGACGGGAAGGACGATAGATCCACCGGGATCCCAACCCATCATGAGAGATCAGCAAAAACACAAGGAAGGGGAGGGGAAGATATAAGGGTAAATCATTGATGGGAAACGGGAAAAGTAAGGGGAGAAGTCTCGCGGACATCTGGAAAGGTGGGAGATACTCAAACTGTACTGTCAAAAGCGGTACCGGAAAAAAAGAAAAAAGAAAAGGAAACCGACCCTCGGGGAGAAAAACCATGGATGGTGACGGAACCAAGTTGCGTTTTGGCTTGAACTTGAAAAAAAACTATGGGGGGGGACGAGAAACCATCATCCAATCTTCCTCCTTGACTACCGGTGGTGGGAGCACGTCATTAAGGAAAAGGTGTGGGGCTGGAAAAAGGGGGGAAAGTAATAGGGGGGAACAAGGGGGGTTTACGGTGGGACTTTTTTCCCCTTAAGGAAGAATACGAAATAGCTAGGAAAAAGAGAGGGGGAATGACTGGTTGGGGGGAAAGGAAAAAAGGTTGGAAAAGGGGACGGGACCCTCAGATGGAACTCAAAGGAAGAGACACGCACCGGAAAAGGGTTTTGAAAGGTATAAGAAGACAGGAGAAGACTGGGGAGGGGGGAAGCTAGAATCTTGGAAGAAAAGCTTATGACTTTTAGGAAAAAAAATGTTCAAAAGCCTAGGGAAAGGGGTATAAAAAAATGACAAAAAGGAAAAGAAAATACCCAGTGACAAAGGGATTTTAATATAACATCAACAATAATTGGAAAATTGGTAACAGCGCTTTTCGCCTTTAGTAAATCTCGTTGAGGGTGAAACAAAATAGAGAATAGGTAAACACCCCCAATGGGGGTTGTAAGAAGGATGAGGTGGACTTACTGACCGAAAAACCCGAAAAAAAAAAATTCTCCAAAAACTACAGTGTCCTCAAAAGACAATAGCACCAGCGAGTCTAGGGGCAAGTCATCTATTAACTTTGGTAAGAAAAAGGGATGTCAGGGGGGGAATTGACAGGTCAAGGTGGGTTGGAAGACGCAGATGTGGAAGGGGGTTGCAGGGAAGACTCTCCGAAAAAAATCAAAAAGATGCGTCACAGGATGGAAAAAACAAATAAAAGAAAAAAGAAGCGGAGTTTTGGTTGGGGGGGGGGCCCAAAAGGAAGTTGACGCCCAGGGGGGGGGAATCCAAAAATGTTGGTTTTTGTCGGCCAACGGGAGGAGGGAGGGGGGAAGTGAGAACAAAATAACGACAAAGCCGAGTGAGGTGGGGCAAGAAAGCTTATAGGCTTGGGAAAAAAAGAGTTTCCGGGCCCCAGCTTCTTAGAATGGGGAAAAAAAAAAAATTTACGAGCCAAAAAAACACTCAGGAACAAAGGGTTGAATACTGTTGGTTTGTTTGGGTGAGAGAAAAAAAAACCAAAATTTCCGGGGAAAAAGCCAAGGGGTGGGGGGGGGCAGGAGGGGAAAACGTCAAAACACCACCCTTTCAAGGGAAAAGATTAATTGGAAGAAAAGGGGCTGGGAAAGAAAATGAGGGGTGGCACACTTCACAAAGGAAATCTCCCTAACAAAAGGAACTCCAGGGAAAAAAAAATAGGATAGGGCGGGACTTTTACCCGCAAAGGGTCAGAAAGGGAAAAGACAAGGCTTGGAAGGCACAGGGGATAGACACAATTCGAGCGGAGAGCACCACATTTTAACCTCAAATCAGGGAAAAAGTGGAACACACAATAGGGGGGAATGGTCAGGGTTGACTATTCCTAAAAGGCCATGTAGGGGGAACTGGGCTCAGGGGTTGGTATCAAAGGGATCACCTCCCCTGTACAGTTTGCAAATTTGAAAGAGGAAGAAAACAAGGGATCCGAAAGACCGACGGAAGCTATGAAAGGCCTGGGGGGGGGACAAAATGTTTTTTTGGGGACGGGGAGAGAGACCCTGCCCCTAAAAAAAAAAACCATGGAAACCTCAAAAATAGGGAAAAAAAAGGAAAAAGGACGCCCAAAAAGGTTATGTCCGGCTGAGGGATTTCAGGTGGGTCCGCAAAACGGGTCACTGAAAAAATGTAACGAAGGTGCCAAAGGAAAACCTTAAAAAACATGGACTGGGAGTTTTTTTCGACTGAAAAAAGGGGGTTACGGTTTCCCGACAAAAGAAAGAATGTAAGACTAAGGGGGGAAAAGCGCTAACCAGGAAACAGTTTGTTTCAAAAAACACTAGGGAGAAGAAAATCAAAGAAAAAACAGAAGGAGGGAGGAGGGAACAAAGAGTGGTGTAGACAACTAAAAGGGGGGAAAAGGGAAGAGGTCAACGACCGTAAGGAACATACGGGGGGGAAGGGGGTTGGTCGAAGCGGCAATCGAGCGCAAAAAACCGCAAGACTTAGCGTTCAATAAGGGTGTTGCAAATGGTATGAAGAACAAGAAACTTAGGGAAAGCTGGAGGGGGAAAAAAAAGGAATGAAAATCGAAAAAAAGGACAAAGGGGACATGAAAAACCATGGGACGGAAGACAGGGTCCTGCAATTGTGGCGTAAAAAGGTTTATCTTGGGCAGGGGGAGAGGGAACGAAAAACAACGTCGTGGGAAAAAAAAACGAGGGGGGGGGGTCCATAAACTCTTTACATGGGGGGGGGGGCGCCGCTTAGCAACTTTACATGGAGGAAAGAAAAGAAAAAAAAAAAGTGAACCGCCGGGGTAAACCATCAGGAAAAGGGGGGTCCCATTCAACTGGCCTGAAGGTTACAGGTGGGGAACCAGCCCCCCGGAAAAAAAGTGTGATTAGACTCGAATGTGGGGGGGTACAACTAGTCAAGGAACCAGAGAGTTACAAAAAAACACTGGAAAAAAGGGGAGCGGGTATCACTCCTTTAAATGATGTCAAGGGGTGGGGAGTTTCTGGTGATAAAACCGAAAGGGTGGAATAAAGAAGAAGAAAGGAAAGGGAATTCACCGTGAGCACCCACTGAATGTGGACTTGGGTGTCCTCGAAAGGAGCAAAAAAAAAAAAGGTCTTCACTGGGAAAAGGGAGACGAAGACGGGGGTGGGGTTTCTATGAAAAACAGCCAAAGTGGGGTGCTCCGCAAGGGGGGGGAACAGGGAAAAGTTAAAGAGCCGAACAGCAAGATACACAAACGCAACCTTCCGTAAGTCAAGGAAATTAACCATTCAATAAGCCCCGCAACAAAAACACGTAAAAAACACGTTAGTTACCTTTCCACGGGCAAAAGAGTCCGGGGGGGAAGGGTACCCCCCCATTAAAAAAACAGGACCCAAAAAAAAACCTCCAGGGGGGGGGGAGGTAAACAAAGGAACGACTCAAAAAAAGGGGACTCGGGTGGAAAAAGCAATGATGAACTAAACGGATCCTCAACGAAAAAACAGGGGGGGAAAGCGGTGGGAGGTTTTGTTCAAAACGACGGGGGGGGGGGAAAAAAAAAAAAACGAAGGTTGGGGGAAAAAAACGTAAACCGCGCTTTCCCGACACCTTCACTGGGGGGGGACAAAGTGAACCCACCCAAAAAAGGCTGCCTAAACAGGTCCCCGAAAAAATGTGGAGTAACCTCTATTGAAGTGGGTGGGGGAGGGGGGTGAAGGTGGGCATTGGGGGGGGGGGGCAGGGTCCTGGATAGGAAAAAGGAAAGTCGGGAACGGGAAAGGAACCATTCACAACCTACAAAGGGGTATCCTGGGGTCCTGGGTCTAAACTTCAAGGAAAATAAGAAAAACAAAAAAATGGTACAATTGGCAAAATAAAGAGGGGGGCATAATAAGAACACAAAAAGGGACTTGGAGGGGTTGAGGGGGGGGGACACTTCGTTCAAAATTCAGGGATTGGAAGGGAAGCGCAATGGGGGTGGAGTTAAGGTGGTGAACTTGAAAAGATATTACGTAGGTCCGAAAGGACAAAAAAAACGGCAGGAAAGGTAAACTGGGGGAGGAGAATTTATCAGGAACCAATCAGGAAGGGGTGGTAAAGACGTCAGGGGGTGAAAAGCTGCTGTCAAGTGAAAAAAGGGATAGCAAAAGGCCAAAATACATAATATGGTGATTAACCAAGGAGGAGGAAACGGAAAGTGGTACCAAAGGGGCAACAATTTTTGGGGAAAAAAAAAAAAGAGGGAAGTCACCCTTTGGGTGGGGTCAAGAAAACAAAAACAACGGGTTGCTTAAAAGACGGAACGAAAACAAGATCAAAAACAGAAGCAAAGACCTGTTTTGTTGTGTTTTGGTGTTTTTTGTTTGTTTTGTTGTTTTTTTTGTTGGGGTTTTTTTTTGTTTTGGTTTCGTTTGGTTTTGTTTGTATTTTCTTAGGGGGCGGCGTAAAAAATCGCCCCAATCCATCACGTGGTCCAGGGTGGAACCCCAAAGGAAAACGGAAAAAATAAGGGTCGAACAACGGTAGGGGGGGGGGGAAGAAAAAGCTTGGAGACCGGGGAAACCACTTCAGAAGGCCGGAAAGGGGAGAAGAAGGCTTAAAAAGGCATCCTGATGAGAGATACGGCTTTCACTTACGGACCGAAAAGAAAATCTCAACCACAACACAGGGGAAGGGGGGGGGGGAAGAAAAGAGATCATGAAGGGGGAAAAAAAGAATAAAGGGGGGGAGCTCTGGGGGGGGAAAAAAAGAAAAAAGGAATCAAAAACAGTGCTTAACTGACCAATGCGCCGAGAAGGAAAAAGGAAATCCGGTACGTGATCGCTAGAAAAAGATGGGGAAAAAAACAAAAAGGGAATGGGGGTCGGACCGAGGGGGGGTGTCTTTGGCGGAAAGGAAAAGAGGGAGGGAAGGACAAAGGATTCGACAAAAAAAAAAAAATAAGGGATAGCCCTCCGGGGGGGAAATCCTTGGGGGGGGGGGGTCCAAGGGCTGTCAGGGGAAAAAACAGTTTGGGGGGGGAAATTGAAAAAAGGGGAAGGGGGGGGAACTCCTTGGGTAACCGGGGGGGGGGGGGGGGGTAACATTGGGTGGGGGAGGGGTCACACCAGTAGGTGGGTCGATGTAACAACAAATGACTATGAAAAGAATTTGGACTGGACGGGGGGGGGGGGGCCATCTAACTTTTGTTTGTAGTTGACGGGCCCGGCAAGGGTAAGTACTCCCCCCCAGAGGATAAAAAAACTGGGAGGAAAAAGTTGAAGTAAGAAGAACGTGAATAAGAAAAAGTCACGTAATGGGGGCTAGTGAGACCACCAGGGGGGAGAAATCAAACAAAATGGGTGGGGTCACACTAGTGTTTGGGCCTCGGGTTACTCATGGGAAAAGGGGGAAAAAAAAAAAAAAAGCTGACACCCTCTTAAGAAATTTGAAGGAATAGACAGTGAGAGGGGGGGAAGGGGGGGGCAATAAAACCATTTTAAGCAACGCCTAGGCTGGCAGTAAAACGTTTTGCGGGCCAGAATGGGAAAGGGGGGGGAGAAGAACCGACTGAAAAAAAAAAACCACAAAGTTAGGGGACTGTGAAAAAAACCCATCATGGAACTTGTCGGGCAATAAGTAAATGACAACCCCACGGGAGGCAAAAAAGTGACAAAAAAAGGTGCAGCAGAAAAAAATCAGATGGCATTGGAAAAAGTTAGGGGTTGTCGATGGTGAGATGGCTTGTCTGAAGGTTTTGGGACACCAGGGGGTCCTTTGGGGGAATTATGTCGAAAAAAAGGTACGTTTGGGGGAACCAATACATACTCGCCAGAAACACACTCACAATTTCCGTCCAACGCGCTCATACTCCAAGCAATTAAGGTTGTGCCACAGGAAGGGGGGGGTGCCAGTTTTAAAAGGAAAAAGGGAAGTGGAAAAGTCCCAATGTTTGGGTTGAAAGTCCAACAGAGAAAACGCGGGAAGAAAGTGCACAAACAAAATCAAGCACGGCTTTGAGTGGGGGGGAAAGGGAACCTGGCACCTTTGTCAGATTGACGGGAACGGAAGTTTTAAGTAAAACAACGGGGGGGGCGCAGACACAAACCGCTTTGAGAGGTAAACAAAAAAAAGGGCGCACAAAGAAGAAATTGGTTTTTTGGTGTGATGGGGGGAAAAACCAAACATGTGGAGAGCCGACTATTTGGGAAAACCTAGGTGAAACGGGCAACAAGGCCCACCCCCATTGAAAAAAAAAGGGGGGGGGGCTAATTTCAAAAAACAGGCTTATGGTATGGGGGTCTTGGGGGGGGAAAAAGCCAGACGGGGTAACGAGCAAAAAAAAAAAGGGACTCATGAAATTAGCACAACTTACGGTTCAGCACTCCTTCCCCTCGGTGAATGAGACAAGTTAGCCCAAAAAAGTTGAAGCAGAATCAAACTCAACAAAAGCTGGGGGACATTGGCCCAAGACGTTGAGAAGGCTTCTCATCCTCACAAAACCGGGGGAAAAAGTGCATCGTCAACTTTGTGTAGGAAACAAAAGACCCGGGGTGAAAAAAGGGAAAGGCGCAAAGGCCAACCGTAAACCGTGGAGCGTAAACGCGGTTGTTGGGGCAACAAACGAACATGGGGGGTCAGGGGCGAAAAAAGAAAAAAACCCCCTCCACCCAAGACAATTGGTGAAGTGACGACTCTAAGAACAAAGGTAGGGTAAGGGGGGGGGGGGGGGGGTTTACGCATAAGAAAGGACATCGTCAAAAAGACAGAGGAAACTCTAGATTGAAAGAAAACGAAAAGGCAGTGAAAAGAGGCAAGGGCGGGGCAAAGGGTGAGAATAATAGGGGGGAAGCAGGCCGCCTCAAAAAGAACGAGGTTCAGAACGGGCAGGGGGACAGGGGAAAAATCACAAGGTCGGGGGACCGCCACCAAGTGCGACAAATGAAGCATGAGAACAAACAACAACGGAAGGAAGGGGAGGGAAAGATCAATAGGTGTGGTATACCTAGCCCTGGGGGGGGGGGGCAAAAAATGAATTGGCCGGGGGAAAAAGGACGAAAATCGGGGGGGGTTAGACGACGAAAGCTAGACAAACAATGCCAAGAAAATGAGGAAGTGACAAAACAGGGGTAGTAGGGGGGACAATTCCTTTAAAAAAGAGGGGGGGGGGGGGGGGGGTGAATGACCGAGGTACGTCATCGGGAAAATGAAGTAGAGGCCGGACATCTCTTTGGGGGGCGAGCCTCTAAAGGTTGGCAGCCCAAAAAATGGTGAAAAGGGGGAAAGGGGGAGAAACACGACCAATGCGGGGGAAAAAGACGTTTCCAAAATAGAGAGATCCGGGGGAGGCAGGGAGATCAATGTGGGGGGAAAGGGGGGCCCGTGTTGAACATAGGAGTGAAAACTATTCCCCACAAAGGGCCAGAACGTGAATAGAAAAACTGGGGGAAGTAAACATTCTTAATTGAAAGGGGGGGTCAGCCGGGGGGGATCAAGTTGGAGCTCGATGGGGGTGAGCACACTCAAAAGAAAAGGCCAAAAAATTGAAATGAAAAAGGGGAAAAAAAACTTGAAGAGTGAGAAATACCGGGGAAAATGGTCACTTGGAAAGTCCGGTAACAATTGGGATAAGGGAAAAGGAAAGAAAAAATCAGAAATTTAAAATTCCCACTGAAATGGGGGGGGGGGGGGGTAAAAATGGGTGGGACGCTTTTACCAATAGAGCAAGAACAAGAAGCCGGAACGGGCCGAAATTAGTTGGTGCGGAATAAAAAAAAAAAAAATAAACAAAAAAGTAGTGGGACTCAGTACATAGAACATCTGGTTGCATAATACCAAGGTAAAAAGGTGAAAAGAAAAATACTTTGCCAACGACGGTACAGCAATTCGGCTCTTACATGCAAAAGCCAAGACAAAAAAAAACGAAAACGAAAGAGGTGGTCGTTGGATGGGTGGTAGAAAAAGGGGAAACCTCTCCTCCGTGGGGGAAATTTCAAAAACAAGACTTCAAAAAAATTGCTTACAAAACTCAATCCTACTGGTGGAAAATCATATTAGGGGGGTGAAACTGGCAGCGTCTAGAATTATGTTGATGTTGGGATGAGTCTGTTGGAGCAGGAAGGTTTACAAACAACCCTGGGGAAAATGCGTAAAATAAAAAACAAAAACCGGGAAACAGGGGTCAAAAAGTCCCCCAAAAAAAGGTCGACGGAATAAAAATTAATCCAGCGGGGGTTCAGATGTACAGGCAAAAGGCAAAATTTGGTAAGTTCGTCAGGAAGATACGTGGGGAGCACGGGGGAGGCACATGGCCTACATGGGGGAAAATCACGTCTGTCCTAACCGGGGGATGAAGACAAGATGTCAAGGGGGGGCGAAGTGTCGGGCGAGGGGGAAGAAGGGAAAAAAAACCAAGGGGGGGGGGGATGTTTGGCTGCAGCAGCAGTTAAAAGCGCAAAGTGGGGAAAAAAATTGGGAGGGGAAAATGGGATCCCGTAAAAAGACTACGGGGAACTCTGGGACTACGTCGAGGAAGAGTTTCCCCGAAAAAACAAGGAGTGGGGGTTAAAAAAGGCCGGAGTTAACAAAGGAAAAATTCCGGCTGAAAGGACAAGAAAAAATGGATGCAAAAAGAGGAAAAAAGAACTTACATAGTATAGTGGGACTTACCACCTATGGAGGACAAACTCAGTCCAGGAAATGTAAAAAAAAAAATGGGTGCCCACATTCACAACTGTTTGTAAGCAACAGTGGTGCCCTGACGAAACGAGCACAAGGGCAAGACACGGGAATAAGAGACCAATAGAGTTCAGTTCACGAAGAAAAACGGGGTCCGAAGTATGGACACGGGGGGAGCTGGGGGGATCAAAGTGAGAAAAACCCTCCGGAGAGGCCCAAAAGGGGAATGATCAGGGGGCTAGAACAGGGGTAATGAAAGAAAGAAAAGGGCCGACGGTAACTGTCAATCGGGACCCATCATGACGAGACAGAAAAAAAATCACAGAGAAAATGTGAGGAAGATCATGGAAGGGGGGGAAACCCGAAAACTTTAAGGAGGTGGGGGAAATACTGCGAGCGGGCCAGTGGGGGCGTACCTTGAGTGAATAAGAATTACTGGAAAGGGGGAAAAGGGTTACCGGGATACAGCTACGCTGGGTAGCAAGGGAAAAAGGTATCGGGAAAAAGGTTACCGGGGGGGTTCGTGGGGGGAAAAAAAATTGAGTATTCTAAGTACGATCATGAAGAAAACGTCAACCTGGGGGGGGGGAAATAGACAGGGGGTTCCTGGGGGGGGGGGGCATTGAAAACAATTTTGTGTCCTGGGAAAAGTGACAGGGTAGGGGTACACGGGTTTATTGGGGGGAAAGGTTGGGTCCCCCACATAGAAAGTGGAATCGAAAAAAATACTAAGTAAAGAAAAGAGGACGGTACTTGGAAAAGAGAAACTGTTGAGGGAAGGGAAAAACAGTGAATAGTCAAATGCTCACCAACACTTTGGGGTAAGGAAAGAAGACCTACGAGAAGTCGAAGAAAAATCTTAATAAGGGGACCTTTGGAAAAAGAACAAGTTTTCACTTGACACAGTTGGAAAAACTGAATGAAAGGGGGACCAGCAAAAAACCATAAAACAACCGCGTAAAAAGAATGGGGTAATGACCACAAGAAAAATGGGGTTTAACACGGTTTGGCTGTCCGCAACTAGGACCCCCCCAGGGTCAGACAAATCCAAGGTGTGACGACGGAAACCTCGTGGAACTGTCAAGACAACGACCTTAATGAAGACTTGCCAGTGGGGGGGGGAGAAAGGGCACGTGGAGAGGACCAATGGGACTAGGAACGGGAAAGCAAAAACTGGTCGGGACCTTTGAGGGCCAGTTAAAGTTACCAAAAAAAAGGGGGGGGCAAAAGAAAAACCCTAAAAAAGAAATCAACAGATACATCGAAAAAGGTAAGACGAGACTGCGTTGGAAAAAGAGCGGGGGGTCTGCACTGCAGGGGAGGGGGGGGGGGGGGAAGTACGTGTTGGGAAATTCACTGAGCAGGGCTTAAGGGGGAAATCCACCCATAAAAGGGGTTCGGTGGGGGATGCTGGGAGTAGCCTGTTCCACGAAAGGCAGCGGCGGGGGGTGGTTGGTAAGCCGGGGTTAAAAAGAAGAAAAAAACCCGCTTTGCCCACCGAGTGGGGGAAAAAAGTGAGTTCAAGAACAAAAGGAAAAACTTTACCTTGTTGGGGGAAAATTGCATAAAAAGAAAATGGGCGGTCTCAAAAAAGAAAGGATAGGTTTCGTGGGGGGAGTAAGGCAAAAAAGAAACAAAAAGTCAGGGGGGCGACGAAAGTTACACGGAGGTAAAAAATCAGAAAGTAGGGCGGCAAAACAAAAGTCCGGGGGGAGACTAACATTCCAAAGTGGGATCAGGAGGAACACTTGGACTGGGGGGAGTGGTAATCTGTAAAAGTAGTGGGGAGGATCACAAAGGGGAAAAAGATCAAATTAATCTCAAAAAAAACAATGGGAAACGCTGGTAAAAGGGAGAATAAGGGACGGGTATATCGACAGGGAGTGAAAAATGGGGTTGCTAAAAAACGGGGGTCAAAAAAAGGGGTAAAAAACATGGTAGTCAGCGAAACCTTGGTTAAGGGGGAAAACTGGGGGGGGGGAAAAAAGCAAACCACAAGGACCGATCAGGGAGGATGGAAAACAGAAGTGTTGGTGCAACACTCCAAATGGTTGTGAGGAACGAACCCCACCAGAAAAAACGGGAAAGGGAAGGTTCTGAGGGATACTCCAAAAGAGGTTTGGGGGGGAAAAAGTCGAAGGGAAGTTCCGCAGGGGGACATCAGAGTTCACGACACTAAAAAATGGCCGCCGCGCTTTAAAAACGAAATAAAAGACGCAAGGACCAAGGTGGGACCGGGTTTGATCAAACGCCTTGGGGACTGGTAAGGGGGCGGAACAAAAAGGAATATTCACCAAATAGTCAGGGGGACGCATTCCCCAAACCAAAAAAATTTTTGAAACTCCCTCAGGCTTGGTCGGAATAA
>Ga0179593_1499792_pt1 | contig 16825 bp, 25 predicted proteins | sample CZODoug2_1_08_16_FD_185931 | JGI IMG/M metagenome (GOLD analysis project Ga0179593, IMG submission 185931) | Vadose zone soil fungal communities from Angelo Coast Range Reserve, California, USA - CZODoug2_1_08_16fungal (PacBio error correction) | ecosystem: Environmental > Terrestrial > Soil >...
GTAACACATTGAGAATCTTGGGTGCTGTAGGCCGAATGGAAACAAAGGCGAATAAGATCGAAGGCAAAAAAAAAGGGGTAGGGGGGACGATAGGTCGAATGGGGGAAGCGGCAGGCTTCAAATAGTAGGGCGAGCACCAACGAACATAAAGATTGAAGGCCCAGGCCAGCACTCTAAATAAAAGAAGCGCAGAAAGGAGTAAAACAACAAAACGGGGGAATGGAGAGATATTCACCCAGCACTTGCAACTCATGACGGCCTGGATAAAAGTGTGAGGGGGAAATGGTACATCAAAAAACGTCTTGGAAGGGGGATCAACCCGAAACACGGCACATACTTTAAGGGGAAGGGATAGACTGTCAATCTAAGTCTCGACAACACCAGTTTGTTGCTGAGTGACATGTTTCCGGGAGGAGCCGGAGGCTCATCACTAAAAGGAGGAAAGCGACTGCAATAGAACGCGATGAGAGCACGGAAATGCGTCGCGCGTGAGGCGAAACGTGACTTCGTCGGCGACGTGGCAATCCAGACTGGATTGGGGTGTGAGTGGGGAGAAGAAAAAACGTGATAAAGTGCCGTGACACAAATCTTCTGCCCAATTCCCGCGATAAATCTCCTTTCGAAAGGCCCGTCATCTGCTCATAGACGAAGCCAGTTGGGCGCGAAAAAGTAGGGAAGGGAGACGGGACGGACCGCAAGGCGCAATTGGGGGTCCCGTAAGCCGAAAAAAAGAACTTACGGGCAATGTCATTAGAACGGTAGACTAAGCCTTTGCCGCAATGTCGAAGTCACAATGGGGATAAAAGGAAACTACGTTCGGGAGGAGGTAAAAAGGAAAGACAAAGAGCATGTGGGATAAAGAGCCAGGCTACACGAAAGAGGGATCTCCCGGTAGAAAAAAGGGGAAAACAACACGGAAATGGGGGGAAACTCCGGATAGGAAAGAAAAAAACTAGATTCAAAACCGATTGAATGGGCCGGGGCTCAGGGAAAAAGCGTTGGCCGGAAACACCCCGGTCAGTCAGAAGGAAAGAGCTTGAAGCCGTTTGATGTTTTGGGGAAAGTGGACAAAGAAACGGATAAATTACTAAATCAGGCCCAGAATAGGAGAGACAAAAAAAATGAGGGAAGGAGGGAAGAGATGGGAAGAAGGGTACAAATGAGGAGAATCAGCAAGGGACCGAGTAGTAATCAGGGGCAGCGTGCATATTCGGAAAATCCGGCCGAACAAGAGAGCTGTACAAAACGAATCGGAGGCAGCTATATTAGAGGTTAAGAAAAGCATCGCGGGGAATTAAGGCCAGTTGGGGGGGGACGCCCGAGTCACAAAATCTTAACCTCCTGTCGCTATGGCTGCTGACCCAGCTTCAGTAGGCCGAAAAGAAGCCAGCTCCAGCGATAAGCCGGATAAAAATCTGGCAGGTCATGGGGGTAGTAAGCAAGAAAAACTGTCGCAAGCGCCAGAAACGCAAAGGCGAGTCAAAAAGCAATAACCTACGTTCTCAAGTACAGCAAAGCGTGGGGTGTAACCGGACCATCACAAACGGAAAAGGGGGGGACCTTCATCAAAGCTGACTATAGGGGGGACGCGTAAAACAAAGGGGAAGTAAAAAAAGGGTCTTCACGAACCACGGTCACTGTGGGATAACGGCGTGTTAAATAAGCCGGAGCTACAAACAAGGTGGGGGATGGGGGGACCACAGAAGAGACAAAGGTGGAGGCGGGGGGAGGCGACGAATAGCCGAAAAAAACCTAGATGACCAAACAATTCTCTATAGTCCATGCGACGCAGGTAGGGAAAAGGCCCACCACTGGGTCAGAAAAAAACTAGATGCCCAGGGAACGCGATCACACCAGTGCGCATTGACAAATGGTAATTGAGGGTATCAGACTACATCCGATTCGTTGCCAACGGCGCGAAAAACGTAGGTAGAAAAGTATGCCGGAGTATCGCGGGGGGTGAAGGGGGGAAAAGGAACATTGATGGGGGCATGGCGAGGTCCGAAGAAAAATAAGCAGATTCAAAAAGCCCTGTTCTACAAGTGATGTCCTAGAATCAGATCTGACACGAACAGCACCGTCAAAAGCTTTGTGACAGATAATAGGGCGTGGTAAGGACGCAAGGTAAACACGGGGAAAGATCTAACTAAACGGATGACTACAGAATGGGGTAAGAAGGGGCGGAGCGATCGACTAACGTGAGCTAAGGTCCTCGCTCGTTCCCCGCCGATCCACTCGGTGCTTCGGGTGCTCATGAAATGCAGTCACCAGGGCAGGGAACGAGTGAAGGAAAAAAGGGATCCCGGAAGCCCCTATGTGTGACACGAAAGAACGTCCACTAAATTTGTACGCGGGATAAATCGGCGGACTGCGAGCGAGCAAAGAGAGAGACGGTCGGGGCGACTCACTGCACCCCTGCTGCGCGTGGGCCCAACAGGGGAGTACGACTGCGGTGACAAGGTCTAGACAAGTAGGAGGGGTGGGGAACCCGTGTGAAGAGGAATGTAAACAAGGGAGGAAGTCCAACACGGAAAAAAAAAAAGAAGTGCGGGGAAAGCGACACAAAAAGGCGTCGCGGGTGTCGTCTCGTCCTCCTCAGGCGGAGTGATCCGGCATAGCTCACGCAAAAGAACTCAAAAGGAGATCATGTCACTAAACGGACCGTAGAAGAATAGGAGAAAGTCATCAAGGGAGGTGGGGGCACGGGCCTGGTAAAAGGAGGGTCAACCTTGTGGAGCGCAAAAAAAATAAGTCGGGAACAGCCTGGAGAAGGGAACCGCTCACTAAATGGTGGCAAAAAAAGGGATAAAAAGTGGAAAGGGCAAGAGAGCAGAACGAAAGGATGAGAGCGGCAGTGGAAAAAAGGGAAGTCGCATATTCTGGCTGCAGCGCGTCGTTTCTGAAAACGACCGCTGCACCTGCCAAAGGGCAAACGGGAACTGCGCAACAGAAGTGAAAACCCAAGAAAGAAAGACGACTGAGGGCCAGAAAGGATAGGAGGGAGGTCCGAAAAGTCGCCTTCTGGTCTCACCAGTTTGCGAGTCGAGGAAAAACGTCGGGACCCGATAACGCAAGACGGGGAGGAGTTTTCAGAAAAAGGCCAAACCCGCGAGCGACATCGGATCAAAAATACGGGAAGGAGAAAGAGCACGCGCGATCTTCTAAGGCCCGCGCTTCACCGGGGAAACCAGAACACAAATGAATTGGGAGGAGGGCAAGATAGGGCCGGAGATGGACGACAGCGATATAGAAGAGGGGGCCAAAAAAAAAGAAGGGCGTTAGGTGCGGCGCAGCGCACCAGACGCTGTCGTAAGGGCAGGGGCAGAAAGTAAGAAGAGTACAAAGCGTAGAAAGACAAAGAAGCATCAAAAAAAAATACGAGCAAAGTGTCAATCGACTTCGCCGCGTCGGGCGGCGGGAGAAAGATCTGCGTGGCGGCACACGAAAAGACCTCACTAACTAGGGAAGTCGGTGGGGGGCAGCTCGCAGAATCCCCGCGAAAAAAGACATTGGGGGAGTGAACATGAAAGTCGACCGCGGAAACGAAGGTCTCGCCATCACCAAAGTGCGGCTTCGGCCCGCACACCAAAAATTCCGGGGAGGACAACGTCTGAGGGACAGCAAATAACGGAGGGGAAGTAGACCCTGGCTCCGCCATCGCGGAACTACCCGCTTCGTCTCGGCGACCGCGGTGGGGCTCCTCGCCGACAAAGGAAAAAACGCGCGGGCAAGAAAAGCAGAGGAGGAGAAGGCCTCAGGGTGAAAAGCTGCATAAAAAGGAAAAAATACGATGGTGGCCGCGAGAGGGGATGGCGATCAGGGTGCGAATGACGCCCGCCTCGCGCTGACTGAGAGAGGTTAGAAAATCTGGACGGTGTAAAGACGAGGGAAGGGGAGGGGGGGGACCACCGTCTCACGCCAAAAATGGCGTGGCAGGAAAAGGCGATGCCGAGGCCAAAGAGAGAGATCAATCCGGAGTATTAGTTGGGACGTCATCGCGGTCGACGCGCGATTAAGTACGCACACCAAGACCCTCGACTGCAGGGAAGGACGGTCGGATACGACGCGATACCGAACTCATCAAAAACAAGGGCGAGTAAAGTCTTACGCCGATTCGGACGTCACGCAAGACAAGACGCCCTGATAACCTTAAAGGATACGGGGGGTTTCCGAAAGACATTGATCGAACGCTAATGCGCCGGAGGAAAAGACAGGGGCTGCCCACCGCGCTAGGAGTTCCAAGGGGAGGTACGAGGACTACTCCCAGCGGCAGAAAGAAGGGTTCAAAGAGGACGGAGCAGAGAGAGGAGGCGGAAAACGGAGGCCTAGTTCTTGACGACGTTGAGAAGGCTGGGAAAAGGAGGGCAAAGGGCCGAAAGAAAAGAATGTAGGGCAAAAGTCACGAGGGAAAGGAAGAGGGTGACCTTTTTAGGTCCTCAAAAACTGGACCGGCACGGGGGCACTGTGAAAGCTCGATCCAGGGAAACGATAGAAGGGGACGACGTGAATCTTGAGGCCGCATAAAAGGTGAGATTAAATGTAGATCAGGGCGCGCATCGTCAAGACGGACTCGCAATGGCCGGGGGGCGGGGTTATGGGGGATGCGAGAGGCGCGAGGATTAAGACGGGGAGGGCCAGCCTACCCATCGGTGCTCGTTTCGCAACGGCTTGAGCAGGAGGATTGGCAAAGGAAGGAATAGGGGGAGACCATGAAGGTGAAGGCGCATGAGAGAGAAAAGACCTCGGGGAACCATTGACGATTAGAAAAGAAGCCACTAGCGGAGAGGAAGAGGGGAAAAGTCCGTGGGGCAGGAGACGGGGCATATAAACTAGAGAAGGGAAGCTGAACTGGAAAAGGATTGATCAGGTTGTCGCCGGATTCCAACGGTCCCCGCGCGATCGGGACGGACGGTGGAGGAGTCTTCGAAAAACAGGGAAAAAGAAACGTCAAGCAGGAATCGGCCGAATCGCGCTAAAGAGGGGGTGATGGGAGCTAAATCTGTCGTCCCCGAGGCAAAGCGTCCACGGGCACGGGGTCCAAGAAAAGACGCTATTGAAACGGAAGACGGGGGTCGGAATCGGTAACAAGAGGATAGGTCCTCGAGGAGAATCCAGTGCAAAATCTTGATTCAAAGATGAGAGCGTTTCGTCGACGAAGGTCCCAGACGGAGTGAAATGGACAGGGGAACGAACGCGCAGAAGATCACGACCATTCAAGAAAAAAAAAGGGGGTGTGTGACGAAAAGGGAAAACGCCGCGCGAGGACGGAGCACTGGAAGGGTAGGGTCTACAGGCCCCGGAGAGACGACCGGAAAGCCGACTCACCAAAGAGCTTATCAAGAGGGGAAAAAGGTTGGAAGAAGGACGCAAGGGGGAAGTCTGTCGGGGTTGCCCTGTCTTCACTTCAAGCGACGTGGTGTAACGTCGATGGAACACAAAAACGGTAAAAACACACGACGGAAAGGAGTAGACGACAGGGGTCAAATCAGTCACCAAAAGCCGCCAAAGGACCGGTCTTCGAAAAAGCAAAACCTAGAAGGGGAGCCGGGGGAGCGCGAACGCGCCACGTCGTGGACAACGCAGTGGACGGGAGGAGGGGCACCTCTGAGATCAAAGAGTTATAAAGAAGAAAAATCTGACTAAAAAGTCGGATCACACGAAGAAAAACGAGAGGGGAGATCAAGGCCTGGAGTAGCGAACGGAGGAGAGGATAAAAGCAAGCACACATAACTGATGGTCGGTGTCAGGGATGGATTTGGCCGTTTTTTTGGGGACCCTGATAAACGCAAGGAAAAAATAAGAGGATCACAAACGAAAGGGGGGGTTAGTTTCCCGCAAGGACCACCTTCAGGGGCCTGGGAGTGGGCAGGCGTATGTTTACTGATTACTTCCCCGAAAAACGAAAGGTTCCAAACTCGGAAAACAAAGGATGGGAACAAAGAGCAAACAAGGCGATCGAACTTCAAACGCAAGGGCGCGACCGTTTTTCGCAGCGCTTGCACATGCGCCGGGCTGCTGAGGAAAACGGAAAAATCAATAAGTTACCAAAGGGGAAATACGCATGGTCTGGAGGGGGGGGGAGTAAGGTGGCCAGCTCAGGGATTCGGCAACATGGACCATGTCCGTTCCCTCAGGCCGTCCAAGGAGGACCACAGAAGAGGGGTGGAGGAGGGCCTAGGGAGGAGGTGGGGAGAAAGGAGAAGCCTTCGGAGAAGAATCAAACAACGGGAAGCATGCTGTTGGGAGACAAGGACACCTTTTGCCACCGGCTATGAACACAACAAAAGACTCGACTGGTTTAAGAAATAGAAAGGGGTTACTAGTTGGGAAAAAAGCACAAAAAACTCTCCGGGGAGTGAGGAATGGAAGAGGTAACCTTCGAGATGTCGCGAAGGCTGCTGGCGACGTGATGACCCGTTTTGGAGGAGGAGTGTGAAGGAACCACAAAAGGGGTCGAACCCTAAGGGTCCGCGAGGGAAAAGAGGTTGCGGAGTTACTCAAGGACGGCTGTTTCGTCGATGAACTCCGCATGCGGGAAAAGCAACCAGAGCGCACAAAGGCGGGATTGTTTGGGGAAAGGGGGGGGAGTTAAAGGAACTCATAATGAAGACAAGGGAGAGGGGAGAAGAAAAAAAGAAGGCTGTGGCTTAGTCACGCACTCCGGAATCTGAATCCCCACAAGAAGGAAACTACTAGGCTTACCGGGTGCATATGAAGGGAACTAAACGAACCACGACGGAGGCTGTTCCAGGAAACCTTGCGCTGGGATCGATAAAAAGCCTGGGGGGGACAGCTCAAAAAAACAGATGGAATAAATCTACATCAGAACAGATGGTTGGGGAGGCGACCGAACCAGTGTATGGGTGACAGGGAAGCGCCCCCGGCACATGACAAAATCTGGGTTAAGGGGATCTGGGGGGGGAGGAAAAGATCCAAACAGGACAAAGAAAAAAAGGGGGACGTGGGAAGGTGCGGGGCACGACCGCGAGACGGGGAGGCGGAGGAAGTGAGATCTCATGGAAAAAAACCAAGAGGACTCTGCTGGCGCGGGAGTGTCGATAAAAAAGAAGGCGGCAGTTATGGACGCGTGAAGGATGGAAATACGAGTAAGTACTGCGCCAAGAAAGGGCTAATGGGGAGGGGGAAATAGATCTATGAGAAAAAAAAAAAAAAAAAGAAGGGAGCAAAGAGGGACGGAGCATAATCTTTTAAACCATTGCGCATTGAGGGAGAGAGGGGTAAGGGGGGGGTGGAGCAGATCAGTGGACTAGGGCAAGGAGAGAAAAAGGGGGGACATGCGATTTTCGTACTAAGGGAAGGAAACGGTCAAGACAAGCGCTCCTAATGAAAGACATCAAGTGGAGGAATGAACTAACAACCCGAACCCCAGTCTGGATAAAGCAGGACCGAGTAGAAGACTTCGTTCTGAGCGGCGTAAAAACGCAAAGAGGAAAACACTGGATTCACATGGGTAAAGGCCGAAACGGGAATTGGGGGTGAGAGAGACAGAAAGATGCATATCAAGCAAGGAAAAACGGGGCGAAAAGGTGTACGAAGATCAGGTTATTGACGGCAGGCGAAGCATAAGTCGTCAGGGGGGGGGGGTTTAGAGCTCAAAAGTAAGGGATAAAAAGGTCCATCCTCGGACCAGCAAAAAAGTCATAGAGTCAAGGGCAGGGATAATCTCTTCAAAAAAAACATGATAGTATCCCGAATGGAAATAAGATAGTCAGGGGGGGGGGGACGGGGACAGGTGCATCAATCGGTATGTATGCGGTCCCCCCCACGCCAATTTAGACGGAGCCCTAACGCCGGCGGACGGGGACAGAGGAAAAAAGTAGGAACCCAAGGGCGAAAGTGTGGGGCGTGCCCTTTTGATTTCGCAACCAACACCAAAATTCGGTCAGGGACAGGAGAAAACGTGGGGAATGGGTGAGTCAGAAGAGTAGGCGAACGGGGGCAAAACCGTATGAAGGGGAGGCGAGCGGTCAATACATCGTTTTGGGGCGTCTAGGATCAGCAAGTGGGAGGAGGAGGGGGGAGCGAGGGGAACATCGAACTTAGAAAAGCCTCAGATATCGAGAACGTCTAAGAGAAGACCCAACATCGCTCATATCAATCCAGGCAATTAGTCAATAGAAAATAGGAACGCGTAAGATGAGCAATTGGGGTGGGGCCAAATCGCCGGCGAAGACGATGTGAGCCAGCGGCAGGCAGAAGGAAGGGAGTGTGAAAGGACGAGAAAAGGGGGGGAGGGGCGCAAAAAAGGTGAAAAGAAGAACACGCAGATCAACGACGTCCAGAAAATTGCTCAGGAGTGTTCAAAAGCTGAAAGCATAAAAAAACCCAAAGGGGTACAACGGAGGGACCAGCCATTATCAGAGAATCAGAGCTAAAGCTCGGCGTCGAAACGAAAATTAAACGACGGGAAGCAAAGGAGGAGGCAAAATGGTAGCAACAACACCGGGTAAAAAGAAAAATTGCATGAAGAAGGGGAAAAAGACGTTGGGAGGCTAACTCGGGTCATCGATCGAATGGGTAAAAGACGGGGCGCGATGTGGGGTGTAGAAGGACAGTCGGGAAGTCATCTTTATCTGCGAAAAGAAAACAACATAAGAAAAAAAAGATTGCCGCGGACAAATACAGCAGGGAAAGCAGGGAGGCCGGCCGGGTAAAGATAGAGATAGCCCGAAACACGGACCATAGGAAGAAGATAAGAGTAGCCGCTGAGCGGTCCGCCATTAAGCTCACATTCAAGGATTCACCTAGGTTGGCGCTCATGGAGATTAAGAAAGAGACGGAAATAGGGGCTCAACGACGCTCCTGAGACATATCGTGAAAAAAGAATGAAAAAAACCAAAAATGCGGGAGAAAGGGCTACAACACAAAAAGACCGGCTGAACGAAAGGAAGGAGACAAGAAAAGTGATGGACAGGGGAACGAAAGAAAAGTCCATCCCACCAACTCCAAAACCAAAAACCAAAAACCCCCGCAAAACCCCCACACCACCAACCCACACCAACAAAGGACAGACGAAACCCACAAACCCCAGCCACAAGACCCCAACCGAAAAATAATATTTGGGGAAGTCGGGGCTCTTTAAACAAAAGGAATCAAAAAACAGTATAGTTGGGAGCTTGGTGTACCATCAAGCCGATGCTTACAAATTGGGGGTGGTGTCGAAAAGATTCTGAATAGGTTTGATTAACAGAGAAAGTGCACCAGAAAAAAAGAGCTCGAAGGCCACATCACAAAAAGGCTCTTTTATCCATGGAAAGTAATGGCACGGCCAAAGGGGACAAAAGGGCAGCTTGATCAACAGAGCTTTAAAAAGGGAAGGACCTTACAAAGATGGGCAGTGGGCCGTTGGACATACAAAGCCTAAACGGGAGGGGTGCCAGCTCTAACTAGAGGGGAAAGGATCGGCCGGTTGGGAGGAGGGGGGGGTTCAAGAGGTCAGGGACCAGTTTCGCGTCCACCTTGGCATCTATGGGGACGCTAAAAAAAGAAATTAAAAATACACAAAAAAAAGAAGAAGGCAAAATACAAGGCCCCAAAGGATGTCGATAAGATTCGACGGAAACGAAAGAAAAAGAGGGTTGGATCGAGACCTAGTGAAAGAGGAAAACGGGGCAAGAAAGGCTCGTCTAAACGAAGAAAAGAAAGAGTTAGTCGGCAAACGAAAATCGTCAATTCGCTAAAAAAATGAACGGGGGGGGGTCAAAAAGAAAAGCGAAAAGGGGGGATCTTCGGTGCTCATAAGGGCCTTTACAGGGATACCAGACTCCGCGAAAAAGTGGGAAATCAGAAGAAGAAAAAGGTACAACGGGGGGCGAGGACCCGCCTCAGACGGCCTCGGCGGCGATGAAAGGAAGCGAAAAGCCTGAAACTAGGGCGCGTTGAAACCAATAAAAGAGGGAACGGAAGGAAATTTGTGGGACATAGGGTGGGGGTAAAGCACTTACACCACGTCAGCGCTGAAGGAAAGAAAAAATACGCAACCCGACTAAGGCCAAGAGCGAAGGAGCAATCGCAAAACAAAAAGCGGGAGGGGGGGGCTTCATCAGTCGAACCAAAAAAAGAGGGTCTAACCGGCATAGAGAAGAGGAAAGGTATCCACAGACGAGAAACATGAAGAACAAAAAAACAAAAACCGTCCTCGCACGGGAAAAATTAAAAAACAACAGGGGGGGGAGGTCCGGGAAAAAAGGTCAAAAAGAAATAAAGAACCGAGTGAAAGAGGTGCGAGAGTCACTGAAACCGCTTGAAGAGCGTTGCCGGGCAAGGATATAGGCAAGAGAAGAAAGAGGATCGATGCATGGGACGGCTAAGGAAAAAAGAGTTGAGATGTGAGAAGAACCGCTTAACTACGCTGCATCGGGACGTCGCACCAAGAAAACAGTGGAACAGCACGCCCTGAAAAACCAATGAGGACATCGGGGAAAAAACGGCAAGTAAAAGGACGAGACGATCAGCCTGAGCCGGTGCCGCAGACAAAACGCAAAACGTAACGAGAAGCCGGAGGGATCAAGGTGCAACAAAAGAAAAAAACAAAAAGGAACTCCGCTCATCGGCAAGTACGAAAACAAGAATAGATAGAAAGCGGCCGAACTCTCCGAGCGTCCCTGTTGGAAAGGCAGTTGCCAGGACAGAGATCTTACCCGACGGCCGCGGGATCGTGTCCACGCGACCGGAAAAAGGGGAGCCCTGTTAACTCGAGGGGGGGGGCTAAAGAAAGCAAACTAGAAAGCTGGAGAGGTTGAAGGGAAAATCAGTCTAAGGAACAGTCCGCGCCCACCACCAGAACCCGCGCGCAACGCCGCATCGAGTGTCGGAGAGCCAAAGGACTTCCGGTCAGAATTGCTCTGGGAGAGGAGGTAAACTCCATCAGAAGGATTAAGGAGTTTTTGAGGGGAGAGAGGCATGGGAAACCGCTGGAAAAAAAGAGTGGCATGGTTGGGCACAGGGACAAATCGAAGCGGAACTCGACAAGGCAAATAGGAAAGGCACAAGTCATTGGAAAGCGCGGTTTCAGGAACGTCTCAAGGAGAGACAAGAAACCTACCTAGGAAGTGCCGAAAAAATCTCGACTTGAAAACAAGGGGGGGAGGAAGGGCACAAAAAAAGTACTGGGGGATCATCATAAAAACATAATCTGAAAAGTGACAGGACCACGAGCTGGATTCCAAAAGAAAAGGAAAGAAAGACTAAGAATCCGGTGATGGAAATGCTGAACGGAAACACCTCTAGTTCCTAAGCTTAAAAAAAGGCGACCGGCTCAGGGCGGAGGGATGCGATTAAGCCGCCAAAGTCGAGAAATAGAGTGTTGAAGGGATCCGACAAAGAAAAGTGAAAACTGCTAAAGAAAATTAAGGGGCTTGGGCTTAACAGAGGCTCGAAACTACTCAAAAACACACAACCGGAGGAAAAGAGGAGAGGTGGGAAGGGGGCGTCATCGGCTGAAAGAACTCTAAACAAACCCTTCTGAGAATCGCCAAAAAGGGAGATCTCCGAATACCAAGAAAAACGATAGGAAAACCCATAGCGTAGTTGAAAGAGGCAAAAACAAATAGAGCAGGGACGAAGGAATCGTGTAGAGCACTCTATTAAAAAGCTCCTCGAAAAACGAACTTGCCATAAGAAGGAGGCCAGGGACAGTTCTGTTTCGCCTTGGTTCGGGATCTCAAGAGAAAGCACGCTGGTTACCAAGACGGCAACCGATCGCGAGAAGACAGGCAAAGAGGTTGAGTGGGCCTAAAAAAAACATGGCAAGGATGGCCGCCATAAACATACCGGGGCGTATAAGTCAATTAGAGTGGAAACTGGGGAATAAGAAAACACTGGACAAATTCCCGCGGGGAAACCCTTCTGGGAGAAAGGAGACCGCAAAAAAAAAGAGAGTTTCAGGGGAGGAAGAGAAAAGCAGAAATGGAAAGAGTCGAATCGCAGGAGAAACGTCGCTTCGGGCGGCAGACTGGGAGGGGTTAAAAATGATTGGGAAAGGAGGAACAATTGGGTGAGAGTCCACTAAGAACAAGTCGTTATGAAAAAAAAGAGGTCTCAACGGCTTTCGAGGGAGTGCCTCCAGTTCTATCCTCTGGCGAACGACCGTGGGGGAAAGAGCATGAGAGAGCGGTCTAGAGGAATCTACTAGAAAGAGAGCCAAGAAAAGAGGAGAAGGAGAGCAGGTGAGATTGCGAAGGAGCGATCGTGCAGATGTTCGACAAGCTTCCAAGAAGGGATTTCTTAGAAAAGTGGGGGAAGGGCCAAGGGAACCCGACCACCTATGTAATTGGCCCACTTTGTCTTGAGGGGAGATAAAAAGATGTGACCGACCAGAAAGGAAAACAAAAGAAACCGAGATTGCTAAACTGAACCTTTGAAATAAAGAAAGAAAGTGCGTAATAAGGTAAGGGAAAGTATGGGAATCAAAAGTACCATCTGTAGGTTGCTTTCAGAGAGAAGTAAAAAAATAAAGACGAGATGCAAACGGCAAAATGACAAGACTGATGCTGACAACCGTTCCAAGGAGGAAGACAGATTCTAGCCAAACGTTTGAAAAAAGTGGAGAACTCAAGAGCGAAGATGTCAAGATTATTTTATCGAGGAAAAGGCGCCAAAAAAGGTGGGGACAGATCATTGAGGGAGGGCACCGACGCAAAACTGGGGGGTTGTACGATGCGTAAGTACAACAGGGAGATGTCAAAAAAAGACAAGGAGAAAAAGGGGGGGGGGGGATTCCTGAAGGGTTCTAATATGCTTGAGCAAAAGAAAAAGACTTACTGACAACCCGAAAATTGGGGGGTGAAGGGGGACCACACTTAAAAGTAGAGTCTGCGGGTGGAAAAGATTCACGGGAAAAGCGCGGAGGGGATAGGATTGTAACAACCGAAAAGGGAAAACGAGTTAATCTCCTAAGAAAAGGGGGGGAGCAAAAGCCGTTTGGGAAAACGCGCCAATTGAGTCCTTTATGTGTCATACGGCAACCGCTCAAACGAGAAGACGGACAGCGACCGGCTGTCATCACCATTACGAAAAATCGAATCAGGCACATCGGATGATTGAAAGAAGCAAACGTGTAACCCTCGTGGGCCTGCAAAAAAGGTAAGCAGTCAGACACAAAAAAAGAAAAAATGAAATCGAAACGAGGACCAGAAAGAGGAGTTAGCGAACGAAAGGAGAAGGAAGGGATGTAGTTGCGAAAGGTGGGGTTTTAGATTGAACCGTGTTGTGAAAGAGAGAGAACTTGAAACCAGATGATCGGAAAAGAAATTTCGTGGAAGAGAAAAAGGGAAGGGGAGCCCAGAAAGGGGAAGGAAAAGGGAGCCCGCGAGGTGTCGGATGGAATTCGCGGAAAAAAGAAAACTCCAACAGAAAACGCAGAGGGAACGAAAACGGAAAATGTTTGAACCCCCTAACACAAAAAGCTACCCGCGCGACAGTTAGAGACGCTGGGCAAAAGGAAAGTTGCTGGCGAGGAGGGCAACAACCATCAACGGCCCAACAGGCAAAAAGCACTGCTGGTCTATTTGATGCCGAAAAAATAATCAAAGCTGAAGAAAGGGGGAGGAAAAAGGATAAGGTCAAAAGGGAACTTGGGGTGAGGGAAAGTAAAAAAGATCGGGTGGTCAGGGCAGGGGGACGGAAAACTAGCGCATCAACCTTGGTCGAACATCAAAATACCAATGTAAAAAAACCAAAGTATAAAAAAAGAACAACTACCTGGAAAGTTCAGAGGGGGGGGGTAACGATAAGTTTGGAGAGGAAAAAAGAATAAAAAAGAGTCTCAGGCTGGCTGAACTACTGGGGGGGGACCGGGGGCAATCATAGCTGGGACGGGCTGAGGTGAGTCAGTTGACTTCGCAATGTTTGGGAGGAGTCGAAAGAGCAGAAGGACGGAAAACCAAAGAGCTTTGGTTTTTGTTGGTGCAGACATTGGAGGGCGGAATGAGTTGAAGCGCTGGACGACCGAAACGGCTCGAGGTAATCAGCAATCGCAAAACAAGAGGGGGGAAAGCGTTTAAACAAGGGACGGAAAGAATCCGCTATCGTTACGACCGCTCTATCAAAGAAGAAAAAAGAGATGGCTGTAAAGAGCGCGGTACGGAATCAAGGAATCTTAAAACCGTAGAAGAAGATTACGTGCTGAAAATGGATAGGGTGTCCAGTTGAGCGCACGCTAAAACGAATTAAACCGGGGATTGGGAGAGGGAAGGCATTACCTGTATCTACCTCGGGTGTCGAGAAGAACGAAAGAAATAAAAGAGGAGGGGGCTGGGAGAAAGCCGTATTGTGGGTATCGCCGCAAAAGCGGGTGAAGCACAAGTACAAGTTCAGAGATGTTTGGGGGGGGGGGGGGGGCTTGACCCGGTAAAGGATCGAGAGAACAGGGGTGATTGGACCGTGTGGAGGTTAAGCGGAAGAACGAGGGAGACTGTTAGCAGCTGGGAAAAAACCGCTGTAAGACGAAATGGCGGGAAGGAAAAAAGAACAACAAAGAGATTGTGGAGGTGAGCCTTTTATCGAGGAATAGAGTTCGAAAGGGAGCAGAAATACGAGGGGTTAAGAGGAGACAAAATGGATCTAGGGAGGAGCATGAGACGAGAAAGGACTCGCAAAAATATAAGTAAAGGGAAAACAGGGAGATTGAGGGGACGGCACTAAAGAATCCAAAAAAATCGACTGTTATAAACCCTAAAATAGTCAATGATACATATTGGGGGGGGAAAAAGGGGAGTCAGCTGGGAGAGAAGAGTGTAAAAAATAAGGAAGCTCATGAAGAGACCTAGAGCGGACGCTCAAATTTCTGTAGAAGAGACGAACCTACTCGTCAGAAAGGAAAGATAAGGGTGGGAACTAGAGTTGCGGGATGGTGAGGGGTGACTCTTCATGGGATGGGTCCGTTCTGGGAGGGGCTCTAAGCAGCACAAAATAAATACTCAGAGGGTTGCTGATGAAAAAGAAAGGTATCTTCAAAGGGGCAGGTCCTACCAGATTTGGTAGAAGGAGTAGGGATGATCAGAAGCGACAAGTCCGAGCTTGGAGGGAAGGCAAGGGAACTGGGGCAGAAGGGGAAGGCGGAAGTCTTATCGAGAAATGAGTAGGAATTTGGAAACTCCAGATAATATTGGCAAGGTCCTCTACACCGGAGCAGCAAAAGAGGAAAAAAGCTGGTTGGAGATCTAGCTCACACAAAAAGAAATAGATAGAAAAAACCTAGAGACTATAAAGGAGGAGGAAATTGGACGAGGACCTTTGGAATAGGGGAGATGTGGCTTCAAAGGAACTTGTAGCCTGCGCCTGCAAATCTGAAGCGCATGGTGAAAAACCACCCAAAAAAAGGTGGGGTGAGGGAAAGGGCATGATTTCACGGAGAAAAAAAAAAGGTAGGTCGACATAGAAGTGGGAGAAGATTTGGTGGAGCAGGCAGTCAAGGAGGGGATAAACGGAAAAGGATTAAAACACAAAAATGGAGGCGTGAAGGAAAGAAGGCTCGGGAGCAGAAAGAAAAAGAAAAGGGAGCGTGAAAAAAAGAACGGAGCTTCGAAAAGGAAAATAAGCTCCTTGAAAAAGAGGCCGTCCAACAAGGGGCTGGAAACCAAAAAGTTGGGGCGGATCAAAAGTTGACCAGGTCTGGGGAAGCCGCGTCTCTGCAAGAAAGACTTATAGAAGGAAAGCAGGGTTCTAAAAGAGTCATAGCGCTGTTAAAAGAACAGCAAGATTGGAAGTCATCTTAGAAACACACGAGAACACAAGGGGGCACAAAAGGAGCAGGGATGTGATCGTATGACGACCATCAGCTTGAAAAAGGGTCTGCCCGAGCAATACAGACTCCAAGAAGCAAGCGACTCAAGAAGACGGCGTCTAAGTTCACAAGAAAAGACTCAGAGAAAAAGAAAGAGGAGTAGAAACACGCGAAATTCAAACCGAGTTAAAAAAAGATGGGAGGGCAACGCAGTTGGAGCAACACTACCCGGGCCCGTCTACAATAATAAATCGGAGAACTCAAAATTGGGGGAGCAAAAGAGGAAATAGAGCACGGGAAGACGAATCACGAGGCAGAGAACAGAAGATGGTGAGCAAACCGGGGGGAAAGAAAGAAAATCCACTTAATCGGAGAAAAAGTGTATGCATTCGAAAAAGGGCGCTTTACAAAAGGGTGTGGCTCGCTGGGAAGAAAAGAAAAAAAGCGAGAGGGAAGAATAGAAGACCGCCCATTCCAGGGATAAAATCTTTGGCGCTCTGGGGAGAGGTGCAGCCAAGCAGGAGTAGATAATCGAGGCTCAAGAAGATTAAGAAAGAAGGAGGAGAGAAGCCTCATGTCAAGGGTGTCAAAAAGAAGGCGGGAACACGGCTCCGACCAAAAAAAGACAAAGGGCGAGAACGATAGACAGCCTAATCAAAAAAAAACCAAGTAGATTCCGGAAGAAAACGGACCCATTAAGAAGGGAGGGACGAGGCGGGTCCAAAGGTAGGGAAAACTCTGACTGAAGGGGTCAGAGGGGGAGGCAGGTTCCAGCAGCGAGAAGACATTGTTGGTTTGGGAAAAAGCAGGAAAATCGCGAGATTCAAGCGGAATAGAAAAAAAAAAAAAACGATAGCAATAGCCAAAGAAAGATAGCGAGGGTATTCAAGAGGAAGGGAATGGCACGCCAAACTTCAAATGATCAGCTGGTGCAAGACCCTAAAATCACTGAGAAAGAGTGGCATGGAGGGGGGGAGACGTGGGCCAGGAAAAAAAGGGGGGAGGCATGTTGCCAAAAAAACGTACTGGCAAGAGGAAAAACGGCCGGGTGGAGGGAGGGGTGAAAGTTAAAGTGACACG
>Ga0179593_1501075_pt1 | contig 16825 bp, 19 predicted proteins | sample CZODoug2_1_08_16_FD_185931 | JGI IMG/M metagenome (GOLD analysis project Ga0179593, IMG submission 185931) | Vadose zone soil fungal communities from Angelo Coast Range Reserve, California, USA - CZODoug2_1_08_16fungal (PacBio error correction) | ecosystem: Environmental > Terrestrial > Soil >...
CCGGCAGCGAAAAAGAAACGGACATCGTCCAACAAATTGGGGGTTCAACCGGAAAAGTCTGGGGGGCATAGCCATGAAGTTCTGTCATGGAAGGAACGCGCCGAGGAGAAAACAGGGGAGGGGTTGGTCTACGGGGAACTCGATTCTCGCAAGGGGATAACACAAAAAAACAAAAAGGTGGAAAAAGGGAGAGTGAGCTGAAAGTACCGCGACAATCAAATATCAGAGCCCCTCCCACCAGGGTTGGGGTAATTTTAGAGAAAACTGAGTTTATGTAGGGGGTTTTAATCAAAACAAAAACCAACCCAAAAGGTAGGGAAAAGGGCTTAGTTATGATAAAGAGTGGTAGGGTGGCACCAGTGTGGGGCATGGGCGAACTAAAAAACAGGGTGATGGGGGATCTAGCGCGGTTGGAAAACGTGCAGAGATCGCTGAATTCCGAAGTGACATGGGTGGGAGAAGGCTGCAAATTGGCAGAAGGATTCTAGTCGTTCAAAAATTGCAGCCAGAGGGAGAAGCAGAAATTACAACAAGAAAGGGAGGTCAAGGCAATTCTCCTAAGTATTAAATAACTTGGGGACATGTGTGGAAATAGAAAAAAACGTAAATGAAACGAGGGCCTCCACCGCGCAGTGAAAGGGGTGGTCCACAGGAAAAAAAGACTTTCGATGAGGGGAGAAAAAAGAAGTCATCGAAGGTTCAATAATGTTGCAGCTGGCCGAGCACGGAGGTGGTAATCATTCTCAACTTATGAAATGTCAAATAATGAAGCAGGGAAAGGTTGGGGGGGGGCAGGGTAACGAAAAGGGGAGACGAAAAGCCTGTAAGTTGGTGGGCTCTCATTCCGTGGTTTGATGAACGGGAGACTAGCTCGGAGTTAAGGGGGGAGGAGGTAGGAGCCCTGTGCGGTGCACTGGAAAATTAAAGCGTTCTCCAAGTCTGAAAAATAGTTCCGTTGGCGGGAATGGGGGGACCAATGACTAAAAAATGGGGGGACAAAGGGACCAGGGGAAGTGGAGGCTGGGTTCAAGGGGGAATGGTGATGGTTGCGCGGCAGATGGAGAATAGAAATTGAAAGGGACTGAAGGCTTAGGCGCGATGAACGGTATAAAGGTTCACCGAGGTGTACGGGTGGGCAGGCCAAAACCAAAGAAAAAGGATGCGCGCTGACGAAGTTAAGGGGGAGGCAGTATCCTAAAAAAAAAAAAAACTGCAAGGCGGCCGCGGTGCACCCGAAAAAAAAGGGCTGAAGACCGCCAAAGGACTTATCTAAAAAAATAGGATCAAGATCCAAGTCGGCAACATTCGTTGCTCAAGGAAGAGGGATGTTCCTCGACAGAGACCCACGCAACGGTAGGAGTCGAACTGTCGGCGAAAGGAAGGAGGCTGCTAAGCGGATGCAGCACTAGAAAAGGGAACGTCGTCTTCCGTCCGTTGGCGAGGGGGGGGACTCTTTTTTCGGAAAAGGTCGTCGCGTGGTCCAAGACCCCAAGAGAGACTCAACTAACAACGGAGAAAAGAGAGAGGAATAAGCGGGGTTGGGGGGGGTTGGCCTTGGACAAATGATTTCGAAAAAATAGGAGGAAAGAGAAGAGAAAGGAAAAGGTGAATATAGGAGAACACCAGTGCTGAAGGATGACAATCCGAACTAAAGAAAAGAATTTAGGCGCTGAGTCGCCTCACGCGGGAGAGGGGGGTAGACGGCGAGGACCATCCCCCCTCGACTTTGAAAAGCAGGTTAAGGTCCAGCGTCGAATCGAATATTGGGGCTGACTTAAGAGAAAGGGAGGTGGGACGCGGCGAAAAGAAGAGTGATTGTTTTGCCAACCATTGGCTCTCGAACGCCACAAAGCTTCACGAGCGGACAAATGAATCCCGGCCTGCACCAGACAAACGAGGGTTGAAAAGAAAAAAAGGAAAAGCTAAAAAGCTCTCAAGAAGCAACTCCCCTAGAGAAGGGGTAAATGAGCAAGAGAGGGACATCTGCCGCGTAACACAAGTGCCAAAAGTTGAGCACGGAAACGACAGTGGGGGGGAAAACCCATTCCGGGTGTCGTCATTTGTCAAACAGGGAGCAAACAAATGTTTTAAAGAAGTGAGAATCTGTACCGCTCGGCGCAAATGGGGCACAAAGCAAGACTGGAAAAAAAAAGGCAACGGGGGAAGAAGCCTCACAATCAAAGAAGAGCCTAGAGTGCGATAAAAGACCCCCGAATGATCCCGACAAATTACCGGCTTTGAGGAGAAAGAAAATAGGCCCAAGGGCCGCAGAGGGCCCGGGACATCTATGTGACATTTCTCGAGTGAAAAGGAGCCTGGGGGAGAGGCTGTAGAAGAGACCCGAAACAGTCTTCTTGACCTGCGAGCCGGAGGGGTTAAATACTCAAAAGAGTGTGGAAACACTTCGCTGGGGAAGCTTTGAGACGCGGTTAAAATGGGGAGCGGGGGGAGCAATAAATTTCACCGTAGGAATACCTTTATGACTAGACCAAGAAAAAAGAAAAGCTGGGGGGTCATTGTCGGCTTTCAAGAAGGACTACTAAATTGGACTCTAGCAGATGCACATGTGCCAAGCATGAAAAGAAAGGGATGAGCAAAGGTAGGGAACCTTCAGTGAGCTAGATCAAAAACAAATGGGTAGTTGAGCCGCATTGGTTCAAAAGGGGGGAAACGTAAACTGGAATAAACACTTATAGATGTCCGCAGGGTATCTAAACCACTTACTAAACCTAAGACGGGAATGAAGGGACAAAACAAGGGGGAGGGGCTGGAAATCAGGGGGGTGTGAGTGAGAGACTTTCAGCCTGGAAAGGGAGTAAGGGACACTTTTGTATCATGGCTAGCGAGAAAAAAAAAAACCCGCCGTCGGTAGCGCGACGCAGTGTAGAATTGCAGAAAAATTGAAATGGGTTCTCTGACCAGAATCCGGGTCACGAAGGAAAAACTTGGGGGGAATTTATGCGAGGGTCCCCTGAAGTGGCGTGCCAAGGGGAAGGGGAAGGGGTTGTCACTCTCTCTCAGGTGGAAGGAACGCCGTTCACCTCACGAGAAACGCCTGGAGTGAAAAGCAGCCCGAGCAGAAAAACACTCAATCTTCGCTCGATGAAAGCCAAGCGCAAGGCTTGTTCGTACCGGTAATCGCTTAGGTGGATAAAATTCCGCTTTCGCGGAGAGAACTATGATTTCTCGGGCAAGGACAGAAGATCTACGCGCGGCGCTGAAACTTCTTGGAAGACGTCACCTACGGAGCGTATTCGGCGGGGCCTCTCGAAACCAGGGGGAAGGGGGGTGACAGATAAGCAAGACAGGAGGAAGAGAGAAAGAAAGAACCAACCCGCTTGCGAGAAAAGCCGCCGTTCTAAGTAAAGCACAACCACGCCCAGAATCAAAGAAAAGTCTTAAAAGGGAGAAAAAGGAAGCCATAGGCAACCGCTGATATAAAGCAAAAGAGAAGCAAGGCACGAACGCAGCTCAAATGGGGAAAGAAAAGAAAAAGGGGCTGAACATCAGAATCGCCGGCCGAACGCCGAAGCATGAAGAATCAAAGAACAATGGTTCTTTTTCATAAAGGCGTCCATCGGGCGTTGACGTAAACGTCGTTGGATGGAAGAACGAGAGAACCCGGGCGACCATCAGCAACGAAAAGTCGACGCATCGAATGAACAGTTTGTTCCGAAAGGGGTCGAAATCGGGAGGGGGTGGTAGAGAAAGGGGAAGGAGCAACCCTACTAAGGGCGTAACTTCTATGGAAAGAGTCTCTTAGGGCCGCGCAAAAGATAAAACGAGGAAAGCCAAAACGAAAAGGAACCGCCTCCCGAGCAGGGAGTCAGAACTGGGGAAAGGATTTTGAAAAAAGGGAAGAAACACAAAAAAGAGCTCGAAAAAGCTGTAGCCAGTCAAAAAAAGGAAGGGACGATTGCACACAGCAGAGAAACACACCTGAAGAAATCAAGGTCCCAGGAGGGAAATGAAGTCTGAAGGAAAGCCAATTCGATAATGGACTCCGCCACCCACCCCCTTCATAAAACGAAGACGCCAAGCAATGGAATGAAATTCACTGCTAGGTAAAAATGAAAAAAATTGCCAGGGGGGGACCTATAGAAGACGCGAGAAAGGTTCTCCTGAAACAGAGTCGAAACCGCAGACACAGCTCAAAAGAGAGAGCCGGGTCCCATAGGGTCAGCGGTGTAGCGATGACGATTAAAAGAAAAGCCCTTCACTGGGGAAGTCAACAAGAACAATAAGTCGCCCAAAGCAATAATAAAGGCTTATAGAATATCGAGGTCTAGTCCTAGTCAGTTCGCCCACGAAAAAAGAAGAAAAACGATTCTATTCAGGAAGGGGAACCGCAACTTCACCAATGATCGTGAAATCCGATATCATGCCAACTAAAATTCTTTCCCAAAAAACGGAGATCTAGATACAAAAAAACAAAAAATATTAGGAAAAGATAGAGATAAAAGGCTTTTTTGGGGGTTGTAGAAGAAGATGGCACATTGATCGGATTTCAAGAGGCATAAGGGTTGACTTTTCTTGAATTGAGAATCGTTTTTCGCGGTGGCGGGGGGTCTAACCAGTATCGGCGAGCCAAGATGTATATTTATCAACAAGGGAGGATGCTGGGGGGCGGCCTGAGAGGGGGGGGTACCGTGTAAGGCCAAAGGTGCCGGAGTTTTTCGCGTCATCAGGGGGACAGACGATGGCGGGAGCGGGATTTGCGCTGGCGCGGCGTTGGGAGGAAGGTGGCTTGGGCGCTCTTTGGGGGAGGACGGGGGGGTTGTCCAGCAAATCCCATAAAAAAATGGGAAAGTTTGCATGTGGACATGAGCAGTGACTCGGGAGGGACTTGGGATTGCTCAGGGGTGGAATGCCGTGGGACGGGCGTCTTTGAAGGAAGCTACTGGGCGCGGAATCCGCCTCATTCCAAGGGCCGGGCGATGGCGTTCAGGGAGGCGTTGTTGGGTCGAGCTGTGTGCTTATCAAATGCGCAGGGGAAGGTTTTAGGAGATAAGAGTGGCGATTTTTGCTTTGAGTGGAACATTGTGGGAAATCCTTGCGGACCTGGTGGAGAGGACGCTTTCGCTTTAGGTTTTTTTGTTCTTGACGAGTTTTGGAGTTTGCCCCAGAGGAAGAAATACCGGGGTGCGAGAGCGAGAGGGCGGATTTCGAGGGTTTAGGGTCATTCAAAAAGGAGAGCAGCTTCGGGAGACGATCCTGACAAGTTGGTAAAAGGGAGGGCGGAAGCGTGCGATTTATGAAAGGGTATTACTTTTATTGTCGAAGGGGTGCAAGCGCACGAAGTACGGGATGAAATAACAAAGAAGTGGCTTAGAAAAAAAGTGACGTTCTTACGCTGCTCTCGGGAGCTGCCTCTTAGGATGTCGCCTCATTCGGTTTTTTGGGGGGGAAAGAAAGCACTTAGCTTTAATCGTGAAGTTTTACACGGGAAAATGGAGTGATCCGCGCGGAATTATTTCTATTCACTATACTGCGGCAGAACACCCTCCCTTGCGGGGAGTGACGAGTAAAGGAGGGCAAGAAAGGAAGGAAGAAGAGAGTGAAGGGGAAGGCGCGAGGGTGGGGAAAAGAGGAAGGGAGAGATGAGGAGGGGCGGGGGAGGAGGGGGTAGAAAAAGAGAGGAGGAGGACAGAAAGGGATGAAGAGAAGAGGTGAGGGATGAGAAGGAGAAGCAAAAGGAAAAGGGGTTTGAAAAAAAACTGGGGGGTCTTTGGGGGGGGGAAGGGTCATTACTGTATGGAACGGATAAAAGGTAGAAGGGAAACACTTGTGGGATACCGAAAATCATGTAGGGGAAAGAGTTCAACTGACGGGTTCGAGTGCAAAGGAAAGAAAAGAGAAGCCTTAGGGAAAAAACTGAATTACTTTCCTGAAAAGCGCCGAGATCATATTCTGCCGAAGAGAAGGGAAGCGCGCGAACCGAGAGACAGAGAGAACGATGGTACCTCGGGAAAGACTTGCAACTTAGAAGCCGCGGCATTTGCTGCGGGATGAGCACTATCGGGTGGCTCTGGAAAGGAAGCAGGCTGTCACACAGCGCGCGAAAGAACAAACGGCAGAGGAGAATAAAACTCCCTCCGTGGCCACAGCAATCAAGGACAAAAAGTTTGTCGACGAAACCGGATCGAGTCGGCAAGACATTGACGGGGATGATTCGCACACTGCGCGCGAAGAAAAAAGGGAGGTTGCGCCCTTCTCTAGAAACTGGTTATACAACGTTGGGGAAAAAGGGCAGAAGTTGAAGGCTGAAAGAGAAAAAAACGAAAATCAAAATTAGGGTAGAGGCCCCTCCCCCTGGGGGGGGTTAAAGGGGGGTTTGCAAGATACGGCTTAGATTTAGGGAATGTTTAAGCCACCTTGAGGGGTACGACTATGTTGATTCTAAAGAGTAGTGGGGGCACCAAAATTGTTGAAAAATGGAGCAAAAAGCTAACCAAGGGAGGAGCGGGAAAGCGAGGGGATTGGACAAACGTATCGGGAGAAGAACTCCTTTTCCTTTCATTAGGGAACAGCATTCTGGCTCGCGTGACTTGAACTGCCATATTGGGAAACAACGACAATGCCAAACAAGAACAAGGAGGTTGCTAACGAGGATTGAGGGAAGAAAATGGAGTCATAGAAGGTTTACAAGGTATTTCAGACGCTTAAGAAAATGAAAAGCGCCAAGCTTACGACATCGAATTGGTTCCAAAAAATCTTACCTGGCGGGGTTAAAAATAGGAAGTCGAATGGAGGAAGGTTGCGCAGCTGTATATCTCTAGAATGGACGCATTCGTAAAGAGAATGGGAGAAATTGCACAAAAATCTATGGCAGGGAAGAGAGTTTTTGCCCTGGGGAGGAGGGGGGGTTCGGGGAAAAGGAAAAGCCTGTCGGGGGCGGGGGGCTCAGGAGCTAGGTTGGGGGGATACGTCAACTTAGGAGAGGCAGGGGACAGGGTGGAGAACTTCTCGCTATTGATTGGCGGTGCAAAAGATGAGCCCGAGCGGGAAAAAAGATTGTTCTCAATCTTAAACTAGTCCGGGGGGATTTAGCCCGGGAAAAGGACTAAAAAACGGAATTGGGGAGGGGGTACTTTGGAGATTGGAAACAGTGGCAATTGCGGGTAGTTTGAAGTCAATGGAAAGCCGGAGAGGATTTAACGGAGGGGAGTACTGAAAGGGACGCAGTGGGAGTGACGGAGCGAATAGGGGGCCCCTCGTTTTTAATGTTTAGATCCTGGGGGAGTTGGATGCGCGACTCGAGTAAGTTCTGTGGCAGATGAGCTAAAACTACGCCGAGAACAATCCACGTGCAGCTGGGAGGCGCCGGTGCACCTCAAAAGGGTCGAGAAGGCCCAAATTCTTGAGAGAGGAGTGATCGACCGCTCCGGGAAATCACAGCCAATTTTCGAAAAACTGGGGTAGGGGGGGATGTGGGCCTCGAGGGAACAGATCAAATAAAAGCGGATGGGAGAAAGATGACAGTCGCTCCATGCACCGGAGATAAGACGAGGATTCATTAAGCGGAGAACTGGTGCAGCAGTGTACCGTCTTCCAGGAGGAAGGGAAAGGGGAGAGGATATTTTTGGGTCGGAAAGTAGAATTTTCGGCGGGACATAACCCCAAATAGGGGAGAGAGACTCAGCAAACGGGGATGAGGAAAAGGAGAGAACTGTTGTGGAGTTTGAACAGAAGGTCGACCTAAGAAAAAATCGAGGCACCGATCCCGGAGAAGTCAAGGAAATGTTATACTAAATCCGAGAAGTCGGCCGAGCTGCATCCGCGCTAGAATAAAGAACTTATAGACTTTCGAGAGTGAATCATCCGTGATTTGCGGGTAAAGTCTCTTAAGCAATCAAAAATAGCTTTAGACAAAATCAGCTGGGATTCCCGGAGCGTCGAAATCCGATATAAAGAATGTGGGAATCGCGAAATTTTGCGTGACACCAGGTGTCTTCCGGGAAGCTGGAACGTGATGGGTGTTTTCTCCGGCTAGTTTTTATCTAGAAAAGCACAACTGATTGTAAGCTCGCATGAAGAAGGGAAGGAACATAACAAAGTGGAAACCCACTTGTCAGCCTCAAAAACACTAAAAATAGGAGCAAGGAGCCAATCCCAAGGAAAGTTCCTGTCATTCTCGATAAGGGCTTTCATAGAAAAGAGGAAACTGAATACCCGCAATTGCCACGGACAATCCTACAAAATGGGGGAAAGAACATTGTTCCCCAGGACCGGGGTGGGGAGGTCAGGGGGGGGTCACACAGGGCACTCCCGCAACAGAACGATTTGGGAAAAAAAAATGGGATACCGCTTGGCCCGCTCGGCTCAGTGAAGGACAGAAGAAGAAAGGCCTCAAAATGGGAAAGAAGACTCGCCTATCGTTCAGAGAACTACGCCGGAAAAAGACCACCCATGAAACGGACTTGCGGCCCCGCTCCCCGCGCAAAAGTTTCAATCTCTTTCACTGACGAGGGTACATTTTCAATTAGTCATAGGAGTCCAGTGGGGGATAGGCTTTCGACAGCCTGCGCAAACGTCTCTTGACCTAGAAACCTGGTTGTTAACATACCGACGGGGAAGATGGTAAAAAAGTCAGGAAAGGCAAGAATTTTCTTCCGCTTTGGACTTTTCAAAAAGGCGCAATACAGGAAAAAGCCTATTACTAATTGAAAACTCTTTCCCGTAAACAGAGGGCTTGGGGGGTCTTTCGGCGTGAAAAGGGGACAAGACGCGAGCAAATCGAAAATGTGAAAAAAAGCATGGAAAAGGGAAAAGAAAAGGCAAGCGATATCTCCGTTCGGGACCGCTAGATCACTAATCCCCAGGGCTGGGTTGGGCCAAAAGTTAACAATTTGGGGCACAAAAGAGAGGTGAAAAATCCAACAAGGTAGAGAAATGTCGCAAGGTTGGGATAAAAAACCACTTACATAACTATAAGTCCAAGGGGAATCAACATTTACAAACCAGGGATGGTAGAGGGGAAGGGGAGGGTCAAAGGCGCGACGGGAATAATTCAAAGTGGAAAGGGCAACTTTTTGGACGCTATATGCAGATAGACGAACCCAGAAGGTCGGGGAAAAGCGAGCATTGACATTGCAGCAAGGAAGGGAGATGCCCCGACGAAGAGAAGAGACGGACCACTTTGCCAGATCTCTGGGGAAAAAGGGGGAAGGCAGGTCACTTGGCCGTTGTCTCCGCGATAGGGCTGAACAAGGCCGTTCACACACAAGCCACCCCGGATAGTTGGAGCGCCGCAAGCCCCACTCGGCAGAGACTCGCTCGATGCCACGCAAGGGGAAGAGGGTCAAGTCAGGGGGAGGCAGCGCTCGTAATGGATCGAAGGCGGGAGGGCACTTCCCTCCCCCCTGTTGGGTTGTTTGGGTTCTCGAAGCGAAGAGATCTACGCGCGGAGATTTTCCTCCAAAGCAATGTGGAAATGTAAAAGCTTCATACTCAATAGCGTTGCGTCGGTGCCATCGACCAAATGCCGTTCGGAAGAAAGAGCTCACCCAGGAACAGGAAGGAAGCGGGGAAAGAAAAAAGCTTTCTGAACGAAAAAACGTTCCTACAGTAATAAAAGAAAAACACGCCCCAGATCCACCGAAAGGGAAGTAGGGTTCAAAGAGAGCAAGAAAATAGCCTCGGCAAACAAGCGCGTAAGCTAAAGAAAGTCCAGGAAACACGATCTCCTCCGGATAAAAATACCAAAAAACCGAACTGAGGCGAAAGCAAGCAGAATCTCCGACCAGCCAAGGGATAGGACATACACAACACCGCCACAGGGGGGGAAAAGGTGGTGAACACGAATCTTGTTCGTGAGAGAGTAGTGTTGAAAAGACAAAGCCCGCGATCCCCGTCATCACCATCAAAAGAGCACACGCTGACGAAAACAATCCAGTTTAACAATTGTGTTCCTGATAGGGGGGGAAGGAGAGAAAGGTGTAGAGGTTGGGGGAGGAAAAAAAGAAGAATCGAAGGGAGAGGAAGATTCCCAAGAGTTGGGCGTAGACGAGGGAAGAAAAACTCTTCAACCATCACGCCATCCGCCCAGAAGCGAACAAAGGGCCTCAAGGAATTGGTCACCATGGGGCCACCAAGAAAAAAAGTAAGGGGGAAAAGGGAGAGCCAGCACCCCGGCAGGCGCATTTTAAAAGGAAAACCACCGCGAACCCACCCGAAAGAACGGCCAGAGGTCCCTTGCCGATGTCAAAGGCGATTCAAGAACCAAGCGAAATAATGAACTCATCCAGCAAACAACCGGCAAGCAAGGAGGCACTTCCAAAAGACACTGAGCGCAAATCACTGCGCATAAAATTAGAATGTTTCATAGGAGGTGCCGAGAAAAGAAACACGCCTCAGGACGAGCGCCGCGCCCACGTGCAGAAACGAAGCGAAAGAAGCAACCGAACCACAAAATACGTCCTGAACGATGACGAATCCGTCACTTAAGGAAGATTAAACAAGATCAAGAGCCGGCCCAGAAAAAAACAAATAGGGAGAGAAGTAACTTAATCGAAGAGGACGTGGGTGAGGAAAAAAATAAACGCCCACGCGGAACGAATGAGGTCTCTCACTTTCCCCTCACTAAACAAATGAGGCCGCTTACAAAGCTAGAGCATGAAACTAGGCGTTCAAACAAGCCAAAAAAAAAAAGAGATCTAATCAGAAGAAAACAACATTAGAAGAGGAAAAGAGAGAACGCAGGGGTTTTTGGTGGGGGATGGGGAACGCCTCGGGGATAGTATAAGTGACACGCCGGCATCCTGGTTCGGGACAGTGTAAAGGAATCGTTGGGGTTTGCAAAGGGTTGGAGGAGATGGGCGAAACAGGGATTCAGGGGAGTATCCACATATGGGTTTTTAATAGGGGGAGGGGGTAGTGGAGGGGAATGAGCTTTGTGTTCCGTGGGAATGCAGTTCCTTTAGGGAATAGTCATAGTCACAATGACTTGAAGATGGTTGACGTTTGCGCTGGCGCGGCGGGGTTTTCTTAAGGGGGGGGGGGGGCAGAGCTCTGGGCGGCGTGTTTACAAAAAAAAATGAAGAAACGGGGAATGTACATGCGCACAGTACGGTGGCTTAATTTCGGGATGCGCGTTTATGCCTTTTGTGGGGGGGTTGATTGAGAGGGAAAAGAGGAATGCGACTGCGCGTAATCTCCGAGTGCAAACTGTTCACGGCTATGGTCTTTCTTCAGGGTTTTGTTGAGTCATTGTGGACTAATCAAAAACTTCCTGTTGGAGTGCACAACTACAGCGTGGCGGATGAGTTGCTTGGGGGGACCAAGTTGGGGCAAAACCTGGAGACTTGTTCAGAGGAGAGGAGGATTGCGTTGAGTTTTGGCTGGGGACGAGTTTTGGAGGGTGGCCAGAGACCTACGAACAATCGGGTGGAGGGCTCATTCTACTGGAGTGAGGGGTTTCTTCCGTCAAAACTTTAGCTACAGAAGGAGGAGAAAGAAGAACACCACGTGTGGGGGAAACTTGGAGGGGAGGAGAGCTTGGCGATTACTGATGGGGATTAAAACTTTGAAAACGTAGGGAGGTTCCAGATGAACCGAATTACTGCTCAAAGGATGAAGGTAAAGAAACTGGGGGCGCGTGCTGCTCCTGAAGCAGTCTCGAGTAGGATTCTGACTGATTCGCCTCAGTTAGTTGTGTTTTAAGAAACTGTCCGTAGCGTCGATTCGTGCAGTCAATGGAGATTTAATGGCGATCCGAGCGGGAACGGGGACTATTTTCGTGGCGGGAAAAAAACGGGCAGAAAACTGGATGGGGGTCTGGGGTCGTGGTGGGTTCTTATTCATTATTAGAAACGAGGACTTTTTCTCGGGCAAACTGCGTTTGGTATTCCTAAGAAGACCCTGTGCTTGCGGGAATCATATTTCTACTTCTGGGTTCAGATGGACCGACGGACTATCCTTAGAGGGAGAAGATCATTAAAGGGAGGGAAACCGCGCAGAGATTCTTCAGGCTATAAAGAAAAAGAGGTAATATGAGGGCCTAAACAGGAGACAGAGAGGTAGAGGGTTACAGCTGGAAAAAAGACTTGCTGGCATCGGGGACGTATCCTCTGCTAAGGGGGGAACTGAGGATTGAAAAGACCACGATCAGGGGTGGGGCGCGTGGGGTGAACGGCAAGGGGGATTGTGAATCCACATCGCGGGGAGGGAAGGAGAAACGGCAGAGATAAGGGACTCTCCCTCAAGTTTCAAAATCGCATAAAGGAAAGTTGGGAACCACTCCTGATAGGGAGTCATGGGCAAGGGCCATGTAAGGGGGCTGGCAATGCCACAACGTCTCGAAGCGACTTAAACGCGGAGGGTAGGCATAAGATCTTCTAGCCTCTTATAGCAACAGGGTGGGGAAAAAGTCGAAAGGTAAGAATGAAAGGAAGAACGAAAAAGAAATTAGTCGAGCCCCAAATCCCCCTGGTTTTTGTGAAAAAGGGTTGCAGCTCAAGAAGGGGGGAATTTATTAGTGTTGGGGAAGGAAAAAAGAAGGAAAGGTAGAAGGTGTTGATTCTAAGAGTTGAGTTGCACAAAAGTGGGGAAAATGGCACAAAAACTAACAAGGGGGATTTTGATCAGAAAAGTGTCACGAACGGGAGACTCGGGCTGAGAATAAAAGTTCCTGTTCATGCTTGGCAAATGGGAATTGCAAGGATTCCTTGCGAGCATAGTGAATCAAACAATTACCCTCAACAAGAAACTGAAGGGGGGGGGACTAAGAAGTAGTGCCTAAGGTAGTCTAAGAAAAAAAAAGGTGGGGGAATGGATTGCTCAGGAACCTGAAATGGACAAAAGAGGACAGCCAGCGACGCTGAAAAAAAGTGGGGGGACAAACATTTGACCTGACAATATGTTAAAAGATGCATCGCAGGTCAAGAAAGAATTGCGGCAGCTGTCGAACATCTAAAGAAGGGGGGGGAAGATTAGGGAACTCGATGAAATGTTCAAAACCCCAATATTGAGGGAAATAGCTTGTACTTGGAACTGGAGCGGAGCTAGCCAAGAAGGTCAAGGGGGTCGCTCATGAGGAGTAGGGATCGCACGCGGCGCGAAATGGGGTCCATTTTGAGGGAGGAGCGATCGGATTGCGGGGTTAACAGGGAAAGATCGTGCAAAGAAGTCTCAGTCTTAAACATATCCGTGGTAGTTAAAGGGGGGACAATGACGAAAACCACGGAATGGGGGCCCACTGGGTGCCGTGTCCGATGGGACACGGGGGCAATTGCGGTAGTTTCGCGGCAGGGGGAATCCAGGCTAGAGAAGGGAAATCACGGATTGGGAGGCCAGGTAAATTCGATGGGGAAAAAGGGAAGGAGAAAGTGGGTTTTCCACAGCGTGTTTACTGGGGAAGGAAGAGTCCTCTTGCATGCAGAGCTCGACTTTAAGTGTAAACGGGCCGATGAAGAAGAGGCCTGGAGAACACCAAAAGAAAGTGCAGCGCGCGCGTGCCACCGAGTTCGCTAAGCCTCCAAAAAAGTAGGGGACATCGTCGGTGAATCGCCAGCGCCGGTCCCCAAAGCGGGGGGCAGAAAAGGAAGAGGGGGGATGTTCCTCGACCGTCTACCCAGAAAAATCACGACGGGAGAGAGAGGGAAAGTCATCTGAAAAATCTGCATAGAGGCGATGCAAGCCCATACAAGTGTTCTTCAGGTTGAGAGTCTGGAAGGTCGGACTTGCGCAGGGCTCAGGCTCGAGGGTTAGGGAAGGTCGAATGGGAGAGGGGTCAGAAACCCAAAACATAGTGATCTCTCTCAAACTCACCACAGGGGGAAAGGGGGACAAAGATATAAAGCTGTTTGTGGGGTTCATGGCAAAGGAAAAAAATGCGACTTTGAAGAAAAAGGAGGCCGAGCCCTGCTCAAGTCACGAAATGGTTAAATCTGCAGCAAAAAAGGGTCAGAGCTGCTCACGCCGCGCAGATAAAGACCTTTACTACTGGGAGGAAAAAAAAAACCTAAGAGTTGTGTTGATGGGGGAGAAACTTTCAGGAACAGCCACCCATTCAAAAATTTGCTGGGGTGAAGGTCGGTCGAGCAACTCCGAGATAAAGATGGCGGACGAACTTTTGCTGTTGGAACCCAAGCGACGCCATCTGACACGTGTGCTCTCTGCGGAGGGGAAAGGCTCATAGGACACTCACACTTAAAGTCGTTCATAGAAGAATGCCAGAAAAGGAAAGGGAGGCACCAGTAAAGTGGAAACCGTCAAAACCAGTTCGCAAGAACCGAACTCCCACGCGAAAGAGAACCACTCCCATTAAAGGGCCGTTCAATTCTCCTAGCAGGATTTCCATCTGCCGCGAAACTACCCGCAATTGAAAAATGTGGAGACAAGACGACAAGGAACGACTTGGGACCTCCCGTCCTGGTGGGGAGGATTGTCAACATGGCTGAAACCGCCACCTGAATTTAAAGAAAACGGGAGAACTCTTGCCCGCTAGGGAATTGAAACGAAAAGGAACGGAGGAGTCTAAACCATCACATGACAAAGCAGCACCTAAGCGGGAGCAAACCTACAAGAGGGAGACAAGCACCCTGACAGTCTTGGCTCTGAAGCACCAGAGGAAAGGGAAGAGAATGTCCAGCCATTCGAGGGACATTTTCATCGAGTTAAGAATGATGGAAATTTTTTATCGCATTCGACAGAGAACAGAGGACGGAGGACTGCGTGCCTTGGTGTTAACATACTCGACAGGGGGGGTTTGAACCACTTCACAAGTACGGAAGGAGGCAGCCTTGGCTGCCGCTGTTTCTTGAAGGAACGGACGCAAGAAGTCAAAAAAGACCTACCCTTGATGGCGCACCTGCACCGTAGCAAAGAAGGTCTTGGGGGGGGGTCATGGGGGAGGATTGAGACATGCTAGGCATCGAAATCTGCAAAATTGCCACAACATGAAAGGACAGGATGATGGGAATCAGAGGGATCGAAAGGTTAGGGACAACGAGCTAGAGAACCCCCAAGAAGAATCCAAGGTTTATATTTGGGGGATAACGGTTGAAACATTATTTTGGTGAAAAATAAAAACTATTTAGGAAGCAAACTTATAGAATGTCCGAAAGTGGGAGGATAAACCACTTACATAAAAAATCTCTCATTTATATGCAAAATTCAAAAAACAGGGGGAGGGGCGAGAAGAATTGGATGAAAAACGATTTAAAATCATTTCAACTTTCGACTTCAAGGGGGTTATCAAAGGGGGGGAGCAGAGAATGGCCAAACGCCGGCGTTTAAGAACGAGAGCAGGGTTTAGACAGGGGAAAAAGAGAAGGAATGGCGATTCCCAGACCGAAAAATTAAACGTACCAACTTTTAAGGAAGAATGGGGTGGCCCCGGAGGGAGCGGCATTATCAGAGGGGACCAGTTGGATCCGCGTCGCTGTGCGGAGTCAAGCCGGGGGCCTTGACAGGACCGGCCAAATCCACCCCCGAGGGTTAGAGACCTGCAGCCCCACTCAAGCAGATCAAGCATGCCGCTCTCAAAGGAGTGGTATTAAGCGGTAAAGAGAAGTATGGGAGACGCTTTGAGGAGGGAGAGGAGGTCAAAGCTGAATTTGCTCGGCAAAAAAGAAAGGATTTCGCCAAACTTTTTTTCCTTCAAGTTGTTAGACTTCAGCAAAATCGGGTCTTCGAATGCCATCCGAAACAGGGGGACGCAATCGCTCAAAAAAGACGATCGCGGAACATAAAAAAAAAAGGGCCTGAACAGAAGCCGTTCATACATTCCTGACAAAAAAAACTCAAGAATAAACAAACAAGGGCCGCGTAAAACGCCAGGCTCCCTACACTATCCATCAGGGCGACCGGCGAACGCCATCCCCAGGGAAAATGAAGAGAGCGGAAGACCGAAGGTTCTAAAAAAAAACCGGGAATGAGGGGGAGGGAGAGCAATAAGAATCTCCTAATCCGTCAGGAGAAGCGAAGCATCACCCTCCAAGTTTATTGGAAAGAAAAACTGAAAGAAGGGGGTTCGGGAAAAACAGTAAGGAGGTGTGCTGCTCAACCGGAAGATCCCTCATAACAGAAGACAAAAAGCCAAAGCCGACGCCATCCAAATGAAACGGGGGGTGCACCGGAGAGGGTCGATCGGGATGTGTAGAGAAATTTTTGTACGGAATCAAAACCGAATCCGGAAAGATATCACAAGCGTTGTTCGTAGGAGCAAAATAAAAACTGTAGCCATACAAAGCCAATCAAGAAGAACGCGCCCCGGTCCCGCAATTGATTGGGAAAAATGGAAGCCCCACGCAAAATAAAATCGACACACCTGGAAGCTGGCCGCACCCCGCAGGCGCATTGGTATAGGAAACACAAAATCAAGCGAACCCACCAGGAGACGAACAGGAATGGCCCGTTCCCAGGGCACTGCTGGACAGACAGGCTCCAAGTCAGGCATAGGTTAAAAGCCTAAGGAAGACCACCGCACAAAGAGCGCCATCAAAGTCAGGGAAGGAGGCAACTGCGCTGGAGGGCAAAGTTCATATGTATTGGGGAGAGTAACAAGAGGCTCCGCTCCAACGAGATCCGGCGCAAAACAGAAAAAACAGCCTCGCCATCTCAAAAGAACATATAACCGCCGCGTTGGACGATGACCTGAAACTCCAGGAACGAGCAAGAAGAACAAACATCATCGCCTGCCCCCAGCAGCAAAAAAATGCGGATAAAAAGAAATCTTGGGGAGAGAAGAATCCGTGGGTTCCCCACTCCAGAAAACCGCGGAAAACGATCCAGGTCGATGGAAAGTATCCCAAACGGACACCCAGTTATGAAGAGGGGAAGCGATAAATAGAATTACAAGAGAAGTCCCCCACCAAAAACTGCG
>Ga0179593_1614697_pt1 | contig 16825 bp, 13 predicted proteins | sample CZODoug2_1_08_16_FD_185931 | JGI IMG/M metagenome (GOLD analysis project Ga0179593, IMG submission 185931) | Vadose zone soil fungal communities from Angelo Coast Range Reserve, California, USA - CZODoug2_1_08_16fungal (PacBio error correction) | ecosystem: Environmental > Terrestrial > Soil >...
AAGGCCTCAAATGAAGTCTGCTTTTGATACTTCCAGCACTAGAAAAACGACATCCTCGGGTGCTAAGAGCGGAAGGTAACAGACACGGACAGGGACGCGAGAGAGGAGCTCTATGAAGCGCACGCGAGGAAAGGTTGATAGACTGAAATCTAAAGCATGGCAAAGACTATAAGGGATAACAAGCTTTCGACCAAAGACCACTGCGCAAAGCCATCACCTGAAATATAGAAAAGAAGGACACAAAAAGCGCACCAAGGGGGAGCGAGTAACCTTGCACTTCTCCTAGTAGAGAAAATTTTCAGAAAACTAAAGAACTGAGAACAGGGCCGGAGAAAGGATACAATAGCGCAAAATCTTGAGACGGGATCCGATAAAAAGGAAGAAGCATTCAAAAGGAGTTAAAAAACGCCCGGGGTTTTAATGAGGGAGCCGCGGGTCAATAACTGAGGAGAATGAAGAGGGGCCACTACCAGAAACGATCGAAACATAAGATACGCGCCATCGGAGGACGAAACTAATCGTGGGAGATCGTACGGGAGAAAATAGCCTGGAAAATAGCTGGAAAGGGGGGGGCCGATTAAGAGGCAAACCCTACATCCATTGTGCAGATGAAAAAGACCTCATAGTAAGGTTCACCGCGAGAGTAATCACAAGAATCACAAAAATCTGTCGAAGATTCAAACACCCGGGGGTTCAAGTACACAAGGTCAAAACTCGGTCTCCGAAGTGGTGGGAGGCTACAAGACCGTGCGGTTACAAAACACCGAATAGGAAGACAAGAGCTCTAACCAGCCGTCGTCAAAAGAGCTGGTATTCACCGCAGGTGACGGGAAGAGGAAAAGAAGGTCTCTCCTAGTAGGTTTTGATAATTCAACTAGGAACAGCGGCGCAGGGAGAGGCTCTTCCAGGTCATCTCATAATTTATGAATGGCTGCTGCAACAGACGACCTACACGAAAAACAGATCGGTCGGTGAGTCCAGAGGAACCCTAAAAAAAACAGAGAAAGGCGCCTCGCCACTGCTGCAAGCCGAGGCAATCTCAAGGAAACAAGGTAGGCAAAGACTTAGAGAGCACGTCCAGGTTCTAAAAGTAAACAGTCGAGGGGTAATTTACGATATAATGGACGGCTTCCTGAAGAAAAAAGGAAAGGTGCCGAATAACCCTGCAGTTCGGACTTTTTACGAACTCTCGCGAACCGGCACTTACGACGGACCTGCAAGGAAAAGATTAGGGGAGCATCGAAAAACGTCAGGAAGGGGGGAATCCCAGATAACCTCAACGGAAAGCGCGGGGATTCGACACAGCAAATGGGATCAACTCGGGGGGGGCCGCAGTTAGGGGAGACCCAAGATGCCCCGAGCGAGGTTCGAATGTTAGGCGGAGTCTCCTAGAAGGTTAAAGGACTCTCCTGAGGAGAGACTACAAGAAGGAGCTCGGGGTAAGTAATCTGGAAAAGCAAGAGAGCGGGGGGGGGGCAAGTGAGCAGAGACGTAAATGGAAACGGTCAACGAGAGACTACAATCGAAAAGCTGGTACTATTCCAAAGATAGACTGGTTCTGTTATGCAACAGGCTCAGAAAATTACAATCGTTACAAAGAGGAACCCCGGCACTCAGGAAACCACATATGCCGGAAGCGACTTCATAGAAGAAAAACTGCTGTATCCCTCCCAAAGTTACACGAGAAAGAGGTTTCCCTTCGTTGCAAAGTGGTTAAGAAACCAATCTAACGGGGGAGAAGGGGGGAGATTCCTCAAAAATGGAAAAAGGCCGGAGCAAATAAAAAAGGGAGGAAACTTTTTCCAGATTTGTTATCAGGAAAAGTCTGGGGCGATGGATATCGGGGGATTGGGGTCCCTCTAGACGGTGCCGGGTCCGGGGGACCGACTAGAACAGGGATGACTCGAATGGAAGTCTGAGAGGGGAAAAGTTTTTTGTGAAAGAAGGTTTCGAAAAGGACGGGGTAGGCTGGCACGGAACAGCGATGTGGTTGTCAAAGAGGGTCATGTGAAAAAACGTCGTACAGAGCTCTAGAGGGACATGCAGCACGAAAAGTATCGTTGAGTGAGTGGAGCAAAGAGTATTAAGAAAATCAAATGAGGGGAAAACGGTCCGGGGGGAGGGGGCCCTAACTATCTGGAGCAATAAGCGAACCTACTATATTAAGGATGAGCACCTTCAAGTTGTGAATGGACAGCCTAAACGAAAGGTACGAGAAAGGGAAGGTGTCATACGATTAGGGAGTTCCGCGAAAAAGAAAGGCAGGAAGCCCTCGTAATAGCACAGAGCTTACTGACCGTCGAGAAGACGAGGGTGGATCAAAAGGGAACAGGAGGATTACGCTCGATCACCAAAAAAAGAGAGAAAGAGAGATGTAATCAGCCGGGCAGGTCAAGAACTGTGGGGGACACATAGGAGAAGGGATAAGCGTGTTGTGGAGATAGACTCGAGTCGGAAAATTAAGGAGGAAGTCTCGGGGAACTGCGCGATATAAGCAGGGTATTTATCAAACCTGGAGGTGGAGAATCATCGACTATTTATGAGGTCAAATTCCTGATCGGTATGCAAACCTCATCCTTATGTGGGAGAAGGAGCGTCTGAATCATAGTGCGAAACGTAACCTCAAAAGAGCGTAAAGAGATATCCATGCTAAGAGAAGATGCTCTCTCTTGACCTTCATGCTTGTCCCTGGCAACAGAAGCAAGAAAAACTAAACTGGGAAAAAAGGCCAAGAGGAAAGGGTGGAAGCCGTAAGTAAACCGGTAAAAAACACGTTAAAGGACCGCCTTATAACAGTAGGGTAGAAAACAGAACGTGCGAGGCAGGCACCCCGGACGGCAAGGTCTAACAGGCAACGATAGACATAAAAAAAATGCACTAACGGGGATGAGGCCTAAGTAAATCGTCAAGCTATGGAAAGGGGATCGTCAGGCTTGCAGGAATGGACATGCGAAAACAAGAACATGTGGAGGAGTGGACCTGGAAAAGGAAGGGGGGTAAAACGAGTGTAGTGAAAAAAGGATTATCGTACAAAGGAGGCTGGTGGTCAAGGGGAAGGAGGGAAAAAGGAAAAACTAGACAGGGGAACGTTGCAGTCATTTAAATCTGATGAATAGAAAGAGGTTACGGAATTCTCGCGCACCGTTGGGGGGGGGAGAAGGAGAACTAAGAGTCCTCCAGTGTGAGACTGAGTGTGCACAATTCTCAGGCAGATGGAAAGTCAGGCGGGAGGGTGAAAAAACGCGGGTGTTGTAGATCTTAAAAGGGGAAAGGAGACCGAAGTGACAGACAGGAGAGAAAGGACCTGTTGATGCTTCTACTAACGCGCGAAAGCACCAAGTCTGGGTGCTCGCTTTGACTCACAAAGGGACCCCGGGGAAAATATCGGGTGTCTATAAGAAGAATCTTCTCTGCGGGTAAATATTTTTTAGTGTTCTGCAAGGGATTGGCCGCATTGGGCCTGGAGACACAGGGATATTAAAACGCCTCAGAGGATCAGGGGGAGGAGGGAGGGACTAGTTCACTTGAACATACTAAAGCGGGGTCAGTTAAGAGCGTCGGAAGCATGCTTTTCTTAAGGGAACAGACAAGAGGGGAAGAAGAGAAGTACTAAATCCCAGAGTGGTGGGGGTATTGGCAGATCAGGGGAAGGAGGGGGGGACTTAAGTTCGCCTTAGAATACTTCTGAGGGGGCACAGCTTCTAACTCCAGGTGGGGGACGAATCTGTGTTTGAGTTGGGTAAGAGGCAGCGAGGGCAATGTTTTGTTCTTGTGGGGAGGGTTCCGAGCACATAACTTTGAGTAAGAAGAGCAAAACGGCGATTTTCAAGCGGAAGATAATAAAACCTTCTAAAGTGATCAAAGAGATTTCATAATTAGATGACGCGGGGGGACGGGGGGAAGCGGCCTCCGTATATGTTCAGGGGATGAATCCCGAGGGGCGTTTAGAAAGACGGTTAGGGGAAAACCGGAACTGCGAAGGAAAGGAGATGACCGGGTACAAGGGTTGGAAAGTGGGGGATTTGGCAATACCCGAGTAAAGCCAGGAAGAGGACGAAGGTGGAGTGAAAAGGGGAGCTACAATGGAGAATTTTCCAGGGGTTTAAGGGGAAAAGCGTGAAGGGGGGAAAGTTATGCTCTTTAGACTCCATAGGAGGTGTTTAGAAGGGGCTCCAGCCCTGGGAAAACGCAGTCTTCTCAGAGAGTGGTAAAGGGGAGACTGGGTTGGTGAAAGATGAAAGTCGATAAAGGGGACGGGCTCAGGGGCTGTTTGTAAAAGGGGGGCTTTGAAAGAAAGAGGGGGTTACACGGTAAGGAAAGCGTTCGGCAGATCGAAAGACCAAGACAGGTGCGGGGAGGAGGGGGAGAGAGCCAAAAAGAGAGCACTTCACAGTCTCTATGTGAAAGGTAGTCGTTTGCGATGAGGGTTAATGAGGTGGCTGACACAGGGAAGGATCGGGAGCACGTGTGAGGAGTTTCAGGAGAAACGTTAGGGGTTCGTAGGGGGGAGGGAAGACATAATTCGAGAAAGGACCGTATAAAGAGTGCGCGGACGAATCGTGTACGCGCTCGGATCAGCGCGTCTGTGATCCGGCGAAGGGGATGTGAGGAAGGAAGGACTACGGAGCAAGATGATGTCGGAGAAAGGGGTCCTTTAAGTAAAAAAGGAAAGAGTCCGTCTTTCCTTTAAACTTCAGCTAGTGTGCGTAACGGTAGTGGGGGGGGGGGGACAACGACGACCTAAACGGTAAGGCTCGGGGAGGGGTCAGAGCTAGAAAAAAATAAGGGGGGGTGAGTTGGCTCATGCGGGAGAAGTAGGTCGGGAAACGAGCTGATTGATCTTAAAGGGGGGGGGGCTGACTCTGCAGAGGCAAAACGACGCGGCGTGAAGGGGCGAATAACAGATGGGATTTAAGGCCGGGTGGGGAGATGTTCTGGTTGGGGATCCCAAACAACCCCAAAACCCCCCTCCTGATACCCGGAAGGAAAACGCCCGGACATTGCCGACGACAGACGGACCCTGTGGCGAGGCAAAATCAAACGTATCGGGGGGTAAACAAAACAGGCGAGGAAAAGGCCGACAAAAAGAAGGGGGACAACTTCGGGGGACACATGGATTTTTCAAGAATCACTTTCAGTTGTCATGCTAAGGGGTTCCAGGGGTAGGCTTACGGCTCAATCTTACATCCTAACAAAACACCAGAAGAGAAATATCATCAAAAGAAGGGGGGAGTGGAAAGAGAGATTTGGTTGTTGTTTATTAAAGGATAGGAGATTGGCCGTCTCGAATTCCTACGCTGCCACACAACACTTTTAAAACCGTCAGGCGACATAACCTGAAAGAGGGGCCTTTGAAAAAAAGGGGGCAGGCCGTATCAAAGGTTTGAACCCACTTGGATGGGGAAGGGAAAAACGGGTTCGTTTTGCCAGGAAGGAGGGAATTTAAGGTTAGAATGTGCTATGTAAAAAAAGAGAAACGCAGGGAAAAGCAAAATGCGGCAAGGAAGCGGAGGGCAAATCTGAGAAGCGAGGTAAAGGAAGAGCAACAAATCCGGCCGAATCCTTTTTCAGCAGCCTGCAGAGGAAGGCGTAAACGCCAAACCGTAAGGAGAGGAAGCTGGAGAAGGAACAAAGCAGAGGAAATTGGAGCGCCAGAAACCGTCGTTAACAGAGGAATACAGCGCCTTCTCAGAAGGGAGAGCGGGACTACTGAAAAGACACTCACGCAACTACATCCGCGGGAGAAGAACAGACGTAAGGAATCCCAGACAATAAGCGGTGCAAGGGATGGGAAAGGAATGCTCAAGAGGAAGGAACGAAGTGTCACAATCTGAGAGGACCGAAAAACCGCCTACTCGACTCAAACTCCCTCAAAGGGCCGAAAAAAAAAAAAAAAAGGAGCACACGGACTCAGTAACAGAACGGTGAGGAGGGGCAAAATTCAAAAAAGAGGGCCCTAGCCACCGGCGAAGAGAAATTTACAAAAGTCACCTCTGCAGGAAGGCAGACCCTAACTGCTTTCAGAGACCCGCTGGATATAAACCACTCAAGAAAAAAAAAAGGAGCTATCTTCAACGGAAAAGAAGGGAAGGATAAATCAAAAACTGAATCACCCTGATTTTGAAAAGGGAGTGAATCCCTTTCAGCCTATCTCCTGCAGCTGGGGAAAACGTAGACGAAAGGTACAAGAAATGACGACGAAACGTACCTCGGAAGGCTGGCAAGATAGGGGAATCAAACTCGCAAAAAAATTAACGTCGCAACTATTTGCCCGCTGTCAAAACCAGGAAGGTCCAGTGGGAGCTGGACAAAGTAAAAAACCGGTCAAAGGAAGAGCACCAAACTGAACCTTTTTTGAAAAAAACCGGAGGAAGAAGGAGCCAACAAAAAGCTTTCTAGGGAACACTGTTTGGAAATCGCAAACTGGCAAAGCGCAGAGGGGGCGCACGAAGGGGCGGGAGAACTAAAACGGGCACGACCGCAGGGATGCAGAAATCTCTAACCGCATTCAGAACGGCTAGAGGAAGCACAGGCCGGGAAAGGTATCCCATCCTGCTATCATAAGAGGGGAATGGGGATATAGCGTCGCGGAGGAGATGGCAGGAGGAAAAAACGTTGTAGAGGCGGCTTCCCATCGCAAGCAAGACACAAGGACCCAGGCAGCAGGCTGGGGGAAGATATTGAACAACTATTCACCAATAAATCAAGCTCAAGCAGACAACGCCGGAGAAAGATGAATCTCGAAGTAAGGAAAAGAAGAAGCCGATTCCTGGTGCATAAACTCCTCAACCATCAGGAGTATTTCGAGATTCCTGGTCATCTGTCCACGGGCTTCCTGCAAAAAAGCCGGCTGAAGGGGAAAGGAGAACCCTGGAATAGAAGAAAGCCTTCGAAAAAGGGGCAAAAATAATCCTGGAGGGTGACATAGGAGAACGGAGAATGCAACAGTCAAACTTCAGAAACCATCCACGCTAACGCAAGAAAAAAGCGTGTTCGAAGAACCGGGGAGGGAGAAAACTCGGCCGGTGGGATCAACGAAGAGAATTTAATCGATCTGTTCGTTCCGAGACGGAGACCAGGGTAGGTGTCTAACTTCTTAGCGAAGAGGAAGTTGTCGAGGGGGAAGGGATTACGAGAGAAAGAGAAGGGGGGGCCTTAAAGCTGTGTGAGATGCAAGGCCTTCTCCTCGTCCAAGCGAAGTATGGGGGGGGGGCGAAGTAATCCTGAATAAACGGTGCTCCGGTAGATCCCGCACCTCAAGTTCGCTCAACTTCAATGCGGGTACCGAAAGCAAAAGAACAAAGTCGACAAAAAGATGAACCGGGGGGGGATTCAAGGGAAATAAAATAACAAAAAGAGAGGTCCCGATCAAACTCGGAATCAGAAGGCCTTTTAACGTCAAAAAAATAACAGCAATGGGACTAGTCTGGAGAAATTTCCGGGACCATGAACACAGAGCGAAGAAAAAAAGCAGAACCTTGGTTCACTAGCTTGCGGAAATCGGAGAAGAAGAAAAGGGGCTTTATTGGGATGTCGAGGGGGGTATAGATATCTATCCTTGCAGTGGACGACTAAAATTCCAGGCGGAGCGTTTAAACCAAAGAAGGAGAACGAGGTGGTTTGTGCCAAAGTTAACTGTGCAAGGGGTCGATTGGACTAGGGATTGTCTGGGGGAAAGCGATGTCGTGGGTGGGGAGTTAGGGGGGGGAGTGCAAAAAAGCTCGAGACCTTCATCATCAAAGAACGGAAAGAGTGGCTGCAGGATTACGGTTGAAACGCACGAGATGAGACACTCAGGGAGCAAAAAGGCGAGTGAGGGAAAAGAAAAATAAACTCCGTCACAGATCTATCCGAATTAAAACGGAGGGAATGGACCAAACCGCAAAATACGAGCGGAAGGGAGTCTCTCAGGAACCATCATGAAGAAGAGAGGGATGTTGTAGCGCGAGACCTCTCTAAGAAAAGGATGCCGAGAGAAATCGAGCCGCATTGGAATCCAAAGCCGGAAAAATGCGTTTGAATCAAACAAAAAAGATATGTTACGAAGGGAGGGGTCCAGCTTGCCGCGGGGAGGAAGAGTGTGTAACTATGTCAACGCGGAGCGATAACCTCAAGGATTAAGACAGTAGCATGCATTTCTTTAAGGTGGTGAAGAAAGCAGGGTAGGGAGGAAGGGAAACAGTTTAATTTAATCGTAATCTTGTTGGGGCTAAAAATCCTCTTTTCCTGAATTATGGAAAAGCCAATAATCGGGTTGACGGAGATATGTGGCTGACGACTGAGTTGAGAAAAGTACAACGAATCATCTCGCGCAGTGCAGAGCCCTGCTGAAGGATAAGAAGGCTGAAAAAGTCAGTTCCCTGACAAACCGAAAGAAAACGGAACACTAAGATGCCCCCAGAAAACTGGTTGGGAGTGAAAGGCAAACCGGTAGAGTCTCCAGAAGACGAAGGGAGCACGAAAGAGGAAAAAGATGAGTAGGCAAAACGACGGTCAATGTTTTAGAGCGATCAAAAAAAAAGAGGCGGACCGAACTTTGGAAGAGCCGCTCATAAAAGGAGTGTCCGCTGAGGATGGCAGGAGGAAATGAGGCAATACGAAACAATAAGCACATGTTGCGGTGAGAAGGGTGGAAACATTAGAGGGGGGAAACATTGGGGGGAAGGAAAGGGGAAGAGAGGGAAACGTCTTGTTTCCTCTATAGGAACTTTATCGTAGACGTTGAAACAGTGAAGGACTCATGAATTGCGAAGAGGTACGGCTACTAGGAACCGCGGGAGTACTTACAAAAACGTGGCAGGGGAGACAGAAAGGGAGACATTCTGATTGGACTTCCCACATCGGCCCAAGCGCGCTGATCAGATCTGTAACTGGGGGGGGATCAGGACCAGCGAAGGGAGGGGAGCTCTCCAGGGGGGGGAAAAGAAAGCAAAGCAAGGGGGAGCGTCAAGAGAAGAACTCTAACCAGATGGCTCGGCTCACACCGCTGACAGATAAGCATCGTCCAGGGTAGAAAAGCCTAGCAAGGCTTGCAAGGGGGGCATGGGGGTGTTGAGGGCAAAGAGGGAACATCACGGGACTTGCGCCTGAGCCAAGGATTAGAGAATCGTGGGGATATTCGCGTACATTTCAACAGCTGCCGTTAGATTCATCGAGCGGCGGATGGGTTAGGCAAGAAAGCCAACGTTGAAGGTAAAAAATAAAAGGGGAAAGTGTGTGGGGTGAGGAAGTCGGATTTCTGCCCGGTCGCCGGGGAGTAACCATGGGGGCAGCACTGCTGGCCCCCAACCCCCCGGAAAAAAAAGGGGAGAGCAGAGTAGGGGAGAATCTTGGGTTCAGGGAACAGGCTGGGAGGCCAGGGGTCGTTAGGGAAGCGAAGGGGGGGGGAGATGAACGGCAGCAGCTTTCAGGGTCTCCAACTTTCATCTGAAAATCGAAAATATTGCAGGCTAGCTCAGACTGACGCAACGGAGGTAGAAGCAAGGTAGGAAGGGGGATTGTTGAAAAAAAAGGGTAGCAAGGAAAGAGCAAGGAGGAGGTGAGGAAGAAGGCCCCCCACAAGGATAAATACGTTGATTTCTGTCCGATAAAAGGGGTGAACAGGTGTCTCGGCTGAAGGTTGGATTTGAGGGGGGGTTCGCGAAAGGGACGTCCATGTTGGGACGCGGGGAAATCTGGGGATTACACTGGATCATAACGATGAAGTATCCCCATCGAATGAGGTTTTGAGGTACTAGAGATGGAACCAACTAACTTAGGGAGGACGGAGACTCGGGAATGGGAGAGGAAGGTTTTCACATAGAGAGAGGGACTCCATCCTGTTTGGGGCCCATCCGGGGGGTGTCGTTATCACTCATGGGTGTGAACTAGAGAACGGAAAAGTCTTTCCGTGCAATCGAAAAAGCGAATTCTCGAGACAAAGAACACGCCCGTGACGCAGAGGGGGGGAAGAGGATGACATTTGCTTCGAGTCTGTTAATAAAAGCGGAGCGAGGCGCGCTGGCCCTCTTGCTAAAGATATCTGCACCAAGAGGGCGATCCGAACTTGTTTATCGGGGATCCTTCGGAGGGGGGATACGTCGGATAGGAACTGGGGGATCTACTGACAAAGGTTGTAAAAGCACGCTCATAGAGCCCAAATCGTGATCGAGTCAGGTGATGGATAGGAAGCGGCATCAGAGCAAAGAATGGATTTGAGGGGGAAAGAGGCTGGAGATAAATAAAGAGACTGCATATAGGTCAAGCTACCGGCGAGGTGCGCTGACAGGTAACGTTTGGTCAGACGCTAAACTTGGAAGAGGCTCGGGTGTTCAATTAGAAAAAGATCAGAGGGGGGGCTTGGGGAGGGGAAGTAAAACTGCAGGGTGATAGAAGACTGCGGGATGCGTACTTGGCGAAGAAAAGGAAAGAAAGGCGACGGGCGGGGCGGTTAGGCAGTAAGAGTGGAAATTTCCATGCAGGTGGCGCATTTGTCAGGGTGTAGCAAAAGAAGGAATAAACCCGTCCCATCCTGCAAAAGGAACATACGAATGAGGCGAATCAAACTTATCGGGGGGTTAACTGGGCGCACTCAAACGTTGAGGAAAGGGAAGTCATTTGGGGGGCGAAAAAGGATATTTTACAGCAACAATATTGGAGGGCAAATTCGGGAGGTGGCAGAGAGGGGATTGGAGAAAAGGGGAGAACTTTGGAAAGATGACAACGTTCAAACTCAGACTCTCAAACACGGAGAGGTGAAAGAGAGAGATTTCTTTATGAGGGGTGTTTGGTGGGTGGCGATGCATATATGGGGGAGTGTGTCACAGACTTTCGTCATAGGAAAGTGGACTGCAAAAGGAATGTGCGTAGAGGGGGGCAGGGGGAAAAATGAGAAAAAAGGAGTCTGTCCGAAACGCTTGGTCTCGTCGCGAAGGGGTGAAACCAAGATAAGTGGATGTGTGGGAGGAAAATACACGGGGCCGTCAAAGAACGCTTGCAGGGAAGAACGAGTGGGGGGGGGGAAAAGGGGGAAAAAGGGGGTCGAAAAAGTTAATGATCGGAACCCCGATTTCTCGGAACGGCCTCCGGGGCGAGTCGGCAGCTGGGGTAGAAATCCACATTCAAAAACGGGACGCCGTAGAAGACACGGCTTCGAAAAGAGCACGGGACGGAAGGAGAAGAAAAAAACAGTAAGGACATGGGGACTGGACAAACGAGCGTCATGGTTTTCTCTTCATCGTGGGAAAAAACCGTTGAAGGGAAAAAACCTCGAAAAGGCCTCCAAGATAAACCGGATCGCGTGTACTATTTCCAGGAAAAGATAAAGTCAGCACGAACAGAGGTGCTAGAGCCTGCATGCATAACGGAGAAGGGGGAATACACATAATCTTCTGCGAATGTAGAGAAAAAGAAGGAAGCCGGTTGTAAGGGCAAATCCAACCCTGGACGAGCTCCCAGTTGATCAAAAAACAAAATGCCAAGAGAACGACGCCTGGGGAATAGTAAAAAAGTAACCCGGAGCGAGGAATGAAGGAGAACCTTCAGAAAAACTTGGATATAGAAACCTTCTGAACTCTCAAGACGAGAAACGGGACGGTGCCAAGGGAGGATCAATGCAGGAAAAATAAGAGCTCGTCGGAAGAAAACTATATTGGATGAAAGAGGGAATCATACCACCCCGTATTTGTGAAAAGGAAGAATGAAGAACAAGTGAAGAATCCTGAGGCGACTGAGCGCCAATGACGTCAATTACATGTTGAAATCTTGCTAAGTACCTCATATCGCCTCTATTTGGGGAGAGTACAATAGGGATGAAAAAAGGAGCATTAACATCCTCTGGGCCAAGAACACTGTGCAAAAGGAAGGTGTAGCATTTCAATAGCAGGCATCAAAAGTTCACCTCGGAGGACATGAATCCAACTCAAAAATTCAGAAGCGGAACACAAGGCAAGAATCGGACTCGGCCCTCAGGGGAGGGGCGGGGCACTACAACAAAGTTATGTTCACTACAGCCAGGGGAAGAGCAGACCAGAGAGGTTGAAATAACCGGAAGAGGGGAGAAGAGCTGCAGTGAAAAGGTATCATACGGCTCATCCTCTATGAAGTGGGAAGTCCTATCTACACCGTCCGATCGGCAGTCAACCAAAGTACAATCTACAAAAAGTTAGTCGTCTAAAAACGACAAAAGACCAAAGCCGAAGGGGATGGGAAAAATAAAGGAATCTGAAACCTCCCACCTCAGGAGTCCTCTACCTCAGAAAAAACGGGTCGTCATAAACAAAAGGAGAAGCGTAAGCAACCTTATCTAAAGAGGGGAAGTGCCTAACGGAGAAAAGCTGGTGGGCCTGTCAATCATGGTCCTGCAAACTGCATAGGGATATACTCATCTTTCGGGAATGGTGGAGCATACTCATAAAGTCAACTGAGAAAGCGGTCTGAAATAAAGGGCGAAATCAACGAAAAAAAAGAAGCTCAATCATAAACGACCATACACAACCACTGATCAGCGAAGGAGGGGATTTTCGACAGACCAGATATCTAGTAAAGGTTGTTGGAAAACGCCTCTAATGGGGCGGCTTGAAAGGCAACGCCAGACCCAAGTTTTCGGTGTGAAGAAGGGACATCGGAAGGGGGCGCATCTGGTCAATGTAGATGCGCTTTGGCACATCGGTACGTCAGAGGGAGCGGAAAATTACACTTGCCGCGATCAAGCTATCGAATGGATGGGACGAGGACCCTGGACAAAAGGGAGCCGAGATAGTAGCCGAATATCTGCATGAAAGAGGGCACTTCACCGCCACGAGCCCTACCTTTGATTGGAAGAGGGTGCCTTACAATCATATAACAAGAAAGCGGGAAGACAACCGGTACAAATGAGAAAAGGTCAGCACTCGGGTGTGAACCGAAAGGTTCACCAATTCCGCGGTCGCCCCGCAACAGGGGGGCTAGTGGTTTCAGTCGTCTTCCTGTTCAGGGACAGAAGAACTAAAGAAACAAGCATTTTTAAAATCCCGAGGAGAGGGAAAGCAATTTCTGGTTGCATGCGGGGCTAGAGGGGAAAAAAGTTGGTCATCCGGGCCGTCCCAACCCAGGCTGCTCATGCGCCGCTAAGTATGTGACGGGGTGGGGGGGGACCACACGGGGACTTTGCGAGGAAAACCACTGAGGGGGATAGCCCTTGGGAAGCGGGAAATGGGTTTTCTGGGTCGGGCGGGGAAAAGCATTACAGCTCGCACAACTACAGTCAGAGAGCAGGGATCCGGACGCAAGAAGGGAGGGGAGGAGGGGCGGTTTACGCAAGATCATGCGAAAAAACAACCGACGTGGCTTTTTTCAAACTACGAGCAGGAAAAGGGGGGAGGGGGGGCGAGCGATTCAAAGCTCTACACTCGATTCCGGGAGAGAAAGGAAAGCAGGTTGAAAAACCGCCATCAATCAGGGGCGATGAGGAAGACCATCTACCGAAAATGCGCGGCTCTGTAATCCTTGCGGGATATCGGATAAAAGATAGAGGTCGTCAGGGGAAAGAGCGAGCGGTGTGGCTTTAACATCTCGTTAATCGATCTCCAACAAAAACAAGAAAGGGTTGAGAGAGAGTTTGAGAACCCTCTCTTTTCCCGCTGGGGGATAAAAGGGAGAATCGCGTGGTTGGCCAACTCACAACGGAAAAAAGAGCAACGCATCTCTGGATAACTTCAATTAGAATAGTAAGCGAGGGGGATAAGGAACTTGAAGGTTCTGGAGAGAGCTCGATGGGGGGAGCAGGATGAGACGGTGTCCTTCCGGGCAAACGCAACGTCTGGGAAACTTATCTTGGTATTACGAAATAGTAAAAACTTAGAAAGAAGAACGGCGAAAGGGGGGGGGAGAAGGAGTACAAGGAAGTCTGGCGATTGGCTTATCTTTCCCTCAAAGAAACACAACCAAACATAGAAGGGGAAAAAGAGCAAGATTGGGGTTGGTGAAGAAGAAAGAAACTGATGGCAAGTTATCTGGATACCCCAAAACCCTGGAGAAACTATTTTCAGACCAGGGCAGTCAACACGGAAGGTAGATAGATAAAATAAAAAATGCCGAGAAATTCACAGAAAGGGGGGGGGACCACAAGAGATTTAACAATAAGGAAGGGAAAGGATGGATTGATGAAAGTTCATGAAACGAACCCACCTAAAATTAGCGTCTGAAGAAACAACCGTGGGAACGGCCTTTGAAAAAGGAGGAGCTGGGACGGGGAGATGGAAAGTAGAAGCTGGTGAGACGAGATTGGAAACATCTCATAGGGGACGTGCTGGATGTTTCCTTTACCTATAATTTATCTGCGATAGAGTGTCGTGGGCTAAGAGGCGCCAAAGTCCGAGGGTTCCCAAACAATGCGTGGGGAAAAGGCAGGGAGGGGGGGAGGAAACCTTTTAAGTCCAAATGCCTATTACCTCCTCGCGATGGTTACCAAAAAAAAAAAAAAAAAACACAAAAACACCCCCACACAAAAAAAAGAATACAAAATACACCATTATAGAACAACAATAACCAAACCCCTCACACCCACACACGGACCACCCACCCAACAAACAAACAAACCCAACAACCCTAAAAAAGATGAGGAACCAAAAAGAAAGAAAAAAATAAGAGAAAAAAAAAAAAAAAAAAAAGAAAAAAAAGAGAACAAAGAGAGAAAAAAAAAAGAAAGAAAAAAAGAGAGAGAGAAAAAAGAAAAAAAAAAAAAAAAAAAGAAAAAAAAAAAAAGGAAAAAAAGAAAAAAGAAAGAAGAAAAAAAAGAGGAAAAAAGAAAAAAAAAGAAAGAGGAATAAAGGGGGGAGGAAAAAAAAGAAAAGGAAGAAAAGAAGAAGAGAGAAAAAAAAGGAAAAAAAAAAATGAAAAAAAAGGAGAAAAAAGAAAAGAAAATAAAGAAGAGAAAAAAAAAAGAAGAAAATAAAAGGGAAAGGGGAAGAAAGGGGGGAGACCCTGAAGGTGGCAGAAGAAGTAATATCAACGGAACACGGCGGAGGCTGCCTCAAGAATAGGACCCGAAAGTGTGCTATTGAGGGAGAACAAGGGAAGAAAAAGGGCAGCGATCAGTAAATAGGGAGGTTACACAGCGGCCACCAGATTGGGGGGAAAAGCAGGACGGCAGGGAGAACTCCTCAAGATGTCGATGAGTTTAAGGGATTGGTTTCGCCGGGAGTTCAGAAAGGTTTCACGCCTGGAAACTCTGATGAGCACCGCATGGTGAGAATGCAGCGGTAGCGTACTTGGCCAGATGCTGGAGGGAAAGGGAAGAAAGAGCGATAAGAATCAGCGAGGAACAAGATACCTTAAGATGAATACTCCCAGTGGTTGGGGTATATTTAACATTATCTAAACTTAGGGGGGGGGGGGGGAAGGCTTTGGAAAGACGGGACGGGCCTTGGGGAGGAAGAATACTCGGAGGGAAAAAAGGAGGAGAGCCGATAATCTGAAAAGAGGATGCGCGGATTGAACGAGGTCGGAGCTGGATCAATCTCTCAGACTGGGGAATGACCGGGAAAATTCGGGAACCGATTGGGACGATCTGGAAGGGGACAAAAATTCAGAGGAGGGGAAAATTCATATAAGAGACCGTATTAGAAAACTCTGCCGCATAATGATGAATCGATGTCGTTCTTTGAACCGGGAGCCGCCGCGCAGTCTCAGACTAAAGGTGGAGATGAGGGGACGTCAGGGCCCAAGGGGGGACGCTGAATATTGGGAAAGCAACCTAGTTGAAACGTTTCCGAGCAGGCGGCGGGGAGTTGATTGGGGCCGCCACTGGAATGTCCAGGGTTTGGTAAAAAGGAACGGCAAAGACAGGAGTACGAACAGGAAAGATGATGTGCTATCAAAGGGGGTAGCAATAGATTGCTCCAGAATGGCCTGAATTCCTTACGCAAGAGAGGGGTAATGGCAGTGTCTGTCAAGGCATCAGGCGGTCGAGCGGCTAGCCGAGGGTTGGGACCAGACATCCTTGGGAGGGGGAGACAAAATGGGGTTGGGGACGACATCGGGTGGGAAAAATATCCAGGTGCGCTACGGGTTATAGACGGCTCAAGGACCGGGTCAGCAGGAGGAGCGAAGCAGGTGCGCAAGAGGGGTTTCACTGGAAAGTAGTTGAAGGGGGGAAGAGGGTCATAGGGGAGGGGACGGGGCGTCGGTAGGTGCAGATATTTCTCACGTGTGAGCTTCGAACCTGGGCCGGTGAGAAGTACTAAAGGAGAACCCCAGACGAGAGCGGAGGAAAGAAAAACACATTCTTTGGAGAAACGAGGAGCTTAATCGGTCATCAAACGTGGGGGGAAGAAGGCTCGGATGAAAAGCGGCTCTTCGAAACCGGATGTCGTGATGAATGTACTGGAAGGCGAATAAACGAGAAGGATAAGTGGAAGGCACGCGCGGCAAGTGCGAGTGCGTACCAGGGGCGGTGGTGTCAAGAGGGAAGAGGGGGGGAGGCTCGTCGGACAAGGGGGCGGGTTACTCTCTTTCGTTCGCCACGAGGAAATACCGGCAGAGGAATGTCTAGGAGGGGGAAAAAAAAGAAGAGGGTGCGACTCTAGAACCAAAACTAAGGAGCTCCATAGGAAAGGGGGGGCCAGGGTTATTGATGTGAAAAAATGAGCACGAAAGGAGAGAACTCCTTCAAAGCCGGAACCGGAGGAGACGCCACTTAAACCGGGGGGGGAAAAAAATCCATCGGGGGGTCAAAAAGAGTACAATTGGACGTCTTCAGGTGGAGACCATGATCTTCCGGAAATTGCTCGCAGGATTCTCCAAATGGGGCAACGGAGAGGTGAACTACAGATATGAATCACGGAGAACAAACACATAGAAAAAAGAA
>Ga0179593_1282421_pt1 | contig 16823 bp, 21 predicted proteins | sample CZODoug2_1_08_16_FD_185931 | JGI IMG/M metagenome (GOLD analysis project Ga0179593, IMG submission 185931) | Vadose zone soil fungal communities from Angelo Coast Range Reserve, California, USA - CZODoug2_1_08_16fungal (PacBio error correction) | ecosystem: Environmental > Terrestrial > Soil >...
GGTGGTTATAGATACCATTCTGTCAGAATATGGGGTCGAAAAAGCGAAAGAAAAAAAGAGACGCACCAAAAAAAAAAAAGGAAGAACCGCGAAAAACCGTCACTGGTCAGGTAGTTCGAGAAAAGAAAAAGCGATGCTGAGTGTCTTTCTCTGGCGCAAGGCCTGGAACGATTTGGAGTTACTACATCGCAACGTAAGGAAGAAGAGGAATCAAAGAAAAGGAAACCAAACAAAAAGGGGCCGGAAGGTCCTAAAGATCACCTCTCAAACCCGCAAAAATAGCTTTTTAGAGACATGAGAGCAGGCGAGGATGGAAAAAAAAAATCACGTGCTGTAAACGATTCAAGAAGATAATCAGGGGAAAAGTGACCTCGACAGTCTTGGTTGTACTGATAACAAATACGTTCTCGTTTGACAACTGGTCTATTACGAAAGGAGATCGGCACAGAACGAGGAAACCCGGTCGTTCTCTATCACATGGGGGAGGCCGGGGATCAAAAGTCAAATAAGCGAATGGTGAAGCAAGTAAGAACCAGAGCGAAGCTATCATCTTTTTTGACCGGGACGAAATGGAAAAAACTTCGAGAAATTGAAGAAGGGGGGGGGGGGGGGGGGGGGGAAGAGCTGTGCAGCAAGTCAGCAAAAAAACAAGCCGGGGGTAAGGGTCGCTCAACGCAGGGTAAAGAAGAATTGAATGAGGCAGAGGGAAAGAGGGGGAGTAAAAAGGGGAATTTTCTCAAAACGAAAAAACTGAAACACCAGATCACATGCGGGGGAATTCCCAGTAAAAACGAGGGGAAAAGGCCAAACCGCCAAAGCGCAAGGTACTGGAAAAGATAGGAAAGAGATCAATTGCGAAGCGGCGGGGACGCGACGACAATCGAGCCCTCAGAGAAAAAGTCATGGAAGAAGCCAAGTCAAAAACATTCAAAAAAGAAAAAAACGCCAGAAAAAAGAACGGCGAGCTAACGAAATTACAAGTCCGAACCAATGTGTACGGACCGGATTCGGTCTCCTTCTAACGTGTCGAGAAGACCTAAAAAACAAAGCACCACTGCCCCGCAACAAATGGAAGAAAAAAAAAGTCAAACGGGGGCAAATGAGAAAAAAAGACCGGGCGCGGAGCTGTAGTCGACAGGGGAAAAAGAAAAAACCCCAAAACACCACCAAAAAAACCCCAAAAAAAAGAACGAGAAGCACTAAGAAAAAATGAATGAGGCACAGGCAACCGAATAAAGCAGAAGGGGGGGTTGCTAATTCATCCAACCAAGTAAAAGGAAAAGAAGCCATAGAAGAACGCCAAAAAAAAGCCCACCGAAGCCAAATCCGTAATCCCGAAAGAAGACCGTGGGAGAGGGGTCGCACATAAAAGGCGCAATCTCAATCGACAACGCAGAAGACACGACGACGGCATAACTTTTGAAATGCCAGCTGGGTCGGGGAAGGACACAGAAAAGTGGGACAGGGAAAGCAAAGGGGAAAGGGGTCTGTATTACCGCAAGTAAGGACGGAAAAAAAAGTAAATGGGGGAGTCTGCTTGTAGCTCGCAGAAGTGACAACCGGAAACGACAGAAAACCATTCTGACCAGGCACCGTTTTGAGATCACTCCACGAACGCATAAAAGAGAGCGGAAAGCCCCTGAGAAGAGACATGGGAAAAAAAAGCTTGGGCACGAAAAGGGGGGTCAAGAGCAGAAAGTGACAGAAAATTCGACTACTTCTTCTCAGGGTTGCTTAAATGTCATCACGGGGCGAGACAGCCGATCGAAGAGGAGCCGGAATCAAGACACCGTCAATGCGACTACTGCTTTTCAAAGAATACATCTCTAGAACAACAAAAAAGGAAAAAAGAGAGGTGTCGCCTTTTGAAAAGGGGTCAGTTGGCGAAGGACGGGATGAGGAAAAGGACTCTTCTATAAAAAAGAGGTTTGAGCTAAAAAGCATAAGAGAATGCAGAAGAGGAGGAGGGGGGAGACTGTTTGCAAATCTCTTGAGCGGAGAGGGCAACAGATAAAGGGGACTAAGCACCGAGTACTGAAAGCCTTAGTCTTTCGGACTGGCGTGCCAAAAGCGATGGGGGAAAGGGAGGGAGGGGGGGAGGGGAAAAAAGTTCAAAAAGGCAGAACTACAAGCCAGACTTTTGGGAAAAATGACGAGGGGGGGGCCGCGAAAAAACCTGATACCGGGAAGTAAGGAGAAAAGTGGTAAAAAAATGGTTAAGGGAAAAAACGATTCAGAAGGAGACGAAATTAAAGAAACGTTGCCACTCAAAGGGGAAGGTTGGGATGGTAAGCGGGACAGGGAGGATTTCTGGGGACGTGGTGGGGAAAAGAAGTCGAAAATTTCGGGAGTGAGTGAAGGATTTCGCCTGATTCGTGGGTGGCTGGGGGGCTGCAGGAGATGGCTCTGGTTCAACAGAGGGCTATTGGGGGGTGGGGTGAGGTGAAGGGAGCACGGTCAAAAAAAAAAAAGTTTCTTCACAGGTCAAGTCGCCGGCAAGGGAAAAATAGCAAAGGTCAACATCGCTTTCAATGGGAAAGCGGATTTTGATGGTGGGATACCAAGGGTTAAAAAAAAACAGGAAAAAGGACCCGCGGCAGAGTGGCGGGAAAGTTTCAAGGAAGTTGACGAGACTGGGGAAAGGAAGTTCGGGTGGCGGGCGGGGGAGGTTGTGGGGGGTGAGGGCGGTCGGGAAAAGGAAAGGGGAAGGCCAAGGGCGAAAGGAGGAGGGGGGTACAGTTCAATTGGAACGAGGGGGCAAGGGACAAAACAAACATCGTTCGCGGGTCCGAGAGAAAGAAATTGGGTGATTGGCGATGGGTACGTGAAACATGTTGGCGGGGAAGGGGGATTCTTCTTCATTACGTCGAGAGCGAGAGGGTCGAGTCCCAGCCATAAGCACCGCCGAAGGGTATCTTGCAAATGGCGGAGATTTTCGACCACGACATGAAGCGATTGGAGGCGTGGAGGGGGGAAGTTGGCGAGGGGCGGGGGGGGCCCAAGGGTGGGTTCCTGAATTTGATTTACGGGCGGTGGGCAGTGGAGGTTTTGGGGGAAAAACTTTGGCTGCCCGCGAACGCGCTCACGAAGTTAGGAGTTCGCCTGGTACAAACCGCCGTTACGAATTAAAAAACCGGGAGCAGGACTGAGGGGGGGAGGATGGTTGGCAGGAACAGTTGGTTGTACAGCGAGCGGAAAAATCAGTGAAGAGACACGGGCGCGATTCCATTGCGAATCAGCACCGCGTAGGAGACTGGCTTCAACGAGTCAGGGAACAGAGAAAGGTGATCGGAGAAGGTCACGGGAGGGCGGGGGGGCCGAAGTCGACTTTCAAGTAAAAAAAAACTCCCGACGAACGTAGGTTTAGAGGAGCCAAACAATACTGACGACCGCGGTACCAAAACGCGGAAACCTCCGAAACGTAGGAAAAAACCGAAGCCGGCTCGAAGATGATTACCAAGCATCCGCCCAGCCATAACCCTAGCATTCTGTCGGGGAGCTGGTCCAGGATCGAGGAGGAGAACGTGGAACTATCATGGTTGCCGGGAGTAATAAATTGGATATTTCTTACCGTAGGATGGCTAAGCAGAGGAGAGGGAACGAGGAAAACGGGGATGCCGCGAATGGAATCATCGCATAGATGCGGAAGGTGGGGAGACGGAAAAAAAAAGAAAGTACAAGCTGATCAAGAAAGGGACGTTGGGGGGGTAAGGGGGACTTTTTTATTTACGAGGTTGAGGAAATCACATACGACAAATGCGGACATCGGTATAAAACATCGAAAAGGAATAAAAAAAATGATGAAAATATAGAATTTAGGCCGGGAGGGGCCTCCTCTTCATGGGTGGGTCGCCAAAACGAGAAAAGAAGCAAGACTCATCCAAGAGAACCTGGAAAGAACGTCGAGCAGCTTGGAACATCTGGTCAAAAAAGCAAGAACGTAAGAAAAGGGTGAAATTCTCTCAGGACTGTCGGACGGGAAAACCTTGGTGAAAATAAGCAAGTCACGCCCGACGGGGGAGAAAAAAGTAGAAGAGAAAAAAAAAGAACTTCTCCCGACGAGTCAAGCCTAAGAAAGCAACAGCCGAAAAACAATGTATCGTTGTGTATCTGGTCGGATGGGAGGAAGAATGAGAACCGATAGACTTGAAAAGAGGAGATGCCGAAACGGATAAGAATTAGTCTCAGTCTTGTTGTTTCAGCAGAAAAGAAAGGAAGAGGTCAAGGCGCTGGTCATGGGGAGAAACAACGAAACGCTCATACCCGGTCCGTGCTCGAGCAAAGGAAGAAGTATCGGAGAAGCCCTTCTCCGAAGGGGGGAAGCACACACAGTACCTCAGATCAAAGTGGGGGAACGAAGGAAAGGGAAAAACTGCGGATGGAAAAATGGCCAGAACGCATCAGCAGCAAAAGGAAAGCCGGGGAAAAAGAAAAAAAGCGGGGAAGGCGAAGATTTGACGAGGACAGCTGGGAAGAAACAGTAAGAGGAAATGTTCTCCACCACCAGTGCCCAACGAAAATCACATGTAAGGAAGACCCCAGGCAAAAAAATCAAAGCGAAAAAGCGCACGACGCCAATCGACAATGAACTGGGGTCCAAGAATCCAAAAATCACATTGGGGAGAAGGGGGAGGAAAGAGACAAAAGATCCGCTACGTCAGTAAGAATCCACCCGAAAACATTGGAAAAGGGCCAAAGCGTCCCACTCATAAGGCAACCGTAGGCTCGGCGGGGCAAAAAATGAAAAAAAATCCGCCCCCGAGTACAAGCCCTGATGGTCGCCGGGTCAGAGAACATAAAAAACCAACCAACCCGACGCCCCCTTACAACTTTCTAAGGGTCAACGGCGGGGCAAGGAGCCAAAGAATCGCAGTCGAAAAGCGTTAACAGGGATCAGACCAGCAAAAGAAAACACCGAAAAAAAAAAGGAAACACTTCTTGGAATTGGCGAGCGAAACCGCAAGAAGAAAATTAAGTAATAGGCATGTGGAGTAGGAAACAAAACCTAGACAGCTTGTGAAAGGTAGAAGGTCGAAGAGAAAGCCCCCCGAAGCCGGGCGAAAGCACCGTACCTCCCTCATACCGTTCCTGGATGGTCGAAAAAGACCAAGAAGACAAGCTAAACAAACATAAGACGCAAAACAATCAGAAAAAGTGACTCATAAGCTGCGCGGGGCGGGATAATCCGAAAAGGGAGAGAGGCCCAAGCAAGGGAAGGGCTGGTCCGAAGTCATGAGGACAGAAATTGAAAGGGGAAGGCTGGCGGGTAACAAAGATTCCGCCGCCGAATCGAAACAGGAAAACCCGTTAGGAATGTAAAACAAAGGTATCTCCGAAAAAAACAAATCAGCATAGGGAAAGTAAGGGGGGGCGTCGCGCAGCATTGAAACCAGGGAGAGGGTGACAAAGCTTCAATATGAAAAACGACAGAACTAAAAAGAAAAAGTCATGTAAATAAGATTATAGGGGGAGAACACACCGCTCGAGCGGAGCAAGCCGCATCAAGGAAATGACGAACGAAAAATACAGGTTCAAAGGGGAAATACTCTCCTCAAAAAAAGAAAGGGACAAGATGAGATGGGGGGGGGGGGAAGTGGTTTGGAAAAAGGTCAGTTATTCGCCGTGAATGTTGATTACGTCTTCAAACCGAGAGAGAGAGAGGGGCCGTGAAGGGTCACAGCCTACAAACTAGAAGCGGAGCTGGGGGCTGACGTGTGGGCCATCCTTGAAGGCGGGGGAAAAGAAATTAAAGGGCTGAAAAAAAAAAGGAAAGCAACGGATGATAAAGGCCGACTAGGCTAGGGTTCTCTGGAGGAGAGAAAAGGTACATTACAGAAGAAAATGAATTTTCTATCGGTGCGACTACTGGGAGAATGAGCGACAATTTCCATACTGGGTTGGGAAATTGAAAATAGTGGAATTCCTTACTTTTAAAACGGAACCGAAAGGGAAGGAGCGGGACCAGTTCCCACTTGAAAAAGATGGAGACAGCTCCACTTAGGAGGGGAACTGGGGGCTGCAAAAAAAACATAGGTTTTCTGACGGGGAGCAGGTCGAGGACAGGGGGGGTCGGGCGTGGCATCCACGGGAAAATTGGATCGGAGATGCGTTCTCGGAACTTACGGATTTTTGGGGATGGGTCGATGGCAGGGTGATAAAAAATATGAAAATAGCGGGTGGGGGGGGGGTGATGACTGAAAACTTCAGGGCAAGGAAGGGATCAAACGTCTTCAACATGCGTTCGAAGATCAATATAAATCGAGAAGGAACCGGGCGGTTCGGATTGATGGGGATGATCCCAGTTTTAACAGACTGAAACGCGACCGCGCAGAGTTGGGGGGGCGGAAGTTTCCGAAGGAGGGGGGAAAGATGGGAGGCCTGGGTTCTTTGCAAGTGGGAAGTTGTGAGGGTAAGAAAGAATTAAGAGAAACCAAAAAAAGGGGAAGAAGGTGGACGAGCGTAATTTTCCGCCGACGACATCGCCGTGCTTTTTTGGAGGGGGAGTTGGAAAAGGAAGGTGAAATGGGGGGAAAGCTTAGGAGGACTGACAGGCGGGGGGCGCGAGTTTATCAAGAAGTTCAGGGACCCAGTGAGGCGGGCGAGGAGTTGGACAACCTGGCAGCGCTGGATCAGTTAGGGCACTTTGTGAGAGTTTGATTTGGGGAAAAAAAAAGTGGTAGGTCAAGACAAGGGGGTTATACGCGTGGCAATTGGGGGCGGTGGAGAATTCCTCGTTTATAAGGAACGCGCAGGAGGGAGAAATCTGTCATTCACGCTCTGTGGAAACAAATGAGCGTCTGGAAAAAGGATGCGTTGGTGCAAAAGGAAAAGTCTGAAAAAAAATTGAAAGGGATGATGGAAGGAGCAGGTGGGTCAAGAAAGCGAGCGGAAAAAATCTTCTAGAGTCCGGGGGGGGGCGAGACGTCCAGGCTCACCGCTTCTCTCGTAGTCATTATACGATGAGAGCACTTTGATAGAGAAACATGGCGGGGGAAAGAGCCTTTGAAAGGACCACGCCTCAAATCGGGAAAGTAGAGCGGTTAAGGAAGAAAAAACCAAAATTAACTACAAGGATTAACACAAAGGAGAGGAGGGAAATGGGGGAGACGCGAGAAAAGAGTCCCGGAAGACTGAGAGGAGAGACTTCCACAGACGCTCCGCCAAAACACATACCCAGATCAAGGGGCTGGCGGGAAGGGGAGCAGAGCAGGCTTACGGAGTAATGAAAGGGGGGGCCTCATGCCATGCTCTAAAGAGGAACGGACTGGGCCTAGGGGTAGGGGACAGCAATCTGTACGGGGCGTGGACCGACGCCGAAAAAAGCAGCAAAATCTAATCTGAAAAAAAGGGGTCGGGATAGTCAACTATCAGACAAATGATCAAAAAAAAGGAACGAGGAGCAGGGGGTAAGCTGTGGGCTTTTCAGGATAGCTCTGAGGAAAGGTTTGAGCCAATAACGCGGCGGGAAAGGGTAAAAACAGTCTATAAAGAGCGAGGGAGAGGAACGGAGATAGAAGGGGAAAACCTATGCATCCGAGGACGATTATTTGGGGTGAAGAACTAAAAGCAACCTACAAAAGGGAGTAGCAGGGATATAATCTTTCAGTCTTTTCGAGCGTCAAACTTCCGCAAGAAGCAGGTGTTTTTTTGGGTTCGGGAAGGAGGAGGGGAAAGGCCGATAACGGTTGATTTACTACAATCGCCCACGTCAGGATGCCAAGAGGAGCCATAATGATACCTAGGAAGGAGAAAAGACGTCGTCCGCCTCGATACGCAAAAACTCAAGCCAGCAATTATCGGGGGTTATTGGCTGGGCAAGCGGGGAAATAGAGGGCAGGAGAATTGACGGTCAAAGTGGTAAAAACCGACCCGGGGAGACTAAAGGGGGGACAGCGAAGTCTTGGGGGTGGGTTTCTCTAGAAAGCGCATAATCACTGAAAAACTGCGGTATTTAGAAAAAAGGCGAGGCCCCGCCACGAGGCTACGAAACGGTCGTTCGACGATCAACATTGGCGATGTCCTGTAATCTAACCTGAGAGCGGACGAGGTTAACAATGAGACGGCGCCCGATCAGATTTTTCCGAGCAGAATGAAAAAAACTGCAGCAACAAAGGACTCCAAAGCTGCAGCAGCAGAAAACGGCAAGGGGGTAATGCCTCCAACGCGGTTACACCTAAGAATTGAAATGGGAAGGAAGCGTGGAAGAAGAGAATTTCGAAAACGGACCAGCTGCCCAACTCACTAAGCAATGTCGGAAAATGAAGGAAAAAAAATCAAACGCTAAAGGAAAGGGGGGAGCCAAGAAGCAAAATCTCTTCAATGTCCGGGGGGAACAGGGAGAAAAGCGAGAAAGGTCGGTCTAATCATCTTAGGCCACAGCAAGAGCCTTCGCGAGGATGAAGAAGGGAAAGGAAGGGAAACAGTTCAAAGGACACCATCGCCAACTCAACAAAAGGCCCGGCGAGAAAGGCGAAAATTACGAGGCCGACACCTACGAGTTACGCTTTCTTCGTCGCCTTCCCCTCCCTCACCAGCACCGGGGCAACTAAAAAAAAAAACCCAAACCACCCCCCCAACAAACCCCCACCAAACCAAAACCGGCACCCGAAATGAGAAGATTTCGAAGAAAAGGAAAATGTAAACCGCGGCGGACTAAAGAAAGACACAATCAATCTAAGACCCAAAAAGATGCTTGAAGGGGGCTCTCGAAGCCGGACGCAGGAGACTGGAAAGCAAAAAAAGATACATCCCAAAGACCATCGCTAGGAAAGTAAAAAGGGGAAGAAAGGCCGAAAAACGGAGAAAGAACTCCTCAACGATCTCCAGGGTTAACATTTGATTTCTAACCAAACCAGGGAACACGATACGGACAACGACGACGGCAGAACGTGTCGCCATAAATAGCGCAGGAGAGGAACTAAAAGTGGGAAAGGGGGGAGGGACAGTCCAAAGACGGGTATTCTCAAAGGCTGACCACTTCTATGGTAAGGGTCAAAGAGGAACTCTGCGGATTGACAACCGATGAACCTTAAAGAAAAAAGAAAACAAACAGGGGCAACGGGGGATAGCCGACCAGCGAAAAAGAGAAAGAAAGGAGGAGGGCCTTGTAAACCCCCACACACAGGGGAACCAACCGGGAGTTGCCCTCTCAAAGCAAATGGGAACACGTGAAGGCAAGGGAGACCGAGCTCATGAATTAGGGTCGGACTGGAAAAACCATATTGCTATAGCGAGATCGAAGCGGGAAACACCGTCCCAGAAAGAAGGAAAAAATGACTTGTAAAAGTGCTGATACATCTATCTCTCAAAACAAGAGAAGAAAGAGAGGGTATCGAAAGGAGTTGGTAGAGCATTGAAGGGATTAAGGAAGTTCCAAGGAATCAGAATCGCCTTGCTGGGTTCGCTACAAACGAAAGAAAAATGGAAGAGAAGAGGTTCACTTTTGCAATCCTTGAAAGCACACAAAGGGGAAGGAAAAGCCATCAGACGCACAAAAAATTCCGAGATGCTAAAGAGGGTAGAAGGGAGAATAAAGCCATGACAGGGAGGAAGGGGGGAGGGCAAAAGAAGGGAAACAGGAAAGGGGGCATTATCTAACAAGCCACTTTGGAGTAAAAGCATGAGCAGAAGAACTTGCGGATCCGAAGTTCAAAAGAGAAAGCCTCCAAATTTGTGAGGTCATAACAGGGTCAGGCAGGGAAAGGGGGAGGATGGAGAAAAAATGGAACTCTTCTTGTGCTTCATCGTAGACTTGAGTAGGAGAGGAGTGGAGCCACGGCGGGGGGGACGGGAGGGAGGGGGGTTCGCAGGCTTCAGGGGGGAGGGGTCGGAGAAGATGCTTCTTTTAAAAGAAAAAAATGGCGAGGGGGGGGGGGGGATATTCGAGCAAAAATCGCCGTATTCTGGGGGCACGCGGGTCGGCGACGGCTTCAGGGGAGAGAAACTTCAGGCACGCTAAAGGGGCTTCGGATTTGATGGATGATCAAAAGGGACCGACCTGAACAGAAAAACGAAAGAGCCAGGGGGAGTTAATGTACGAGGGGAAAGGAGAAAAAGCTTCAGAGGGAAAAGGGGCGGGGCGGGGGGGGGGAGAAACGATGGAAGCGACGACTGACCATGCTTAAACCTTCGGGGTAAATGAACTTATTTAAGAGGTCGCACGCCGAGACGCGCCGTGCTTTTGGTTTGGATGCGGGGGGAAGAGGGTGGCCGAGGGGCGCACTTATGGGAAACGTAGCGAAGGCGGATTGTCGCAGAGGGGTCTCCTCTTCTCGCCGCAATGGTGATCTGGGAAGGGAAAGGGAGGGTGAGAGCCTTACGCGAGGGGAGAGGAGGGGCGAAATTCTATGTGTAGGGGGTGTTTGCCGGGTGGTGATGTGAAAAGAGTGGGAGAGGGGGGCGGGGCGTGGAAAAATTACGAGGTCCTCCTCTTCCGCTGAGCACTCAGTGAAGGAAAGGCCTGACTGGGGGCCGGGTGATCGACTCAAAAAAAAAGGCTTGGGAAAAATTTTGGAGGGCGGGGCTAGAGGAAGAGTAGTGGGGTTTTTCACGTCAGACGGAAAAGGAAAGAATCGAGGCAGGAGTCCTTTGCAAAGGGAAGTGTCCCTCGTCGCGCGGAAGGCGGACAAAAGAAGAGCCCATGGAAATCGAGAAAAGAAAAGGGAGGCGGAAAAGCGGTAGGAACCGCGCACTTGTGATAAATATACACCCAAACCTGAAAAGCGCGTTATAGAGAAACCACCAGACGGGAGAGAAAGAACTGAGTATAGCCGAGGAAGAAGAGCGAAAGAGGGTATCACCCGACGCTGCAGAGGGAGATGCCACCATCCTCCGCAAGGACCAGAAAGAAAAAGAGGAGGAGGAAGGGAAAAATCTTATGGCTGAGTCTATCAAGTGAAGTGGTTTATCGGTGAAGCCTGAAAGTAGAGGACGGTCCTGTGGAGATGGGCGTGTAGTAAAGCAAAAGGAGGGGGGGGGAAAAATGAGTCCTCAACCTCCTTGAAAGAGTCCAATCAAGAAATCGAAAGCGAGGGGAGGAAGGTGGCTTTACCGAAATAGCGTAAAAGATGGGGATCAGACGCGCTTCGCGGGGGGTTAGAGGCTTGCTCTTATTCTAGGGGAGACCTCGACGGAGGGGACAAGAGGGGATAAAATAGAATCTCAACAACACAAACGAGGAAAGAGGAGGGGGGGAAAGAAAGAATGTGGGGGGGGTACAGAGTCCAAGAAGAGGATTTGGGAAAAAAAAACACGAAAAAGGAAAAAGCTAAAGACCAAACAGACCCGAGAAGAAGGGGGAGATGCAGTGTCAGGGAATATGTCGAGCGCAAAGAACTCAAAAGGGGGGGACTGTGCGGGCGGCAAATAGTGAAAAGACAGGGGGGATAAAAGGGTGGGTAAAAACGCAACGAAGAACGGCCGCATCGATCATTAAAAATACCGAGGGAACTGCATCAAGGAACTCTTCCTAGATCAAAAAAAAAAAAACTCCACCCAATTGAGCTGGGGGGGGGGAGATAGAGAGAGAAGGGGCGGAGGATTGAGGCCCGTCGCGTTGATGCCGAACGATAATAAAAGGAGGAATCTACATTCAATTGGGGGTTGTTCAAAAAAAAACTAATGAGCGGAGGCGCAAAATGAGGGGCGAGAAACCCGAAAAGAGGACCGAAAACGGAGGGAAATCGAGAAAGGGAGAGGGAAGGGGGATCGTCGGCCAGTCGAGGAGACAACTGAAGCATGGGAAATGAAAAGAATCGACGATCAGGGGGGAGCGCGAGGGACTTGTGAAAAAAACTGGCGGAGGCAATGAGAAAAGCAGGCAGCAGCACACGCACTTCCGGGGAAGTCGCTCAAAGTACACAGGAAGGGGGGAGGGAAAACGTTCCTTCCTTAAAGAGTAAATTTGGAAAAAACCAAAACCCTTCCCAAAGAGACGAAGAAAGTTCATACGTCCCAAAAAAATCAACAGACAAAAAGCGCCAACGAAAAAAAGCGTCGTCAAAGGAAAAAAATTCAACTTCACGAGGACAGGGAGGAAGACTGGGGAAGAACCCGCCGGAACAACACCTTCGCTACGTCAAAAAGCAAGATCCACATGTTCAAGCAAAATCAGGAACAAACAATCAACAAAGGAAAGGCGAGAAAGGAAGGCGGGAGAAGGAAGCCGCAAAAAAAGTGGGAGCAAACGAAGTCGCCTGAATCACGAAGCCTCACCAACACAGAAAAGCAAAAAGGGGGAAAATTTCTCCAGCTTTACGGGAAAGTCAACGGCGGCCACTTGAACAACGACACTGCGCTGTCCGAGGGTAAGTGGGGGGGGCAGTGATACATAAAAAACAATCCGAAGCCGCCAGGAAAAACGCGGGACTAATGTAAGTGGATCAAAACTCAGAAACTCCTGCGCCGAAGAAGGAAGAACTAACGGCAGGGTTCAGAATCATAACAAACCCAGCAAAGGGGGGTGAAAAGGAAAAAACAAAAGAAGAAAGCGAAAAAAAAAAACCACAGAGCCGGGAAAGAAAAAAAGAACGAAGAATCCTTTCAAAACTGGCGCAACCGCCAATCCTCACGCTAGAAAAAAAAGAAAAAACGACGACGTGCAAGAAAGTTGAGAAAAAACCTGTGCGTTGAAAAGGGGGAACAAGGGGATTCCCTCCCTTGTAACTGGGAAAACCGGAGGGAAAGACAGGAAGCAAGCGGTTTTTCAAGTCAAAAGACTGGGAGGGGGATCTCGAAAACCGGGAAGGGAAAAACGATAGGAAAAGGAAAAGAATTTCCCATGGCCGGTGGGTCCTAAACATAAAAAATCTCATCACGGGGGGCGGAAAGAAAAAGGACTAGGGAGGGCAGCTTTTCCGCCCCGGGAATCAGGTGCCCTCGCGCTTCAAATGGCAAAAAAACGGGAAACAAAATGACGAAAATCTTCATCATCTTCTTAGTAGTATCAAAAAACCCTGCGATAGAAAAGAAGCGGAGACCAGTCCAGAGCAAAAATGCGATAAACTGGGGGGGGGGCCAAAATTCCGATAAAGAGCTCTCAAAAAAAAAAAGGAAGATGAAAGAGATGGATCGCCTTTGGGTAAGGGAGTTGAAGGCAGACGGGAAAAATGACCGATCGATCGCGAATATCTGAACGTGCTTTGGGCTCGAAACAAGCTACGAATTGCATGAAGCAGGGAGGAAAAGGAACGGAATCTTTAAAGCGGCGGCACAAGATGGGGAGGGGGAAAAGGCAGGGCGCCAACAAAGCCTGCTTTCAAGCGAATGCTGAGACTTGGAAGTTCGGGATGATAAATCAACGGCAAATGGACAAAAGGATGGTGGATAGTTCGGACGGAAAGCGCAAAAAAGGGGGGGGAAAATGAATCGGGAAAATCCTAATTTGGTTTTCTGAATCAAGCAAGGGTCACGTCTTGCCGCCTTTCCAGGGGGGGAAGAAAAGAAAAACATTCACTCACACGCAGGTAGGAACGAAAACGTAAAGTCAAAAGGGGTGCTAGCTTGTCGAGGAGCGGTTATTTCGGGAGTTTCGCATCCCCTGGGAAGTATTGTGGGGAAAGGGAGGTGTGAGAAAGCCCAGACTTGGGATGTTGGTGGAAAGGCTGACGATTTCTATGCGGGGGGACTTCAAATAGAAATGGGGGGGGGATGACTGGAAAACTTCGATATGGGTCACGGAGGATGCGCCGCTAGAAACAAACACGAAAAGCTCGAGTGGGACTGGAACGTGGTCTTTCTATGAGGGTGGAAACCTGTTTTAAGAACCGACTGAACGGAACAGAGCCGAGTTTAAATGGCCGGGACGTGACTTCGAAGATGGTGCGATGGAGGTGAGGTGAGGGGGCGGGGGGGGGTGAAGGCTCTACGCAGAAACACCGGGTCCAACGTCCTTACCGCGGAGGGGTTGCGGCGAGAATTTTAGCCTCTAGGAAGGACGTGCAGGTGGGGAGTTGGACAAGGGTGGAAGGGGTGAAAAAGATGTGGGCTTCCTGGGCGTCTTCCATGACTTAGCGTAAGGGGGAAAAGATGTTCGCGAAGGGGGGAGAAGCCACACAAAAACTTTCAGATTGTCGAAAAAGGGTAAGAGAGGGTACCATGACCTGGGCCGCGCTTCGTCGTGGGAAAGGCGGCTGGTAAGGTTGGCAAAGTGGGGAGCTGACATTTTAAGAGGGGCGGCGGGCAGTGGGACGTGGGCAAAAGTCAGCGAAGTTGGGAGAAGGGCCGCTGCCCCATTCGAGACTAATTGCAAGTCGAGCAGATGTGTAACAGCAGGTGAGGGAAAAAGGGGACCCGGCGGTGCACCGGTTTTGCTGGCTGAGCAGGCTTCTGTAGGGCAATCCGGTTTTGCAAGTCCTCTCTTATCTCGTAAAAAGATTATTATTCAGACCTGGGCGTCGGAGGACAAGTGCTGAAAAGGCGTCGCTCTACTGGCCTTAGACGATAAGGAAAAGCCCAAGGGAGCGAGAAACCGGGGGAGGCAAAAAAGGGCGGAAGAGAGCCAAGGGGGGGGGAAAACCGCGCCTAAAAGAACTGAAGCGCGTTTATAACCCAACCAAGATGTCGAGGAACGATGAGACCCGGGGTTCACACGAAAGGAAAAACGTCCTCCCATGGCCTCAAAGAGAAGTCACTCCCGCATCCAAAACTCAAAACACCAAAGAAGAGAATCATTCGGCGGGAGCGTTAGAGAGAAAGAGGGATCGTACGACTGGTCAGGGGGTAGCTGTCAACGACGGTGTCTTAGGGAGCGAGGAGGGAAGGTATCAGGGGGACTATGTATTAAATCAAGCAGGGATCGTGCAAAGAAACGTAGTAGAAAAAAAAGATCGGAAAGGAAAAAGGAGGAGTTGAAGTGGCCGCGAGAAAGAGAAAAAGCAGCCTGCAATCTACTGCTTCTCGTTATCGGGGAAAGGGGGGAGTTTCTCTTCATTCGGGTTAAAAAAAGACCAGAAAAAGGGGAATACGCGAGAGTATAAAAACATCTCGACTCCAAAACAAAAAAGGAGTGTAATTCTCAGAGAGATGGGGAAAGCCGATGTAAAAAGGATAATGTTTTTCGACAACACATCTAAGGGCAAAAGAAGAAATAACACGAAGCCGTAAGCAAAATTGTCCTGATCTATACGAGAGAAAGGGAACGTCGCAGAGGAGATGGAAGGGGTTCGTCGGCAGGCGGGAAAAACAAGGGAACCTATTTGCTGCTAGCAAAACGGATACGGCCGCAGACGATCGAGGGGCGAGGAAAACTGGAGAAAAACACATGACCGGAAGCCTCGAACAGCGCAAAAAAGACCCGCAAGAAAGGATCTTGGGAAGAGGGCAAATGCGGGGAAGAAAAGAGAGGAATAGGCGGAGAAGTAGCCGAGTCGCGTGCAGGAAAGGAAGGGAGAAAGAAATCTTTCTCGACAGGAGGGGTTGGGGTGAAGAGAAAAAAATCATTCCTGAAAAAGGTATAGGGAGAAAAAGGCGAGAACCCAAAACGCGCACGCCCTTTGAGTTGACTCGAGAACGGGAAGGAAGGTAGACTACATCGGGACGAATTGTGAGCCTGGGGAAGGCGCTCACATGAGATGGATTTTTGTCCGAGCAGGGGAGATGTACAAGAGTGAAAAAACTGCGGCTTAACAGGAAGCCAGAAAGCTGCAGCAGAAGACAAAACGGAGAAAAGGGAGGAAGGAAAGCATCCCAATAAAAAAAACAAAAATGAAAAATACAAAGCGGGGCAGGGGGGAAGAAAGAGGGAGTGATCCAAGGCCACCTGGCCACGCCCACTAATGAAACATTTAAAGTCCCACTGTGCAAAATCAAAAGCGGAAAAAAGACCACGACGCCAAACAGGGGAAAGAGGGCGCAAGATCGACAGAGTGGCGGCGAAGAATGGGGCGACCCTCAGGAATGCGAAAGTCATACTTCCTTTATACCAAAAGAAAGGAAAAATCGCCACGCATCAAAAAAGGGGAACCTGAGAACCCCCTCGGCAGTCAAAATTAAAAGGAAACCCGCCACCTACGAAGTTTACGGAAAAGAATAGGAAGTCGCACTCAAAAAACGAACCCACCAAGGCCCGAACTAAAACTTGAGGTCAACGGAGGAAACTGGTCGGGACAAAAAAAGAAGAGCGGAGAGTTCAGTTCGTAAACAGGACCAAAGAAAAATCTAAGGACGCCACGGAAGAACGCTGGTGAAGGGACACATCCTTAGCCGGAATACTGAATAACATAAAAGTCAATATTGTTCGAAGAAAAAACCACTCGCTATGTGAAAGTAAAAGAAGCACCCAAAAAGAAGCCAGGAGAAAATCAGAAAAAACGAGAATACCATTTGAAGGTATGTCGAAAAAGCCAGACATCCGAATCGAGATACACTCAGGAACAAAATGCAGAAAAAAATTTTCGACATAATGCGGAACGGCAAAGGAATGACCTAAAAGGGGTACCTTTCCGGCCCGCCAAGGGGCAGGGGGAGGATCCGCAAGGAAACAGTCATCGGGTTTCAAGTCAGAAAAAGGTAAAAGAATGGGAACGAGTTTAAAAAAAAGAAAAAAAGATCGCAAATTCCGCAAGGAGAAGGGGAACTGGGCCAAGGATCTCCTCAAAAGCGAAAGGAGAAAGCAATCGCGGAAAGAAAGGAAGGGGGGACGGGCACAGCTTTTTCCTCCCAGGGATATAAAGCTATCGTCGATAGGTCAACAACGTGACCAAAGAAATAACTCCGGCGGGAAGGGGTATTTCGTAAAGGGAGCGCCGCAGGAGGATATCGCAGTCGAGAGCCGTCCTCACATTCAATTCGACATAACTGACTTTTGGAAAAGGGACAAAAAAGAA
>Ga0179593_1365221_pt1 | contig 16823 bp, 19 predicted proteins | sample CZODoug2_1_08_16_FD_185931 | JGI IMG/M metagenome (GOLD analysis project Ga0179593, IMG submission 185931) | Vadose zone soil fungal communities from Angelo Coast Range Reserve, California, USA - CZODoug2_1_08_16fungal (PacBio error correction) | ecosystem: Environmental > Terrestrial > Soil >...
GCATGCCAACGAGAGTTGGGAAGCAGAATCTTGAGTTCATGAAACTTGAAACCATCCGCCGCAAGACTAAAGACAGATCGTGCTGCATGAAGGAGGAAAAGGGGCAGGGACAAGCACATCGGTGGGGAATGCGGGGGAGTTGAAAGGGGACGGCCAGCGCGATGCTGGTGGATGGGCCTTGCAGCAAGATCAAGGTTGCCAAGGTCTGATAGTTTACGCCTTCCGGGGACATGCTGCGCTGTAACCGTTGTTGGGGCTTAAGGACGCCTTTGCTTAATTCTTAGTCAAGAGCCGCTTTTGTGCGAGGGGAAAGAAAAAGAGTGACACGTCTTGGTCTCTGACTCGGAGTGGAGGGGGACTGTTGACGTTGCAAAAAAGCATATTAGACACAGAGTAAAGGGGAATCAGAGGGGCCTCGAAGAAGATACCTGTCATTGCCCTTCGAAAGGAAAATGAAAAGCGGTGAGAGGTGTTGGGGGGAAGTTCGGCAGCGGTCATGGGTACTCTTGGTACGAGGAACACGGAGGGAGCCAACTTCGCTTGGACGGGGTGGATTTAGACAGAAGGACTCATTAAGTGTGAGGAAGGTGGGGGGATGAAATTTTGCGAATCTCTGAAAAGCTTTGAAAAAAAATAGCAGGGTTCCAAGGGGGAATAGGGGAAAGCGAAGAAAAAAAACGTCTAAAATTAGAGACAACGACTGAGTGCTAAAAAGGCGTTCCCTCCGGACAAGCTTTTTGGGTGTTCTGAATTGGGGCGACTCCGCATCGGTTTCCCCTTCCGGGGTTAAAACCTGCGGCGCTCGCAAGAAAAGATCTTTTCCCGCGACTTCAATCCGATCCTCCTAAAAGGGGAGCCCCTCTACGGAAGATTGCGCCTCCTATTCGTTATAAAAGGAAAAGGAGCGCGTATTTAATATTAAATGCGTACAACAGTGCGAAACCATCCAAAAGAAATAGGGGGCTTCTTTAGGGGGGAATAAAGAGCCGACGGCATTTTACGGGGGATAGCGAAAGGTGAGGGGGGTAAAGCAACAGAGAAAATGGATGTTCCTTGAATTGACGTGCAACAGTTTACGGGGAGTCTGAGAAAAAAAAAAGCCTGAGTTACTCATCGCGGTAATGATGAGATAGATTCTCTCTCTCTCGTAAAAAAATGTGTTAATCGACGGAAGCGAAAAGAGATGGTGGGGGCATTTTGGGGATGCCATTAAGGGGAGAAAAAAACTTCCGAGTATAACAAGTCGAAAAAGGGAGGGGGGATGTTGAGGTAGGGAGGAGAATCTTTTAACCTGATGGGCGCGTGTTGGAGCGACCGTAAGTAAAAGAGAGTAAGGGGGGGGGATGCTGGGAAGGGACAACAAGAAAGAACACCTGAGCAAAGTCCGCTCGTAAATTTGGGAAAGTGGTAAGGGACTGCTTCTTTCAGAAACAGAGCTGACTGAGTATGGAGGGAGGGGTTTCTGGTAGAGCGAAAGATGTCGGGTGTTCCTCAGGCATACACTAAAGCAGGTTCCGAAATTGGGCAACAAAGGAAGAGGAAAAACGACTAAGGACGCTAGGTGAAGCACGTATCGAGGGGTTTCTGGAAGGGAGAACGAACCGTTCCTCCGTGTGTATCTATCGCAGGGAATCTCTTCGATGTGAAATCATCGCTAAAAAAAAGGAAGTAGGATCGAAAACGGGGGGGAGACATCCGACAAGAGAAAAGCTGGAATCATTGGGAAACCAGCGTCTGTGGGAAAAACTATGCCAAAAAAATAAGTCGAAGTGGCGGACACCGAGCCGATTAAGGGGAAAAAGAGTCAGTGGCTTCTCACTAGGAAAAAAGATCCGATATAAAACGAAGAAAAATAGTAAATGCGCGTTCAACATGAGGGGATCAACCCAGCCGTCACAGGGGGGAACTTGGAAAGAAAGGAACGAAGGATCATAGAAATCGTTCGACTCCAATATAGGGGAAGGACTTCTCCACCATTGTCAATTGCGGAAATCACCGAAACCGATTAGAGGGTAGGAAGAGTACCCTCAGCGAACTCAGGAAAAGACTTAAGAAAAGTCAGCAAAAAAGGAAGCGTACCATCCCGGTCTCTCTCAAAGAGAAAGTCGTCTAGGCTCATCTTCTTTTTGGAAAAGAAGCGGAGAGAGAGAAATTCTAAAGGATGGGATGAAAGAAGGGAGAAAGGGGGGGATACTCTGCTCAGGGAAGGGGGCTTCTAAGAAAGAAAGAAAAGCAGACGTAAATATCCGGGAGGGAACCTCTGCATCAACTTCAAAAAGGGAAAGAAACAATCTGAGTGAGTGACAAGGGGGAAGTGCTGAAGATTCACACGTCAAACTACACTCAAGGGGGGGGATTCTCTACAATCCCAAAAGATTACTCTTCTACTTGAAAATCTCTGATGCACTAATGTGAAACGCGAAACGGGATCAATAACCTGTGGCCGGGAAGGGGAAAGGACATGGGGTCGAAAGCTCTCAAAAAAGGAGGAAAGAGAGAGATCAAAATAGCGCCCATGTTTCTGGACGTTCGTCGTTTGCAGGGGGAGCGCATCAGAGGAAATTCGCAGGAATGGTTTTCGAGAAAGAAGGCGGCACGTGCCGCGGTGAGGCAATTCGCGGCTGGAAAGAAAAATGGGGGGACTGCTTCATGTGCTGGAGCGGTTTCAATCCGAGGGAAGGGAGGGAAATACTCGGGGAGCGGAAAGTACCGAAGATGGTATCCCGCCTGAAGGGTACGCCGCATCCCTTGTTCGAGGGGCTATCGACAGTAGAAAAAAAGCCTCAGAGGGAAACCGATACATATTGAGAAGTCCCGTGGGGAACTCCTGCTCGCCTTTATGGGAGGAGGGAATTGGGTAGGGCGTGAAAAGCGATGGGGCCGGGGAAAAAAAGGAAAAAGGACACGGAGTCGGTCGATTGCCCCGGGTTGGATCAAGAGAAAATTGGGAGACACTTTCGGAAAAAAAAAATGGCAAGCGAATTGAATCGGGCAAAACTGCGAAGCAATCCAGAAAAGGGAATATTTTGAAAGAAGGGAAAGTAGATAGGGGAAGAGAACGAACCGAAAAAAAAAACGCGTTCAACTCGAGATGAGTGCTATCACGAATAGGGACGACTCTGAGATGGTGAAGAGGGGAGCACAGAACTACCGAAAGAAAATTATTTCTCCGACTGGGAACCTGGCTGAGACCCTCTGTGGAGGGGGGGGGGGGACGAAAGGAAAGGGGAGGAGCAATTAGCGGGGAGTCAAAGATCAGAAACGGGAAAAGGAAGAATGGAATATGTTGGAGAAAGACGATGAGAATGATTGCTGTTCCATTCTCTGGAAAAGGGTTTAGAAAGAATGATCGACCCGAGGGTCCTCGGACAAACGGCCGGGGACAGTAAGACTCAGGCTGCGAGGGAAAGAAAAACGACATCGAAGTCAAAGTCCAATGTCTGAGCTCGGCCGCAGAAAGGGGAAACTAGACCAACGTAAAAAGATTAAAATGCCGGGGAAAAGGTCTATCTTTAATGGTCGGAACTAAAGAAAAGAAACACTCCTAATCTAGACGGGGAGATCAAATACAAAAAAGGGGGAGCAGGATATAACGATGAGTGAGAGATTCCGAAGGAAGAAACAATAGGGGAAGAGAAGGTGTTCAGGGGGGAAAAGAAGGGGGGAAATCAAGACTGCACTCCAACGACGTCTACGTAATGGCTTGAGTCGGGAGGCGTCGAAAAAAAAGGGGTTCAGAGAGAGATAGATCTATTTAGAACCAGAAAAGGGAAGGGGAATAGCGAATAGACTTTTCTCGCAGATCAAACCACGAGTGCAAATAGAGAGACAGGTCCAATTAACGTGAGGGGTTCAGATGGGGGGGGGGAAGGAAGAGAGAAAAGTCCAAGCCGGACGAGAACAGAGCACCTAAGGGGGGACAATAAAAAAAAGAGTTGTTGGCTGGTGGGGGAGGACTGAAAGAAAGACGAATATCAGAAGGGGGTTGGAACGAAATAAAAGATACTTTGGGGTGGGGAGGAAATAAGCGTTCATATAAGGGTAGGGTGGGGAACCATCTGAATGAAGCTGACTTTAAAGGTCAAAAAAAAGGGGATCAATTATTCTACGCAGTTCAACCGACTGCCAGAGTGAGATTATCGTTGTCCTCGGAAAAAAAAAACGGATGCCAAGGACGTCCTTTAGCACAGGGGGGGTGTCCTGAGCACTTGGACGATCTGGTGAAGGAAAAGGGATTCAACTCTCTGAAAGTCAACCGGGAAAAAAAACAGAACAAGGGTTTCAACAAATAGCTTTGAGCCGCAATCCCTCTATCCCAGTAAAAAGTGATACTTAGTCGCTGTTACGCCGATAAAAAGTAAAAGCGGCTCGGAAACCAAGCCTGGAAGAAAGAACACAAGACGACAAATGGAACGTATCCCCGACTGGGCAAAAAAAAAACGAACCGAGCATGGGGGATTGTCATCCGGAAGCCGGGGGGAGGCTTCAGCGGTAGTGTTCTGTTAAATTCGGAGAAATAAAAGCCCGACGAAACGCAGGGAGGGGAGGAACCGATTTCTTCTGTGCCTAAGGAAGGGCAGTAAAACCAGCCAGAGCAAAGAAAAGTAAAAAAAAGGGAACGAACGGTTCTACAGGGGGGCGGAGGAAAAAAGAAAGGACACACGTCAGACGCTACTTGATAAAGGAAGGGGAAGAAACAACAACGTTCATCAGGGGAAAGGACAAAGGCGAGTATAGGGGGGCAAGGAGGGACGGTGTCATATATCGCGGGGCACCAGTTATCAAAAAAAGCCGTCCACCGAGGCGAGCACGCATCGTATGAAAAACAGGCTTACCTGAACAGTCGGGAGGCGAGCAGCACCTATATTAATTGGGGGAGGAGGGGAGGGAAAGCGTGAAAAGGGGGCAAGGGGTTCGGACTTGGCTAGGACAAAATCCCCGTTGGGCACAAGAGCCGAGAGAAACAACAAAAAAGTACAGAGGACGATGCTACTCTAGAGGGGTCCGCAAACGATATTGTGTTTAAAAGGCACGCGAACTCGCTTTTCACGCAAAGGAACTCCGCCAAGAACCTCAGTCCCTCAATGCCTTTCGAAGTCGACAGACATGGGAAGCACATCTGGTGGGGGAAAAAAGAACTCAAAGGGGGGAAGCGGTGGATGAGAGGAATTGGACGGGGAAGTCTCTTATGTTTGACACTGGCTGCATTCTCCAAAAAATGACGGAAAAAAGGGCAGGGGGCTATAAGGCTGGAAGGGTAGCGGACGTTCATGCGAAGGGGGTTGTGTCGAAAAGACAAGGTTAGCACCTTGCGTCAGAAGAAACTGAGGAGGCAGGGGGGGGACGCGCGGGAAAGAAATCTCGTGCGCTATGTCTGAAGAGAAGGGCTTGTAAGGTTACGAAGGGAAAAAAATCAGGAGAAGAAATGATCGTAGGGAAAGATAGATTGGGCGTCGGCTGGGGATAGAAGATACTTGAAGGAAATTTCTAGGCCAGGAGTTCATTAAATTCTGGCAATGAGAGGTAGGGGTTTGGGGAAAGGTCAATTTGGAGCTTTGGGGGGGGAATTCCTTCAGGGATTGACAAATCTTCTCTGTTAATGAAATTATATTCACGTAACAGAGGGGGAAGATTAACATTTTCGGAATTGGAAGAGAGTGTTTCTCAGCGATTCCAACTAGTTGAACAAGGCTTTCAAACAAACCCGAATCGGGGAGATTTCAAGAGTAAAAAGAAGCTCAACGCATGGGAAGGGGGAAAAGAAACTAAGTGCTAACTGAGCCTCCTGGCAAAAGGGTTTCTGATTGGAAGAGAACGAAGAAAATGATGGGGAGGAGTAGTTTGAAACTTCCTCCTGAGAGAGGAAAAGAAAGAGTGGGGGGACACGGAGGGGATCGAATTCGATGTTGGCAAAATCGGAGAGGGAAAAAAAGATCTTATTCTCAAAAGGAGCGTGTAAAAAAAAAAAAAAGGATGATAGAGTTAAGACCTCGTTCACCTTTTTCAAGGCAACAACCCAAAACAAAATAAGAGGGGGGGCGACCTTTCTGGTAGGTGAGAAGAACGCACGATCTCAAGCAAAAAGGGCGGGGGGCTAGCTACGCGGGGGGGAGGGTCGAGCAACCGAGAAAATACTGTGCACCCTTGACCATGGAAGGGGAAGAGTTCAGAGGGGGGGACTTGGTGGGAGGCTCTGAAAAGAAGAAGCATAGAAGCGTTTTACCATCCTCCGGGAAGGGGGTCGATCAAATAGAGTAGAGAATTAAAAAACATATTTTCGTAAAAATCTAATAGAGACAAATTAATGTTGAATCGCTCGTTTGGAGTCCAGGGGAGGGGGGATTTGAGACACTCGAACACCTTTATTAATAAAAAAAAAGGAATTGAATTTAGGATCGAAGAAGAAGGGAGGATCCATTATAGGGAGAATGGATTTGAGAGAAGAAAATTAAGGGTTCTTGAAAAGGGAAGTTTTCACCACAGGGGGACCCGGGCTGACACCGCAGGAACATCTATCTAACGGGGGGGGGGGGGGGGGGGTCAGGGGGCTGGGGGGGAATGGTCAGAGAACCAGCCCTTTGGACTTCTGGGGAAGCGGGGCCAGGATATAGGAGAAAGAGTTGTAGCGTCTTAATCTTCTAAAAGGGTCGGGGGGGGGGCCGAAGCGGCTCAAACAGGGTAAGGGGAATCCAGGATATAAGGGGATCACGGGCAAAAGAAATAAATAAATCGAGGGGGGGTCGTACTGTCGCCAGAAAAGGTCCTACCTTTGTACAGATAACGATCTAAGGGACCAGAGAAAGATCATTTCGGGAGGGAGAGGGGAAAAAAAGGGGGGGGGGTGGCCGCATAAGCGTCCAAGGTAGCAGGGAACAAGCGCGCTCGGGGGGGAAGGGAAAGCAACAACAAATGTCGAAGTTAGGCGTGAGGAAAAAAGTCAGAAGGATTCCGAGGAAAAACCACGTGGGACTCTCTTCTTTCTTATAAAAAGAGTTCGTTAGGGAAGAGAGACTCTCACCGCACAAAAAAAGAGTAATGGAGGATGAACGTGGAGGGGGAAGGGAGGCACCGCCTTCCAGGCATTCGACCTTCATAGCTGCCCGGAAGGGGGAATGGGTCTCGGACTACACCTAGCCATCTAAACTAAAAAAAAAAAAAGATTGTCAGGTGCAAGGATGGGGGGGGGGAAAGAAAAAAGAGAGAAACCATGGCATGAATAAATCGCGGGGGAGACTGGTCGAACTCAAGGAAGAAAATCATCAGAAACCAGGGATCGAGGCCAAAAGACATTCGGAGGCGCGGCCATCAAATTTACCATCATATCCGAAGGCGTGGAGCAAGGTTCTTCTTTTCGAAGAGAAAAGGATTTGGAAATCAAATCTCCGAAAAGGGAATGATGAGATGGAAGAAGCGGCAGAGGAGAAAGCGATCTATTTCCAGTAGGAAAGGGCTATTGTGGCCAACGGCGAAAACTCATAGCCGGAAAAGCACAATTAGCAAGGGATCGGGGGAGACAGGAAAGGAAATGGGCTCTAATATGCTAATGAAAAAGAGAAACATGTTCATCGAAGACAAAAGCTCATAGAGGGGCAGGGACTTGGACCTCTTGAAGTGGGCCGCTCGAAAGAAGGTCCGAAAAAACCAGGAATGTGCCGTAATCTCTTCATGGAAAATAGCGGGGAAAAAAATCAACAAAAACACACGGGTGCTGAAGAAGATACACGAGAGAAAGGGACCCTTTCTTTAGCGGGAAAAGTAGCACAAGAGGTCGCGTGAGGAAGGGGACGAATATGAAGTCGGACGCTAAAGAGAGGGGCTTGATTTTCGAAGATTAAAAAAAAGGGGGGTTTTCGCAAAAGGAGAAAGGACGATACCTCAATTAGGAACGGCCGCAGAAAATGATTATTCATTTCTGAAAAGTTGGAAGCATCCCTCGAAGGAGAGTTCAATACGCAGGGAGAAGATGGGGGATTAAGGGAACTCTAAGAATAGCCTTCTAACGCAAGGGAGGGTGGGTACGAATAGAGGAAAAAGCGACCTTAAGTAAAATCCTCGACTTCGCAAAAAAAACTGCGTTGAGAGAAGTAAAGGGGGGATGCCTGAAGGACTGTCGGGAAGGTACGAATCTATGGTTTCAGAGGGACGCTGAGGGGCTGGCGAAGACCTTCTCTCGGGACTGGCCGACTCCTCAGCCCAGTTCACGGGGGTAGAAACCGTTAGTAAGTCCTTGGAACGAGGCTTGCTCTCCTCGAAGAGGGGTCGATTCTTTCTGACAGTTATGCACTGACCTAGGGCAAAATGTTCTGAAATTCTCTTGACAGTATGTTTCGGAACAGGGGACCAGTTTTCGCTCGGGGGAAAGAGGTCTCGTCTGGTCTGGCGCTTTTACAGAAGGAGAGGTCTAGGGGGGGGCCGTAACTCGGAGGGCTCAATTCCTTGAGAGCGGAGTAGGCAAAGGGCCGTGGACGCGGAAAGCTCTTAGGGAGTCACGAAGAAAATGACAAGGAGAGATCTGGGTGGATCGGGAGGTACAGACTCAGCTCTGAAGTTCACTGATTACTCTTGGGTCGAATGACGGGAGCAAAAAAAACCAATGTTTCGAAAAAGAATCCGCAAAAAGAGGAAGCTGGGACTAAAGAGAGAAACGGAGGAGATACGAGGTGTGAGCATGCTGTGCGAAAAGCCCTCTAGATGATTGTAAGGAATCCCCGTCTAGGAAGGGGGGCTCGGAGGTGTGGGCGCCCTTGGGCTGGGGAACTTGCGCTATTTTATCCTGGAAAGTCCAAAAACTCTACGACAGGAAGAAGATATTCCTTCTTCGCTCTGTCCATAGAACTAATTTAACGAAGTAAAATGCCGGAGGAGATATAACCTCATCAATTGCTGAAGAAAATTACGACGCCGGCGAATGGTCGGCGCGTGGTCGAACGGGCCCTGTGGTTCTGAAACGAAAAGAACCTCCTAAGACAGAACGCCGGTCGCGAAAAAGGAAAAGAAAACAATAAGTAACGTCGGGGGAGGGGACCTTGAAGGAATTGGGAATGCATCAAGTGGTTCGGTACGGGATACACGGAAAGTCAATGACGGAAAGCGTGCAACAATGAATGGCCGGTAGGATCGTCGCTAGAAAATGGGGGGGGGGAAAAAGGAGAGAGATAGAAAGTGAAAAAGAAAAAAGAAAGGGTAGGGGAAATCTCTCTAATCATCCTTTTAGGCGTCTAAAATCCAATCAGAAAAAAAAACTAGGGAAAAAAGAGAGATATCCAATAAGCCCGGGGTAAATGTTCAAAGAAACTTGAAGTAGCAGACCCGTAGCTGCAAAAGAAAAACAAGCACTGGAATGTAAAGAGCACACCTAAATGGGGTGTGCAAGCAAACGATGGGGGTGGGGTGGTTAGAACTTTGAGGATTCTGATGGAAAAAGCAGAGTATCAGCTTTCCTCCAAGGAATCGGGAAGAAGTTTTCGTCCTGTGAAATCCTGTACATAGGAAGTCCGATTTCCACAGCTCTCAGGAGTGATCTTCGAAGGCTGCCAAAAATCGGGTCAATGATTTAAGTACTGGGCAGTTAAACGTGCCGCTGCAGAGATGAAGTGTCAAAGAGTCTCGAGAAACGGTCTGGAGGTGGAAGGCATGGAGACGAAGTTTGTAAGAAAGAATAGGAAGGGGTTGCGTTCTTGGGAAAAAAGGAAAAGACGGAAAATCTCAAAAAGCGGGGCAATAATAGTTGGGGGGGGAACAAAGAGGAGGGGTAGTTCGCAAATCTCCGAATAGGAAGAAAAAAAAAAAGGCATACTATATCTGGGGAAATAGAATATCCACCAAGGGTCAATAAAAGCGGAAGAGGCACTCCTGCATAAAGATTATGCCAAGAGCAAAAAGAAAACAAAAGAACTTCCCCGACCGGGGAACGGAACGAAAGATCTGAACAGAATTTCTCAGACAAAGGGGGGGATCAGGGAAACGGTAATTCATGAGTATGCTATGTAAAGAAGGAAGACGCATAAACTGGAATACACCGCTCGATTTCTTAGGGGGATGCTCGTCCCGTCCAGGGGGACAAAAAAAACCAAGAACAAGCATAGAAAAAAAGTGGAGGGTTGACCGCGCGAAAAGATAGCATGACGATGAAAAAGCTTGAAAAAAAAAAGAAAAAATGAGGGACGTAGCACACGGTCACCAAGGCACGAGAGAGGTCAAAGAAGAGGCTGGGGACGGTTGGAGATGAGAGGAGAAGGGCGCATAAGAGACCAGACACCGAGCCGCTGGCCGTCCACCGATGGAAAGACCGCCATCCTTATTGCCCACAACCAGGAGGGACAAAACTTCCGAAATGCGAACTGCAACCGAGAGGGTGAGGGGCGGCTTTATGAATTTGCAAGGGAACAAGGGGGGGTTGTGGGGAGGAGAGAGTTGGAAGGGCTATAAAACAATCTCGTGGGAAAATGACTATCGATAGAGAACAAAAAAAAAGTAGGAAGAGAGAGATGCGCAGCAGAGGAAGGACAAAAGAGATTGTGTGCTACGAAACGAGGAGTTTCATCAAACTGGGGGGAAGCAAGACGAAAGAAGAGGTTGCGAAGTTCAGTCGGCAGGAGGTCAAAACCTGTGTTTTTCAAAACTTAGGGTAGGGATGCGGCGTAAAAACGAAAAAAAAGGGCTATGGTTGGGATCAGGGCTTCGAAGGAAGAAGCTAAATCCTTCAACCGGGCACCGGTCAGAAGGGAAAACTAGAGCGGAACGTGCCCCGAGGGGAGGACGGTTGTTTTATCAGCACGTCAGCACCATTTGAACTGAGAGTACAAGCAGATGCTTGGGTCTCGAAGGGACATCCTACTCGGGGAGGGGGTTTCTATTTCATCTGCAACCTTTGGAGACCTTGGAAGGAGTCAGATCAAGAAGAAGAGGCGCTGGGGTTCGAAACCAACCGGTCAGGTCGGCTTATTTAAAAAATCCGAAAGATTACCGGCTAGCCCGGCAGCAACTTCTTGCAGATGAAGAAGATGGGCGGGGCTTTGGAGAAAGGGGGATGTAAACGTGAGTTGAGGGTGAGTTTTCTGAAAATAAAAAAGGCTGAGGATGGGAAAAGGGAAAAGGGTGGATGGTCTTCGGAAAAAGTCAGTATGAGCATAGGAAGTTTGGGTATGGTCTCGGGTTCTAAGCTAGTAAATCACTTTAAAAACGTGCTGCTTGAAACGTAAGTTGGCAATGCGGATCAAGAAGCGGGAAGTAGAGTGCTCGAAAGAAAGGCTCAGTTAAAGGAGGGAAAGTGAAGTTTTTCTTGATGGGAAAGCAAAGAAGATGGCAATCGGGAAAGGGAACTTTGGGACAAGAGCAAAGAAAAGGAAGAAAGTTGGGTAGGACCGACGCAGGAGAGGAATGTTGCAAAAGAGGAATGCAGAACAGGGGATTCACAAAACTTCGTGATTAAAAGAATATTCCGTGGATATAACCTCGTCACCTTTCCTCCCAAAACAAAACTATCCTCTTTAGGAGAAAAATTCTAGGTTTATCAAGGGAATAGAGCCGTCTTGTCCTGGGAGAAAAAGAGAGGAAAATGTTGCCCATGGAAAAATCGGTTTCACTGGGGGAAGAAGGATATCAACTGATATGCACGAGTAGTTCGGAGGAAAAAGTCGATGCGAGAGCGATTTAAGAAAGGCCTGGGATTGGTTCTCAAGATTCTATCTGAGAGGAAAAAAACTCAGATTTTCCAAGGAGCCCTACTCAATGAAAGTGAGGGGGGATTAGACGACTGCAGGGTGCGTCATTGAGTATTTTTGAAGGAAAAGCGAAAGGGATGCGAGGGCACTTACTGATGACAAACGAACATCGCTTCTAGTTCCGAGTAGAGATGGCGTTGAGCGAGGCTCTTGGGAGTGTTAGGATTGGGATTTCCGAACCAAAAATTTCAAGAAAAAATCTACAAAGACATTCTATAGTAACGGTTTGGGAGTTGGGGGCACTTCTTATTTCCAATAGAAGGACGAATTTGCTTGTACGGGATGGGCGGGGGGGTCAGTTGGAGCTCCACTCAAGAAAAATGCCCTCTGCGGAGAGTGTCTTCAGTATCGAAAAAGGAATAATCTACGGCTAAAAGACAGGGATCCTGCTATATGGATTAAGCAATACCTTCTCGAGGTGTTTAAAAAAAGGTGTCCCCAGAAAAGGGAGGAAAGCCTTTGGAGCTCATCATCACGGTCTTCTTTGACCATGATACAAAGAGGTCAGGGAGGGGCTCGAAAATGTGTGGGGGCTCCAGGGGGAGATCGAGGTAGAAAGTAGTTACAATCAAAAGGGACGTGTGGGTTGAGACTGAGTTCAAAACCATCGAGATGGCGATTAAGGAAGGAGGCACAAGAGCGATAGGATGAACTCTTAGAGTCGAAGGCTATGGAAAGAAATGATCCTATAGAAAAGGGCAATAGACGCAAATAGTATCGAAAAAGGGCCGTCACAACTAAAGAGGGGAAAGGGATATTCGACTTGTTCAAGGGGAGGAAAGGGAAAGATACCGGGGAGATGAATTCAAGGGACGCCGAACTTAAACGGGTCCCTTTGCATTCAACTCGGGCGTTGATTTAAAGAAGCGGTTGTCGATCTCAGAAGAGAAAGCCGAAGTCTCGACCGGTACAGGGAAAGGAAAGAAGTCAGAGGACATCACCGGGAAAAATGCTCGGGAAAGAAGCGGTCTAGGCCAGATGCGAGTGGAGGGAGGCAGTGGAGATAGAAAAATATCATAGATTGTATTCTTAAGAAGAATCGAAGGAGGAGTGACAGCCTCCTTTAGCTTAGGGGAAAATCTGCACGAGTATTAAAACAAGATCCCACGTCATGTGAGTAGTAATCAGGATGGGGTTAGGTCCATGACGAGAAGCTCGGTAGCGAAGGGAGAACTAACCACTAAAAGTTTGTTCATAGCGAAAATCCCACCTCCAGAAGCGACTGAACTTCATGAGGGAAAGAAAGACGGAGTAGATTCCTAGAGAATTGCTGAGAAAAACTCGACGGCATAATCAAATGTGCCGGACGCTCTCTCGGGGGGGATTAAAAATATCTCCACAACAAAGGGAATTGAAAAGAGAGGAAAATCCTACCCATAGAAGAGGATCCAGACAATGGAACTGCAGTTCGTTGAAAAAAGGGGAGTTTAAGGGCGTTGGGGAACTAATAGGGATGAATCAAGCTAATCGTGGGTTGACCCCTATGCGGTAGATTTCAAACAGTTCGTACTAGTGACTCAATTCGCGAGGGGACGAAGCAGATTACAATTCGGAAAAGGGGCTGACGGGGATAAATTTTGAAAAGGACCTATCAAGAGTCTAGAGAGCTCAAAAAGGTAGACGATCTATTATATAAGTCTAGGATAACTACTTGGAGGGGATAGAGTGCTCGAAAATACGACATTAAGAAGAAAAAGATACCGAAAGAATCGGAAATGTAACCTTTGGGGAAAGCAGGGCCGTAAGGCACTTTAAGGGAATCCTTGGGGGGGGTATAGGGGTCGTAAAGAATAAAAACGTAAAGGGGCGGAACCAGTGTCAAACAGGCAATGTGAGAGAGGGGGGATCGATGGACAGAGGTCTTGGATCGATAGAACACGGTGACTTAATATACAAACTTCTTGAAATGGGACCTCGAACTTCAGAAGGGTAAGTGGGGGCTACCGAATGAACTAAGAAAAATGACTATTTGAAAAAAAGACGTGGCACGTTTATGGTAGTCTCTAAAAGAAAAACAAAGGATAAGCGTGACGAGGGGCCTCACCTACGGAGAGTCTAGTGAGTTCTAACAGAATCCCTTCTACATCTGAAAAAGGTAGGGCGGTACTCAGTCTCCACAACATCCGGGGTCGGGACAGATTTCTTGGACAGTTGCTCTTTGGTAACGGGTCGGGGAAGTTAGAATTGCCCTGAAATGTTGCTGGGTAATCAGCGAAGAACCCCTCGGTTTTGTAAAGTGACTCAGCGTAGGTCTTAGAGGTATTGCCTCGGGGTTCGGTTCTTCAAGTAAAGAGATCCTTAAGTGAAGATAAAGTTGGGGTCTTGCGGGCGCATAGAAAAACCCATAGAGGTAGTTTAGAATTGAAAGCGGAGGGGTACGCGGAGCGGTTTTGAGAAATGGAAGTCGACACATTTGGTTCGGGAAAGGTACAGGGGAAGAACAAACGGGGGTATATAGACTATGCTTAAAAGACCATAATCACCAAACGTCCCATAAGTGAGATGGGGTAATCTTTAGATAAAAACTTTTACCATATAAAAATTACTCTCGCGAGAGTGTCCTGGGCAAAATTATAGGGTCCGTAGATTTTTATAATCTGTCTTGGATGTGGAGAGAACCTGATCCTCCCTACCTCCCCGAAAACCTACAGGCAGAACGAAAACAGAAGTCAGACTGAAGGGTTCTACAATCCATGAGGGCTACAGAGAAGGGGAAAACTAAGTGAGGAGCGCCCGACCTTGGAAATCTCTCAAGTGTTCGTAACTCGAAGTGTAGCAAACATCGGGAACAGCACTCCCCTAGGAAGAAGAAAACCAAAACAAACCAATTAAATTGTACTTGGTCTCTTAGCCCCAAATCTTCGGTTTAAAGAGAGATATAAGGGAGAGGTGGAAAAAATCCATCAGACGAGAGTAGGGATCTGAGATGTAATACACTCAAGCCCACGCCTAGGCGAAGAAAAGGATTGGAGGGTAAAGGAAACCGTGAACAGAGTTTCTCTTTAAATGGAGCCAAAGACAAGCTAGCAAAAAAGCCAAACGGCGAGAAACATTGAAGGAATAAAAGAGGTCCACGACTAACTCTTATGTGGATGGGAAGTTGCGGCTCTTAAAGAAGGAGCAAGCTTGGTGCCTCTAACACTTTTCGAAGGCGCGGAAGGGAAATGGTCCTATGGAAAATCGGCTGAAAAATAATCTTCTGGAGGTAAAACAGATGGGGAGCATTATGAGAGGGCGGGGTGTTAAAAAAATTCAAGGTCGCTGCAAATTGAGGGAAAAAAAGAGTGGCAAAAACGTCGGAGGGGGGGGGAACTGACAACGAGGTTGAAAGCACTTGCGACGTGTTGGGGAAGGCTTTATCCGCGAGGAAAAAAAGACCAAACTTGACACGGCCGATTGTTGGGGTCAGGGTTAGCTTGACGAGAGAAAGGAAAAAGAAAAAGCGAGAAACCTGCCGAAAAGGAGGCATACTGGATTAGGGGTCCGAAGGTATCCCATTTGTCACTCCACGAAGAGCAAAGGGGGGCCGTCCAAGTCGAATCATAGGAACGAACATGACTGCTGATCCTCCAAGGGAAAATAAACCGAACGCTCTCTTGAACGGAAGTTCATAGGAACGCAGCATTGGCCTGTGAGTTTCGTGGAAGGTCGGCCGATGGGAAATATAAAAAAGAATAAAAAAGTCTATTATGTGGCGAAGCAGGACGTTTCTTCAAATAATGATCGGAAAAAAATAGTTCATGCACAAAAGCATTAAAAATCCGGGAATAAACCAGCAGTGGGAGAAGGTCGGGGGAACGTGATCTCAAGCACCTGAAAAGGGCACAGATAAGTTTATACGGGAAGTCACGCCCTCACACACCCGGTCAAAATAAGGACATTCACGTAAACCAGTCAGGGTCAAGCGACTTTAGTCTCAGGAGGTCATGGAAAAATTGTAACCCTCCCCTCCGCTGTCCCACCGAAGACGCATCACGTACAAAGTCTCCGTAGGTTGAACACCAATTATGGGTTACCTGCCCCAGTGAAGGAAAAAGCAAATCTAGGTGAATTTTAGGGGTAGATAGGTGGAGTTGCGAAAATGAACGAGGGGAAGGACCTGGGGGGGGGGAAACCCACAATCTTGGGAAGGCTTCTATCTGGAAATCTATCCAACAACAAATTGAAAATATAATATTAAAAGATAGAAAGGTGCCTGCCAACAGATTGTTTGGGGGGGCAACTCACCATGAACTCCGTCGTTTTCTGCAACACCCTTTCAGTACGACCTCAAGAAAAGAAAAGAATCTCTTTGCTGGCAAGTGCAAAATTCTACGTTGGGGTTTGGTCCGGTGAAATAAAAATTTGTTGGGAAAGGCGAATGCTGTGGAGTGATAAAGCATTCTTGGAAGCCACTGTCTTGAACTTGGGAGTCAATTTCCGGAACCGGAAGGGGGATATTGCACACCGGCCACCTGAGAATAGGGGTAAGCATCTGAGGAAAAGTTAATTTCTGTCTGCCAGGTTTTGAAGAAAGGTAAGAAAGGTTATACAGGGATCGTCTGGAAAAAGTAGTCATTATTGGGCGCTTTCAGACCTTCTCGGTCCAAGGCTTTTCGGGGGAGAGAAGTTCTGTACGAATGGCGAAACTCATTATGAAATCTAACTTAGTAGAAAGGACTTACGTGGAAAAAAAAATCAAAGGCATTTGGGGCCACGAGCGTAGAGGGGGGCGGGAAATTCTCAAAGGGAAAAAATTCAAGGACGGGGTCAAGAGATAAGGGAGGTTTTAAGTGGGGGGAAGTTACTCCATTGTCGTCTTGGAGAAGAGGTTTTTGCAAGGGGAGAGGAAACAAGAAAGCTGCTATGAAACATGGTGGGAATTTCCTGTTAAAATGCATAGGAAGACAGGGGCACGGAAGTGGGGGGGATAAAGAGAGGAGATATCAAAACTATGGAAAAAAAATATCGGGGGAGTGTCAGAGGGGATGGAAAATAGGGGGGAGAAGCGAAAAACGCTCAGGACTCATTCTAAAGAACTCGTGCAGAAAAAAACTCCCTGAGAACGTGGGGAAGATTTGAAAGTACACGAAAGAGGGGGGGGCGGAAATTACGGTTGAA
>Ga0179593_1538935_pt1 | contig 16823 bp, 19 predicted proteins | sample CZODoug2_1_08_16_FD_185931 | JGI IMG/M metagenome (GOLD analysis project Ga0179593, IMG submission 185931) | Vadose zone soil fungal communities from Angelo Coast Range Reserve, California, USA - CZODoug2_1_08_16fungal (PacBio error correction) | ecosystem: Environmental > Terrestrial > Soil >...
TGAATGAGAAACATTAGACCGGACTTTGTCACGTGCGTGGGCCAGAAAATAGTTTGGGGGGGGCACTTGGAAGCTAGGCGGGGGCCGATTCGGCCCTTCCATCGGGGTTTTTTTCGGGACCGGAACGAGAGGTAAAAAAAATAAAAAATGACGGCGCAGAAACATCCAAACGGGGGCGTCAGAAATGAGAAGGAGTATTCTCTCGATAAAGGGGACTGGGGAAGCGAATGAGTGGGACGAGGGAGCCTCCCTGGAGCAACCGGTACACAGTCGACACAAGGTGGGGAACAAAAAAAAATGAGCGCCGTGGGGGTTAGGGGGTCAAATCATTTCTCTGCGCTCAAGTAGTTGCTCTAACAGTCGTCTTGTGCCTGGCACAAATTGAGACGCAGGCCGGGAGGATGGAAGGAAGGGGGAAATCCAGGTCCGGGGAGGTCCGCCTCCGTGAGAGACATCAACTTACGAGGGCACCTTAACCTCTCGAACTCAATCACGAGAAGGCTGAGGAACCCAGGCACTAGGGGGACGAACGAGGGAAGAGAAAATCCAAAATAGTCCCTGCGAATCCAAAAGCTCGCGACAAAAGGAGGAGAGAGCTGGGACTGGCAGAAAATGGGGTGTTAATCGAGGATCTTCTTCACTACATTAAGGCGAACAATAAGACGCGATTGGATTTGAGGGAGACGGTTTCATGCAATTTCAAGTTGGGTCGAGGCCATAGAGATCGAACACAGGTACGTCTTTACAACGGGGGAAAAGAAGAAGAGGTTAACACGTCCAATCCGGGAACCTTTTTCCAGGCCAGGGGTCGCGCAACGACTGGCCGACGCATCGAATGGGGAAATAAATAAAAAAGTCAATTGAAAAAAAGAAGGAGGGAAGGTGGGGTAGAGACGGGCCGAAAGCCATTACTGCCGCAAAAAAGGAAAACTGCTGAAGCCAAGCCCTGATTCGTCCTCTCAGCTTCCGAACGGGAGAGAGAAATATCACGTCGCCGAAAAAAAAGAAAAAGTTGCTTGAGAAAAAAAGAGAAGGCAATCCTCGGGCCAAACGGCGCACTACTGGCCTAATCTAATATCTGGGCGCGATACAATTCCTCGTTAAAGCAATCAGAAGTGCAAAAAAAAGCCCAGGCGTGCCGCAATCCTTTTAATTGTGGGGGGGAACATTCAGCAGTCGATCTGCGGGGTAACCCGGCAAGGGAGGCAAGTACCTGGATGTAATTAGGTGATTTCTGCAAGGGGGGAAAAGGGGGGGGCAAAGAAACTGGAAGCCAAGTGGAGATTGGGGAACCATTCCTATCCGAAGGGGGTTACTTGTCAACTTACGAGGGGTCTGCTGGAAAATCGTCCTTGGGGGCTTGGAGGGGGGATGGCTGGCAGGAGAAAAAAAACCCTAGAAAGAACGAAAACAGAAGTCTATTTGACCTGAGGGACTCTACACATTCATCTCACGGGTGGAGTGTGTACCGCGAGGACAGGGGAGTCGGCGCATTCTCCTCTGAACAACAACTCACTTTCTCAGGCTGCATCTTTGGGGGGAAAGGATAAACTGTCTGCGAAGAAGTGGGGGAAAAAAGAACGTACAAATCAAAACAAAAGGGGTAGGACATCGCCGGATCTGGCCGACACTTCTTGAAACGCTGAAAAGCTTTGCGTTGCACAGGCGGGCTTTCCGAGGAACAAATCGGAAGTTGAGGTTGGGGGGGGGAGGGACATGAAAAGGGGGAGAAAGGCGCTCTGAAAAAGGTTCGTCTCTCCTCTATCAATGTCCCCTTTTGGAGACTCGGTTGCAGGCGACGGCGAACTTAAAATGGGGGAAAAAAACGGGCGTTTTGGAACGATCAGGGAACACAGCACGGCGTGCGGGCCGGAAAATAAGGCAGAGTTACAAAAATGCTTTCCGAAATCGTCATAAGAAAAAAAGTTTGGGGGGACGGAGGAATGGGAAGGGGAAGCTGCCATCCAACATTAGGGGCTAAGTCGTTTTTTCGGGAAAAGTGCACGCTTGAAAAAGGGATTCAGTAAGGGGGGTTAGGAGAAAGTGCCGAATTCGGCTACAAACGCGATTCAACGGGTTTACATAAGGGTGGCTTGCCAAGCAAGGTAGGAGGCTGAAAATCGAAGAAAGATCGGAGAACTTACCCCGTTTTCCGGGAAGGGGGGATAGTGACAACGTGGCGACAACCGCAAGTTCGGGAGGATACCGATACAGAGGGTCATGAGGTGGGGGGGGAAGCTGGAAGAAATTTCCAGATCCCCGGCGAAGATCAGGAGGGGCCTGTTGGGGGGAGGATCCTCCAAAAAGGAGAAAAACCAGGGAGACGAAGGGGGGGGAAGGACCGGGCGCCGCAGCAGGGAAAATTCAGCCGCCCGCCTTCCCTGGCCCACCATGAACTATAAAGACGTAAACCAGACAAAAACGGAAAAAAACGGGGGGGTTCCGCAGACTTTTTCGAGCGGGGGTTCTCCTTTACAAACCTCGTCAGCGAAAAACTAATATTTTAAAAGCCAGGGGCAGGCAATCGGTGGGAAAACCAAAAGAAGACAGTTGCCGGAAGACAACTTGCCCGAGGTAGTATTCCGGAAGCGCTTATGAATGACACCTGGCCTTGGATGTGGGAAGCTCACGAGGGAGAACCCGCATGAAATTTCCTCAGCGTTGGCCAAGACTCGAAACACCGCCTGGGTGCATATTAGCATCTGCGTCTAACCGAAAAAAAAAAAAAAAAAAAAAAGAGAAGGACATCATTCCACCTTTCAATTAAAAGGCGCTATTCATGGACCGGCCGCCGAAAAACGACGGAGGGTCTCCTGAAAGGAAAAAAAGAGCGCTTACAGCAAAAAAGGAAAAGAGATAGATGTGCAAAGGCTCTTCATTGCTGGACTTTACACCTCCGAGTCTGACGGGATAGGCGAATGCCGACCGAGGACCGCGGCAATTGGAACTTATGGGGGCAGACTAAACAGAAGAAAATAGGAGGCGTGGGTTAAAGGTCAACTCTTATAAGAGAAAGAATCTCATGAGGGGCTCCTGCATCCTCGTGGAGAACTCCGTTTGGGGGGAAACGAGAGTCGGTGGGGAGAATCAGGGAGGTCCGGGGGGGTGGAAGGAGAAAACTTTCGTATGCGTGGTCGCTTCATAAGAAAAAAAAAAAACTGCAAGCGCCTGTAGAAGTGAAAGAGGAACCGGGGGTAGGGGCTGGGGCGCGAAAAGGAAGGGAAAGGTTGCCGGGGTGTTTTGGGGACATGACGTCTTGCGGGGGGGGTAATTTTTCTCTTGAAAAGCGACATTTTGTGCAGAAGGGACGGGACCGGGTTGTCAAAGGAAGGAAAAAGCGACTTTGGACGAAAAAACGAACAAGGGAAAAATTCCGCAGGAAGAAGGCATCACTCCCAAGGGCAAAGTATATCCTTCAATGAAGGGAGCGTGGGACATTCGCAAAGCGGCGAGTAAAAAAAGAGGTCAATAGGGAGAAGAGAACGCACTGGTTGTTAACCGGTGAACTATCAAAACGGCCACTCAGATTAAGCAGGATCGGGGTTTCGAGGAAGAAGGAGGAATGCGCCAAGGACCTTTATGCCGCAGATGTACAACCCCTTTACATCGCTTTTTGGAAAAGTCGAGGCGCGCAAAAAAAGCCGGGGCCCCTATCAGAAAAAAAAATCAGGAAGAGGGTGGATAAGCTTCAACTCCGTCAAGGGCACCCATACCCATGTAATCCAAGAACAAGATGAGCAGAGGTTTTCACTGAAGGGGGGGGGGGGTCGAGAAGTAATTGAAAAACGCAAAAGTGAATTGGACCGCGATATAGAAGACATCAAGACGGTTCATAAACAATGCCTCATAATTCTAAAGTCCTGCAAATTCTCCAGCCAAGAAAGTGAGCGGGGGAAGGGAATCCAGAGAAGGGGGCAAGACAAAAATGTGGACAGGTCAAGCCAATGAAAACGTGTACTTAAGAGTTGTTCAAAGCCGAACCCCCGAGGGGCCTCAGGGGGGTTTGAAAAAAGCGGCTATTGAAAACAACCTTTTTGCCTGAGGTGTTGGGTTGACTTTTGGGATCACCAACCTGCACGCGCAGTTCGGGCAAAGGGGAGTTCAGCCTCAAAAAATTCAGCCAAAAGGGCTTGTTTGGACGAAACCGGAAGGGGGCCGAAGGGGGTCCTCGGGAGGGATGTCCTCAATTAACAAAGGTGAGATACTGTTGAAGCCCGCGCGTTCAAATATCAGTGGGGTCTGTGGGAGGCTGGAGGGGATGGAAGAAGAGGGCTTACGAAAATCTAAATGAAAAACTCAGTCCTATTGGGTCGTCCACTGAAAGGGGAAAACTTCCTGTTCCAACCCATGAAGGGAGGCCGAACTCGAACACTGGCGAGAGAAAGATGTTTTGCAAGGTACCCATTTGTGGACCAATCCTCGCCAATCATTCTAACTCCCAGGGCGAGGCATAGAGCCTTCGACCAAGGGGGGAAGGGTAAAAAAAGGGGGAACTGAATTCTGGTCAAGTTGCGTTTCATCCTCGGGATCTTTGGATTACGTGGTGGAGGGGGGGTCGCGAGGAAAGGAGATGGAGAACCGTCCAGGAAAGGTTTGTCCTTCCGTTGGGTCCGGTGACAGTTGCAGGGGGGGGGGGCGACACAGTCGCAAACCGAATACGCATCGTGTGCGGATTATCACCGAATATTCCACTCCTGGACTCCCTTGGGGGAGAAATAGATGGGGGGGGCGCAGCCAATTGGACGATGTGTTCCTTCAGGGGACCCTTTCATCAACCGTAAACTCTACATACAAAGGGTTCCATCAACCTAGGCAAGAGGGGTGGAGTAGTCATCATAGAGAAACTAAAGCAATTCTTTTTCAAGGAATCGTCTTGCTGGGGCACAATTTTAAAGGACTACTTGGGACTTGAACGCCGAATGACGGGAAATCTTTCGTGAGGGTACGCCGGGGAAGACTGACTCTTAAATTAACGCGCGACCTCAATTAAGAGTTGTCATGCTATCATGGGGATGGGGAAAAGCGCGGTGACAGAGATTACCACCGGGGTTTTCTGAAAATCCGGCAAAGGGGCCTGGCCTAAGACATAGAAGACTCGCAAAAAAAGGAGGAGGAAAGAGGAAAGGGGGAAGGTGCCGATTCGAAACGGTTGTATCTACGTAAAAACTCTGCAATACATGATAAGCCGAGACGCAGACGGATTGGATTGAGGGGCCGCGGGGGCACTGTTTAGGAGCAGAAAAAATAGAAAAGAAAAAAAAATCGACATCGGTCCTTCTCCATTAACTTTCATCCTTAGTACACTGTCCAAAGGGAGCTATTGGGCCCCAAGGACAAGAACATCTCCAAATGCCGGATCAGGGTGAAGGGTGAGGTAAATCAGAAAAAAACTCTGAGCATTTCATGGCCTCCACAGGGGGGAAGAACCAAGTTGAAGGATGGACCAGATTCCAAAGGGGTGGCGGAAAAATAAGGCTGTCTTTACCTCTCGCTACAACTTGAGAGTAATAGAGTCGGGTAATTTCTGTCCGGCCACTGGGTAGCGGAGAGCTCGGCGAAAATCTCTTAGAGGAAATTCAAGATTTACCCACGTCCGACACTACTGGAAGTCCTGAGCAGGACAAGCGCGAGCAAAGCCCAAAGAGTAGAAGGGGAAAGGACAGGGACCAAGCGTGACCAAAAAGGGTCGAACTTGGTTGAAAAGCATTCCTCATTCGAATAGCGGCGAATTTTCCTCAACACTCGCTTACGCACGACCAAGGGGGAAAAAAATGAAAGGGGAACGGGAGGAAGCCCTTTGAACCACGGGAAAACTCTCTGGGGAAGTCGACAGTTTTCGAGGGGACCATGGGCAAACCTCATGGGGTACTTTTTTGCAACCGCGCCTTGCACCTGTAAAAAATATTGCGAAAGCCCCTAACCTTGATAGGGGAGGAAGGGGTCGACAGCCGGAAGAGGGAGAAGAAGCACCGAAAAAGGAACCGCACACTACCAAATCTTATATGACCGCGATGCCTCAGATGAGCAAGGGGGGGAGGGGAAAAAAGCGACCAGGAAGAGGCAAAAATTTCGCAAAAGGAAAAAACATAACCACCTCATTTCCTCTGAATAGGGGGGGTTAGGCTAATAGGTTGGACCGAAAGATGTCACCAGGGGGGTGATCAACACCTTTCATAACAAATTCCCGGCAAAAGTGGTTCGGGAGAAGGCAGGTAAAAGGAAAGATATGAAGGGAAGGGGAAAAAACGGGTTCCGCGGGAAAAACTCTCCAAGGCCCCACTGGTTATTCATTGGGTGGCCATGTGGCTCGTGGCCGGCAGAGAAAGTCGGAGGACGGAGGGAAACTGGGGAGAAAAGACTCAAAAAGGCGAATTAGACGGGGACCTGCATGTTGGCAGAAACCTCTTTATGAGAGCTCGATCTCTGCTGAAATCACGCTGTTCGTGCGGGCCGGAGCAGGCAAGGACACAAAAGGGGGCGAAACGAGAAGTAGGGTACATGGGTATGGAACTGTACTCGCTTACGAAAATCCAACATTCTTTCTAATGATTTTTTCGACGGGGCAAAGAAATCTATAGGTAGGGGGGGAAGTGGGGGGCGACGGGGCGTGACTTGGGTCCACTTCCAAAACGCGATGAAATGGTGACATCTGTTTCATAAAGGGTGCGGCCTTGCTCCTTGATATCGAGGGGCAGGAAAAGTACGAAAGAGACAAAGTTTTTCGGATTTCCTTTAAGGATGTTCCGGGCACAAAAAGTGCTAGTTCAACTAGGGGGAAAGGTCTGACTAAGAGGAGAGGGGATCGTACACACGCTACAAGATTCTCCAACCGTTTTGGGCTGTGATGCCAGCACTTCGGATTTTTCTCCCATTTGCACGACAGTTTGGAGAAAAACCGGGGAAGCGAAAGTGGGGAAGGTGACAAGAAAAGGACCGGCTGACAAAGAGCCGTAAAGAGCACCTCCTTCACCCCGCAATCTTAAAGACCCCACCCCGGCAAAGCTGTTAGTCCTCGATCTGGTTCAAAAGCGGGAGATGACAGCCCAGATCGCGTCTTCTACAGGATATTTTCCGCCCAGGCGCCAAGAAAAGTGGCTTTAAAAGAGAACTCAAAAAGGCTGGAAGGGGGACAACAATTGGCAGGCGGGAGATGCCTGCAGAAGCGCGTATTATGACCCCAAAAACTCGATGGTTTAAACAAATCGCGCACGGCGGATCAAAAAAGCATGAAGAGAGAAAGGGGGCGGTTCCTCAGAGGAGCCTGGTGTTGATCATTGCTTAGCTCCTGCTCCCTAATATAAACGATCATTCCAACGTGAAGACGGAGGCCGGTACACTCCGAAAGAAAGGAAGGGGAGCTGAAAAAGGATCTCACACAGGAGTATTAGTAAAGAGAGAGATTTTCATCGGGGGGCCGGAACAGGGAGGGGCTAGTAGGTTATGCGAGAAAGGCGAAGAAGCAGCCGAGGGGGAAAACTTGGGGGGGGGGGGGGAGTTTTCCTTTCTATTTGCGCATGCTCCCGAAGGGAAAAAAGATGCACCCCAGCGGGGACGCTAAAAGGGGGGTACCGGGAAGGAAAGGGGGGGGGGGGAGAAGCCCCAAGGAAAATGGGGGTAAAACCATCGAGACGGGGGGTTTCCATCATCGCGCTTCTGCAAGAATGACTCCCATCTGCAAGTTGGAAAACTTTCTTATTCTGGGGTGCTCCGTCAGCGTGAAGAAAAAACGCTGGCTAGGAAAGATAGGCGACGAGAGGAACAGTCCAGAAGGACGGGAGGGACGGGGTGGGGGGGGGGAAGTGAGAGTGCGGGTAAGTTGCTAAAGAAGGAGACCTTGTTTTTTTCAGCACGTCTTGCGGTCAAGAACTGTCCCTATTCAGAGGAAAACTCAAACTGGGAGGGGGGGGAGAAAAAAAGGAACGCGAGAAAATCATAAACTGCAGAGGAGATGGGAATCCTTTATCTTTTACTATCATCACCAGCGGCGATCATTTAGGGGACCGATCGAGTTACGAAAGACAAGGGAGGGGGTTCTGCAATTGGAAATAAAAGGGGCACTCTTAAACGAGGGGGAGGGGCGATGAAGCAGGGAAGGGTCGCAAAAAATAATTTACATCACTCGCAAAAGAAAAACCTTTATCCCACGCTACCTTTCATCCGGCGTTTTGGTCCTTCGAACGCATGCGCAAAAAGAAAGCACGCAGAGGGGGGGAAAAAACAAAGAAAAAAGAAACCGAAGGGGGGGATGGGGGAAGAATCGCCTTCATCGCAAACATTTCCCCTCCTTCCTATAAGATTTTTAAACTGGGCGGCAGCCTTTTTTGGGGCCTGATGCCGGGAAAAATTACGCCCGAAAGAAAAAAGGGGGCCAGAGGGAGGAGGAACGAAAGAAAAAAAAGGGGAGGTTGAGGGACAAAACAATTCCTCATAAGGGAGTCGCCTGCACCGAGTGGGGCTCCTCCGTCGAGAAAAGAAGGCAGAAGGGAAGAAGGGGGAAAAAAACTGGGGGTCAAAAGGGGCCAAAGCCAATGGAAAAGAGGTGACTTCTCGAGGGAAAAAACCGCCGGAAGCCTCCTTCGAAAACGCAAAAGGGAAAAAAAATCGTTTTAGAAGGCAAAGAATGAAGGGGGGGTTCAAAGAAAACACTGGGGGGATTGGAAACACACCAAGTTTCCTATTTGGGTTACTTTTTATATCAAAACCCAAAAATAAAAGGACATAGGGAAATTTAAAATGGAAAAAATATGCACCAGGGGGGGGAAAGGGGGGGGGGGGGGGGAGGGGGGACCGAAAAAAACTCTCCAAAGTCGAAAGGTATTTGTCCGATGGCGCAAGTTACAGGGGGGGGGACGGGGGACTAGGGGCGGTCAAAGAGAGGAGCGTCGAGTGAGGGGTATAAGGGGCTTAGGAAAAAAAGATCAATCAGAAACTAAATGAGGTCCTTTCTCCATAAAATAAATCTTCCTTTTCCAAAGCCTAAGAAGGCCTGGTCACCTAACCACAATGGCGCGGTAATAGATGTTTTGCACTTGTTGCAGGCCATCCGTCCTTGGAACAATTCTCCATGAAAGAGGGGGCGAAGAGGAACCAGAGGGCGAAGGGTGGTTCAACCATTAAATGATTCTTGTCTCTTTGAGTGTTGCACCTCGGGGATCTTGGGGGCTGTAAAAAAACGATGGGAGGGAAAGGCGAGGGGGAATTCGGGAGGTTGTGACGGAAGGGTCAAAGGGTGACTTTACGGCCGCGATTTCTTATCCGAAAGCATCGACTCCAGCGGGGCGCAGATCAACCGGAAGAAACCAGCGGAAAAAGGTGTCGGAAACGGAAAAGCAGAAAGGGGGGGGGTGGGGGGGAAAAAAAAGGGGCATCACATGGACTATTTGCAACTTTGCAAACGCCGACGACCAAGGTCCATCACCGATGATGAAAAAAGTTGGAAAAAAAAAAAATCGTTTGGATGGCAATGGTCCAGAGATTCGCTCGAAAAGGCTTTTCGGGAGCATGCTTCAGGTGGCACAATGGGAGGGACTTGGGAAGGTGGCAGGAAGGAGGGAAAAGCCTGAGGGGAGATTTGCGTCGCAAAGGATATTAACTCGCCATCAACGTTAACGCTTCAGAACCATCACCGAAAAAGCGCGGGGGAAGGAGAAAAAAACGGATCATAAACAGCTGGACTCTGTACTAAACTCGATAACCGAGAAGAATCCGGCACTGCGAGAATATCAAGGAAAAACAAAGGGGGGGGAGGGAGAGGAAAATAGAAGAAAAGTTGGCTTCGCAAACTTTTCCGGATTCGCCATATGGTGTAATCGAGGGACGCTGCCTTCCGGGCCGGGCGCAGCAGGGGGGGGGGGGGGGAGTAACGAGGACGGACAGGCAGCGATTTGATGTCGCTTAGAGAAAGAGGCTACGCCAACTCTACTCAGGATTTCCTTCTCCGGGTTAACTGGGAAATCCTGACAAAAAAGGTCGGTCAGAGGGTTTGGGAAAAAGCAAGACGAGGAGTACTCAACTCGGTGCCTATCTCATCGTAAGAGGACCCTTTTAAATGTCCAGACATCGTCCGGGGGGGGAAAAAGGGGGGGAAAAGGTGGAGCAAAAAAGGGTGACGAAATCTTTCAACTGCTGAAGACGAAGGGATGGTAAAATCCTCGAGGAAAAGAAAAGGGGAGAAGAATATCCATTTGGATATTTCTTATAGTTCTTGCGCAAAAAAGGGGTCGCGGGGACTACGAAAAATCAGGGGGGAGGAGAGGAAAAAGTCAATCAAAAAAGAGGGAAAGATCCGAATCACGAAAAGGACGCGCGAACCTTCCTGGGTGAAATCCCAACATAAATCCAAAGCCAACGCGGGGGAAGTCGGGGGCTAATTTGGTGGGAAACCTCATTCAGTCGAATAGAAATGTATAGCCGCGCCGGGACGCCAGGAGCAGGTTAAGGGGGGGTTACAGGAGGGGGGGGACTTTTAACCACTTGCAAAAGGATGACCTCGGACAAAGTGGTCGATTTGACCAGTCCGCGCATGGGGGAGGGGAAAAAGGAACAGGAGGGAATTTATAAGAAGAAAAGAGGGCCTGGGGGGGAGGGATGGGAGGTGTCTCAGAAGATGATCTCTCGAGCCCCCCAACCATTTCGTCAAAACAAAGACCCTCAACGGGGATTGAAAGAAGGAGAGAAACATTTCAAGGGGGGAAGATGGAACGACTGTCCATCCTTCCATATCGACGGTCCGCTCCGGTTCAAGCGCCCGCGGAAGGACAAATCAATGGGGCGCTGGAGAAAGAGATAAAAAATGGGTGCAATATGATGCCTCCCAGGGTGATCTCACCTCACCTCAAATCCTTCCGTGTGTCTTTCGAGGCATCGCATCTGGGACAGGTCAAGGCAGAAAAAGGAGATTGGGGGAGGGGGAAAAGCAGGCTTCCGGGACACTCGCCGGAAACACTTTTATTTCATGGGGCCATTGCTCTGAAACCGGGTGTTGCCGTAGCTAGAAGTCTTCTATCGGAAAGAAAACTTGGCGGGGGGAAAGAAAAAGGGTCTCAAGACGGGAGGCCTGGTGCAGGAAGGAGGGTGATAGGCTCGATCTTCGGATCAACTCTTTCCTTTGCCCGGTAAAGCCTGCAATCGGCAAAAGGCAGTGAAAAACGAAAATCTGATCAGGGAAGGGGTTGGAAGGGAGACGGAATGACTCGGATCAACATTCTTGCGGCGAATTTGGGGAAGGAAGGGCAAGAAAGGGACGAAGGGAAAAGGTACAGTTTGGGATGGAGAATTCGTCAACGAGGAAAAGGGTTTTCCTCGGTGGCATAAGGATTGAGCAAGGGAAAAAAAACGGGAGGGAAAGAACAGACGAAGCCTCAGGGGAAGGGAGGGAGGGAGAGGGGTCAAAGGCGCACAAACCATCTCGTTCGATTCTCGATTACCTCTTTCAATCATGGAAACGCCGCGGGGGAAAAAGAAACGGGAGGGAAAAGGGAGAAGTGCGTTTGGGCGAAGGAGCCTGGACAGGTATAATGGCGACGCCAGTGGATCGAACCGCTGCCAGCTCGGTACCAATTTCATTTCCCCCCCGCCGCCGGAAAAAAGGAGCCGGAGAAGAAGGAACCGAAGCGGTAACGTGGCAAACAACACACAGTGTTTTCCGCGATCTGGTTCTTAATCGGGAAGAGACAGACCGAAAGGGGGGAAAGAATAGGGGAAAGAAGCGCAGGGGGGGGGCTTCCAAACCCCAGCATACACATTTGCCGGAAAAAAATTGCCGCTTTCTTAGATAAGGAAGAATCTGCGGATGATACAAAGAGGAAGGGGCATGCAGAAAAGCGGCGTAAAAAAGAAAGGGAGGAGCAACGAACACAGGTCACTCAGCGTGGGAAAAAAAAACGTCGAACCACCGCCTTGTGCATATTGAGCATAAATCCTGGTCAAAAAAAGCAAGGGAAATTCCAGGGAAAATGCCGAGAGGGGGGACATTCACGGAGAGACCGTACCTCTCGTCTGTTGTCCACGATCAAATGGGAAAAAAAGGCCGAACAGCGCATAAAGCAACAAAAAAATAGTTGAAGCGAAAGAATTGCTGAAGAAAAAAACGTGGACAACCGGGAGGCGTGCTTCTTCGAGAATTCCTCCGCCGCGGCATGCCGGCCTGATTGATCACTGAGACAGCGAGCCTCAAAAACCATGAGGGGGGGGTCGAGGTGGACCACGAAATCCGTGATCCTCATTATGTAAAACTTCTCCGCTTCGCGAACGGGTTTGGTTGAAACCATCGAGACCGGTGGAATCATCAAAGCGCTTCAAAAGCCGGAAAGAAAAAAGCAAGGGGGGGGGGTGAAGTCAAGAGATGAGACGAAGGGGAATCAACTGACCCTGTCGCCTGGCGGAATAGCGTGTTTTTGTCCAGGAATCGAACGCCGGGCAGGGGGCAAGAAAAGCCTTACCGGAACCAGGAGAAAATAACAGATGAAAGGGGGGGGGGGGGGAAGTTGCGCGTAGGGGGGTTGGAGGACGGAATGGGGGGTGGCAGCAAATTCTTTCTGGGGAACTTGTCCCTATTCTCACGCAGCGGGGGAAAAGGAAGTCGAAGGGAAGGGATCTCAGGCGCGGGGGAGAAAAACGGAAACGGCAAGAATCTTCGCCGTGGTGGGGACCTTATCACCAGCTGCTATCTATTGTACCAGAAATAGGTATAGATGTGGAATCGAAAGAAAAGAGGGGGGGGGGGAAATGTAAAAAAATAGCCGCAAAAGAAGGAAACGGGAGCGCAAAGGCGACGCGAGGTGTTCTGCCTCGGTATCATCCATTCTCAAAACACCTTGGTATGCCAGGGACAACCCGGTCAAAAGGGATCTTTGGGGGCCGAACGACGCCAAGAGGAGAGAGCTCAGTATAGGAGTGGAAAACCGAGGGAGGGATAAAATCGCTTCGCGGTGCCGCGTCATCGTCAAACACCCATACACGAGACTGCCGATGAAAGAAGGGGTAAGGGCCGCCACTGACCTTTTGGGGGGTCCAGAGGAAAGAGGGGGAAACCGAAAGAAAAAGGATGGAGGCGAAATCGGACCAAATAAAAGGGGTAATAATGCCGCAGAAGTTTGAGGGAAAGGACACTCAAAACTGTCTACTCTACCAGGGGCGTGACGAGATAGAAGGAAAAAGAGGCAGAGCAGACCAAAAGGGGAAAGAAACACCGAAGGAAAGGGGAAGAAACAATGAAATGGGGGAATTAGGAAATTGTTTTTCCCAAGGGGGTAAGCCGCCTTCCTGCAAACGAAAATTCCGAAAAAAGCGGGGTCAGAAGGGGAAAAAGAAAAAGATAGAGGGAAAAAATAAAGGGTTGGAGGATTGGAGGGTGAAAAGTCACCACCTTCGATATTTTCTTTCCACATTTAACGAATCAAGAATTCAGCGCGCAATTGAGGGGGGGCTGTTCCGCGAAAAAAACTCAAAGAAATCAGATATAAAGGGGCAGGAGGGCCGCCAGTACACAAACGATGAGGGGGGGGAGAGGGAAGAGAGATCAATATAGGTTTTCTTTCGGGCAGGTCTAACGGGGGAGTGTGTCAAACGCTAAAGGCGGGAAAAACGAAAAAGAAAAGGTCCATGGGATGGTTGAGGGGGAAGGAACGAAGAGAAAGTTGCCAAAGTACCCAGGATTCCTTTTCCATCGCCCAACTTTTCTTTGGGGCCTAAGGGGGGGGAGGGGGGGGCAATGCGACAAGACAAGGAAGCGCGGAAAGGCCGTGGTTACCGAGAAAGGGGGAGGAGATAGGAAAAACCCTCTATTGAACAGTCTTAATTAGTTCAACCAATTAGACAAAAGAAGGGGGCGAGGGGAAAAAACTAGGTAAGGGAGCACAGGGGGGGTAGAGGCGATAGCTATTCTGTTATTCCATTCGGGGTACGGGGGGTAAAGTTCCGGACACAGGGCAGGGAGAAAAGGACAAGGAACAAGGGGAAGAAAAAAAATTATCAAGGATATTCTGAATCTCTCTCTTTATTCGGAGGCGAGAACGAATCAGACTGGGGAGGAGCAGGAGGACGTCAGAAAGGAAGCCGAATAAGGGGGACCTCCAAGGGTTCAAGGGCCCAGCGTTTTGGAATTACAATTTTCCATCATTCTCTCCAAGGCGTGGGGGGAAGGCATCGTCTGGCCGAAGTGGGGGGGGAAACACTGGAAAGTGGAGGGGAAGGATGCGTTAAAGAAAACTTTAAAGCCTGATGGTCGAGTTGGGAGTCGAAAGTACGAGACAAAGAAAAGGACCTTACCAGGGAACCAAAGAAAAAAAACAATCGTCGTAAATCTTGCTCTTGGGGCCATGATCATGGGGGGCAATCAGGGGACCGCAGGGTAAACGAATGTGTCCTGTCAAGGCTGCCCGGAGGATCGAAAAAAACAACGGAAGGAAAAAAAGAAGAGAGGTGGATTCGCGGAAGGATTTGTCCGGATTCAATCTTTTTTAATCGGTACCGAAGGGAAGGGACGAAAACACTGAGCCAGAAAAAACCCGGCGGGGGTGGATTAAGGAAGAGATAAGTGGGGAAGGTCGGAGAAAGGGGGAGAAAAAGAAAAAAAGAAAACATGATTTCCCGTCTCCGGGAAACTGCTCCTCCTGCGGTACACTTCCCATCGGTCTCTAACATGGGGGGAAAAAAAAGACATGGGAGGCCTGCCGAGAGGGGGAGAAGGAAGAAAAAGTAAATCAGAAAAAGGGAACCCAAGGAAAAGCCCGGGCTGGGTGGAACCGGGGGGGGGGTAGTCTCCTTTCGTCAACCATTTCTTACTCAAAGAAACTGCTTAAGCTCCATATATGTGATTCAAAAAACTCTCGCTGGGCGGGAAGAGGAGGAAGTGGTCTATTTCTAAGGGAAACGATGATAGAGCTCGGCTACTAACTCGCTGTAGTAAAGTAAATCTCTTTACCCACGTCCGACACGACTGGAAAGGGCCAATAAAGAACGATCAACGGAAGAAAGATTGAAAGAAACAAAGATCCTCTGCTGTACCCCCCCCAAGAACAATGGTTAATGGGTTGAAAGTCAGAGTCCGAATGCGGAAAGGGGGGGATTTCCTATCCCGCGCAAAGAGCAAAAGGGGAAAGCAGGAGGGAAAAGGATGGCAAGGGAAGGTCGCCTTGGGGGAACCCGTGCAAATCTCGGACCAGTTTTCTAGACCAAGGCGATCCGATGGGGGGGGGGGTAAGGGGGGGCACGAATTTAGGGATTGGCAGAACATGAGTTAGTTTCGAGTTATCTGTCTAAATGGCCAACTGGAGCAAAGACCCTAAAAAAAGGAAAGGAAGAAATGAATGGAAACAGGGGAGAGAACAAAACAGTCATCTCACGGATGTTTGTCTTTCTGCCATCCTTCAAAGCGACCGGGAGGGCGCCGGTGAAAAGAAAAACAGAAAAAAAAAAAAAAGGGGAGGTTAATTGGGACTGGAAAAAATGAAAGGAACGACCAAATGCGCTAAATTTTTTGGGTGACTCAAGGCCGGAAAAACAAAAAGGGCGGTAGAAAAATCAGGAGGATGGCCGGCATTCCTTAAAAGAGTACTTTTCTTGTCAAGCAGCGGGCTTTCCAAACGGAAACAAACGCAAAAGCCGTCCCACGTGGAGGGAAAGGGGATGGGAACCAAGGGGGGGGAGAATGACACACGTTGGGAAGGACCAGGCCGAGGGCCAGGGGAGTCGTAAGAGCAACTGCCCCCCAAGAGTATCACCTCGGTTTCAAATTCGAAATTCGGGGCATGGTGGGGGTCAGGTGAAGGATCGAAAGATCCGGGGGGAGAAGCAAGCTTTCGTGCGGCCGTAAGCCTGCATCGGAAAAGGGCAGTGCCGCCCACAAAAAATCTTGCATGGGCGGACCGGGTGGGGGGGGGGAAGGAGGGGCGCGGGGGGGAACTCAACGCTTCACCAGCCCCAACATGGAGGCGGGCATTTTTTGGGAAGGGTGCCCTCGGCGTGAAAATCTATAAGATGACGTCAGGGGGGCGCAGAAAAACTTCGAAAAAAAAAGCGATTGAATTTTCAGGGGGAAAGGCGGCCTTGCGCATGGTGATACCTACGGGCAGACCCTCGCTGAAAGTTCGAGCTGCAATTCAGGGATGGGGGATTTCAAGGACACAAACCTGGCTAGAATGGAAAAGGTAAACGTATTATGGTCCATGATCTCCTCTTGGGGGAAGAATGGCCCGCTAAGAAAAAAGATCTCAGAGAAAGGTGGGGGGGAGGAAAAAAAAGTGGACCAGAGGAAGGGTCGAGCGACGCCAGGAGGGTCTACCGGGCATCAAGGGAATTTCCTTGAAAAGGCCTAGAAGGGGGCCAAAAAGCAAAGATATGGGAAAAACAATGAAATCGTGGGTTCCCCCCGTAATCGGGGTATGAGAAACAGAATTGGAAAAAAAACAGCCTTACAGCCCTCTTCGCAGATAAAAGCCGAGGGGGGAAAGTACAACGAAGCCAAGGAGTAAGGAGTCAACGCTGAAAAAACATCAATACCAAGTTTCCGGACTCCACCCCCTGAAAAGAAGTGCAGAGGAAAAAGGACGGAAGGAAAAGAGAACTCCCTGTCTCGAATTCAACCCAAACCTGCCGAAAAAGCTGCCCCTCTGAGCAAAGAAAAAGATGAGAGAGGGTCAAGGAGCCGTTGTCCCTCAACCGCCTGAAGAGTGGAGTCATCTGCTTAGCAGTCCTGTCAAGACCTGCCAAAGAAGAGTCAAGGGGAAGGAATGCACCAAAAGGAAGCTTGTACATGAAAGACCGAGACACCGCCGCCTCAAAAAAGGTCCACAGATTCAGCAATTTCGGAAAAATGCTCTGCC
>Ga0179593_1436965_pt1 | contig 16820 bp, 15 predicted proteins | sample CZODoug2_1_08_16_FD_185931 | JGI IMG/M metagenome (GOLD analysis project Ga0179593, IMG submission 185931) | Vadose zone soil fungal communities from Angelo Coast Range Reserve, California, USA - CZODoug2_1_08_16fungal (PacBio error correction) | ecosystem: Environmental > Terrestrial > Soil >...
ATGAAGAGGGGGGAAGAGACAGGCGAACGGCGATAAAGGGAAAAGGGATGAACCGCAATCGAATACAGGAAATAAATTTTGAAAAGCCCTCACTACATCAAGGGGAGGAACGAGGAGAAGGCCAAGAGGGTCGAGGAGTAGGAAGTGGCATGTTGTCTTAAAGCCCTATCTGTGGGGGACGGCCCAAAAAATTTCGGATCTCGAGAGGGATTGACGCGATTGAAGTTAAGGGGGTATCTTAAGAGAGCAGGGGCGGCGTAAGCGTGTAACGGGCGGTGAAGGTGGTAAACCGACGTGAAATGCGGCCGCCGGCAATCCGGTAAAGTCTCGATAACTTCAGAACGACAGGGGGGACGACGTTCTTTTCCGCATTACTGAAACCTGCAAAGTCTGCCAAGAGTGGGAGGGAAGGTGGGACGGATGAGAAGGGGCGGTTAGCTTGAGAGGCTCTACAAGCGTTTTCAGACGGCGGCTGCCGGGGAACGTTAGGAGGGGTTAGGGACAGTACCGCTGGGGTAAATGGGGGGGAGAAGGGGGGCGACTGGCGCCAGACAAAAAAAAAAAGCGAAAGAACACAAAAAACGGGAACGAAACGGAGGGTAAGGCCCGAAAAAGCGGCTGTAATTCCGTGAGGGGCCGATGCTTTCTTACACATTCAATGCAGAAATATCGTGAGCCGGGGAAAACAGACAAGCCGGATAAAGAGGGGGTCAGAGGAGGAACCGTTGGGGGTTTGCTTTAAAGCCTTCACCACGGTGGGGACGCTCCACTCGACCCAAAGAGAAATGGTCCCAATTGTAAGAAAAGATCGGAGGCTGTAAAGGAATAGGAAAAACTCCGGAATAAAAAAAGGAGTGAAAAGAGACAGTACCTTCCCAGGTGCTATGGGCAAGTCGGAAAGGGAAGAGTTATCGGAGGTGGGGAAGGGAGGAAGGGGGAGGGCAAAATTGCACTCCAGAAAAGGAAAAAAGGGATTCGGGAGAGAATTCAGGAAGGATTGCTTAAGAGAAGAAGCAAGAGGCTTGATGAAAAGTCAACGGGGAATTCCGCTCACCAGCCGCGCAAACGCAACGCACGAAGACCCGTGGGGGGATGGGTCGGGGGCTACCATGTAACAACCATCCTCCCGAATGAGGAGCCGGAGGGTCTGCTCGTAAGGAGATTGGAGAATGTCAACACAGGGGGAAAGGTGGGTCCTTGAATAAAGATATACGCCGAGCGAAGAGACAGTTGAACTGACACCTCCTGGGAACAACCGTCAGTCTCCTCGGCAGTTTCGGTGACAGCTTAAGAAGTCACTCCTTGAAACTTAAAAGAAAAAAGTCCACTATGACTAAAAGGAAATGGAGGCAGGGTATTCAAGAAAAAAACTTTCGGATCCCGGGGAGTTAGATAGCGCTGTCGGAATACCCGGAACAACCAAAGGAAGGGACTGGTCTTACAGACGTCAAAGAGTCGAGCCTAGGGGGGGGTCAGGGTCGTAGGCTCATGAGAAGCTGCGGCACTTCAAGTCCAGAAAAAGAACTTCCTGGGAGAACGAGAAGGGGGTAGGAAATCGTCACTTTCGCACGGTGATCGGCGCGAAACAATTACTACATCGGTGGCTGGGTGGACTTATGGAAACCCGAGAACTCCTCGGAAGGATGGGGAAAAACTCGTTCATCACGCCGGCATGCCAGGAAGGGAAGAAAGAAGCTTCAAGAAGAAGTGTCCGAGGAGGTAGGTAAGGGGAGGAGTCCCTCGTTATGACAACAACCCAGATCGCGCGCGTGATCCTCACAAGCCCAAGGGAGCCATTCAGTGTAGGAGGGGGGATAGTGTAGCCGATGACGAAGGCCGGGAGGGGGAGATTCCAGGGTACTTTTCCCTCCTTTTGAGAGAAGGTGGACCGGTAATATAGGTCGGGGGATGCTGACGTCGGAAACCACCAAAACGATAGGACGTACATGGGCCGGGGATGGTCGACCTGAGATAACCATAGGAAAGAAGGGGGAGTCGCAAATGGAACGGGAAAAAAAGGAACTCACGTGGTCCCTGGAGCGCATATTGTGAAGAGGGTCGGGTTCCGGCGTTCGACTAAAGGACTTGGCTATTCGAGGGAGTCAGACCGGAAAAAAAACAAGGCCGGACAGAAAAAAAGTCTGGCAAAACCGACGACGCCAGGTCCTGCCTTGCCCCCCCGAAATTTTAGCGAAAAATGAAGAAGGAACGGTGCGGGGGGGGGCGGAGGACACGTCTACGGGGTCGCTGACGTGGGGGGTCAGGTGGAATACTAGGGACGGGAGGGGGGTGACGTGTTCCAGTCTTTGAAAAGCAAAAGGGAAAATTTGGCGCCACCATGAAAAAAGGGGAGGCAAAAAAAGGGGAAAAATGACAACGCAGAAGCTGGTTTCGACCAGGAGGTGACGCGTCAGTTTACGCAATTAGGGGTCCAAACAAAAGAAAGAAACTCCGGCACCCAGCCGAATCGCACCTGGCACGCGACGGCAACTAAAGAGGAAAAAGGGGGAGGCAAAGAGAGAAAAGAGACGTTATCAGAGGTCGAACAGAAGGTTTTGCGCGTAACATGCGTTGAAAATACGGTCATAGTGGGGATGTGGATCAGGGGAGAAGAACATTAGGCAGAACGCAGGGCAGCAAGAAGGATCTTCTGGGGATGGCGAAACTGACATTCCCCGAGGGTCGGGGAAGTAGGTACGACGGGCAACGGGTCAGGACATACAGGAAGGACGAAGGTAATACCATTCTACTCCATCATCTAGGGAAGACATCTTGAAGGGGCGTTGACAATTCAGAAGAAACGAAGAAGGGAGCGACAAAAACCAGGGAATAGGGCGCCACCAGTGGTTCGTGAAGTCCCAACATTTGCGCAGACCAGGCCAGAGCCAGGAAAGAGGTTTCAAGAAGAGATGGAAAGAGGTTGCAAAGGCGGGTAGCTGAACACCATCATGAAGATCAGGGAGAAGCATCAACGGCTGGCCAGGGTCAGCGCGTCGACAAAGAGGCTTACGAACTAAAAAGGAACGTGGGGAAAGGGAAGAGGAGAAGGAGCAAAAACCCAGTCTCTACAAAAACACATGTATTATGAAAAAGAAGAATCTCTTGTGGGTGCAGTCCGCAAATTCGAAGAACCGGCCAAAACGGCGAAAACATAGGGGTCGAGGTAGGTTGTTCCGCTTCGCGGGTAAGAAAGGAGCGTCCGGGCCCTCCGATGTCTGATAAGGAGCTTAGGATTGGCAGGAAGAAGAAATACCGCAAGGCACTCGTCAAGATCTTCCTGCACCTAGGAGGATGGCAGGTAGGAACACGGAACAATGTCCCAGAAAGCCCAAAGAAGGGGAAAAATGAAAGGAGGCTACATGTTTGTGTGATCTTCGGATGCTGGAGGCCTTGGTCAATGGACAAGGAACCTGGTACGCCACCAGTCTGGCTTACATAGGAGGGAGTTGGGACACCTAGGGGAGAAGAAGCGGCCTGCCTGAATCCTGCAGACAAGGACGCCGACGAAAAAAAAAAAAAGAGGGGGAATTTACTTATCACCCAGCAGGCGTCGTGGCTGAAACAGGGTAAGTGGCCCTGGAGAGGAACCCAGGCGACACGATCAATTTCCCGGTGGAAGATGGATGACCTGGCAAAAAACCTTAGTTAACGGAAGAGATAGGGAAGGGTATCGTCCTAGGACGGACTGGCAGTGAAAAGGGTGTTAACCTTATCAAGTTCGTCGATGAAAGGCGAGTAGAATTGGGGTTCTCGTACATTTGTAGGAATGGCGACCTTGAATTGCGTAAACTACGGATAAGTCGAAAGCCTGCGCAGAAAGAGCTTCTTCGGCGCAGGTTTTTCGGGTGAAGGGCTTACAAGCAGAAGGGATGGAAAAAGGTCGCGGAGGGAACCATGGACAAAGGCAACGACCACACTGAATAATAAGTGGGGCAGGACCCGAATAAGAGAGCGTTTCCATATGAGCACATCACCTTTCTGGGGGTCGAAGTGTTAAGCTCAACGGAGATGATTTGGAAAACATTAACTTTAGGTTTCCCCGTAAAGGTCTGCAGGAAAAGAATCCTTGGAGGAGCAGGAGAAAAGAGCTACACGAATCGTAATCGCAAGAGAAAAAACGAACTACTCAATCCTTACACACCATCAAAGGGACATTCGACCATTCATGTTCTACTTCAGCGATTTAATATGGCGGGAGGGTTGACTACTAAAAGGGGGGGGCAGGAAGGAATGAAATCGGGGTTGTAAGAGGGTAGCGAAACGCGATCCCGCAACTGCTGAAGCCCATTCGGAACGTACTTGGGGGAAGATACGGGGGAAAAAAAAAAAGGGGAGGAAGAGGAGAACAATTCTCCAAACCTCTACCTGAACCTGGCCTGGTGGGGGAGAGCTGATAGTGGTGAGGAGACAATCGGGGGGGTCCTCAAAAGAGGGAACGAAAAGGACGAAAATCTTCTGCGGGGCAGGCCCATGAATCCTGGCCTGGACGTATGATTCCGGGGGAAAGAGGACAAATGAAACAGTGGGAAGGAAAACGAGGGAAACCATCCCTTGCAAAAGTTTGCCGCAAGACCCTACAAGGTTAACAAATCGGTTGATGAGAAAAGACGAGCTGGGTCACTTGAATTTATTGGAGGGCGAAAAGTTTACCCGAATAAGCAAGGGCCGCAAATATCGCAGATTCTCGACTATTTTACGCGGACCAAATTAAACCTGAAAAATGTGGTGGGATGGAAAGAACACGCAATCTCTGGGGTGTCCGAACGTGGTCCAGGGGGCTGAAAATAAAAACCTGAGTCCCTGAAGTGGGCCGTTGGGGATATTCGTTGATTGGATATTTGCAAAGCCGGACGAAGAGAAAAAGCACAAGAAAGGCGCATAATTGTGGGCGGGGGCTGTCAACTGGGAACGAAGAAAAAAGAAGCGGGCGCAGATGTCGTGAATGAACTGAAGGACAAAAAAGCCGGTTGTGGGTATGAGGCAGGGATACGGGGGGACGGGTTCGCGGCAGAAGTACGGGGGTGGAGGTGCCAGTTGTGGAGGAAAAGAAAAATAAAGCGTATTTCATTCCCTGTGTACTCGCGGTCTTCGCTGCAATCCCGGTAGTTGAAGAAGACAAAATGGCGTCAGCTGTCAGAATCCTGCGGATTTGTCTCTGGAAAGAGGCCCGGTGTGCCAGGGTGGCGGAGGAAGGAAATGGCAATAAACGAAGAAACTCTGATAACTCAATCAACGGATTGAGAAGAAGGAAGCGTGTCGGAGGTTAGGATGTCAACCCCGTGAAGAAAGGAAAGGAAGGGGGGGGTTAAACACGACGATAGGGTTGGAGGACAAAGAAGTGAAGGAGATCTCGCGTTAGTCCACGGGGTTTTAAAGGGAATCAAACAAAACGCAAGGGGGGTCTAAACGCGCCCCGCTCGACGGCTCTGAGGGAACCCTCACGATAGGGGGACTGATTAGTTAAGACGAAAAGCGACTAGCACTGCACGTACAGTGTTTCGCCGAAACGCAGGGGCTTCCTCCAAAAAAAGGGTGGGGGGCGGGGGGCGAAAAAATGAGGCAAGGCTCAAAGCCAAGTACTGTACGCATAACACCACAGAAAGGCCCCGGCAGCAGCGCCTGAAATCGAATGGGGAGTCTGACCACGCCCTGCGAGCCAAGCCGTCCCACTGCAACCCGCAAGGTAGAAGGAAATCTCGGTGAAGGACAGCAACTCTCGGTCCACCAGCGGCAAAAAACAGCGGCCCTGCCGTGCCGGTCAAGACAGGGAAAAAAAAACAATTCCAGCCCGTATGCCAATCATGCACCACCCTGCCCTCTCCACTCCCTCCAAGACACAACGTCAGAAGGTGGATCTTTCCTAATGAAGTCCTCAAATCAGTTACATCGAATAAAAAGTCAAGACCACTAAACTCACCACAAAGATCTTCTAGGGAATACTTTCAGTCCAAGTGCTGGTAGTGGAAGGGGAGCAATCTGTCAAAGTTCGGCGAGCGCTCACGAATAATCGGTCACCTGCCTCAGGGCTCAGAGTCCTAATCTCGGAAAAAAAGAGGGGGGGGGGTGGAATGAGATAGGATTCTGTTCCTCTAGGGGACCGTGACGACCTAGGAAGGCGTAGGGAATAGAAAGAGATGACTCTTTTACGTATCAACTACCAACTTTATGCAAATTGCTACCCCGATCTGGCGAAATGGCTGGTTTCATGGTGGTTCCAACAGGGGAAGGAAAGGTGGTATTCGCTCGGAGGCTTGCAAGCAGGAAGTGAGGCAGGTGCGCTTAGATGAGGCAGGGGTGGCGGAGGGGAATCGTGGCCGACTGGGGGGGGGGGGCAGGGTGGGGCCGGAAGACCGGGGTGAATAAGGCTGCAACCTCGGGAGGAAAGCGCAAGAGGGTGAGAAGGGACTGGCGTTGAGGGCCACTAATGGTCCTTCGGGGATCCTACTTTCTTTGCACTTAAGGTGTACGGCTGTCATGGAAGGGCTTTTGCTTAGGTCGATTTCAAAAGAGGGTCTTCAGGGGATTCCAGTCTGCCGTCTCTGGTGTGGCTAACTCGGTTACTGGAGAGGGGGCTAAGGTGGCCAGAACAACAAGGGAAAAGTAGGGACGACCAAGGAAGTCAAATCAGTGACTTTCCTTTAGCGTCGCTTTAGGAAAGGCATAGCACTATCTAGCCGGCAGCAAAAGAGGAGCGGAGAGTAAAAGAACACTTGTTTTGCTTTATTGCAAGTTCAACACGGGTGGGCTCAACGCGACAACTCGCGACTTATAGGGGGGAGCCACGATCGGCCGGTGGGTGAAAGAACGGAATACCTCAAGGTGAACTAGGACGTCCATTCGGGAGCGGGAGGTGGATGAAGCAGAAAGGAGAAGTTGAACTCGTTGGAGGAAATGGCGTAGTGATGGAATCTGAACGCAGCAAAAGGGAAACGAAGGCTGGAAGCATACGCCGGTCTGATAGAGACGATAATGGGGGATTAAAACGGCGATAACTCGGAGGTCCGCAAGCATTCGCCATCTTGCAAAGCAAAAACGGGGTGTGATGTATGGTCCACCATTGAACCACCCCATCTAAGTCTTCGATCCTCGCTGTCGTCTGATCTCATTTCCGCTGAGCAATTAGGAAACGGGTTTCGGTAGAAGCGATCGGGGACGAAAGGCGCAGAGTGGGTCACCGCTACACGGGACTCCCCTCCGGCTCGGGAGGGGGATTTTCTTCGCAGCAACGTCTGCGTACCCAGCTACGCCTCTCACTCCGGAACAAGACCGTTCTTCAGGGTAGCACAACACGTAATGGGTAACCGGGGGGTGCTTGCGGCGAGCTGGGGCACCACCACGTGTATGTTCCCTTGAAATCCCTTCAGTACCCCAGATCTTTGAAAAAAGAAGGGCTTCTAACTCTTCGATACTAGTTCCCTATGGACGCGGACTCCTTCCATGTCCAACCATCACTGTCTATCGTCCACTATTCTTAAGGCGAACAGCGGGTTCTAGCGGCTCCAGGGGAAATGAAAGCGGGCGGGGTGGAACTGAATTACCCCCTGGGCTCACCGAATCGTCAGGTCAGCATCACGAAAAGGACAGCAAGGGAGGAGGTCCGTGATCAACTGGAACAGGCGCCTTGTCCTTTGTAGTAGGAAGGTCGGTCTAGCTCCTTGGTCCCCCAAACCTATCTGAGGCTACGGATAAGCCAACCTTGCTCCTGATTCCTTTCTTTGTTGGGACGTTCCTCTCTTGACGCCGGGGGGGTGCCTTCGCTGTTCCAACAGCTTTGGGGGCAGGAAGAAGGGTACCGGGGGTTAATCTGATAGTAACCGGTCGCACACTCGGCAAGTTCCCGGGGGAAGTAAGATACAATAGTAAAGGCAGTGAGGGCGTGTCGCATAACCTTCCTGATTGGGGCATGTTGGATGTTCTATCTCGCCATGGAACTTACTGTCACGCCTAATCCTGGTACCTCTTGACAAGCGATACTCATGATAGGGGGAAAAACCGTACAGAAAGGTCTGCTTGGGGAGAAGAGGTTTCGAAGACACCTTCCTACGAATCGTGTGAGGGATTCTGTCTCTCCGATGCGGGACGCACTGCTGCTGCGTAGTGCGTTGGGAAAAAATGGAGGGGAACGAACGGTCCATGGGGGCGAATTCCCCTAACCTCCTTCATGCAAAACTCCGAAGAGAGATTTCGCGCAGGTAAGATTAATCTAGGGGATCCATGTCAAGGGACAGAAGAAGCCACAAAAGGGAAAAAAAAGCAAAGCCCTCGAAAATTAGACAACAGGCAGAAAGCCTAGGAACGATCACCTTCCATGACGTAGGCCAACAACTACAGGTTGGTGGACCGCGCAATTCGGTGAAACTTCGGCTTGGAAAGGAGGCGGGTCCGGGGGAGTAAAGGGGACGAGAAGCAGACGCGAGGGCGGGATGGGGCAAAGGCGACCGCGTCGTGCCGGGAAGTCGCCCGGGCGGGGAGGGGCAACATGATAGAGGGACCAATCAGGAAGGGGCCAGCGGTAGACCAGGGTTGGACAGCACGAAACGCCGGCGACAAACAAGGTATAACTCGGGGAGAGGGGGGGGGGGACGGTTGAAACTTGCAGACCAGGCAACGCGTCAAGGAAAACCAGGGCACGTGAGAGTGTCCGCGGAGGGCGAGAACATAATGTAAATCATGAGCAAAACAGCGGTGGAGTTCGCGAAGGCTTTACCAGCAAGAGTGAAGGCAGGAAGCGATGCCGTGGGAAAGAGAAGAGGAAGCACACACAATCTTCAACCAAAGGATGAGGGGGGAAAGAAAATAGATCTCGTGGGGGTTCAGGCCGAGGGGGTCTACAACCGGTCACGTCTTCAGGGGGGGGGGGTCGTGCGAAGGAGAGGTCAGACCAGGCGACACTTACCTTGTGCATTGGAAGGGGAAAATTCATTATGGGGTCGGACGAAGCCAGGGAAAGAGAGACGGGGGCTGGCCTTGCAGCGCCCGGTCTGCACTTCCAACGCCATCCCGCCAAACTCCAGTGAGGGGACCGGGTAAGCCGGGGGGGGAAAGGGGGGGAAAAGAAAGGGGGGCTGGAAAAACTGTCAGCGCCCCGGGGCTTGCCGGGGGGGTCCAAAAAACCGTTCCTAATCCTGCAATCCCTGTAAGCCTACCTTACGGGGCTACGGGGGGCTTGACTCAGGCCTCCCGCAAGATCTCTTATGGTCTTCCCTCGGTCGTTACAGCCTGATCTCCAGTGGCCTCAGTTCCCGGGTCACACAGAATGGCTGCGATGACACCAACAGGGCCAGGGGAGAAGGTGATAAATAAGTAGGCTTTCCGAAATGTTGTGTCCTAATGAGGCTAGGACTGTGCGTGTCAATTAGCGTGTTCGGAGGGGCTGGAGAACAGAAATGGGCGACAAACGCAAGATCCTAGGCGCGAAAAGCAGCTTAAGAGTTTGACGTTGAGCAAAGGCTCAGGGAGGAGGGGGTCGCAGGGCAGATGGAGTTACAAAAACGGCCTAAAAACGGCAAGAGTGAAGTAAGACCCACTAAGGGAAGCCGTTGACCGACTACCAAAGGAAAAGGGAAGATCGGCCAGTTCGCGCACTTGGGGGGGCAAGCGGCTGGAAAGGAAGCGGTCGTAGGTTGGGGCATCCTGGGGGGCTTTCGCGGGAACCTTGCAATCTGTGCGGACCGTCTAAGCCATCTACCCGACGGAACAGGGGTCGAACGAGAACCAATAAGTAACTGAACCGACCCGGCAAGGCGTGACAAAAATGCGTCAGTAAGGACGACAGCTGAAGCGAGGCGAAGACCCGGGAGGGCCGTGGGGACCACGCGTCACCGATCGGAACCCGGAAACCTGCAACCCAATGGTATTGGAAGCTCGCCCCCGCGGGCGTCATCGCGAAACAAGTAGAAACCGCACCAGCGAGAAGGGGGGAGCGCGTGATCGACCCGCGAGATGCGGTTTGTGCCTAAGGAGCGACAAAAGCACACGGGGAGGAAGTCATCTGGGCGCGGGGGGGACGGGGAATAGGGGTGCGGGCAAAACCTGGACCGTGGAGGGGGGGACCCAACCGATGGCGAAATGGAGGGGCCCCGCCCGACCCAAGGTAGTGTGAAAGGACGAAAACGAAGTTCAAAAGAATCCTGGGGGTTAAAATTTAATGGGGGGGGGGAGTACGCCGTGTGCGGATCTAATACCTACGGTCGAAAAAGAGATCGACGATGGACTATGAACAAAGGGCTGCCCTGGGGGGCGAAGAACATCGCAGCCGAGAAGAAAAGTGGTGATCCCGAACTTGGGGCGAGAACTGAGCAGGGGAAGGAGTGGATCTTCTGGGGAATCGGGTCGTCAACAATGCGTCCAGGAGACCCGACCGCCGAGAGTGCAAGGATGAATGGAGCGACTTGCACTGACAGGAAAAAACCGGAGCTCGGGGGATCACGTCCTGAAATGAAAACACAGAGAAGGTGAAAGGACCATTAAGCTTTCACAGCGCTTCAGCCTCAAGTTGTCCGGGTCTTCCTGGGGGCGAATGCACCACCACCGGGGGTGCGTGCGTGTGAAGCTGGTCGGCTGCAGAATCGGAAAAGGAGTGAACAAGGATACGGAAATGAATTCAAGCCGGAGTATGGGCTCTTCACAAATGCCGTGGTTGGACCGGGAGGGGGAATAAATGGCCAGCAAGCTCTCCAACGAGAGTCACGGCCCGACTTTGAAAAAGACCAAGAGTAACCCGTTGGCGTGGAGGTGAGAGTTGTGGAAAACAAACAGGGTGGGGGGAGGAAAGAAGTCCTCGCGAATCCGGCAGGGGGGGACTCGAGGCGAACGTGTGAAAAAAGCAAGAACCCGGGCGCTCAGACGCAACGCTCTCCAGCTGGCGCAGGCTCACAGAGCGCGTGATGAAGTATACGCAAGAAAAAAAATAAAAGTCCTAACAAAAAACGGAAACAAACGATGGTTCGGCCCCTCAACGGAGTCAGACCGGTGCGGTGGGCGGGTCTCTGAGCCAGAAAACAGTCGACGACCACCCAGAGTATGGCCCCCGACGAGGAATGCAAAGGCCTAGAACTGACCGCTAAAAACCGCCGAGGCTCGGACAGCACCAACTGCCAAGCACATCGCAAGTCGGGCGAAATAGGTAACTTACACCACGGGGGGGGGGGCCGTAGTCAACACTTTGACTAAAGCACCGGCTTCCGCCGTTGCACCGGGGCCTTTTAACAAAACCTCCCATCATGCCACTCCTCACACCCCAACATGTCGGACGCGCTCACGAGCCCGCACTGGACGTCGCGTGACGCATCTCGCTACCGCATGTGGGACAGCTTGGGTTTCACCTAAAACAAGAAGACGACGAACACGAGAGTGGCGAAGGAATGACTTCAAACAAAGGGACTGGGGGAAACAGGCAGTTCGACGAGGGCTGCGCGCAGAACCTCCTGCACGTGAAGCGCAGAGGTATCTCCAACGGGGAGGAGGAAAAAAGAAATGGCAGGGGCCAACCGAAGCGGCCGAGCACAGGGAATAGAAGATCGGCCGAAAAAGATCCTTGGGGGGTCCTCCTACCAGGGATGTGACTCTAAGCCAAACCTTTTAGCGAGGGCTTTCTTTGGAGAGAACCCGAAGAGTCCAGGCGTTGAAGCGAAGCTGAGGGCATGAAAAAGTGCCCTGAGCTAGAGGGGGCGGCGGTGTAGTTGAATGGGCGTTGAATGGGCTGGGCCTGCGGCACAGGGTCGAGCCTAGACGACCAAGGTTTGATGTCGAACTTTGAGACCGTGCGGCAAGGGTGAGAGGAGTGGGACGGCATGAGACGAGAGGGCGTGAAGCGGAGGTAGAAAAGATTGGGGACAGGAGGTGCCTGAGGCCGGGCGGCGGGAGTCCAGCGGTACGGGAGGCTACTGGCGACGAGAAACCTACCGCATCCGGACCCGGAGGGCCGGCCTCGGTGCTGTACGTTGCTGATCTTGAGGCTTCATGATTCATCAAAATCCGGGGAGGCCCGGGCGGGGGGAGCCAGCCGCGAGCCTGACGCGGGGAGCGCCAAGAGGTTTTAAAGGTAGTGCAGTAACACGGGCGTCAGAAGCAGGTAAAAGTGGCAAGGGGGCCCAAGATCTTATTGGGTGTTAAACAATCCTACGAAATCAGCCTTCAGAGATAAATCGGGGAGGAAAACAATTTCGGGTCAGTCGGAAAGACGGAGGGATCGAGTTGGAATGCAGAGGGGTTTCGTCAACCGCAACGGAAAGCGGAAAGGCGGAGCTGAGGGCGGCGACATCATCTGCTTGATTACCGCAAGCGTCAGGATGATCCATCAGACTCCCAACGCCCCCAAAAACGGACCGGGGAGGTCCACAGACGAACTCCCGGTGATGTCGGGGAACCAAATGAAACAGAACGCCCGTCAGCAACCTCTCTTCGGCCAGTCTGGGGAAAGGTGCTCTGGAACCCGTACCAAAATGGGCACCTTCATCCGCGAGCCGGCTTTTACGTCCTTTCCTTTCCGTCTCAAAAAACTAGGGTCCTTGGGACGGTTTCTCCGCTAATCCCTTCAAAGGTTCTTTCCCCTCAAGCCATTTTACTATTGGTTCATTCTCGCTTGTGTCACTGCAGGGATCGTCTTTCTTTATGGCTCTACCACTTGTTTTGATCAATGTTGTAGCTAGAAAAGGGAAACGGCAGCCAGGCGGCAAAAGGTTGCCTTGCGCCCTGGCCAACTCACGTCGATGACATAGTTGAAATCTTCGCGTGCAAAAATTCGAGTCGGGGTACAAAGAGTTTACCTCAAGGAAAGTGAAGAAGATTCGGAAAATTTCGTTCAAACAGCGGGGGGCGCGGACTAAAGTCGGACGTGTGTGGATGAAGCCCTCCCATACCAATCTCTCGGGATCGAAAAATAAAAAAAGGGGCGTCAGAGGTACCAAGTACCAAGCCTATGGCTGGCGGAGCTTTTCCGTCATTCAGCAAGGCCCACCATAGGTCTCTCGCGAGCACGCAGGGCCCAAAATGCTCCTGACAGTAGCGTTAGACAAGAAAACCCGCAGGCAGCTTTCCAGTACATTGCACCCGTTCAGGATGACGGGAGAACCGAGGGTGCGCTTAGAAAAAGCAGTAAACGGTTCGGTCAAAAAACCTACGCCTTAGAAATGCGGTGCTCGACATGAACTATGTCGGTCAAAAGCTCCCTCTTCCTTCAGTTCTTGGCCAGTGTTGCGTGAGCGAGGCGGAACTAGGTAACCGTATTAACATATCTTACAATGGCGTCTACTCGGCCGGTGTACAAAGACTAAACCGTGTCGGAGTTGACTACAGGGCAGTTTCTAGTATACCCCGGTTCTGTTGTGGAGGTTGGAAAACTTGCTCGTCTAAAGTAGTCGCATAAATCTTGCCTTTCAGTTATTTACAGGTTCAAGGCGGAACTACATCATGGGTCTTTGCCGGCGCCGGGAAGCCCGCCTTCCAAACTTAAAAACGGACTGCGTGAGAGGGAGTCGGAGGTCGCGTGTGAACCAGTGGGGGGGCGGCCGACCCAGAAATAAAAAAAAAAAAAAAAAAAAGAAAAAAAAAAAAAAAAAAAAAAAAAAAAAAAGAAGAAAAAAAAAAGAAAAAAAAAAACAAAAAAAAAACAAAAAAGAAAACAAGGGGAAAAAAAAAAAAAAAAAGAAAAAAACAAAAAACCACAAAAAGAGAAAAAAGAAAAAAAAAAAAAAAAAGAAAAAAAAAAAAAAAAGGGGGGGGCCAAGGGGGGAGGGCAGCGCGACGAAAGAAACAGGACGGCAACCGTAAAGATCGCCCTTCTCGCACAACGGTTGTGAAGCGTCTCCGCTGGGGAAATTTAACGTGAAGACCGTTGAGTGAAAAAACGGACGCGGAGCACGACGAGCAGGGCTGTGATGGAGATTCCACACATGGGGGGGGGGGGGGGGGGTGGTCAAGGGGGCGTCGGAGGGGCCCTGCGTCGGAGCGGCAGGCCATAAAAAGGTACAGCGAAGCACTGAAGGGCTTTGAGAGACGCAACACGCAGAAGGAGACACCAAACACCAGGATGGCAGACCGGCCGGCTGCTTTTCCATTTGGACGTGAAGGCCAGGGCCCGGAGAGGTGCCCAGCAGGTTGGGCCGATCTGACCGGGTGCACCGGCTTCGTCGACGACAACAATTAAGAAAGAGGAGAAAAAAGCTGTGCAAGAACGTCAGGGGACTGAACGGAGTCCGTCCGGACAGGGACGATGAAGGGGGAATAGAGCGCAAATCGAAAGCAACCCATCTCGAGAAAGGAGGAGAGAGAGCGGGTTGCTGCCGTGGCTACTGCCACTTGCAGAGGGGAGGCGTGCGAAAAGAACGCGTGCAAAACTGAGAGAAAAACAAGACCGGCGCCGATCTTCATGTGTGAGGGACGAAAGCAAGGCTCACTAACGATCGGAATCACTCCTTTCCCCCCCAAGCGCACCTGTATGACGGGGTGGGGGGGGGGGGGTGGGGGCTGAAATGCACACAGTCCACCAGACTCGGCTGACCGAGTCACCGGGCGCTAGGGGAGTGCTCGGAATGTTCCAACCCGGTACGCCCCTCTTGCCTGCGGGCTAGTGTGGGTAGCTGGGATACATGCCTTCCTTTCCCATAATAGGACCTCCCGGAAGAACTTGAACTACTATGCAAGGTACTTCGAAAAAAAAGCACTGATCTGATTGCTATGAGTGCTGTGCCCTTAGAACCGGAAACTCGCATCCCGAATGTCACAAAAATTCTTACAGGCCATTAGCGACGAAAAGCACGGTGGAATTTACGTCTACTAGATCTTGCAGAGCTGTGTGTGATACGTCTTAACGATCAGGCGTGTTCTAGGAGGGACCCGGGGTGCGGGCGGTCTTGAGTACTTTACCGAAGTTCTGTACAACCCGAATTCAAAGGAACGCGTGAAAACGAAGCTTCTTCGTTTTGGGGGAGGGTCTTTAGTCAAAAGGAGGAAGTGGAGCCGGGGGGAGCCTGAACGGCACGACAAATGCCGGAAATGGCTAGAAACCAGTACCTACGGAAAGAGCGGATCGAAAGGATACAACAGGACCGGCTATCGGCCGGGGGTTGTTGCAAAGCGTCGGGGGAGCGACTGGAGGTAAAGGGTGGGCAAAAGTGAAACGCGGCGTCGCCCGGAAAGGGGGCGAAATATACTAGATCTACAAAAGGTACCAAGCGGATACCGAGAACAGATACTTCCAACTACCGGACCGACGCCCGCCAGGGGTGAACTGGCATCGTGGGGCGAAGGCAATCTTAATTGGTAGGGTCGATCCAGACAAGGGCCTGAGTGTGGGACTTCAGAATCCGACGGAGGGTCTCACCCGTCACTGACTGCAGCAAGTGATTATCAGCACCCGGCGGCGTCATCAGCGCGCTACGGAAACTCAACCCAAAACAGCTACCAAGGGCAGGCGGACGGCTCAGGGGTTGGTGGGTTGTTCCCACTCGTACACGGACTTCGGGGGCGGCGATCAATACCGTCCATAGGACGTATACTGCGTCGTTACCAGCACAGAGGAGGGAGTGGTAAGCACCCGCGGCAATGTGGTATACACCGACGGCCAGGTGACGAAAGTGATGAAAAACGAGCGTGTGAGGAAGCTGTGGGGTAAGGGGTAGGCACGTCTAAAGGACGATCTGCCAAGCTCGTTTGACGCAGACTGAAATAAGTCCTGCCGAACTGGGGGGACACCGACTCGAAGGCCCAAGGATAACGGAAGTGGTCGGTACTAGAACCTTACGCACGCTGGGGGCTGAGAGTGGGGGTAGGGGTGGGGGGACGTACGTGCTGCGCAAGACAGCCAAAGCCTAAGGCGCCTGGATTGGGGCGCCTGGCTCTTTTCCCTGGGGAAGATGCTCAAGCTGATATCGAGATGATGAAACCCAGTGGAAGGCCCGACGGCCGCATCGTCTTGAACAGGGTTCTTGGATTGGGGTGGAAGAGAAATCCATCCAGGGGCGGGTTCATGGGGTGGAAGGATGGGGAGACGGAGGATCATACCTATCGTTAAGAAAGGGGAAGATCGGAGGACAGGATATGACGGAACATTCACATCATTACGTGTCAAAATCGGGGGCGGATGCAACACTCGAAGATAAAACAACTCAACTTTTTCGGGACGGGCCCAAGGCAATAGGCACCCGGAATTCTGGTCCGTTTCGGACGCATTTATATCTGGAAGATGGGTTCACACCCATCCTCCTATCTTCAGAATGACCCCACTTTCCGGCAAACGGCAGCGTGAAGAAAACCGTGGTTGAATTAAAGAAAAACCACGGAGCTCACGCGACCCCGCGCACGGGCTGGGAGCCAGTCACGGGGTGATTGATACGGCGAGCATCACTCAAAGCACGGAGGCGGCCGGCCGGCTTCCGGGGTTTGCAGGTGCTGGAGCCAGTAGCCAAAAGACGACCTAACGGGGGTATGAAGACGACGCCCGCAACCCTGCCTTCAAAAAGTCGCTGGGAGATGCTGCTAGGCTTAGGGGGGGTCCACCGTCCAGGCCTGACCCTCAAGTCTTCCTCAGCCTTCGCAAAAGGATGGCTTAAGGAACTCACTGGATGTCGGACCTTGATCGGCGGGCCGGAGGCCGGGTCCGTCGAAGGGAAAAAGTAACCGGCGGACACGATCAACCAAACCCTTCCCAACGGCCCGTAACGGGGCGGAAAAGAAGACTCCTCGCCAGGCCACGCAGGGCCCGCTTAAACCAGAAAAAAACATGCACAACCGCTACACGCGCGGCGAAGCTTCCAGAACGCTGGTAAGAAAGTCATTCAGTTGGGTAGGGATGCGGCCGACCTCCACTCGGCGGACGCGTT
>Ga0179593_1588524_pt1 | contig 16820 bp, 21 predicted proteins | sample CZODoug2_1_08_16_FD_185931 | JGI IMG/M metagenome (GOLD analysis project Ga0179593, IMG submission 185931) | Vadose zone soil fungal communities from Angelo Coast Range Reserve, California, USA - CZODoug2_1_08_16fungal (PacBio error correction) | ecosystem: Environmental > Terrestrial > Soil >...
TTGGGGGGGTAAGAAGACCACACCAGCCGGCCCCCAAGGAACTTGAGGTGTGGTAAAAAAAAGTAGCAAATGGAAAAAAGAAAATCCTAACGTTCTCGGGGAAAGAAGGCTTCAAAGAAGGAAAGTAGCGAACTATAAGGAAGCGCACCGGCGGCCGGCCAGGCGCTTCATCTCATCCTGCGGGGGGATTCTTTGAAAGAAGGGAGAAATTCTTGGAGCAACGTAAAAAGTTCAAAGACCAATCAGGAAGGTCTTCATAGAGCCCAGAAAGGGGCCTGTCTGGGAGGAATAGGTCATGGCTTAGGAGACCAGCACAAGAAGAAGAAGCCGTACTACTTCTAGTCGTGGAGATGGTTTCGTCCAAGATGGGTAAACACATTCGCTTGAGGGATTCTCTCGATTGCTGGGAGGTGGTCCCTATCTCGCGAAATAAGAGCAGGTACCGAGTGTGGGATATGCTTATCTTTTCTCCAGGAGAGAAAGACGCTCACAGGATGACGGGAACAGGGGTTAAAGGGAACATTTGGTGTCGGGGGGAGAACTCCGGAGGAGAAGAGAAGAGTTCGTCTGGGGGGAAAAAGAAAATGGCTGCCTCGCCGATTGAAGAATAGATCTTGAGGAAAAAACGATGCTAAAAAAATTCAATTTTCATGAAGCCGGAAGAGAAAAAAGAGGTCCTTTCCCTCCGGAAGGTAAAGTCGGGAAAAGGGGCAGTGGGTCCGCCCGACATATTGGTGGCTTTATGTTGGGGGGGAGACATATGCAAGGGGAAGGAAAAGGGACCAACCACGCGGGGACTGTATGGAGAGTGACAGATCATGTAATACTGCGCTAGCTTTTGATAGGACGCAATCGGAAGATTGATACAAAAGCGGAAGAGTATTTTGAAAAAATCTCCTCCTCCTTGCACAGACCAAAGGGTTTGTTGTTTGAACGGCTTGGGATTCGACGCGAAGGGCAGAACTGCCCGCTGATCGCCAGGGAAACGTCTGCACAAAAAAGGACTGGTAGTCGAAGGGATTCGAAGAGAAGAGGATCAAGAGGACAAAGTGCTGCCGGGAAAAAAAGCCTATTCCTAATACTTCTCTACCGAGGGAGGTCGTAAACTCAAGGAACTATAGTAACGAAAATGAGAGGGGATCCCAATGTCTAAGAAAAGCCGAGGAAGGGTGAATTTTCTGACTTGGAAGAGAAAATAGTGCAAGTTCCAGTATGCTGCTCCCGCAGGGGAGAGCCAGCCGAACCATGTTCTTCGGCCGAAAAAGAACGAAAAAAGAGGTGGCAGGGAATCTAGAAAAGACCTTCCCCAGATTATGAGGCTCCCTCTAGACAAGAGGAGGACACACCAGGGAGTGAAAGACCGGGAAGAGAAGTCGCCCTCAGCGCAAAAGAGGAAATTCAAAGGTGAAGGGCGCGCTTGACCACGGTAAGGTCGAAGGGAACCGTGAGCCAGTTCAAAAGCGCCTCATCCCCTCTGGAGAAGGAAAGCGTGGAAAAAAAGCGAATTTCGACCACGTAGATTGGAGAAAAGAGGGGAGTTCCGGATTTCTCGAACAAAGGCGTCCTGCAGCCAGGGGTCAGTTAAAAGAGTGATCGTAGCTGAGGATTGGCGTCTGGCAGAGAAGGGGGGCAGAGAGGGAGAGTGCCTTCCGTTGAGGGGGGGGGGAGACCGTCAAGGGGAAAGCGCTCTCATGAGGGCGCGGGCTCGGGGGAAAAAAAAGGCGCTACAAAAAAAAAAAAAATGCGTTTGACCGGGGGCAAAGCCGCGAGACTGCTCGAGAAAAGAAAAGACTTGCCTTCACCAATGGAGAAAGGAGCTGTCGGAAAGGAAAAAGTCGAGCTCCGAAAAAGGGGAGCAGCCCCACGGGGACACTAATTCTATCTGGAAGGGAAAGCCGCCGAGAAATCATGGGCATAAATCGATCAGAGGAGAGGAACGCAGAAAGGTGTTGGCGCGCAAAAAAAATAGTCCAAAAAGAAAAAAAGAAGGCGAAGGGACCACGAAGGGCGAGCGCATCTATCCCGGGTTCTTTTTCAAGGGGGAAGGAGGATGTTAAGGACCGCATTTGCTAAAGCTGAAGGTCAGGGCTCGTGGAAATTCAGTCGAAGGGAACTTTCGAAGTATCTTGAAGGGGAAAAGTCCGCTACAAAATCCTCATAAGAGGGGCCGCTCCCCCACAAGGGAAAGATCTGAAAAAGGGAAGCGACTGCTGGAATCTTCAAAAAGGAGCACCGAAAGGAAGGCCAACGCGTTCGCATTCAGGGAGAGGGGAGGCGGCGAAGGAAAGTTGTTTTTTCATTGAAAAGAAGTGTTGTTCTGAGAGGTGGAGCATGTCCGGGTTGAATTGGGAATCGAAGGTTGAATTGGCACCGAAGAGAAAACCGCGGGAACTCTTGCTTGGGTCAAGATGTGCTCGATGCGCCGTGGGTAAGTCAAAGTCGCCGATCAAAGGAGCCAAGAAGGCCCGGCGAAAGCGTAAGGGAGGGTGGGCGGAAGCGCTTAACTCTTTGAGGAGGAAGAAGAGACCATGCTCGGAAAAAAAAAAAAAAGGAAGCCCAAGCTCTGGGGAAGAGCCTGGGGTTTCTGGGGGGAAGGACGTAAAGAAGGGAGGGATCCGGATCGTCATCATATGCTCGGTTGGGGGAGAGGGTGCGGGAGCCTGGGGAAAAGCCATCTCTCGAAAAAAAAACACCCGGAGTAGGAGAAAGAGAAAAAAGGGGGGGACACGCTTTCTCGGCCAGGAAAAAGTGAGAAAAAATGGGCTCAGAAATGACTATCCATGATAGGGGGAGAGTCGAGAGGGGGAAATTTCCCAAGAAAAAAAGGGCGAGCAAAAGGGCACACAGAAAATGGGAGGCCAAAAAGGGATGGGAAAGGAAAAAAAAAGAAACTCAGTTACTCTGTGGAAAAATCAAAAAGTTGCGCAAAAGGGGCGGCCTGTCCGGGTACTTCTCCTTCGAAAACTCACCGGGGCTGTGGACCCTCCTTCGCAACCTCGGCAGGAACATACGATGCCAGGAACTCGTGGATTTGTTAACAACCTATGAGTCGTCCCCCCCTTCCCGCGTCCCCCTGCAAAACTCTTCCCTTCGCGAAAAAAAAGAAAGGAAAACCCCCCATAGGCAAAGCATGAAAGAAATCGAAAGGGTTCCTAATGAAGCCAAAAGGGGCGGTCGTTGAAGATCGCCCGAAGAAGGGGGTGAAGACAGGAAAAAAGTCCTCCATTCTCAGGGTAATAATTGGGAGAGGATGTTGTCATTGGGGGCGGCCGTGGCGGGGCGGAGGGGGTCTCTTCCGTCGACAGGGGGGCCCCTTAGACGGAGGTCGGCCAGCAGAAAAAAAAGCCTTGGACAACTGCTTAGAAGCGCTTGGGGGCCCATTTTGAAAGAGTACATCAAAACGTTGGCCAGCTCGGCAAGATAAAGAAGGCGTCCGCAAGAAGACTCATCTTTCGAAAAAAATATATGAGGGGACGAATGGCGTGATCTTGGACACGATCGGGGAAGCAATGAAAGAAAGAAAAAGGCTGCTTCCTCCAGTATCTCGGGAAATCCACGATCGAAGTAGTCGTTCGGAAAAATATAAGATTTCGTCGAACCTTCCGCCGATCTCACAGGGAGGTCCGGCACGGGATGTGGAAGGATCGCGCATCTCGCCGGGGAGAAAAGTTAAACACACGTTCAGAGAAAAAGTGGGGGGCCCAAAAAAAAAAAGGGCGGTGTCTGAGGGACGCAGTCAAGGCTCTTCCTTCTTCCTGGGGAAAAAAAAAGTTGCTCACGGACAAGAGAATCCACACCATCTGCCCATGGAAAGCTGGATAAGGGAAAGGTTCTTTGGTCATTGGAAATAAAGTGGTCTGCGTCCCTACAATCTGGAAAAAAACTCACCGAGCAGGATGGGAAAAAAAAGGATCGGGTCACGCCGCTCTGCTTGTCGAAAAGAGACATATGTCGCCAGAGGGAGATGTTCGATTGGAAAGGAGGGTCTCTACTTTACCTATTTGGGGGAAAAGGCCTCCATACACGGGAACGAATTCGGGCGAAGCGGTGAAGCCTTTCTTAGCCCGCAAACGAAAGGTTCTTCGGAAAAGTGAACAACCGGGGGGTTCTAATCCTCTCAAGAGAAAGAGGTGCACTGTCTGGGGAACATGTCCAGCCAACTCTCTTCCGACTCAGGGGGGAATAAAAATTCGAGTAGAAAGAACTTCGGGAAAAAAGTGCGCCGCAACAAGGAAAATCGACAGGAATCTCGCCGTTTCTCGAAAAAATTCGCGGCCTCGGGAGGGGGAGAATTGGCGCTCCGATTGTCGAGAGAAGGTCGGGAGAGTGGTGGGGAAGACCTTTGAAAAAAGAAAGATCGCGCCGTATTCGTAAAGGAAAAACGGCACACGTTAGAAAAAGTAAAAAGACAAGGGTCCAGTTTCGAGCACGAAAAGAGCTCAGCGAGGAATATGATGGGAAGGAGGTTGTCCTCACTAAATCGCAGGACCCTGCGGGGGGGGGGAGAATGTTTCTTGTCCAGCAAGATCACCGTAACGGGTCTCCGGCGGAGGGATGACGAAAGTAAAAGGGAGGGCACGGCTCAAGAAGGGGGAGCTTGCTCACCGGCTAGAAAAAAAAGAAATCGCCGGAAAGGGGGCTGCATCGCAATAAAAAAAAAGCTTGGTGGGGGGAACAATTTTACGGGGAGGAAACATGAGACAAAAAAAGATATATTCCGTGAAGAGGGACCAACTGCAAAAAAGGGGGCCGACTTTCCCCCTCTATCAAGGTGCGAGAGGCAGTTTCCTTACCGACAATGTGGTTAGGGGCGCCGCATCGTTGGGAAACATTCCAAGAACGATGGCCGGAAGACATCTCTAAAAGGAAGAAGCCGTCTTTCCGGGGGTCCTCGGCTTGTTGCTCGCACAACAAGGACAAAAAGGACGGGTGATTACCGAAATTGAAGGGAAAAGTCATCTTTTTGGGACACTCGGGGGAACCGAGGTCAAAAGTATTCAGAGAAAAATAAGGCCACGTGAATGGTTTCTCTATCATCGGAAAACGAAAAAACGAGGGAACTGGCCAAAGCGAATCTGGCTGAGAGGGGATTGCGTCCGGAAGGGAACCCGCAAGAAAATCGCGACTCTACAAAGTGGCCAAAGGAGATGTGCTCGATCTAAAAAAAAAAGAAAGGTCTGGAAAGGAGGGTCGGGCAGAAATAAGAGGAGAGAAGAAGAAAAAAAATCTCCTCTACCGAAAAAAGGGAAAAACCACGAAAACGAACGCAGGAAGGAGTCGGGAAGAAGAATCCTCCAGGGGCCGGCGTTTCAAAAAAGGGGGTTGAAACAAGGGTCTAGGAATCTGGAAAGGGGGATCTGGAAGGGAATCATTGGGGAAGCAGGAAAGGGGGGGGAAAAGGGAAAATCCCATGGGGGACAAAAAAGACTCACCATCTCCGCCATAGTAGAAAAAAAACATTGGTGGGCCCCGCGGTGGACTACGCGCTCCACCTCTGCGAAACCAAAGGGGAGATAGATTGGGAGAAGGCGTCCACCACCATCCTTCCCACGAGGGGGAAAGAGGGTATGGTGAGAAGGGAAAAATGGGGACTGACTTTTGTAACCGAAAATTGGGAGAGGGCAGGCGGCAATTGAGAAAAAAAAAGGCGCCTCTCTACCCTTCGGGAGGAAGGAGGAGTCCCAACAGGGATGCGGAGCGACTGCATCGGGAAAAGCTTTTGAGGAGAAGGTCTGGGGAGAAGCCCGGGACGGGTAGATTTCCGGTCTAATTGAGAGGAGAACAGAAGAATAATTACGGAAAGAAAAGAAGGGGCATCTATCACCTCATTTCGGAAAAACCTTTCCGATCGCTAACGGACGAGAGGGCGGGTCTCTCTGTTTTGAATCCAAGGGGAAAGAGGAGAGGGGGCTGAAAAAAAAAGAGGACCTCTCCGTATTGCGTGGAAAAAAAAGTCGAAACTCTGACTGGAAAAAAGGCCTGGCCGATTAGTCTAGGGGAGAGAGGTCTCCAATATCACCGAGGGGGAGGCGGAACAGAGGGTCGGTAATCCAAAAGGAAAGGGGTTGTCGGCCGCGAAAAAAAAAAGAGAGGAACCTTCTTCTAGAAAATCAGAGATGGGTTAAAAAAAGGGCGGCCAGGGGAGGAATTTTTTTGGACACGGGAAGTCAATTGGAAAAAAAGGCGCCGGAAGCGGGAAAACAAGGTCCCAAAGGAAACATTGGGGGGAAAGGGGGGGAAAGTCGGCAATAGGAAAAGTCGGACAGGTTGGGGAGATGTAAGGGTGGTCTCAATAAGGGGGAAGGACAGTATGCACTTCAAGAAGGGTCCGCAACCAAGCAGTGGGGAATTCAAAAGAAAGGGGAGACAATGAAGTACCTCTACGAGGGAGGTGATCGAGCCGGGTGAAAAGCGCGGTCTGGTCTCAAGAGCATTGAAGAAATGGAGATCTAAGTCCTTCAAAGAGAACGTACTGTGAGAAGAAGGGGCTGGACTACGAACATTATTGCGAAACAAGAAAGAAGAGCCAGGGGGTTTTGTTAGGAAAAGAAAACTTCTGCCCCAGCCGAAAAGGGAAGCTATGGTGCGCACAGGGAAGAGAGAGAAACGAAAAAGGGGGAACCTGCTCGAAAGTAAAAGGAACGTTTTACGTTCCAGGGAGAAAACGCTATCCGATAAAGGAGGGGAGGAGGGGAAAACCAATCGTCGGCAAAAATCAAGGCTCCACAGCGCCACAAATAGGGGAGGAAGGAACGCAATCCTCTTCCTGGTTCTTGAGGAGTGAAGCGGGGGAGGGGGAAAGGTGGCGGAAATGCTGGAAAGGGCCCGAAGGGGGTCGAGCCATCTAGCCTGAGGGGTCACAAGACGAAGCGCGTTTCCACAAAAAAAAACGACCCATGAGTGATGGGGGGGTGCGCTGGCTTCGATCCGCCGAGAGACAGCATCACATGAGAGGGGTTGCTTCCGCCCGAGAAGGGCGCCCAAAAAAGGAGGACGTTCCATGGGTAGAAGGAAACCAACTGGGAAAATCGGTCCCTTATAGAAAGGAAAATCAACTCAAAATCGCAACAGAAAAAGAAAAAAGGCGAGATCGCGTCGGGGCCGCCGCTATTTCGACCCAGCAGGGACAAATAGAAGGGAAGGTGCTGGGGGAAGGAAACACCATCTCGTCCTTGCGCGAAGAAAATTCCAAGGAAAGAAAGAGAGGACCGAGCTTGCTCTGGGGGTCAGAGCGCAAAAAGGGGTGTGAAGGGCGTCCTTTAGCCAAAAAAGGAATGGGCAGCGAGCCTGAAATTGGCCGAGAGGAAGGGGGGGAAAGTGCGCGGCCCCCCAGAGAGGGACCGGGTTTGAAATCTGAAGTTCCTGCGAGCCTTGAAGGCAGCGCGCCAAATCCTAAAGGCGCAGCTAGGGGAACGGGTTAAGGGAAAAAGGAGCGGATAAATCGCCGGAAAAAGGCCGAGCACAAAGTAACACCGAGGAGCAAGGCAGAGGATTTGGGACAGGGCATAGGCGGGGTTGGCTCGAAAGAACGCCAGATATTCCTCCATAGAGGGCCCCGCAAGGGGGCGTAACCGGGAAAGGGAAGGGCTGCGAAAAGGAGATATCGATCCCGGTCTGGAGGATTGGAGTGGCCAAGGGGGGGGGGACCCAATGGGATCAAACAGGGGGTCGAAAAAAAAAAAATGGCAGTGTGCACGAAATCGAAATCGGAGCCTAGAAAAGCACGAAAAGAGGCCAGCCCTCCACCGGGAAAGAGGGTATTCGAACGGGCTATCAAGAGGTCTACAGGGGAACCTGTCCTGTTCTAAAAAACAAGGGCGCGGGCCTCCAACGCGGGGGCAAGCAGTGTTGGATTGTGGCGGCGGAGGCGTCTGGAGAAGGCGATTGATGGGTTTCAAGAAAAGGGGGGGGGTTCTGGAGTGCGAGGCGTCATGTACAGTTATGGATGAAGGAGTCTTAAGCATAGCGTTTTTAACTCTTGCGGGGGGGAGAGACGATTTCTTGCTCAAGGGGGACAAGCGGGAGAAGTATGGAAGAGAGGGGCCTCCCTTCTCAAACAAGGGAGTCACGGGTTAGCGTACTTTCCCAATGGTGGAGTTGAGGGAGAATCACAATGAAAGAGGGAGAAATCCCAATAGTTCTCGTTCGAAAAGAGGGTCGAATCTTGGGTCTACTCACTCTGCTCGCCCTGATTAGGGGAGACACATCGGGAAGCCTGAAACAATCCGGTGGAGGAGGCGAAGGCGAAAAGGAAAACTCTTTTTGAAAGAAAAGAAGACACACCAACAACAGAGGTATCACAAGACTGAGAAGGGAAGACTCAGCTCATGAGAAGCACACAGGCTCTACAGAGAGAAAACCCGATCCCTCTTATTTAAAGAAGGGTCTCTTCGCGATGGGAACCACACGCGTGAGGGGGGCCACAGAGAGGGGGACCTCCTTCTCTCAAAAGAAAAAGCTCCCCGAAACTCACCTGGGGCCAAAAAAATCACGGAAAAAAAAATTTTGCGAAACCGTTTGGGGGGGGACAAGCTGGCGAAACGAGGGGGCCTGAACGAAAAATCGCGAAAAAAAAAGAGTACAAGGGAGGTGGTTGGAGAAGTGATTTAAGCAAAAAGGGAAAATGCAAATCTTCCTCCAATTCACTCGGAAAAAAAGGACGAAACCCGAACTGCGCACAAAAGCAAAGCAAGGAAACAAGGAAATCGCCGGTCGTTCCTCGCCCAACCGGCCGCAACCCAAAGAAACAGAGGTTGGAGAGCCCTTTCAAAAAAGAGGAAAGGGAAAAAAAAGATACGCTCCTCGTGGAAGGACTAATATGGGGAGAGGGGGTCTTGTGGGGCGTATGCGTGCGGCAGACGGCGGGCGGAAGGTTTGCCCGTGCGAGAGACCATGGTCTTCTGGCGCTGCGAAGAATCTGATTCACAGGGTTCGTAAAAGGCGTGCCTTTCGGAATACGGGGACCACATGTCCGGAAAAAAAATCCTGGGGGAAAAGGCAGACCGGCCTCGTATATAGCCGAATGCCATCGAAGGAATCTTTCGCCCAAGGAAGAGGCGAGATGGAGACTAGCCGGGGGGTAAAAAAGTCGACAACCACCGGAAAGGGCGGATGACACGCTCGAGGAAAGGCGCTAAATCTCGGCGGAAAAGAGGTGCTCGGTCGGGGAGCTGCGGCAAGGAAAAAAAGTCGAAGAGGTGGGGGGGGGGGGGCGCTCTTACGCACCCAAGTTCCCGCCTATGACCTAAAGGAGGTGGGACAGCGCTGGCTCTCTGCAGGAAAAAGACGTCATCCCTTCTATCGGAAGGGAAAACTAAGAAACATGGGGCGCTCACGGCTTGGGCCCGTCTCGAAGGGGGCAGGCGCGCGCTTCCATCGGGACTTTCTCTTGTAAAACGGCAAGGATAAAGAGGAAAAGTCGCAAGCAAAGAGGGAAAAAAAGAAGACAAGCTTCAATCTCTTCAGGTGGGTAACTGCCCGCCAAGAAAGGTGGGCTTCGCCGAGAAGGGGGGACTGGAAAGAGACGAACCCGCAAAAAAATTTTTCCAATACGGAAACGCCGAAAGGGGGGGGGGGGGGAGAAATCACGCGGCGGAAGAATCAAGAAAGGGTCGATTTTGGGGAGGGGAACTGCTCACTTTTCTCTACTAAAGGGGGTCCAAGGGGGAGAACGCCATGCGACCCACTGGAAAGAAGCTGCGGACTTCTAGGCAAAAAGGCTGCGAAAAAGGGTCTTTCATCAAGATGGAGTCCGTTAACTAAAGAGTTAGAAAACCTCGGAAAGACGGTCTTTGGCGGAAGGGGAAAAAAAAACTCGCTGCAAGACGGGGGGGGGAAATCTTCGGCAGAAAAAATCGCTAAAAGGGGGACGCATCCGAAGAAAGCAACTGTACTAAAAGGGCTAACACGAAGAAGCGTCAGAGAATTCACGGGAAAAAGCCCATTTGAAGGGCACCAGGGAAAAGCCGCGGCTGAGCGGACCAAGGTTGGAGAGAACGATTGTTTCTCCGTTTGGCGGGCGATCAGGTTCGTTATGAACCGCAAAAAGTGTTTTTGAGACCGTTGTTCACAGAAATCGGATCCGAACAGCTTAAACGGAAAAGGGAAGCACAGGGAAAAAAAGGAGGGAAAACGGGGTCCGCGACTGCCTTGAGGGACAGGAAAAAAAGACAACTTAAAAAAGAAGGAAGATAGGGGAATACTCCCAAAAGTGGTCCTCACCTTTGCATTTCAGGCAACTGCGGTGGGAAAAGCGGAAATCTGTTTCGGGGAAGAAGCACATAATTCTACCCGGGGAGGAAGTATCGCAGAGGGGGCGATCGTCTCAATCGATGGAAGGTGAGGGAAACAAAGAGAGCACCAGACGATCGCCTTCGGAGGGCCCCTGCAAGGGAAAAGAGGGGGGGGAGGTCCATGAGGAGGGCTCGTCGCGAACATTATACCGGAATTATACATAGGCCGCGGAAAAAAAGGGTCCAATATGTCATCCGGGAGGACCCCTCGGAGAAAACCCCACTGTTTGGAAGACTCAAGGTGAAGGAAGAAAATTGTCTGCAATGGCAGATGGAGGGCTTGTTCCGATCTCGAGGAAGAAAACGTCATCGCTCGGCAGTCCAGAAGAAACTCACGTGGGGCTTTCCTCGAATAGGCGGGGCATAGAGCCCGACCAACAGTGCGGGGGGTAACTCGAGTATGGCTGAAATGGGGGAAGGAAAAAGATCATCTTGGGCTGTGGAGCACCCGATGGCAAATGAGGTGGAAGACAAGTGCCGAGTGAAAATTTCAAAAAACACCCGCCCATCGGAAAAATGCCGGTGAAAGGGACCAAATCAGGGGAGCTTGCTTCCCCGAGAACCCCTCCTCGACTGGAAGTCTCTGGGCAAGGGGGATGGTGCCCACTTATAGAAACGGCCAAAAAAGGGAAAAAGACTAAGGCTCTCTGGAAATGAAAAAATTAGTCTACTCCTTGGGGTGGGGAGGGAATCTCCTCTGTAAACGAGAGGAAAGAATCCCCCCTTCAAACATCAAGAGGGAAGCCTGAAAATATAATATGGAAAAAGCCTAATACCTGGTGGAAAAGAAATGTAAGACAAAGGGAGCCCTCCTTTTCTATCGGGGGGGGAATTTCGGAAAGGTCCTCACTGCCCAGACAGAAAAAGTCTATAAGGGGTTACACGTTCCGAAGGGGGGAAAGACTATTCCTCACCATAAAGGCCATCTTACTCACGACCAAGTGGGGGGAAGTTTTTAAAGAACGCCACCCATCAAGAGAAAAAAGGAAGGGGAGCTTACCCTCGGGGGGGGCTCTCGTCGTCAACAGCCGGCCCCCAAATGAGGCGAGGGGAGGACACACCCGTTGAGGGGGGGAAAACGGCCCATTTTACTTGAAAAGCGTGTGCATTAGAGGAAGGGGACATGCGGAAAGGAGGAAAGAAAGTCGATTCTCCGCGAGAAGAGAAAAATCTCTTCCCCAGGGAGTCTTATCGACGGAGAAAAAAAAGATGGCACTGGCACGGCGTTTTCGGCTGGGAACTGGGATTGGAACAGAGGAATTGGGAAAAAAGCGGGCGTCTCTAATTTGACGGGGAAAAAAGCGTTCTACAACAGAGACGCCCTGTTCGGGAGGGACAACGGGGGCACCCTTCACCTGACCAAAAAAAGCCTTCCTAAAGAGGAGGCTCTATGGTGTCGCGAATCCCCTCGAAATTGTTCATCAAGCCAAGAAAGGAAGGAAGGGAACGCGCAGATCGGTCGGTAAAGCTCTGCTACACTCTTCCTGGAGAAAAATTTTCTAGGTGTCGAGAGAGAAGGGGGAGAAAAAGGGGCGCCTCTTGCCAGAAGAGAGATAAGTAGGGCGATGGGTGGTCGTTATCCCCAAAAGGGAAGAGTTGCTTCCTCTCTCCACAAGGTCTGCGCGAACGCGGTGCAGGGGGGATCGATGGCTTCGCGCCGATGGGGGGTAACGGAGTGGAAACCCACCGATTCGAATCAAACAAGAAAGATGCATAAATTTGTCCTGATCGAACCTTCAGTGTTCCCTCCGAAAATCGTAAGCTACAAGGGAAAGGGATAGGTCTACGGCAGAATGGGGAAATCGCATGGATTGTTCCGAAGGGGACAGAAAAAGAAGGGGGAGTTCGAACTGCCGCAGGGGACAGCATGGAGCGACGAGGACCGAGCCTGTTTGCGAAAGGACGCCCTGCTTGAGACGATGGAAACACAGCTGGAAGAGATTTGAAAAAGGGAAGGGCCGCCTCCGGAAACTTACTGGGGAAGGGAGAAACGACATTAGGGGAAAAAAGGAGACAGCACCCCGTCAGCTTCTCAAAAAAGCCTCAAAAAGCATCCTGGGGAAAAAAAGGAAGGATGTAATTCAACATAGAGGGCCAAGGCCGGCAGGGAAAAAAGGGGAAAGGATCACGTGCTGCCGTTGCGAGTAAAAATAAGTGGGGGGGAAGAAACGATCTTATCTTTAAACAGACCCCCTCGTCTGCAAAAAACCTCAGTATCCAAGCTCCACAAAGGAGAAGGGGGGGGGTTCTCCGATAGGGCATCAGGGGCGGCAGAAGGTGGAGAATTTTTTGAAAACTAATTTAATCGTTCTGCAAAGGGGGAAGGTGCTTGGAAAATGCGCGGCAAAGTCCAGAGCCAAAGCTAGCCTGGGGGGGGGAAATGTTCGAGGGGGGAAGAGGAGTTTGGGCCGGGGAAGAACCCGACCTTTCCCCATAGGGAGAAAGGAAAAGCGACAAGAAGAGGGAAGTTACTGAGACTTCGGTAGAAGAGGACTCAGAGGAGGGGAGCCCATCGCCCATTCTCTTCGGCATTGGGTAAATGGAGTTGACCCTGGAACGCAAGGGGAAGCCACAAAAAGAGAAAATCAAAGACACCTCTTTCTGTCGATATCGAACAGCCCGAGGAGGGAGGAACACGGGAAGAAAGGAAGTTGCAAGACTAGGATTTCTCGAAAAAGAATTCTTCGTACCGCCCAACGGAGAAAGTGCCCAAATGCCGAAAGAGGGGACGTAGTCTGTCAATTGAGGCGGGAGGGGAGGTCCCGAGCTGGCGGGGGGGGAAGCGGGGGATGGCTCAAGGGGAGCCACATTGGGGGGAAAGCAAGAATGGGGGAAGACGCGCCTGAAAGGGAGCGTCTCAAAAAAGAAAGGCGCCCTCCCAGGAAAGGGGACCGGGTTAAGATCGACGGTATGATGGGACGAGAAGGGAAGGGACACAAAGAGTTCTCTTTCTGTAACACAACGGATACCGGGTTGAGGACTAATCCAATAAATGCGGGGGGAAGCAGTCTCTAACTGAAAGCCCAAAAAAAGTCAATCGTTTAGCTCAACAGAAAATGTCCTCGCGAGGGCAGATCTTTCCTGAAAAGAAAAGCCCCTCGAAAGTTTTCGCGCAAGGAGAAAGAATAGTCTTAGAGAGGCCAAGGGGCGGGCGTTATTCGGAAAAAAAACGCAACTCTCTGGTCTCCTGGGAGAGAAGAGAGGAGACAATTTCTTTGAAAGGTTGGGCAACTGGAGAGAAGGGAATGTGTGTGAAAAACGAAGATATCTAAATTACTCAATTGTCAGGGTGCGCACACGAGGTTAAGCGTCAGCAAAACAAACTCTCCAGGAAAAGGAAAAAAAACCGGGGTTGGAAGTAAAGGACAATGACCACATGAAAGATATTCTAATCTCCGCGACTGTAGCAGATTGGAAACGCTCAAAGGAACCTTCAGAAAAGCACGAAAATCCACTCGTGGAACCGGGGTGTGGAATGGCGGCTTAAGGAAAACTACCCTGGGGGGGTTTCTTTCTGGGGGAGGGGGGAGTTTGTTTCTGCTTCGAAGGGGGGGAACAGTATTGAAATCAAAAAAGGGAGGAAGAGTCTCAAATCACGTCTCAAAGAGGGGAAAACTATTTCTTGGTTTGTCACTCAGAAGAAGGTTCGTTCATTGCCAAAAGAAAAGACGAAAAGATTCCGGCTGCGAGAGAGAAAAAAAAACTGGACATGTGACAGGGAGAAGGAGGGGGGAGAAGACCCATCGAAGTTTCGTTGGAAGAAAAAGGAGTGAGGAAACAAAAGATCTTAAAAAAGACGTCAATTCGAGCTTTGCTTTGAGTACTCGCGAGGGAGGATATGTCAAGAAATCGGGATAAAAAGATGTGGTCAGAAGGTTCGGAGAAAGGCCTCGTTCCCACCTGAGAGGAAGAAAACAACTGAAAGGAGAGGGGGGGGGAAAGAATCTGCGTAGAGAAAAAAGCGCGCACCTTCTAGCCATTCAACTAAAAAGATGATACGATCAAAGGGAGGGAAGAGTCCGGGTTGATTTCAAAAAAGGAAGGCGCCCAGGGGGGGAACCCCAGAACTTGTCTCCACTAAAAGCACTCCTCTCACAAGACCTTGCAAAAAAAGAGCCAGGGTTTGCGCCGGAATAAGGAACCCTTAGAGGCGGGGGGGAATAAAAGACTTTAGCAAGAAAAGACGCGGAAGAAAAAAGTGACCCGCATGTTTGAGAAGGAAACGGCCCGTCCAAGAGACAAAAAAGGCCAAAAATAGGACATGACGAAACCCAAAGCCGGAAAAGGTCAAAACAGAAAGATGGCAGGTCCTCTCCGCCTCAAAAAAAACGAACGCAGACAACGCTTTGCGCGCAAGAAGTTCCGGGGGGAGAACGCAGGAGGCTAAGGAAGGAACTTCTAGGGGGAGAGAGTGTAGGGGTGGTCCATTGTTTGGTAGAAATGGAAAAGGGCGGTCAAGAGGAGGGTCCGCGGGTCGCCAAAGCTCGAGGGAAAGGAAGGGGAGGCGGGCGCTTGCATCAACGAGTTAATGGAAGAGGGGGGGGAAAGAAATGCCGGAAAAAAAAAAGGTGGTCCACTCTCTTTAAAAAAATCTCGGGAGGAAGGGAAAAGAAAAGCGCTGCTCTCTTGCGCAGGGGCTAGGCGAGAAAGTGTAGGGGGAAGGGACCAAAACTCTATCCGTCTGGAAAACTATCTGCCAGGGAGCAAGAAGACAAGAGACTAAAAATTGGATCCCAAACAGAGGTCCGTTCGGCTGGCAAAGAAGGAAAACGAGATTCGGGGAAAAAACCGTTTGAAAGAGCAGAAAGAAAAACAACAAAAACAGAAAAAAACAAAAAAACGGGGGGGGGAGGGGTAGTGTTCCTCAATTATTGGCTCTCGGGCATCAGAAAGGATCCCGTTAAAAAGTTTCGCAAAAAACGCTCTAAAGGGAAAAGAAGGGGGCGTGTCGATTTCGAGACCGCGCAAGGGGGCGCGCTCGGGGCAGAGGGGAAACGGTCGCCACCATGTGTCTCAAACAAGAAACCAGAACACAAAAGAGGAAGCCGCCTCCAAGAAAAGAAAGGGAAAGACGATCAATTGTTGCATTGTGAAAAAACTTCGGCCCGACGAAGGGGGGAAGAGAAAAATCCGACCGCCAACAAAAAAGGTTCGCAATCAGAGAGGCGGGGAGGAAGCTCGAGGGAAAAAGGAAAAAAGCTCTCCGCCCTAGTGAGGAGGTTGCGTTGAACTGGGAGCAGGTTCTCTACGGACCGATGGACCAGGGAAATAGAAGCGACATGAGGGAAAGAATACTAGCCTTGAAAAAAAAAAAATCGTGCGATGGAACCAATGGAAGATTTAAAAAAAGACCTCATAGGGGGGGGTCTGGGTAAACGCTCACAATCCCGAGGGGGGGGGGGAGCCGTAAAGGCAAAAACGCTAAAAAATCGAGGAGGCCTTAAACCAGGGGAGAAGGGGCTCGAATCCCTGAAACTCAATCCAAAATGAGAGGAAAACTTTCCACAGAGGAAAGGACGGCACCCCGGAAGTCAAAAGGGAAAGAAAATTTGAAAAGAGGAGAAAAAACCTTCATTAAGAAAAAAAGACATTTGCGAGAAAAAGGGGGGGGCCGGTCGCGTGTGGCGAAGAAAAAATTGGTCTTGGAAAAAAAAAAGGGGGGAAAATCTCAGATCGGGTCGGGGGGGAGGCGGCATCGGCTGTTAACGAAAAGCACTTTTATACCGCGAAGGGAAGGGAGCCTCGAAGGAAGATTGGTTTCGAGACGCTCTGTTGCAAAGAGAGGACAGCGTCCTCTACACAGGGAAGACGTTGTCAATAAAAAACCACCTGAGGGAAGGGATGAAATGCGGTTCGTGAGGAAAGAAGGAGAAGGGATTTTTCCAGCATGTAGCAGCGGGAAAAGAGCACGGAAGGGAAGGGAAAATCCTGACTGAAAAAAAAAAAGTCAGACACAACATGGGGGACAAGAGATAAAAAAAGATCTCCGCGAGAAAAAAGGGGTTCATAGGAAAAAAAAAAGTAATACTTACCGCTTGGGGGGCAAAATTGCGTAAAAAGGTGACGGAATAAGAAGACAACGCATCATAAGAGGAAGAGGCTGACCAAAAGGAAAGGACCGACTTTCCCCCCCGCGAGAGGATCGGAATACGCAGGGGTAAGGAACGCAAATTTCGTCTGCAACTTGATTGAAAAAAAGATCGGAAAGAAAAACAACAGGACAAGAATCGGGGGAAGAAAGGGCGCTTCAGCCAGAGAGTACTCACCGGGGAGGAAAAACAAGTCAAAAAATCCTCGGAGGGAAAAAAAAGGGACAGGCTATCTGGGGGGAGAAGGGAAAACATGATGTCGACAATGTAGGGGGGTTATCGTGGTAGAAAAGAGGGCTCCCCGAGAAGATAGAAAATAGGAAAAGTGACCCGGATTGCGCAAAGGAGGGAAACGTCGTGAAAAACGACCCTCCTCGTTAGGAAGGAAGACAGCCGAAAAATCCGGGCGGCAGGACATGTCGATGAAGAAAAAAGTACA
>Ga0179593_1298540_pt1 | contig 16819 bp, 22 predicted proteins | sample CZODoug2_1_08_16_FD_185931 | JGI IMG/M metagenome (GOLD analysis project Ga0179593, IMG submission 185931) | Vadose zone soil fungal communities from Angelo Coast Range Reserve, California, USA - CZODoug2_1_08_16fungal (PacBio error correction) | ecosystem: Environmental > Terrestrial > Soil >...
GGTCGATCTCCACAGAACAAAAGCAAACGCGCAAAAATACGGTAAAGGGAGAACCTATAGACCACGCGATTGGGAATGTCAAAGGCTGACGAATAGGGGGGGGCGTCCTGCAGAAATCAGGTAAAAAAAAAAACAGCAATTTGACGGTCTAAGGGAGGGACCTCCCACAATGAGAAGCTACATTGGGAGGGGAGGACCGAGTTGCGAAGGGGGGGGGAACGCTGCGAAAACTCGAGTGATAGAAAGGCAGAGTCAAAAGGTGGGCATCGGCCTCAGATACTGCCTAAGTGCCCTCAAGAGGAGCCCTTCAAAGCGAATCCAGAGTTGTCAAAAAGGGAAGCTAGTTAAAAAGGGCTAACTGGGGGGAAGCGAATCCAGGGGAAAAAATCCAGGGGGAGGGATCAGCAGGAAACAAAACAGAAACTGGTGTCAGGAAAGTGAATGCGAGAAAAACCCAAGGGGCAGTGATTCAGGGGGTAGGGGCGCCGGGACAGGACTTGGGGGAGAGCGGTCAAAAAACAAGAGGGTAACTGGACAATGTGGGGGACAGGGGAAGACGGGGGAAAAAAGGAGCCAAAATAGAACTAAGGTCGGGCAGACAGGGGGGGTCGTGTTAGTGAACCGTGAAAGGACATCACGACTGTCGGAGGGGCAATCAGATGCAAGAGAAAAGGAAAAGGGGGGACAATTTGACGAAAGTCAACCTACCAGGCCGGAGAGAGCTGGACATGAAGAACCAGCCAAGAAAGCTATGCTCTATACCCAGGCCACACGTGGAGTCTTGTTAGGGCACCCGGGGACTGAGGGAGGAAAGAAAGACAGCGGTTTGGACAGTAGCCTAGGGAAAAGGAGGACAATCACTCCGGAAAGAGCCTTGGCAGACTGTCCGGAGGAAAAAAGCTTCGGATGAAATCGTGGGGGGTAGAAAAGTCGTCAGAGAGCTTCGAACCAACGCTAGCTCGTATTCAAACACGTCATCCTCGGAAACGGGCTCCTCGTGGTCGCGTAGGGGGCGTCCTCGTTACGAAGGGGTGCAAAAAGACCACCCGCACTGGAATTCTGGCGGAAAGCATCAAAGGCAGCAATGAATTAAAGTGAAAACGGGTTCAGCCGCGCAAGGCCCTCAACCGGGCGTGTAGAAAAAGAGTGTAACTGTTAAAAAGGCAAGCAACCTGGAGAGGGGGGGTCTCGGAGAGGGGGCCATACCAACGGTCAGGTTTCCGAGAGAACCGTTCAAAAACATGGCACAATCTCGTCCAATGAAGGAAAGCGGACTTCTACTTGGGACAAGGGAAAATTGAAAATCGGGGGGGTGTCGCGCCCAAGTCAAGTCGGATGCACACTAACGTTGCTACCGTGGAAAACTTGGATCTCAAGCAGTCCAATGTGCTGCCAACTATCCTCCAAAGAAAGAAACTCATATCAGATAATCTGGGCGGAGAAGAGTTTCCCAGCCGGGGGTGGAAGTAAAGGGGATGGGGGCTCATCTCTCAGGAAGATGTCATGGGACTGGCGTTCGTGTGTTACCATTTTCCAGCTAGAGCGAAAAACCTTCCAAAATTAAATCGGCAAGATCTAATCTATGCAATCAAAAGGGGCCAGCCCGCCAAGAGGTCAGGATGAGAAAAGAAGCCGAATTCAGGAGAATCACAGCCGAGCAGGAGATCTGTTTGGGCAGGATAAAAAAGGACCTGTAAACTCACCAAGCAGAACATTTCCAGCAGTCAGGGGGTTGAGCGGCGAGTTACTTGACCAAGAGATTGGTCCAAAAAAAGAGGGGGTGATGGGAGGCCTTCAAGGGATTGGGGGACCAAGCAGACCATTTGATACTGGACCGGTAGGAATTTGATGCTGAGACCGAATAAAACGGCCAAGGAGGGATGCTATCATAGAAGCGGGGAAGGGGGGCAATTCTACGGAGAGGTGACGAAGATGGGGGATATACCGGCTGGGCCGGAACCGTCTTTCGAATTGCGGTCGGTTATTCGGCAACATCGGTCGTTGTCCAATACGTGTTTTGCGGCAAACTCTCCTAAACCGGTGTAAGTTATCGGAGGAGGGTCAAGAAAAGGGTAGTGGACTGGATGCGCTTGCGGCCGTTGACAACTGTACGGAGCGAGTTGGGACAACGAGATCGTACTCATCGTACTGGACTCTGAGAAATCTGAATCGGCACATATAAGTATGATGTATATAGGGGTTGTTTGAAGAAAGTGGAGGGAGAGGGGAAAACAAGGTTAAGGGTTCGTCCAATTAAAGGGGGGACTGCTTCGAATACTTAACATCTAGAGGGACGATGGAGACAACAGTACAGACCTTATAACTTCACCATGGACCGATACTGAAAAATATCATAGTGAAAACAAGTAAGAGATCCACAAGAGGGAGCGGAGAGGTATGCTGTATTTAGGGTAGTGGGGCGGAAGTGGGGGGAGAAGGGACGCGGGGAGGGAGGCAAGAGCTATGGGAGAGGAAGGTTACGAGGCAAAAGAGTGAGGCGAAAGAGTGTGTGAGTAGGAGCGGGTGTGGGGGTGGAAGAGGTGAATGATTCGGTGAGGGGAGGAGAATGGGGGGGTGAAGAGAGTCGAGAGGTGCGGGAGGATATAGCACCAAACGATTGGAGAACGTAGTATGAAAGCGTGGGGGGGGGGGGGAGACGGAGAAAGAAGGGGGGAAAAGAAAGGAAGAAAGGGAAGGAGGCGGTCAGGAGAAAGAAAGGAAGGGACGCAAAGGGAAAAGGGAGGGAAGGCCGAAGTAAAGTTCGTGAGGAAAGGAAGGTAAGAGAGGGAAGACGGCAGAAAGTGGGCGGGGGGAGGAAGGAGTAATTAGGAGTCCCGGAATAAGGGCGGGGGTAGGTTGGGGGAGGAGAAGTGAGGGTGGGGTGAACATAGGGGGGAACAAGGGGGGGTTGGGATGGTGGGGTGGAGGGGGAGTAGTTGGGGCTAAGAGGAGAGCACTATGAAAAAGGGGAGGAGGGAATGAGGGGGGGGGCGGCATTGGGCGGGAGAAGGGAGAAGGGAGAGAGGCATAAGGGCGCTGGGAGATGGACAGAGAGAAGGGAGGTGGATAAGGTCAGGTATTGAAAGAAAGGATCTAAGGGTTAGGTGAACAGGCGGGGGGGGCGAAGTGGGGGTACAAGAGGAAGGGGGACACAGAGTGAGAACGGCGGAGTAGGGTCGGGAGGCGAGGTAGTATGATAGCTGAGAGGGGAAAAGGGTGGGGGAAGACGAAGTTCGAAATGGGGGGATAAGAAAGGAGAGATAACAAGGGAGATACTGGTAAATGGACGGCGGGGAGAAGTGACAGAGCGGTAAAATGGAAGAAGGAGGAAAAGGGGGGCGCGAGGGAACAATAAACAGCGGCCGAGGTATGAGACAAGCGCGGCAGGAGACATCGCGAGGAGGAGGGGGAAGTAAACAAAAGGGATGGGGAGAAGGGATTCGAATGCGGGGTAGAAAAAGAAGGGTTATGAGAAGAGGAGGTAACAGGTTCAAATGTGCGTGAAGGTAGGGGGTGAGGGGCAAGGGGGAGGGGTAGAAAGTGCGCCTGGATAGCAAAGGAGGGGAAAAACCAGCGAGAAAGTTTCGAATTGGAAGGAGACGACGTGGCCAGGGAGGGAGATGGAGAAGCGCTCAGAGAACATAGATGGATGGGACGAATAGCGAGGGAGGAGAGAGGTGATGGGGACGGAGGCCGATGAGGATGGGTAGGGGGATGGGGGGCTGGCTTATGGTGGGGGGGCGGGGTAGCCGTTATAGGTTTGTCGTGGAGGCTGGTGGGAGAGCTAAGCCGTGGGTGATGGAGACGAGTCGGGGAGGACAGCTTGGTAGGAGAAGAGAGGCGGTTAGGACAGCTGATGTGGGTAGGGAGAAGGAGAGAAGAAAAGAGTCTCAAGTGTGGGGGGGGGGTGGGGTGCGGTGAGGGGGGGGGGAAGAAATAGCGTTTATGTGGATGTTTGATGTTGTTAGGAGAGCGGGCGAAGGGGTTAGGGAGCCCAGGCGTAGAAGAGGGGGTCTTGCTTGATTGTACGGGTGGAAGTGGGGAGAAAGAGATTGCGGGGCCAATGGGCAGGTACACGCACGTGAGTTAAAGAAGGGGCGTGGGGGGCCGGGTGGTGGAGGGGGGGGGTGGTCGTTGTTTATCTGTGTGACCCTCTGTTTGTACGCTCTGGGTCTCGCGGAGAGTCTGCGTTTTCCGAGCTTATCCCTTGCTTTCTCCCGTAATTCTGCAGCCCGAACGGAAGACGCTCGTGACTGTTGGTGCATAGGGGTGGGGGGGGGGGGAAGAAAGGAATGCGGTGAAAAAGGAGAGAAGCGGGTGGAGGATCGTGGGAGGTGAAGAAGAAAACGTATGGGGTGGGGAAGAGAGGGGAGCGCAGGTAAACAGAAGACACAGGGAGGAGAGATAAAAGAAAAGAGAAGGTGGGGAAGGGCTAGGGAGAAGAAAAACAACGTCGACAAGGAAAGGTGAAAAAATAAATGAATGAGACAGCTAGAGGAGTGGGGGAGGTGAAGGGAGGAGGGGATAATAGTTGAGCGTAGAACACGGGGGGAAGTAACGTGGGGGTTAGGGATGGATCAAAGGGGGAAGAAGAGGGGGGACTCGGGGTCCTTGACTTGGTTCCAAGAGGTTCAGCGGGTAGGAATAGAGTCGCTGTGTGAGCTTGGGTATGGAGGTATCGGATAGGGTTTGTTTTTCCACCACTAGGGAGTGGGTATGTGTTGGGATCACCGTGAGGCGTCATGGAATAGAACGCGGGTGAACCTCTTCCATGAGGGCGCAGCTGAGGGCGCCTCAACTTGGGATTCTTCCCGGTTGTTTCGGGGTCATGCCCGCCATGATGCCGCAGTGGACGCCAGGGGGGGGGCGTGAGGTCTGAGGCTGTGAAATTTCATACAACAGGTAATGTCGAAGGGGACGTGAGGAGTCAGCGTCTGTCTTGTTCTGGACAGCGTACCAGGGGTGAGGGTGTTAATTGGGGTGGGGGGGGGTGGGGGTTTGGGGGGAGGGGGTAAAGTCGTTTTCAAAAGAAGTAAGCTTGATCCTACGTAGTTGGAACCAGACTGGGGGGGGTGGGGGGGGGGTGGGGGGAAATATGATGGGTTGGGCAGTCAGAGAGCGGGGGAGGTGGGACAAAATCGTGGAGCGAGGGAGGCCGATCATGGAGAGTAGTCCTAGTGGGGGGGGGAAAGGAGGGGGGGGGCCGGAACTAGAATACGGGAACAACAATAAGACAAGTTAGAGTTTCTAGGGCATACGCATATCATAAGTGTGGGAGGGGGGGGGCAGGTGAGAGCGGTCGAAGAAGGGGCACCAGTGAAATGGGATCAAGAAACCTGTAGGGGGAAGGGGCTACCACATATTAGAAAAGAAGGAGTGTTCGCGAGCAAAGCGAGGAACCAGACAGCGGGAAGAAAGACGAGAGGTACAAAAAAAATAGTGTAAAGAGGGGGCTTAAATCATTGATAAAAGCTATGGCGGTAATCCTTTAACTTGGGGGGGGGGGAGGGCAGCTCGAAGAGAGGTGAAGGGGAAACGCAGCGGAAACGGCCGGACAAAGTGGAAAAGAAAAGTTCTAGCGGCTCAGAAGGAACAGCATCACGGGACGACGAACCGGGGAGGCTACTAAGCGGGGGGGCAAATTAAAGTAAGGGGAAAAAAGGGAAAGCGAAGAAAATATCAGGGTCTAACGAACAAATTGCATAACCAGCGGTACACAAAAAATCCAACTCTCTGAAACCGACATCTAGCATGAGATTAATGGGCTTACAAAGCTGAAAAAAAAAGGCAATGGTAAAAATATCGGAAATAAGAAGCGAGGCCAAACTTACAGTGGGGGGGAGGAGGGGTGGATCAACAGGGCGAAAGAGGATGGAGAAACGAGTCTGAAGGGTAAGGGGCTACTCAACACAAAAACAAGGTAAGCGAACAGAAATTATTCACCAACAACTTTCTAAGGGTTTCCAGCATCGAACTCAAGGATAAGTGAGTAAAAAAAATGGCACCAGAAAGAGCTTGAGGGCACCTAAGCAACACGAGGGAAAATGCCCTTGGGGGGGTAGGGTTGGAAGATGGTCGGAAGGAGTGCGCATTCGCTTAGGATGGCAGGATCAGGGAGAGGTTGATCAAAATAGTCTGCCGGGAAGTGCTTCGATGAACGCGCAGGAGAGCTGAGCTGACTCTGGAGAAATGCACGAGCGGCATATCGGGAGGGGGCGAACATTGGAGGCAAGAAAGATGGTGAAAAAGCCGGCGGGAATTTGACATCAACCATACAAAACCAATCTACCAGCCTCAGGGTATCACAAGATCGGGTTAACCTGTAACTAAAAAGGGGACCTCGGAAAGGACAGTAGACGAAACACCAATATGAAAGTGGTGTCAACCGCAAGCTGGGTCGTCGAAGTCCTTCACAACATGAGAGCGATATGCAAAGAGTTGTGAAAGCTCGTTGCGAAACCTCGAATAGGAGGACAGAGACCTCACAGCACTACTGGGCACAGCACCCAAATAATGTTCACATGGGGGAGATTGACTTATGAAGAAAGTAAATCTAAGACAAATAAGGCGGAGAAATTCGTATCCAATCATGGGGATACATTTGACTTTATGGTCCGCAGTGTTCTCAATGAAGAAAAAGAGCGCATAAAAGCTTACAGGGGGGCTGAAAAAAAACAATTAGGTGCCCAAAAAGGGGAAGTTTTAAAAAAGATAGGGTCGTAGACGCGGAGCTAAAAAACTCGTGGTACATATGTTACCGATCAGGGGTCATCAAAATAAAACAATCATTTTGGCTGAATAAAGAAAGGTGGGTAAAAGGGGGGGGACAATGAAAGTAGATCTAAGGGAAGTTCTGTACCCTCCACCGAGGCCCTGGAAGGGGGGGGGGAGCGCTCGGGCGAACGGGGGGGGGGGAAGGAGTGAGGGAGCAACGGGTAACGCAGAAGAACGAACCACGGCCTCAGCCGCCTCTTGGGGGGGGAAAAAGAGGGGAGTCACTGTATATTACGGGCGTGCTGCGGTGTTGCGGGGACAGAAAACAGACTAGAAATAGGTACCTGAGGATTAGGATCATTTGCAAGGGCAAAGAGGTGTGGGGGGTTATGAAAAGGCTCATCCATAACTAGGAGCGCAAAAACGGAGAAGACAGAACGAAGGTAAAAAGCGAACTAGGAGAAGGGAGCTCAGGCGTTATAAATCAATAACGCTAGTCAACGAGCATCGAGCAGCGAAAAGAAAAAAAAACGGGGGAGGGACTAGAAAAAAACCCGTCAGACCGGTTTCAAACGTCAAACTCTGCTTGGGCACCCATAGAAAGCCCTTAGTAAAACGAGCCGAAAAGGGGAGAGACAAGCGAGTGAAAAAAAAACCCAGCGCACGATGATCAGATGAAAACAGCGCAAACCAACGAATCAAAGGACGGAGTCAAAAAGAGGGAGTTGAATGGGGACCGAGCCAGTTCTAGGAATAGTCAGAGGGGGGGAACAGCCGGGTGGGTCCGCGCCATAAAGAAGATCGACTGTCCAGGGAGGAGGGGGTCAAAACAGAAGGGGGACAAATGACGGGGATACAGGTCAAAAAAGGGTAGACCTTAGAAATGCTTAAAAAGAGGAAAATAGAGGGAAGGAAACGAAGGGGAAGACCCATAAAGTGCAAAAAGGTTTGCACCAGGGGGGAAAGGAAACAAAGAATTGGGGTGCTAAAGATAAATCAGCCCAGAAAAGGAGTACAACAAGATGGCGATCTGAAAACAGGTGAGCGGACAGAAGAGGAACCAGGAGGAAAAAAAATACCGTTGGAACCGGGCAGCTGTGCCGTACATTCGGTAGGTCAAAGAGAGGGAACAAGGTCCCATAGGGGCCAAGGGATCACAATTAAAGCGGAAGAAACTTGAGGAGAAAGAAGATGTGAGCGCGTCGGCCAGGAGGGAGTGGTTTAAGGCTGAATGAAAGGGTGGGGAAGGGGCGGTTTTTCTTTGACGAGAGACGAAATATCAGCTCCAAAATGGGTCAGCAAAGGGGGCAAACAAAGGGAACTAGTGAAAGGATAGGGCGGAGAGGAGGAAAGTACATCAAATCATGGATTCAAGTAATCAAAAAAAGGAAACGCGCCCGATGCTTATTGAAAAAGAAGACGGGGGTTAGAGTATACGGAGCACAATAAAAAAGCGATTCCCAGGGAAACAGAGCAAGAGAACGGGCGAACATTTAATGAGCGAGTTAACACTGGGGAAGTAAAAAGGAAACAGAAAAAACTATGAAACTCACATACGGTAGCAAGGAACTTGGTGACGAGAAAAGAACAAAAGAACAAAAAAAGGGGAGAGAGGGGAAAGGTATGGTGGGGGAGAAGGCCAGGCAACAGGGGAAGATTCTTCGCGGGATCGGGGGGGGGGGGAAAGAACGTACGACAATAGGGGGGGGGAAGCGGTTTAAAGGGGGGCGCAGGAACACCTGGTCCTCGAAAGGGGCCCAGGGAAACGGGCGCAAGAAAAGGGGGGTGAGCAAGCAGATACACACGGATCGAACCGGGGAATTAGGTGTGTAATCATTGAAAGTTTGCAATAAAGTTGGGGAAAAAAGAGTGAACCCCTCAGAGAAAAGAACCAATATGCTCAGATACTACTCCTCAGTGGGAGGGAAAGGTGCGTCCTTGCGAAGGCGAAGAAGTGGACGTGGTAGAGAAAGGGGGGGGGAGGACTCCGAATCAGAACTTATGAGGGGAGCCCGGACGCTGAGACCCATGGGAGGGTAACTCAGCGAGAAAAACTCAGAAAGCCATGGGAGCGTAAAAGGGACGATGCGGAGAAAAAAGGAGACTGACACTAACAGCTAGAGAGTGACTCGGAAAGACAACAAATAGCAGGTGTGGAGTTAGGAAATCCAAAGAAAAATGGGGGAGGACTTATTAGCCGCGGATGAGAGGGTGATGAAAAAAAGAAATATGAAGGGGGGGAAAAGGAAAAAGGCGAACCTAGTGGACCAACGGAATCACTAGAAAGAAATCAGCATTGACACCGTGCATAAATCTAAGACGAAATGGAAAATTGGGATCAAGGAAACGAGTGAACCAAAAAAGGGAGGTAGTGTTCCAAGGGCAGACTGGGGGGGGTCTCGAAACGGGGGGGGAGGAAATTAAATGAGCTGAAAAAGAAATGAAAAGACGGGGCTGTAAAAAGGGAAAACCGCACGCAATGTGGGGAAGGGTCCCGAAACAGAAACGCGGATGCAGGAACTGAAAGAAAAGTATCAGCATCCGGGACGAACAAGGGTAGGGTCGAAGGGAAAAACGATAACCTAAATTGCTCTGGGCAGGAAAACATTATATGTAGGGAGAAAAACTCATGTTGGCAGAAGGAGTAGTAAAAAAAGGACGTGCTCCTTTCGACGGAGGAACCCAGTCCGGGCGCGGGATGAAAAGGAAGTGATTGAAGAGGGCAGGGAAGAAAGAAGAGTATAGGGGGGTGAACAAGGTGTAACATCTGGGTGGACTGTCCCACAAGGCGCGGACTTCTCGGAGGTCAGATGACCTGAAAGGAAGAAAGAGAAACGTTGATGTGGACGAAAAGGGAAACTCCCGCGGATGTTGGAGAATTCCATAAAAGAAACAAAAAAACGAAACCTAAAATGGGAACCGGCACTATCCCTCTGAACTCCTCAGGTCGACCGGGAAACGGGGGAAGTTACGGGAGGGGTAGGGGGCCGTCGGAGGATAAAGGGAAAAGAAAAAAAATCCTTCGAATAATCTCACGGAAGAAAAAAAAAAACAAATTCCAAAAACGATAAAGAAGGGAGACGATAAAAAGAAAAGGAACGTCCATAGTGGCATCAAGGCTAAACGCGTCCGCGCAAAACGCCCGGCGCTATATCACACAGAAAAGAAAACTCACGGGGTGGGAAAAGGAGGGAGGGGAGCAGGCGGTCGGAAATGAAAAGAAAACAACTGGGCAACCAGCCAAAATGGCGGGAATTGCTCAGGGGCGAGGGACCCCCAGAAGCCAAAATAAATATAAAAGAGCATGCGCGTGTTAATAAAAAAATTTTTGAAAAGATTCTTAAGCAAAAGACAGACGGACGGGGTGAGGGGAATTGGCGAAAAAAAGAAGAGAAACACGGACTTAAAATCGGTTGACATCGGATCAGAGGCAGAAAAAGTCTACAGCAGGAAAAAAACAGAGTTTGGTTGGGGGCAGAAAGATTCTCGCATAATTGTTAAAAGATTGGGGGAGTAAGAAAACGATAAATGTCTTAAGGAGGGGTTACAAGCAAAAATGGGGAAGTGGTGCACTAAAAGGGACCCACGGCAAAGGAGCATGTAGGACGAGGAATCACACAAGTTTTGAAAGAAAGTCAGTGTATAACAGTGCCCAGGGGGGGATCAAAAGGGGAGCCAGCAAAAGGTATCAAAGACACTAATGGGCGTCTCACAGGAAAGGAAGCTGTCGTTTATGAGATCGAAAGATAATGGGTAATTAAGGGTGGGTTTGACCTACTGGGGGAGAGTTACTCTTATGTAGCGAAAAGAGGTTAAATCCTACCCATGAGAGCCGCAGACACATCCCGACCCTGTGAGGGGAAAGAAAGAGAGTTTTTAATGGAACAAAAAACCCCCCACAGACAAAAAAAGAGCTCCAACTAATCAAAGAACAAACGTCTTGACAAGAGAAAAGAGAGCGGTCAACGGAAAAAAAAAAAGCACAGAAGTCCTGTGGTTGGGGAAACGATAATACCAGTAAAAGGAAGCTGGACAAAAGAGAAAACTCAATTATTCTAAGCAGACAGTGAGGGGGGCCGGGCGAAAAAAAAACAGACGGTAAGACAGGATCGCTGACCATGGCTGCAGTGGACGTGGGAGCCTGTCCCCGACGAAGGTCAAGCGCGCGAGCACCGATAAAAAGGGGGAAGGAAAAATCTCGAAAAAATTGATCCAAGACATCCCGGCGGGGTCCTGCAAGTAAAAAGGAAGGAGCGTGAGAATCTAATGGGCTCCTAGGGAAAACGAAAGGAGAGGGGGTGGAGAGAAAATGAAAACTGTAGGGAGACGGGACACTGGCATCATGTTCATCCGAGAGACTGTCAATCAGGAGTGAGGAAAGGAAAATTAGTGCAAAAAACAGGCAGTCAGACAACTGGGGGGAAACTCGAAAAAAGTCTGGGATGCGGGGGTCTTCCCTGGGGAAAGATATTCGGAACGGGTGATTAGGGGGCCTGACTGCTGGAAAAAAAAAGAAAGATTCCTGGGGGGGGTAATTTTTACCATAAGAGGGGAATCAGGAATAGGAAATACGCACCGACTCCTCAACGCACAAAAGGAAAAGAAGTTCAACAGGGGAAGGGGAGCCAATTTTACTCAAACGCAGTTACGGGGGTGGAACGATCTACGGCCAGGGGTCCTGAGAATGAGGGGGAGCAAAAGAGAACAAGCAAAACTAGATCGTCATTCGTTAGGAATCTTCTTAGGCGTCTGTAACTGGGGCTATAGAACAGAAATGGAAGGACTGTGTCGGATCAATCAATCGTTCAACAGGAGGAAGGGAACTGAAGGGAAAAGAGACGAGAAACAGAACAGAAACGCGATAAATCAAGATCTTGAAATCCATCTGAAAATGGAAGAGATTCTTTTGTGCAGCGGGGGGGGGGGGGGGGGGGGGGGGGGGGTCGGGGGGGGGGGGACCGAGCGCAGGCGAGGGCTCAATACACTTAAAGCATTTGAGGGGGGGTAAGGGGTGCAGAAACAAGAAAAGAAGCGCGATGGTCTGATAAAGGGATGAAACAAGGAGGAATCCCAGGGGGGGGGAGGTTTATGAGGTGAGGTCCTGTGACAAGAGAAGAATGAGGCAGGAAAGCAAGTGGCGGCACATGACGAAAACTTGGGGGAATCAGAGAAGCGAAACCGTGAAAAAAAAAGGAGCAAACGAGCCATACATCGCTGCGATGAGGGCCGGCCTAAGGATAAATGAAACGTGACCAAGGCCAAAACAAGGGAGAGGGTCGGACGGACGCACTATTAGGGGCGCTCAGTGGCGCCTTTAAAAACAGGAACTGCCGAACAAAAAATAGGTTCCCAACGCGGGCAAAAAAACGATGGAACACGGGACAGAAAGGATCTGCAGTGGATATCGGCAAAGCGGGCGAGAAGGGGTCTACTCAAAACAAGATTTCCAATACAGCGGCCGCAAAACCACTAAGAGAGTAAAAAAGGGGGTCACTTGGCACAGAAGTGAAATCTCAAGGGTGTGCGGCAAAAACGGAAGGAGACACAAAGCTGGGTGGAGACGGGAAAAGTCGTGACGGGGTCCCGGGCCGAACTCTATTATCAGTTTATAGGTGGAAAAAAGGACCGCCTTCTCTGAAAATGGGCAGAAGAGTGCAGATCATAAAGAATGATCAAAAAGGGGCAACCTTGTGTTAGGGATGAGTCGCAGGGAGTAAGTCTTGTACCAGTAAGGGGAGAACAAGTTCCAAAACGAGACGAGCCTTCCATACCAAAACCATTCCTGAACCACACGACTGAAAGGAAGGGAAAGGAAAAAAAGGGAAGCAAAGGGTGGTGAGGGGAATCTAAAGGAACGTCGTGGTAAACGAAGACCGGCCATTTATCAAGGAATGGGTGAGATATTAGCAGGGGGGGGGGAAAGCATACATAGGAAGGGAAAGGGGGGAAGGGTATCCAGTAGAGAGGATTGAGACCGGAGAGGAAGGTTGGAGGACAGACAATTGGGGAGAGTACCTTGAATTTGCGGAGCTGAGGAAAAAATTTCGAAAAAGGGGGGGTGGCTAAAGCAAATTGGGGATAGAGGGGGGATGAAAAATGAATGCGTATCAGGGCAGAAGTTTACGATGGGGGGGGGAGCTACGAGAAGAAATCAGATCGGTGGAGAAAGGGGTACCACGAATCCTAACGCTTGACATCTGAGATATGTAACGGGTAGGGGGAGGGGGGGAAGGGGAAGCTGGGGACAAGATATAAGGCACAAAAGGTTCGCTCAATCATAGAAAGGACGACGTAACAGGATCCCAGAAGAGAGTACAGATAAAGAAGGGAAGAACGGCAAACGGCAAAGATGAAACAAGAGGAAATGCTAAAAACGACTCGACAACATTCTGTGAACGACTGGGAAAGGGGTAAGGAAAAGAGAAAAAAAGCTGGATAAGGAGACCGAAAAAGCAAAGGGGATAGAGACATCAGGGAAAAAAGGCTGCTAGTAAAAGTCTTGAAAAGACCGCCGATGAGGAGACCGTTCATATGGCTTTGGAAGGGTTACACGGGGGGGGGGGTTCGAGCGTGCGTCAAAGACAAATTAGACAGAGACTAAATGAACTGGAGACAGCTCCGCCGGAACGTACCAGGTCTGCAGGGTCCGACAATAGGGGGTTAACGGAAAAAAGACGCCTAGGGGTCATATACTAAAAGAGCGCAACCGGATACACAAGACCGTAACAATATCTAGAAGAAGTTGAAATACGAATCGGAAACAGGGGAAAAGTAAAGGGGGGAAGGCACTTTCCAAAGCCAGAAAGACTGATGAACTTTGCCCAAGAAGGACTAGGATGCTAGAATCGAGAGGGAAGGGGGAGACTACACAAAATTACGAGGGAGGGGGACAACAGTCCGGAAAAAGAAGGGGAAAAAAGGATCAAGATCTCAGAAACAAATAACCACGCGTATGAGGAAAGAAGCGATTTAAAAACAACTACCTAGTCCCGCCTTTGAACAGAAAAAGGGGGGTTATCTCAGAGGTCCCTAGCGAATGGGGGGGGGTGACTTTGGGGAAAAATATGTAAGAAAGGGTAAGGAATGCCGGAAAGCGAGTGACCAGGGAAGGGGGGGGGAACTAATAAAAAGGAGCGAGTTCAGACACGAATGTGGTTTAGATATACGTTAGCGCAAAGCGGGGTATTCATCCTAAAGGTAGGGAGAAAAAAAGAGGCCGTCGGGAGAAGAAGAAGAAGAAGATCAGAATAGAATCCAAGATGGAGGGGCAAATAACTAGAAATCCGAGCGCGGCAACCAATCGACTTAAGAAAAAAAAAGGGGTAGTGTCGGGAGGAGTGGAAAGGCGTAGTGTGATAAGCAGGATCCATAAGGCGGTACAAATCAGGGAGAGCTTAGACCGGGGTCCATTAGAGGTACCCGAAGAGGGGAAGGCGGACGTAGGAACGACAAGAGAACAGGGGAGTAAGCGATCATGTGGCTTGGGGAATCGGGGAGACACGCATCCGCCAGGTGGATTGGGCTTCTGTCGAGTGAGAACAGTGTAAGGCAGAGGGGAAACACGAAGGTTCAAAAAAAGCTAGAAGGGGGTAATGGTAAAAAAAGACGTAGTGTTGGGAAGAAAAAAAGAGGCGGTGAGGTTTAGATGGGGGGGGAATCGGTCACGGGACAAGTGCTGAGAAAGAAGTTAAGGCGAGGCAAGTGGGGGGGTAAGATCTTACTTCAAAGTAATCACTGGTTTCGGAGCACTTTGTGTAGGGGATGGGGAGCAGGCACAAGACCGGCGACGTGACGAAGCTTTTGTAAAGAGGGGCGTTTTCCTCCGGGGAAGCAGGGGGAAGCCAATATTAGCTGGGTCCACGGAGGACTGGGGGGGGGAAGAGAAAGTAACTCCTACGGCTATGGGTCGATGGGGGCGGGGAGGAACGTTGATAAGAGAGTGAAAGAAGAGTGACCCACAGGATTTGAAGGAATGGGGAAGGGCGTTCAGACAGAGAGTGGGGGGAATAGAAACTAGGCATAAGACACGGCTTTGGAAAAAAATAATCGGGCACACCGCAAACTGAAATTCCCATAGGAGAAAGAAGAGGAATCCGCTAGGGGTAGAGAAAGAGAGGGGGGGGAAGAAAATCCATGGTCACAAACCATATTCCATCAAGAAATAAACTATAAAGAGAAAGACAGGTAGCTAGAGCATAAAGAAAGGAGGCAGAGGGGAAACCGCAAAGTGGCGGCACAAAACCCTCTTCGGGAACCATAACTTGTAGTGATGGAAAAAACACCGACACAAATATCGCTGTAGACAACTGTGGAAATCTTGGGTCGCAAAGAGGGGAAAAAACTCTTAGACAATAAAAAAAATTCTATCTGGTATGTTCAAATGGAAAAGTTCTCGAAACTGAAGGCGGTAAGTTTAATTACGAAATCTAGGGGGGGAAGGACCAGAACTGTTGGGTCGGAGCCTTTTGCCGATCGCAGCGGGGGGGAGGAGACCGTTGAGGTACTGATGAGGTTTACGGTAAGAGGAGGAACCACTAAAATGGGGGGGACTGACGAGAAAGGAAATTGACACAAAGTCAGCTAGCAAAAAGGGAAAAAAGTTTGCTAAGGGAATGCCGAAAAATGAAAAAAGGGAAAAACCGGAAATCGATGCCAGGGACGAAACAGGGCCAAGGGGGGACCAGAAAACGCATGAAGCTAGTTCCACTCTCGAGACTTCAAGGCAAAAAAAAGAGGAAATCAAAGGGGGGGTGATAGACAAGGGGCGACGCCAGACCCGATGAGCAGGGCAAGATTGGCAAGATGAAACGGAAAGGAAAAGGTACAATGAGCTAGGGCCATGTCAGGTACGTGGGTCCTCCTGCACCGACGTGAGGGAACCAGGGTAGGGCTGGGGGCACTGTCGCGGAAACAGAGGACTGACACTAAAGGGATGTGGGGTGTAGGCACATGGGAGACAAACAAAAGCAGATCACATAATAAAAAAACGGGGACACTGTAGGGGCTAAACAGGTTACAGGGAGGAAAAGACCGCCTAGAGCTTAAAGGGAAAGTTGCGTGTTAGGGGAATGGAACAGGTACTGGAACAAGCTTTATAAAACAGCGGGGCGAGAAGTAAAAGGACTAGGGCTCGAGGCTCGGGGGAGGTTGGTCTGTTAAGTCTTACAAAGAACCGACATCACCTCTGTGGAAAGAAAGGGGGAAGGGGACCATGATATAAAGGCAGCGGGTTCAAACGGAAGGAAGACAATCGAGAAATGGAAGAACCGGCTCGAGGGAAGAGGGGAGGGGGGAAAAGGGGGGAAGCGAGAGAAGATGAATCATCTCCCTATCAAAGCTTTCCTGGAAAGGAAAAACCAGGGAAGAAAGGAAGGACTTGACAACGAAGGGACCGAACACAGAAGGGACACAAAAAATGAATAAAAAAGCTGATGGGAACGGGCAGACACTTAGAAGAAAGTAAGGGTAAAGCAAGCAGGAAATGGAGAAAAAGTGAACGGGCATGCAAGCAAAACCATACTCAACTATGATCCTCGAGATGTGAAAAAGAGGAAGAAAAAAAAAAAGGACTCCAAGGAAAAAGGGCAAGAAAAGGTTGCAGCGGCGGCAGCACTGAGGGAATGAGTCTCAAAAGACTCGCAGAGGAAAGTACAGGGGAGACTGAAAAAGATCGGTCCTGGTTGAATTGTGGGACATGTGGGGTAGCGAAGATTAGAAGAACAGCTAGGGATGGAACTAGAGTTTCAGGAAACGTGTCAAAAGTGACTGTCCGACGGAGCTGGGCGTTGTGCAGTCGATTCCAAAGGAATCGCGAGGGCGAATACGTAAAAAAAGGGATAAAAAAGAAAAAAAAAGCTGAAGTCCTGCATTGAACGGTGCCCACAAGAAGGGAAGCGACGGGGAAAAGAGGATTTCGGCCTAGTGACAGTCTCCTAGGGGACAAGAACGGAAAAGTCAGAGGAAAACTGGACACAACTCTGGTAGAGGAGACGGGGGGGGGAAAAAGGGAGTGGGTCGACTGAGTACCTAAAGAGAAACCAGGGACTAAAGGAATAGTTCCCCTTGTCACGAAACTCATTCCTGAAAGGGGAATGGAGCCAAAAAA